>Ga0315273_10001626_pt1 | contig 25712 bp, 16 predicted proteins | sample YL17G02_0_MG_FD_205753 | JGI IMG/M metagenome (GOLD analysis project Ga0315273, IMG submission 205753) | Sediment microbial communities from Yellowstone Lake, YNP, Wyoming, USA - YL17G02_0 | ecosystem: Environmental > Aquatic > Freshwater > Lake > Sediment | place: USA: Wyoming | collected... | reverse complement strand
GCGCGATTCCCGTGGCAGCGCAGACTCCGCCCCTGTAGCTCAGCAGGATAGAGCGCCGGTTTCCTAAACCGTAGGTCGCCCGTTCGAGTCGGGCCAGGGGCGCCATTTCCATCACTCTTGGGCAGCCATGAAGAGATCTGAGCGGCATCATCTGAAGGAAAACGAGCTGGCGCACTCGCTGGATCGCGCCCGCGAGCAGTTCGAGGCGCACAAGAACCGCATCGTCGGCATCGGGGTGCTGGTCACCGTGGTGGTGGTTGTCGCGGCCGGCTACGTCTGGTATCGCCAGCGCGTCGAGGGGGCGTCACGCACGATGCTGGCGACGGCCATGGCCATCCATCAAGCCCAGGTGGTGCCGCCGACGCCGCCGCCCGCGCCTGGTCAGCCCGCGCCGGCCACGGCGCCCGCCCCCCCGCCGCCCGGCAGCTACCCGACCGAGCAGGCGAAGCTGAACGCGGCGCTGCCGAAGTTCATGGAGGCCGCCGAGGCGCACCCGTCGAGCAGCGCCGGCATCGCCGCGCGCTACGAGGCGGCCGCGTGCCTGTTGCAGCTGGGGCGCGCGAAGGACGCCATCGACCGCTACCGCGAGGTCATCGACCGCGACGGCAACGGCCTCTACGGCGACATGGCGCGGATGGGCCTGGGCGAGGCGCAGATCGCCACCGGGCAGTACGACGCGGCCATTGCGTCGTATCGCGAGCTGACGAGCAAGCCGACGGTGCCGACCGATGCGGTACTGATGCAGCTGGGCCGCGCCTACGCGAAGGCGGGGAAGAAGACCGAGGCCGAGCGGACCTTCAAGCGGATCATGGACGAGTTCCCGCAGTCACAGTACGCGCAGGCGGCGAAGAAGGAAATGGACGCGACCAAGGCCCCGGCCGCGTAACGAGCCCACCCGCCGGGGCGGCCCACCGGGTCGCCCCGGCGAGCCGTTCGACCAACGACCCCAGCCGACCAACGACCGCGGGGCGCCAACGCCCAAGGCCCGAGGCCTAGCCCCTTCTCTGCGTGAGCGCCCAGTACGTGAGCATCTTGTAGAGCAGCCGCGCGCAGAGGAAGTTGGGCGCGGCGACGCCGGGGATCGGCGACAGTTCCACCAGGTCGCAGCCGACGACCTTCCGCGTCTCGAAGACCCTCCGCACCAGCGTCAGCCCTTCGTACCAGCTCAGGCCGCCCGGTTCGGGCGTGCCCACGGCCGGCATCACCGCCGGATCGAACCCGTCGCAATCGATCGTCAGGTAGACGGACTCGCCGAGCGAGTCCAGCACCTTGTCCACCCACTGCGGGTCGCGCCGCATGCTGACGTCGTAGAAGATGCTGGTGCGCAGCGAGGGAACCGCGCGGGCCTCCTCCTCCGAGATGCTCCTGATGCCGACCTGCGTGCACGGTACCTTCTCGACGACGCGGCGCATCACCGAGGCGTGGCTGTAGGGACTCCCCATGTACGAGTCGCGAAGGTCGGCGTGCGCGTCGATCTGGAGCACAGAGAGATCCGTGTGGCGCGTGGCGACGGCGTCCACCAGCGGCGCGGTCAGCGAGTGCTCGCCGCCCAGGGCGATGAGGAACTTGCCGGCGTCGAGGATCTCGTTGGCGATGCGCCGGATCTCGGCCAGCGCTTCCGGCAGCGTGCCGAAGGGCAACTCCATCTCGGGCAGGGTGTAGACGGCGAACTTCGACGCCGAGGTGGAGGTCTCTTCGTCCCACAGTTCCATCTGGCTGGACGCGAGCAGGATCTCGCGCGGGCCGCTTCGCGTGCCGGGCAGGTACGACGTGGTGCGTTCGAGTGGCACGGGCAACACAACCGCGCAGGCGCGCTCGTAGGCCGCCTCGTCCTGCTTCAACCCTCCGAAGACGAGCGAGGCGACGTATTCGTAGTGGGGAAGCTCCATGCCTATTCCTGGAAGCGGTTGTCGGGGAAGGCCACGCCGTCGAGGGACATCACGCGGCCAGACACCTCGAACACCGGGGGCGTGCGGGCTTCGAGCGCCGTGCGGGCGCCGGCGCTGAGGGCGGTGACGAGAATCGGGAGCGCCAGCGTGACGTCGGCGTGCACGGTGACGCGCTCGGCGTCGCAGTTCAGCTTGCCCCAGCTGGCCGCCTCGTTGAGGCTCGAGCCGGAGAGGCCGCCCCACTGCGGCGAGTCGGTGATGATCTGCACGGCGCAGTCGTGGCCGCCGATGCCGGGCCGGAAGCACTCCGCCTGCACGCGCGCCTGGTTGATGAAGTTCTTCGGCGTGCCGCCGCCCAGCACGATCTCGGCGGTCTTCGGCCGGCGAATCACGACGTTGGTCAGCTCGATGATGTCGCCGATGGTGTCGATGTAGCCGACCGTCGGGTTCTCGTGGCGGGCCTCCGAGATGCCCATGCCGATGGACGAGTCGGCGATCGCCGGACAGAACACCGGCACGTTGGCGCGGCAGGCGGCCGTCAGGATGCCGTCCTGCCCGGTTTCCTTCCACAGGTGCTCGCCGAGGCGATACAGGAACTCGCGCGAGGTGTACGGGCGCGGCTCGAGCGTCATCACGTACTCGGCGATCCACGCGTCGTTGTCCACGAACTCGTCCTCGCTGACGAAGGTGTCGTAGACGCGGTCCACGTGCTCGGCCTTCAGCGCCTCGTCGTCCACATCGGGGCTGCCGATGAAGTGACGGCGGCCGCGCGTCTCGTGCAGGTCGTGGTAGAGGATGGCGCCGGTGGAGACGAAACAGTCGATGTAGCGGTGCGCGATCAGGTGCGCGAGGACCATCCGCAGGCCGCCCGCGCTGAGCGCGCCGGCGGCGCCGAGGAAGATCACGGCGTCGGACTCGAGCATGTGGAGCCACGCCTTGTAGGCCGCGGCCAGGTTGCGGCCCTGGAACGAGATCTTCCCCATCCGCTCCAGGATCTGCTCGGCGGTGAGGCCGGGCTCGACCATGAAGGGCTCGACGGGCACGTTCAGGAACCGTGACTTGATCAGCATCGTCCGGACATTGTAGCGGTTTTCCGCGCGCCGTGAGCATCGCTGCCGTCCTCACCGCCGTCGCCGTTGGGGCGGCGCGTCGGTCCGCCCCTTGCGATCAGAACGCGCGGCCGAGCCGCAGGTAGGCAACGGGCGGCAGGCCGGCACGAGGACGGAAGGGATCGTGTGGCCAGGCGACGCCGACCATCACCGTCAGGGGCCACTGATACGCCAGGCGCAGATCGGCGCCGATCTCGACACCCGCGCCACGCGCGAACCCGCGGTGCTCGTAGTCGTCGAACCACGTCTTGCCGACGTCGAGAAACGCCGCGGCGTGCACGGTGCGCAGGAACACGGGCAGCGTCCCGATGCCCCGCTCGACGCGCAGCAGTGGCACGCGGTACTCCACGTTGGCGACGAGCACGTGGGAGCCCCAGTAGGCATAGTCGGGCTCGCGGCCGCGCAGGAGGCTGAGCGTGTCGCTGCTGAAATCGACGAGCGCCGCGTTCGGGCCGGGGCCGCCCAGGTAGAACTCGCGCGAGGGGCCCGGCCCGCCGGCGACGCCCACGCCGGCACGCACCGCCAGGATCGCGTGCCGGCCGCCCAGCCGCAGGTAGCCGCGGCCGTCGGCCATGAACGCGGCCGCGTTGCCGTCGGCGCCGAGGGCCGATCGGATGACCTCGGTGGCGACGCCCGCCCGGACGCCCTGCTCGGGGCTGATGGAGTAGGGATACGTCTTCGCGGTGCTGAGCTGCCAGGAGAGTCGCACGCCGTTGCGATCGCGCGTGGCGCTGCAGGGGCCGACGAAACGCGTGCGCCGCTGCACGTCGAACGACGCCGCCCAGGACTGCGTCCACTGCAGGTGCGCGTCGGGCAGCGTCACGCCGGCTTCGTAGTCCTCGTCGCGAATGTCAGCAGGCGCCAGGGTGTCCTGGGCGATGTAGATGTCGGACAGGTAGTGCGTCTGATCGGAGGCACTCAGCCAGAAGGTCGGGCGCCAGCGGTCGTAGGCGTACACCGTCGACCAGTCGTAGCGTGGTGAGCCGGGCGCACCGGCCTTGCCGGCCACCCGCGCGAGCACCGCAGCCGCCCACACGTGGCGGCCGAGCACGTCGCTTCCGGACGTCTGGGCACCGATCTTCACCTGCCCGTCACGCGTGTCCCACGCGGGCAACCAGTAGCGGGGAAGCAGCGTGGGCCAGGGGCGATAGGGCGTTGACGTGGGACCGGCGTCTGATGTGGGACCGGCGTCCCGCCGGTCAGCTGTCGTGGGACCGGCGTCTGTTGTGGGACCGGCGTCTCGCCGGTCAGATGTGGTGGGACCGGCGTCCGGCCGTTCATCGAAGCCTTCGGCCGGCCGCCACGACGCCTGGTCGAAGGGCAGCAGGAAGACGTCGTAGCCGGCCGTCGTGTAGCCGACGTAGGCGAGCAGTTCCCCGTCGGGCGAGACGTCCGGGTAGGTCGCACCGCTGGCGAACGCGGTGACCTGGAACACAGGCCCGGGGCGCACGCCGGTGGCCGCGTCGCCGGTGTCCACGTGGACGGCGTAGATGTTGAACGGACCGCCGCCGCGGTCGGAGGCGAACAGGAGCGTGCGGCCGTCCGGCGTCCACGCCGGCGTGACGAGACGCGCGTCGCCACTCGAGACGAGCGGCGTGACCCGGCCGTTCGAGACATCGAGCCGGATGATCTGCCAGGGGCCATGGCGTTCGCTGCGCGACGCCACGAGCCAGCGTCCGTCGGGGGACCAACGCGGCGACGCGTAGTCGACGCCCTCCCCGCCGATCCACAACCTTGCCGGCTTCCGCAAGGCCTGCCGCAACTGGCCGACATCCCCAGGCCAGGCGCCGGCGGGGAGATCGAACACCGCGAGGTGGCGCGCGCCGTCCACGACGGCGACGCAGGCCAGGCGATCTCCTCGAGGCGACACCGCGGGATCCTGGAACCGCGCGTCGCTCGTCAGGCGTGAAACGCGCCCGGTCGCCAGATCCAGCGTGTAGAGATCGCTCCTGCGCGCCACGCTCTCCGCGAGGTCAAGCTGATCGAACAGCACCACGCCCGCGGCCGCGCTGATCTCGGCGCCTGCCGATCGCGACGCCAGGCGCCGCGATCGACCGTCGAGCGTCGCGGCCATCAGCGACGGGAAGTCGTCGGCGTCCCTTGACGAGTACACGATCTCGGTGCGGCCGGACGGCGTGGCGACGAACCGCGGCCCCGTCACCACGAAGCCGTGCGAGGTCAGCCGCCGCCCGCGAGCCGTATCCGCCCTTGCCGATGCCGCGCGCGCGGCCTCGAAGGCCTTCCACAACTCGCCGAGGCTGGTGCCGAACGTGCCCTTGAAGGAGCGAGAGCCGAGATAGTAGAATTGGCCGGCCGTCCGCTGCTGCAGGTCCGCCACCTTCTCCTCACCGAACCGCTCGGCCAGGTACTGGTAGAAGAACGCGCCGTACGCGTAGGGCGTTTGTCCCGAGGGCCAGAGATCAAAGTCCGAGGAGGCCCGGCCGAGCGACAACGCCCGCCCGCCCAGCGCCGCTTCGTCCACCAGGCGCGCGAAGTCGCCCGCACGGACGCGGCCCCGGCCGGTCACCACGCTCTCCTCGAAGGTGGCGAACCCTTCGATCTGCCATGTCGGCAACGCCAGGTTGGGAAACGCGAGGGGGGACCGGCCGAAGATCGCACGCGCCACGGCCGACACGCCGCCCGACCGATCGAGCTGAAGGATGTGCGTGTACTCGTGCACGAACACGATCCGCAGCCAGTCGTCCGTGTTGCCGACGAACTCGCGTGGCGCCGGCGGTGCGACCGTCACCTCGATCGTGTTGTAGGGGAGCGGCGTCGCCCAGCCGTTCGCCACGTCGTGCTGGTCCACCAGGATCACGTGCGTGCGTCCCATCGGCGCGACGCGGAGACGCGCGGTCAGTTCCGCGTGCACCTCCTCGGCCAGGACGGCGAACCGGCGGGCGATGTCCTCCTCGCGCTGGTGGAAGTAGATCAAGAAGTGCGGCGTGGTGACGACGCGGAACCGCAAGGAGGGGAGATAGCGCGTGCCCGCGAAGGCGGGACACACCCCGAGCAGGATGACGAGAAGAGAGACCGCTCGTTTCATGCCCGCGTCATACGCCCGATTCGTCGAGTTGCTTCTTCAGGTCGGCGACGAGCACCAGCGCTTCGAGCGGCGTCAGGTGATTCGGGTCCACGTCGCGCAGCCGCTCGGCCAACCGGTCACCGGCCGACGGCAGCGCCTGGAAGAGGCCCAGTTGCTCCTGCGCCGGCTGGGCGGCGGTGCGGGTCACCGACGGGCGGCCGCCACGCGACAGCGCGTCGCTTTCGAGGCCCGCGAGGATTTCACGGGCGCGGCTGATCACGGAGGCCGGCAGCCCGGCCAGCCGCGCGACCTGGATGCCGTAGCTCCGGTCCGACCGCCCCGGCACGACCTTGCGGAGGAAGACGATCCCGTCGTGCCACTCGCGTGCCGAGACGTGCGCGTTCACCACGCCCGGCAGCGTGTCGGCCACATCCGTCAGCTCGTGGTAGTGCGTCGCGAACAGCGTCTTGGGGCGGCTGCGCGCGGTGCCGGCCAGGAACTCCGCGACCGCCCACGCGATGCTCAGGCCATCGAAGGTCGCGGTGCCGCGGCCGATCTCATCCAGCACGACCAGGCTGCGCGAGGTGGCCGAGTGAAGGATGTTGGCCGTCTCCTGCATCTCGGCCATGAACGTGGACTGCCCGCGCGCGATGTTGTCAGAGGCGCCGACGCGCGCGAACACGCGATCGACCAGCGCCAGCTTCGCCTCGCGGGCGGGCACGAAGGAGCCGGCCTGCGCCAGGATGCAGATGAGCGCGGTCTGCCGCAGGTAGGTGGACTTGCCGCCCATGTTCGGGCCGGTCAGGATGACGAGCTGGCGCGTGGTGTTGTCGAGCGCCGTGTCGTTCGGCACGAACGGATCGGTGGCGTGGCGCTCGACGACGGGGTGGCGGCCATCGACGATGATCAGCTCGTCGCCCTCGTGGACGTGCGGCTTGATGTAGTTGCAGAGGGCGGCCGTCTCGGCCAGCGCCGCCAGGACGTCGAGCGCCGCCAGCGCGTGGGCGGTGTCCTGGATGCGCGGCGCCTCGCCGGCCACCTTCGCGCGCAGCGCCTCGAACAGCTGGACCTCGCGCTCCAGGATGCGCTCGTCGGCGCCGAGGACCTTCTCCTCGTACTCCTTCAGATCCGGCGTGATGTACCGCTCGCCGGTCGCGATCGTCTGCTTGCGGTGATAGTCCGGCGGCACCGCGTGGAGTTTCGATTTCGAGACCTCGATGTAGTAGCCGAACACGCGGTTGTAGCGGATCTTGAGCGACGAGATCCCCGTCCGGGCGCGCTCGCGCTCCTCCATCTCGGCGATGGTCCGCTTGCCCGACCGGCTGATCGCCCGCAGCTCGTCGATGGTGGCGTCGGCGCCGTCGCGGACGTAGCCGCCCTCGCGGACCAGCGCCGGCGGTTCCTCGGAGAGCGTCGCGTCGATGGCGTCCCGCACGTCCACGAGGTCGTCCAGCTCGGCGACAAGGCTCTTCACTAGTGGCGCCTGGAGCGGCTCGAGGGTCGTGCGGACGCGGGGCATGACCGCGAGCGACTTCTTGAGTGCCGCCAGATCCCGCGGGCCTGCGGCTCCCAACGCGGCGCGCGCCACCAGCCGCTCGAGATCCTGGACTGACTTCAGCACCTCGCGGAACTTGCCGCGCTCGGTGCCGCGGAACGCGAAGTCCTCGACGGCGTCGAGCCGGTCGCGGATCGGCTCCAGCGACAGGAGCGGCCGGAGCAGCCAGGCGCGCAGCCGCCGGCCGCCCATGGGCGTCACGGTGCGATCGATCTCCTGCAGCAGCGAGCCCGGCTTGCCGCCCTCGATCGACTCGACGATCTCGAGGTGCTTCAGCGTGATCGCGTCGAGCACCAGGTAGCCGGCCGCCGGCTTGAAGGCGACGCTTCGGACGTGCGACAGCTCCACCTTCTGCGTGTCACGCAGGTACTCGATGAGGCCGCCGGCCGCCCGGATGGCCACCGGATGCCCGTCGAGGCCGAAGCCCTCGAGGCCGGCCGCCTTCAACTGGTCGAGCAGCGTCCGGCGGGCGGATTCGAGATCGAACGTCCACGCCGGGACCGTGGTGAGGGGAATCCCGGCGTTCGCGCCTCCCGGCCACGCGCGGCTCACATCCACGTCGTCGGGGACGACGATCTCACGCGGCCGGAGCACGCGCAGGTCGTCGCTCAGCGTCTGCGGGCCGTCGGCGCCCCGGTACTCCGCGGTGACGAACTCGCCGGTTGAGAGATCGAGCAGGGCAGCGCCGATGATATCGCCCGGCTCGCCGGAAACCGCCTTCGAGGTGCTGCCGCCGGGCGGAAACGCCAGCGCCAGCAGGAACGCCGGTTCCCTCGCCTCCAGGTACCCCGCGTCGGTGAAGGTGCCCGGCGACACTACGCGCACCACCTCGCGGCGCACCAGCCCCTTGGCGGCGCGCGGATCCTCCACCTGGTCGCAGATGGCGACGCGGAACCCTTTCTTGATCATCCGCGCCAGGTAGGTGTCGAGCGCGTGATAGGGCACGCCGCACATCGGGATGGCGGCCCCGGTGCCGTCCTTGGCACGCGAGGTGAGCGTCAGCTCCAGCGCGCGCGAGGCGGTGAGGGCGTCTTCGTAGAACATCTCGTAGAAGTCGCCCATGCGGAAGAAGACGATGGCGTCGCGGTACGTGCGCTTGACGTCGAGATACTGCCGCATGGCAGGCGTCGCCTGCGCGGCGGCACGAGGCTGCGAGTGGGAATCGGAGGTCACGGTCATCGGGACGTCGGAATGCGGAACCGGTGACAGTCTACAATGAACGCCCCGTTCTGATGAGCCTCCGCGGCCTGGGCTCACGTCGAAGAGCGATCCGGCGCGCCGACAGAGCTTGGCGCGCCTCGGACCGGCCCGCAGCTTCCTCTGGAGTCTGGTCCGAGGATTACACGGATTGCGCGGAGGTGCCGGCTTCGACGAACGGCCGGCAAAGCCGGCTGTTCGGGAGCATGCGGGTGGGGGCCCAGACGAGGACTCGAAGGAGAACCTATGAGTCTTCGTCTGCGCCCCCACCCGCATGCCCCCCGCCGTCGCGTCGCGACGGCGGTCGAAGCCGCGGGATCACGGTTTCTCCCGAAGCTGCGGGCGTGACGGCGCCACCTGAGGTCGCGGTGGAATCGGGCGATCGGGGCACAGGATCTGTTCCACGTAATCCACGTAATCCCCGTAATCCCCGGACCAATCCCTCCCCGTCATCCGCGTAATCCCCGGAAGAACCCCCGGGCTCCTGGAATCCGTTTGCGGGGGCGTCAAGGAGGGGGTACGCTTGACGCAACGATGCTGGTGCTTTCCCTCGACACGACGACGCGGCCCGGCAGCTTTGCGCTGATGCGGGATGTCACCGTGCTGGATCAGGGCACGGGCGATCCGGCCCGCACGCACGCCGAGCAGTTGCCGGCCGAGTTGCTGGCGATGCTCGAGCGCAACGGCCTGGCGCTGGGCGATGTCGATCTGTTCGGCGTGGCCGCGGGTCCCGGCTCGTTCACGGGCCTGCGGATCGGGGTGGCCACGATCCAGGGGCTGGCGTTTGCGCTGGGAAAACCGGTGGCCGCCGTCTCGGTGCTGGACGCGCTGGCCGACCTCGCAAACGCCGAAGCAATGGCGGGCGCCGCGGTTCTTCCGCTGGTCGGCGCCTGGATGGACGCCCAGCGCCAGGAAGTGTTCGCGGCGCTCTACCGGCCGGGTCCGGTGCCCGAGCTGATGGATGGCCCGGTCTCGGCGGGGCCCGGAATCGTCGTCGACCGGTGGCGGGAGATCGAACCCGAGCGGGCGATGGTTCTGGCCGGGGACGGGATCCCGAAGTACCGCGACGTGCTCGTGGACCGCCTCGGAGCGAGACTCCGGATGGTCGAACCGCTGCCGCCGCTCGCCGTCACCATCGCCCGCCTGGCGCTGCGCGAGGCGCGGGCCGGGCGGGCCGGCGCTCCCCACGCGGTACATCCCGTCTACGTGCGCAAGCCGGACGCCGAGCTGGCGCGGGACCGGAAGGCGTGATCATCGAGCGGCTCGATCCGGACGCCGACCTGGGACCGATCGTCGAGATCGAGCGGGCCTCGTTCTCGGCGCCGTGGACCGAGGACATGTTCCGGTGGGAACTGCAGAACGCAGACGTGGCGGCGATCTGGATCCTGAAGGAGGCAGACGGCCGGGTGGCGGCGTTCTGCTGTGTCTGGGGCGTCGTGGACGAACTCCACGTCAACAACGTGGCCGTCCGGCCCGAGGCACGGGGACGCGGCCTGGCGATCAGGCTGCTCGAGCACGTCATGGCCGAGGCGGCCGGCCGGGGTGCCGAGCGGGTCACCCTCGAGGTGCGACGCTCGAACCAGGCGGCGCTCAACCTATACCAAAAGCTGGGGTTCCGGGTCACCGGGGTGCGCCGGAACTACTACTCCGACCCGGTCGAAGACGCGCTGATCCTCTGGCGTGCCAGGGACGTCACCTCTGGGCCGCCGATCCCGCCGACAGGCTGAATGCGGCCACTGGCGCGCACCTTGAAACCCCGGGGTGTTTATGGTACTTTGCCCGTAGACAAGGGAGCCCGGTGGTCGAAGCCGGGGCTGTCCAGCCGGAAGAACACTCATGCTTCACCGTTGCAGTCGTGCGCGTCTGATGCTCCTCGGTAAAGGAGGCGGAGAATGACGGCTGGTGATGTGAAGAACCTGCTGCTCGAATCCGACGACGAATTCAAGGAACTCGCCGCCCGGCACAACGACTTGGAACAGCGCGTCCACGAACTCTCCCACAGGCACTACCTCTCGGAACCGGAAAAGGTCGAAGAAGTCACCCTGAAGAAAAGGAAGCTGCAGCTCAAGGACCTCATGGAAGACATGGTGCGCCGGCACCGCCAGCGTGCTGTCGTGAACGAGAGCGCCGCTCCGGCCGGTGGCTGATGCCCCGCGACCATCGACGTCTGCTTCGACAGCCGGCTTCCGCGAGTGCGCGGAAGCCGGCTGTGGCGTTTTGAGCTCTGGGAGCCCGTTTTCGTTGATTCAGACGGGTGGGGTGTCAAGCCCCGAAGGGGCCCAAGACAGATTCCAGGGCGGTCGCGTGAAACGTGCTTCAATCGTCACGCCTTCGGCCCTGGAAGATGTCTAGTAGAATGAGGACGTGAAGATCGACCGTGCAGGTGCTCCGTTCATCATCGGCGCCCTGGTCCCGGCTGTGCTGCTCGCGGTTGCCAGGCGACCCCGATGGGCCTTGCCGTTCGGCGCGCTGGCCGCCTTTTTCACCGTCTTCTTCCGCGATCCCGAACGCCGCGTTCCGGTGGAACCCGATGCGGTCATCTCGCCGGCCGATGGCCGTGTGGTCGTGGCGGGCGAACCCGAACTCACGGCCCCGCAGGGCTGCTGGCGGCAGATCAGCATCTTCCTCTCGCCGGCCGACGTGCACGTGAACCGCGCGCCGGTGGCCGGCCGGACCGTGCGCGTGGACTACCGGCCCGGTCGCTGCCTCCCGGCGTACAAGACGGGCGCGGCCGAGAACGAGCGCAACGAGATCTGGTTCGATCATCACGGCGAGCCGGTTGTGTGCCGGCAGATCACCGGGGTGCTGGTCCGCCGCGTCGTGTGCCGGCTCGTGCCGGGCCAGACCGTGCACGCCGGTGACCGGCTGGGCGTGATGAAGTTCGGCTCCCGGTTCGACGTGTTCCTGCCCGAGCGCGCCCAGGTGCTGGTGTCGGTGGGCGACCGGGTGCGGGCGGGAGAGACGATCATCGCGCGGCTGACGCCGCGCCACCCTCTCGGGGCCTGACATGACCGGACTGGGCTTGGGGGCGGACGGGGGCAGCGGCACCGGCGAGCCCACAGGCACACGCCTGAAGCTGCTCGGCCCGTTGGGCCGTGCGCGCGCCGAGCGCCGCCAGCGACAGCACCGACGGTTGCGCCGCGGCGTCTACCTGCTGCCCAGCGCCTTCACGCTGGCCAACCTCTTCTGCGGCTACGCCTGCATCGTCTACGCGATGCGCCGCGAGTGGGAGGTGGCGGCGCCGTTCATCGGCGTGGCCATCGTGCTCGACATGCTGGACGGCCGCATCGCGCGACTCACCGGCACCACCTCGGACTTCGGCGTGCAGTTCGATTCGCTGGCCGACGTGGTGTCGTTCGGCGTCGCGCCGGCGATCCTCACGTTCACCTGGGGCCTGGAACCGCTCGGCCGGCTGGGGTGGGCCGCGGGGTTCATCTACGTGACCGCGGCGGCGACGCGCCTGGCCAGGTTCAACATCCAGCACGTCACCGACAAGCGCTACTTCGTGGGCATGCCGAGTCCCGCGGCCGGCGGCATACTGGCCGCCACCGTCTACGCCTACCCGGCAGGGCTGCAGTGGTACGGCTTTGCGCTGCCCGTGCTGCTGGTCGTGCTGCTGCCGGCGTTCCTGATGGTGAGCACGATCCGGTTCCGCAGCTTCAAGGCGGTGGACCTGCAGGCGCGGCGATCCTACAAGGTGCTTCTGGCTCTGGCGGTGGTCGTGGCCGTCATCACGACGCCCCCCCCCCGGCTGGCGCTGGTCGCGTTGGCGTACCTCTACCTGGTCTCGGCGTTCATCGAGTTGATCGTGACGCGCATCAGGCGCCGCGGACAGCAGGAGGCCGCGGCCGGCGCACCGCCGACGTCCGCGACGCCGCCGACCTAGCAGGAGCCGGAAGTCGTCACGAAAGGGTAGCAGCGTCTTTGACCGGCAGCCGCAGGAACACGGTCGTGCCGTGGCCCTTCCCGCTCTCGACGCGGATCGCCCCGCCATTCAGGTCCAGGTTCCGCTTCGCGATCGCCAGCCCGAGGCCCGTCCCGGTCGCCTTCGTCGAGAAGTAGGGCTCGAACAGCCGTCCCAACGCGTCCTCGTCCATGCCGACGCCGGTGTCGGTGATGGCCAGTTCCACCTCGCGCCGGCTCTCGGACGAGGCCGTGGCCATGCGTCCGCGTATCGCGAGTTGCCCCGTGCCTGGCATCGCGTGCAGCGCGTTCTCGACGATGTTGGCGAGGGCCCGGCCGATGAGGGTGCGGTCGACGAACACCGTCGGCAGGGAGGGCGGGACGTCGGTCGTGACGGCGATGCGCCCCGACAGGCCGATGCGATACGGCCCGATGACCTCTTCGACCAGATCCGCCAGCGACGTCCGCGCGGGCCTCGGCGTGGGCGACGAGGCGAAACTCGAGAATTCGCCTGAAATCTGCCGCAGCAGCCGCACCTGAGCGAGGATGGACGCGACGCACTCGTCGAGCACGGGGGAGAGCGGCCGCCCCCGATCCGCGTGGACGCGCTGCAGGTGTTCGGCCGACAACTGGATCGGGGTCAGCGGGTTCTTGATCTCGTGGGCCACCTGCCGCGCCATTTCGGCCCACGCCTCCAGCCGGTGCGTGCGTTCCAGCTGGTCCCGCTGGCGTTGCAGGTCGGCGGCCATGCTGTTGAACGCCTCCACCAGGCGCCGCAGTTCGTCCGAGGACGTGGCCGCGATGCGCACATCGAGTTCGCCGCGCGCGATGCGCCGCGTGGCGCGGGTGAGGCGGTTCACGGGATCGGCGATTCGCTCGGCCATCGGGTAGCCGATGCCGGCGCCGATCAGGATGAACAGCAGCGTGGCCAGGACGATGCGCCGGTTCAGGTCGTCGATCTCGCGTTCGATTTCCTGCTGGCGCAGCATCAGCGGAATCGTAAGGATGGCGTACCGGTCGCCCATGCGAACCGGGGCGGCGGCCAGCATGTAGGGAAACTCGCCCGACCGCTCCTGCCCGACGAAGCTCGACCGCCGGTCGAGCACGATGGCCCGATACACGTCGGCCGGTGTCCGCGTGGGCAGCAGCTGCGACTCGAACAGGTCGCGCTCGCTGGTTGCGACCAGCGTCGGTCCCACGAAGATGTTCACGTCCTGGCCGATCACCCGCCGGCCGAGCAGCACCATGAAGTCGTCGGTCGGCGTCATGGTCTCTCGCTGCAGGGCAGGGTCCGGAGTGCCGGAGGTCGCGCCCCCGGTCAGCCGTTGCTGCTGGGTGCCGTAGTCCTGGATCACGCGCTGGGCGACGTCGGCCGTCTTGACCGCGGCCGCCTCGGTGTCGGCCTGCAACCGGCCGGCGATGTAGGCCTGCGCGATCACGGCCAGCGTGATGACCGGCACCACCGACACTGCGATGAACGCGAGAAAGACCTTCCGGTAGAAGCTGGCGCGAATCTCCCGCAGGATCTCGCGGCCGCCGCTGGCGCGGTAGCCGCTCAGGAACGTGAACACCGACGACCCGCCCAGCATCACGACATAGGCAAGGCCCGCCAGCGTGGCGAACTCGGCGAGATTCACGAGGTGCCCGATGGGCGGCACGGTGGGATAGCCGAGGGCATACAGCCCGCCGCGGTCGTTGCGGAAGTACACCTCGTAGCTCGTGCCGCCACTGTCCACCCGCGCCCAGAACGGGTGCCGCGATGCGTAGATGCGCGCGAAGGTCTCCGCGTCCAGCGGCCAGGCGACCGAGGCTGACGTGTAGGTGGGCATGCGGCTCCACCCGTACACCGTCAGGTCCACGTCGCCGCCGGGGACGTCGTCGCGACGCCGCTGCTCGACCGGTCGCAGCAGTTCGTAGTACGGGCTCTGCGACGACAGGAAGGGAAGCGCGCTGTAGTCGAGCATCACGCGGATGACGACCGAGCCGACCACGACAGACGCCCCGTCCGGGCCTCGCTGGTCGGACGGTCCCGCCGCCGGCGCGCGCGACGCACGCGCCGTGCAGACCGCCCGGCCGGCCTTGAGCAGCGTGCGCTCCTCCGACCCGATGGGCGACACTTCTTCGTACGGAATGCCCCAATCGCACCGGCGTTCGAACCACGGCTGATTCGACCTGTACTCGGGCAGGTTGAGCGCGAACCGGCTGATCAGCGATCCGTCGGCGGCGTACAGCTCCACGGCCGACGCGACGCGGTACCGGGCCAGATCGGTTCGCATCCAGAGGGTGAACGCCAGGTAGCTGTTCGGGGCCGCGCCGCCCACCGGCGGCGCCTGTTCCACGACCGACGCCAGTTCACCCATCCGGTCGATCTGGTCCATCGCGTACTGGAGGCGTGCCTGGACCTCGTCGCGCTGGTTCATCACCTCGGGGCCGAAGTCCGTCTCGATGATCCGGCGCTTGGCTTGATCGGCGAAGCCGACCAGCGACGGGTAGAGCACTACGGTCGGCAGGAGCAGGGCCAGGAACCCGAGCACCAGCCGGAGTCCCTGCGACGCGTGCCGGAAGCGGGGCAGCACGGAGCGGCTGGCGGCGCCCGCGACGACCACGGAGACGAACGCCAGCGCCGTGGCCCCCCAGGGGAGCGCCGAGCCGGCCTCGACGACGACCGCGGCGACCGCGGCGAACGTGGCCAGCCAGATCGCGGCCGGCGCGGCGGCGGCCCGCCAGTTGCGGGCCCAGCGCCACGGCATCAGCACGAGACGGAACAGGAGCACGCCGAGCCAGAGCACGGTGGCGTGGAACAGGACGACGCCGACCGCCACGATCAGCCGCGGGGCCGCGAAGGGGTGCACCGAGAACCGGAGGATGTCGAGGCCAGTGCGTTCGAAGGCGCCGCGGAGAAGCGACTGGCAGGCGATCAGCAGCACGGTGAAGGTCGCCGCGGCGGCGACCTGGGTGCCGAGGAACCGGAGCAGGACCGGCAGGGCCAGCGTGACGGCGCGACGCCGGCGAGGCCGGCGCAGGCGCCACTGCTCGGCTGCGCCGTACGCGACCATGACCAGGGCCACGAGCACCAGGCTGGCGAGCAGCAGATCGAAGGGACTGCGCAGGACGCGGCCGGCCGACGCGGAGGCCATTGGCGCGAAGAGGCCGCCCAGCGAGACCGCGTGACGTCCCGCGGACTGGAGCAGGAGCCAGGCGCCGACGAGGCATGCCATCACGCCCGCCGTGGCGACGGGATACGCGGAGGCGTGCCGGCGGTCGCCGCGCACGTCGAGCAGCGGGCCGACGAGCAGGAGGAGCGCCAGCGCGGCCGCGGCCAGCGCGGCGGCCGTGCGCAGATCGCGCGAGCGTTGTCGGACCCGGGCCAGGTCCGTCTGCGCGATGCGGGCTTCGAGCAGGACGTCGCCGCGCGGCGAGCGGATGAGAAACGCGTCGGGGCCGCGCGATTCGCCCGCGCCTTCCGACCGCGTGCGGAGCGAGACCGGACCGGCGCCGGTGACCAGGGTGAACGGCTCGTCGATGGCGTTGCCGAACCCCCGGCGGGCGGACAACAGGCGCTCGGCGGCCACCGAGCCGAGGCGGCGGCCCCGGGCGTCGACCACGGGCTCCACGTAGACCAGCCGGAGACCGAGCGGTCCACGCGCCGCGAAGAAGGCGGGCGGTCCCGCGACGCGCTCGGCGATGAGTTCGGACGGACGGCCGCTCCAGGCGAGCGGCTGGTTATCCTGGCTGTAGACGGTGAGCGCGAGGTCCGCGTCGCCGCCCTCCCGCCCGATGGCGTCGTCCACCGCGTCGAACAGGGCCCGCGGTTGCTCGTTGGCCGCCTCGAGCAGCAGTTCCCGTCGGGCGGCGACGGTCCGGACCATGCGTTCGAGCGTGCTGGACGCCTGCGCGAACTGGGCCGTGATCTGCTGCTGGAGCCGGGCGAAGGCGTCCGCGTCGGTCGCGCCGAGGCGGGCCCGCTCGAGCCCCCAGCCGCCGAAGGTGGCCGCGAGGGCGGCCGCCAGCCCGAACAGGAGGATGCGAAAGACAGAACGGCGGATGCGGGACGTGAAGAGCACGTAGCTTGGCCAGCACACAAAGGCGGCGCGGCGTGCCCTGAGCATATCACGCCGGCAGACGCGAAATGCTATAGTGTCCGGGTCACCACGGCCTCGCCGCTTCGAGCACCCGGCCGCACCGGGCTGACCCGACGATGAACCGACCCGGGTTCCTGAAAACGTCACTCAAGCGGGGCGCGCTGCTCACCGCCGCCAACTGGCCGGTCGTGCTCATCCAGTTCGCGGCCGAGTCGATGTTCAAGCTCCTGCTGGCGGCGCCCATCCTGTGCTCGGCGCTCATCGTGGCGCTGCTGCTGGGCCGGGATCTGTACGAGTTGCTGAGCGGCGGCCTGCGCGAGACGGTGACGACGATCGCGTCGGCGCTGGTGTCGCAGCCGCTCACGCTGGCCGCCTTCCTCTTCGCCATCGGCATCGTGCTGCTGGGCGGGTCCGCGCTGGTGTTCCTCGTCAAGGGCGGCACTGTGTCCGTGCTCGCGGACGCCGAGGCCACCGTCGGGCCGATCGAGCAGCCGCCGCTGCGGCTCCTGGCGTTCCAGGCGGCGTCGCGGTACTCGATCTCGAACTACCTGAGCGGCGGCGCGCGGCTGTCGCGCCGGTACCTGACGCTCGGCCTCGCCCTGATCCTCGTCTACCTCGTCTCGGCCGTGCTCTATCTCGTCGTGGTCTTCGGCGGCTACCGCTGGATCAGCAACCGCACGCTCGTGGTCGCCTGGACGCTCATCGCCGCTTTCGTCTCCACGCTCCTTGTCGTCTGGATCACCGCGGTCAACCTGCTGTACCTGTTGACGCAGATCATCATGGCGGTGAGCGGGCGCGGCATCCGGTGGTCGGTCGGTGAGGTGTTCCGCTTCCTCAAGAGCGACCTGTGGGATGTCATCGGCGTCTTCGGCGTCATCGTGCTGCTGGTCGTGCTGGCCACCGCCGCGTCGATCGCGGCCACGGCCGGCCTTGGTCTCATCGCCTTCATGCCCATCGCCACGCTCGTGGTCCTGCCGCTGCAGCTCGGCGCGTGGCTGCTCCGCAACCTGATGTTCCAGTACCTGGGACTGACCGCGCTCTCGGCCTATCTCCACCTCTATCGGTCGTCCGGCCTCGTTCCGCAGGCGGTGCGAGGTCCGGCAAGCGCCCCGGCGCTCCATTCATAAGAACCACGGCCATGGTCAATTACACGCGGTTTTTCTCGCGCGTCGCAGACCGGCAGCAGGGATCGGCCATTCGCAAGATGGGGGTCATGGCGCTGAAGTCGGCCGACCTCATCTCGTTCGCGCCCGGGTACCCGGACCCGGTGTCGTTTGCCAGGGAGGAGTTCGCCGAGATCGCGCGCGAGCTGCTGGGCGGCAAGGACCCGGCGGTGTTGCAGTACGGGCCGACGCGCGGCCTGCCGCACCTCATCGAGGCGGCCATGGCGATCCTCGCGACGCGCGGCATCACGGCGACGAGCGAGGAGGTGCTGGTGACGACGGGGTCGCAGCAGGGCCTCGACCTGCTCGGGCGCATCCTGATCGACCCGGGCGACGTCGTGCTGGTGGAACTGCCGGCCTACACCGGGGCCATTGCGGCGTTCCGCAACGCGGGAGCGACGCTGGTCGGCGTGCGCCAGGACGCCGACGGCGTGGACCTCGAGGACCTCGACGCGGTGCTGACGCGGGAGCGCGAGGCCGGCAAGCAGGTGAAGTTCCTGTACCTGGTGCCAAACTTCCAGAACCCGACGGGGCTGCTCATCGGCCAGGCGAAGCGCAGGCGGCTCGTCGAGTGGGCCAACCAGCGCGACATGCTGATCGTTGAAGACGACCCGTACGGCGCGCTCTACTTCGAGGACTCTGCGAGCGAGGCCGACACGCGCCCAATCAAGGCAGACGACACCGAGGGACGCGTGATCTACCTGAGCAGCTTCTCGAAGACGCTGGCGCCAGGATTCCGCGTGGCGTGGATGGCCGCGTCGGAGCCGCTGGTGGCCAAGCTGGACGTGACCAAGCAGACCCAGGATCTCTTCACGGGCTCGCTGGACCAGCAGATCGTGTTCGAGGCGTGGAAGCGCGGGGTGCTCGCGCGGCAGGTGCCGAAGCTGCGGGCGCTCTACCAGCGGAAGCGCGACGTGATGGAACAGTCGTTGCGCAAGGGGCTGGGCAACCTGATCAGCTGGCCGGAGCCGCGGGGCGGGTTCTTCCTGTGGGCGGCGCTGCCCACGCACCTGAACGCGGACGAATTGCTGCCGCGCGCGATCGAACGCCGCGTGATCTACGTCGTGGGCAGCGCCTTCTTCGTGGACGGCAGCGGGGCCAACCTGCTGCGGCTGTCGTTCTCGCTGCCCTCGGTGGAACGCATCGAGGAAGGCGTGGCGCGGCTGTGCCAGTTGGTGACGGAGGAAGTGGAGCGGCAGCCGATTACCGCCTGAGCGTCGCTCCTACTTCCATCTCCACAACACCGGCATCCCCGCGGGCCACTGGGCCGCCGCCACGAACGGCTCGGGCGCCAGGGAGTCCGGGCGGATGGCCAGCACCGTGCCCTCGGGCGAGATGCCGACGATCAGCAGGTCACGATCCACCAGTCCAGGGATGACGTGGAGGGGCGCCGCGAGCTCGTGCGGCGCCTCGAAGACTCCCGCTTCCGTCCCGAGCGTCGCGGTCCACGCGCTGACCGCGTTCGAGGTGCCGGCGACGAGCAGGAGCGGGCCCGCGGGAACGGGTCCGTACAGCGCGCGGTACCCGAGGACCTGCTGCCACTTCAGCGTGCCATTCACGCGGTCGATCGCCCGCAGCACGTTGTCGAGCGACAGGTAGTACACCATCCTCTCGCCGGCCGCCGGCGCCCCGGTCACCTCCGGCGAATGGATTCGCCAACGTACGCGGCCGGCGTCGTTCGGTTCCAGCGCATACAGATAACGGCCGACCGTGCCGACGAACAGGCGGTCCTCGAGCGCCAGGATCGTCCTCGGCCGCGCGACGAGCGTGCGCTGCCACACCGTCCGCCCGGTCAGGATGTCGAGGCGCCGCACCTGGTTGTTCTCGAGCGGGAGATAGAGGCCGTCTCCGGCGATGGCGGGAACGCCGGCCAGCCTGGCGCCGGCCTTCACCTGCCACACCTTTGTCCCTTCGCGTGCGCGGATCCCGAGTACGTCACCGCCCTCGGTGGCGGCGATCACCCAGCCGTGTTCGGCGCACAGTGCTGCGGACGCGTTCACGTCGAGCCGCAGTTCCCAGGCGACGACGCCATCGGCACCGCGCCGCGCCGTGACGAGGTCGCCTGCCACGGTGAGCACCAGGCCGTCGGTGGCCGTCACGGCACGCACGTCGGCGGCCTTCACCGTCCAGCGGGCGGTCCCGGTGCCGAGCGACACCGCGGACAGTCGGCCGGTCTTGAGCGCGACGTACATGCTCCAGACGTCGTACGCGGGCGGACACGCCAGGCCACGCGCGGAGAGCTCGACGGTGGTGTCGGACGCCTCTTCGAGCGGGAGTATCCAGGCCACGCCGAGCGGGAACACGCGGGGAGCCGGGGCGAGGCCGGGCGTGACCGCGCTCGCGGGCGGCGCCGCCTGCCGCGGCTGCGCGCCGGACGGGACCGCGACGAGCACGGCGACAAACCCCGCGGCAAGCGCGGTCGCGCGGCCTCCGGGGCGATTCGTGCGTGGCGACCACATCTGGCCGCTATAATACCGTCAACCGGCTCGCCATCCATCGCGCAGGCTCACCGTGATCCATCAGACCATCCTGGTGCTGGACTTCGGCTCCCAGTACACGCGCCTGATCGCCCGGCGTCTGAGAGAAGTGTCTGTCTGTTCGGAGATCGTGCCGCACGACCTCGCGCTGGCCGAGATCGCGCGGCGTCGCCCGGCGGGCCTGGTCCTGTCCGGTGGTCCCCGGAGCGTGTCGCAGCCGGGGGCGCCGCGGTGCGATCCGGCGCTGTTCGATGCCGGCATCCCGGTGCTCGGCATCTGCTACGGCATGCAACTGATGGCCGACGCGCTTGGCGGCACGGTGGCGGCGGCGGCGCACCGCGAGTACGGTCACGCCGAGGTCCGGCTGGCGCTCGAGGGCGATGCGTCGCTCTTCGAGGGCCTGCCCGCGGAGATCCGCGTGTGGGCCAGCCACGGCGACTTCGTCCGCAACGCGCCGCCGGGCTTCGCCGTGACGGCGACGAGCGCCAACGCGCCGGTGGCGGCGATGGCCGACCGCGGGCGCGGCCTGCACGCGCTCCTGTTCCACCCGGAGGTGGCGCACACCGAGGGCGGGCTGGCGATCCTGCGCAACTTCGCCTACGGCATCTGCGGCTGCCGGGGCGACTGGACGATGCGCTCGTTCGTGCAGGACACGGTGGCGCGCCTGCAGGAACACGTTTGCGAGGGCCGCGTCATCTGCGGCCTGAGCGGTGGCGTCGATTCCACGGTGGCCGCCGTCCTGATGCACCGCGCGCTCGGCGACCACCTCACGTGTCTCTTCGTGGACAACGGCCTGTTGCGGCAGGATGAGGCGGCGCAGGTGGCGCAGCGCTTCGTCGGAAAACTCCACCTGCCGGTCGTCACGGTGGAGGCCTCGGACCTGTTCCTGGACCGGCTCGCGGGCGTGACCGACCCCGAGCAGAAGCGCAAGATCATCGGCCGCGCCTTCATCGACGTGTTCGACGAGCGCGCGGCCGCGCTGGGCGGGTTCGAGTTCCTGGGGCAGGGCACGCTCTATCCGGACGTCATCGAATCGGCGTCCACGTCCGGGCCGGCATCGGCGATCAAGAGCCACCACAACGTGGGCGGGCTGCCCGAACGGATGCGGCTGCGCCTGGTCGAGCCGCTGCGCGAGCTGTTCAAGGACGAGGTGCGGCTGGTGGGCCGCGAACTCGGCCTCGACGAGGAGTTCATCGTCCGGCAGCCCTTCCCGGGCCCGGGCCTCGCCGTCCGGATCGTCGGCGAGGTGACGCGCGAGCGGCTGGCCGTGCTGCGGGCGGCCGACGCGATCGTGGCCGACGAAATCCGGCGGAGTGGCTGGTACGAGCGGCTGTGGCAGAGCTTCGCCGTGTTGCTGCCGGTCCAGAGCGTGGGCGTGATGGGCGACGAGCGCACGTACGAGAACGCCGTGGCCCTGCGGGCGGTTGAGAGCCAGGACGGCATGACGGCCGACTGGGCCCGCCTGCCGTACGACCTGCTCGCCCGCATCTCGTCGCGCCTGGTCAACGAGGTGAAGGGCTTGAACCGCGTCGTGTACGACATCAGCTCGAAGCCGCCGTCGACCATCGAGTGGGAATAGCCGGCTTCGCCGGAATTGGGAAGTGCCAATTCAGAATTGCGCCGGCTTCGCCGGCATTGGGACGTGTCCATTCACCATTCGGAATTCACCATTCCCTTTCTGAATTCTGAATTCTGAATTCTGAACTTCGTGAATCCATGCCCGACTTCGTCCATCTGCACCTGCACACCGAATACTCGCTGCTCGATGGCGCGTGCCGCGTGGACGAGTTGCTGTCGCACGCATCCGCGCTCGGGATGCGCGCGCTGGCCGTCACCGAGCACGGCAACATGTTCTCGACGGTCATCTTCCACGACAGGGCGAAGAAGCTCGGGATCAACCCAATCCTCGGGTGCGAGGTCTACGTCGCGCCGCGGAGCCGCCACGAGAAGGGCGGCTCGATATCCGAGGCGTCGAACCACTTCGTGCTGCTCGCCGAGAACATGGAGGGGTACCGCAACCTGATCACGCTGGTCAGCCGCGGGTACACCGAGGGGTTCCACTACCGGCCGCGCATCGACAAGGACCTGCTGGCGCAGCACGCGAAGGGGCTGATCGGGTTGAGCAGCTGCCTGAAGGGGGAAGTGCCCCACGGGCTGCGGATCGACCAGCGGGCGAAGGCGATCGAGGCGGCGGCCACGTTCCGCGACATCCTCGGCCGCGACAACTTCTTCCTCGAGATGCAGAACCAGGGCATCGAGGACCAGCAGCGCGTCAACGCGGGACTGCCCGGCATCGCCCGCGAGCTGGGGTTGGGCTTGGTCTGCACGAACGACGTCCACTACCTGAAGCGCGAGGACGCTCGCGCCCACGACGTGCTGCTCTGTATCGGCACCGGCAAGACGGTGAACGATCGGGAGCGGATGCGGTACCACGGCGATCAGTTCTACCTGAAGACCGCGGAGGAGATGGCGCTGGTCTTCGGCGACGTCCCGGAGGCGATGGCCAACACCGTGCGCATCGCCGACCGCTGCCGCGTGGACCTGGGCGAGACGGTCAACCACCTGCCGAACTTCGACGTGCCTGGCGCGGCGTCGGTGGACGACTACTTCGAGCAGACGGTGCGCGAAGGGTTCGCGCGTCGGTTGCCGCGGCTGCAGGAACTGGCCGCGCGCGGAGCGCGCCGGCACACGGCGGAGGAGTACGAGCAGCGGCTCGGCTACGAGATCAGCATCATCAAGCGGATGCAGTACCAGGGCTACTTCCTGATCGTCTGGGACTTCATCCGCTACGCCAAGGAGCAGGGCATTCCCGTCGGGCCGGGGCGCGGGTCGGCGGCCGGAAGCCTGGTGGCCTACTGCCTGGGGATCACGGACGTGGATCCGCTGGGGTTCGACCTGCTGTTCGAGCGCTTCCTCAACCCCGAACGCGGGTCGCTGCCCGATATCGACATCGACTTCTGCGAGCGTCGGCGCGGCGAGGTCATCGAGTACGTCACGCGCAAGTACGGCCGGGAGAACGTCGCGCAGATCATCACGTTCGGCACGATGAAGGCGCGCGCGGTGGTCCGTGACGTCGGCCGCGCCATGGACATGCCGTACGCCGACGTGGACCGCGTGGCGAAGATGATCCCGGCGGCGCTCGACATGACGCTCGACAAGGCGCTCGCGGAGAGCCCGCCGCTGAAGGAGGCGCGCGACACCGACGCCCGCGTGAAGGAGCTGCTCCATGTGGCGCACCGCCTCGAGGGGATGACGCGCCACGCCTCGGTGCACGCCGCGGGCGTGGTCATCGCGCCGCGCCCGCTGACGGAGTTCGCCCCGCTCTACAAGGGGCAGCGCGACGAAATCACCACCCAGTGGGGCATGAAGGAGATCGAGCGGATCGGCCTCCTGAAGATGGACTTCCTGGGGCTGAGCACGCTGACCCTGATCGACGACTGCGTCACGAACATCGCGGAGACGACCGGCGAGACGATCACCCTGGCGACCATCCCGCTGGACGACGCGAAGACCTTCCAGCTGTTCTGCGACGGGCAGGCGCTGGGGATCTTCCAGTTCGAGAGCTCGGGCATGCGCGACATCCTGCGCAAGGCCAAACCGCAGCGGTTCGACGACCTGATCGCGTTGAACGCGCTGTACCGGCCGGGGCCGCTGCGCAGTGGGATGGTGGACGACTTCATCGCGCGCAAGCACGGCAGGGTGGCCATCACCTACGAGGTGCCGCAGCTCGAGCCGATCCTGCGCGACACCTACGGCGTCATGGCCTACCAGGAACAGGTCATGCGCGTCGCCTCGGACCTGGCGGGCTTCACGCTCGGCGAGGCCGACCTGTTGCGCAAGGCCATGGGCAAGAAGAACGCCGCGGTCATGCAGGCGCAGCGCCAGAAGTTCGTGGACGGCGCCATCAGCCGCGGGATCCCCGACAGGAAGGCGCACAAGATCTTCGACCTGATGGAGTTCTTCGCCGGGTACGGCTTCAACAAGTCGCACTCGACGGCCTACGCGTACCTCGCGTACCAGACGGCGTACCTCAAGGCCAACTACCCCAGGCACTTCCTGGCCGCGCTGCTCACCGTCGAGTCGCAGAACACCGAAAAGCTCGCGATGTACCTGGCCGAAGCCCGCGAGCGCGGCATCCCCATCCTGCCGCCCGACATCAATTCCTGCGGCCTTGCGTTCACGGTCACGCCCGAGGGCGTCCGGTTCGGGCTCGGTGCCGTCAAGAACGTCGGCGAGTTGGCCATCGCCTCGATGCTCGAGGCGCGCGCGACGCTCGGCCGCATCACGTCCCTCTACGCGCTCTGCGAGCACCTCGACCTCCGGCTCGTCAATCGCCGGGTGTTCGAGAGCCTCGTGAAGGCCGGGGCGTTCGACAGCGTCGCCAGCGCTGACGCGCCCGGCGCGCGCCCGGCCCTGATGCGGCCGCGGCTCATGGCGGCCATCGAGGGCGCGTGCGAGTACGGCAACCGCCGGCAGCGCGACCGGGACAAGGGACAGGGCGGTCTGTTCGAGGTGGAGAGCGGTCCCCAGGAAGACGCAACCGCGCCGGTCTATCCGTTGCCGGACGCCGAGCCGTGGACCGAGGAGCAGCCGCTCGCCTTCGAGAAGGAAGCGCTCGGGCTGTACCTGTCCGGACACCCGATCGAGCGGTTCGCGGCGCCGCTGGCCGCCATCGGCGCCAAGAGCACCCTGGACCTGCCGGCGCTGGTGACGACGGGAGGCGGGCCGGATCCGGAGAAACCGTGGCGCACGCGCGGCGTGGACGTGACCGTCGGCGGGGTCGTCACGTCGATACGACAGCTCAAGACGCGCAAGGGCGCTCGGATGGCGGCCGTGATGCTGGAAGACCAGCACGGCAGCGTCGAGGTGGTCGTCTTCCCCGAGACGTTCGCCAGGACCAGCCACCTGATCGAGACCGACCGGATGCTGCTCGTCACCGGGAAGCTCGATGGCGACGAGGAATCGGTGCGCCTGCAGGCGTCGGCCATCGTGCCGCTCGAGACGGTGCACGACCGCGCCGTGCGCGAGGTGACGATTCGACTTACAATGCCGCCACACGACCGCGCGACGCTGGAAACGCTGGCCGCCCTGTTCCGGAACCACGCCGGCGACCGTCGCGTGTCGTTCGAGGTGGAGTTGCGCGACCAGCAGCCGCCGTTGCGCGTGCGCGCCGAGGTGGCGGCGCAGTTCCGCCTGGCCCCGAGCGCGCAATTGTACCGGGCCATCGAGGACGTCTGCGGCCCGGGCAGCGTGCAGGTGCGATAGGGGGCGGGTGGGGCAGGTCGGGCGGGTAGGGCAGGTCAGGGGCCGGG
>Ga0315273_10001625_pt1 | contig 25727 bp, 20 predicted proteins | sample YL17G02_0_MG_FD_205753 | JGI IMG/M metagenome (GOLD analysis project Ga0315273, IMG submission 205753) | Sediment microbial communities from Yellowstone Lake, YNP, Wyoming, USA - YL17G02_0 | ecosystem: Environmental > Aquatic > Freshwater > Lake > Sediment | place: USA: Wyoming | collected... | reverse complement strand
GATGCGCCGCGTGGTCGAGGAGGCCCTGGCGCTGCTGCACCACGGCGACATCCATCCGGCGGCGCGGGTGCGGGATCTCTCGATCGGCGCCCAGCAGCTCGTGGAGGTGGCGCGGGCGCTGGCGGCCCGGGCGAAGGTCGTGGTCATGGACGAGCCCACGTCGAGCCTGACGCAGGCCGACACGGAGGTGCTGTTCGAGGTCATCGGCCGCCTGCGGGACTCCGGCGTAAGCGTCATCTACATCAGTCATTTCCTTGAAGAGGTCCGGGCGGTGGCCGGCCGGTTCTCGGTCCTGCGCGACGGCCAGTCGGTCGGCAGCGGCGCCGTGGCCTCGACGCCCACCGGCGAGATCATCCGCCTGATGGTCGGGCGCGAGTTGGCCGACGTTTACCGCCGCACGCCGCACGCCATCGGCGACCCGGTGCTCGACCTGGAGGCCCTCAGCGGCCGCAAGATGCCGCACGGGGCCGACCTGGAGCTGCGGCGGGGCGAGGTTCTCGGCATCTCCGGCCTGATCGGCTCGGGGCGGACGGAGCTCGTGCGGGCGGTCTTCGGCCTCGACCCGGTCGTCTCGGGCCGGGTGCGCGTCGCCGGCGTCTCGACGACCGGCTGGGGTCCGCCGCGGATGCTCGACCGCGGGGTCGGCCTCCTGTCGGAGGACCGCAAGACCGAGGGCTTGGCCGCGAACCTGACGGTGGCCGACAACCTGACCCTCAGCCGCCTGCGTCCGTACCTGCGGTGGGGGCTCCTCAGGCGCCGCGAGATGCGCCGGGCCTCCGCCGAGTGGATCCGCCGCCTCGGCATCCGCACCCAGGGGCCGGACCAGCCGATCACCGGCCTCTCGGGCGGGAACCAGCAGAAGGTGGCCCTCGCGCGGCTGCTGCACCAGGAGGCCGAGGTGCTGATGCTGGACGAGCCGACGCGCGGCATCGACGTGGGCTCGAAGGCCGACATCTACGCCCTCATCGGCGAGCTGGCCGCCCAGGGCAAGGCGATCCTGTGGATTTCGAGCTATCTACCTGAGCTTCTCGGCGTGTGCGACTCGCTGGCCGTGATGCACCGCGGCCTCCTGAGCGAGAAGCGCCCCGTCAGCGGGTGGACGCCGGAGGCCATCATGCACGTGGCGACGGGCGGCGATGAAGAGATTGCGGATTGAGGATTGAGGATTGCGGATTGAGCGGTGGGTCAAGATCCCGCACGTGTTTAGTGCGACAGCCGATTGCCGGGTGGCACGGTCACGCGCCGTTGCGTGACCGTGCAAGTTCACGCATGGGAGAAGGCACGGCCACGGCCTGCCCGCCGCGGCGGGCAACGGCGCGTGACCGTGCCACCCGCGCTAGTGCTCCGTCACAATTGAAACTGTCGGTAAGGTAAGCGCGGCGGGCAGTCTTGCCCGCCGCGCGGTGGGCAGGACTGCCCACCGCGCCACCCAGTTGCACTCACACAAACAAGTGTGACGGACTACTAGATACGTACGGAGGCCCGGCGTGCCGTCGCTGGAGCCGGACGCTGGCCGCCAACAGGCGTACAAGGAGAGCCGGTCTTGAGTGAAGCGAGTTTCACCGCGGGGGTCAAGACGCCGACGCCGGCCATGGGGCGGCGGCTGTTCAACCTCCTCGGCCCGCTGGCCGGCCTGGTGCTCATCATTTTCGTCGGCGGCCTGGCGGAATACTTCAAGGAGGGCACGGTCAATTACTGGTCGCCGCAGAACCAGTGTCTCATTCTGACGCAGACGGTCATGGTGGCGATCGGCGCCATCGGCATGACGATGATCATCATCTCGGGGGGCATCGACCTGTCGGTGGGCAGCGTGGTGGCCCTGTCGGCGGTGGCGGCGGCGTGGGTCGTCCGGGCCCTGGCCGTGGCCCTGTCGCCCCAGGCCCAGCAGATGCTGGGCGGCGGCTCCTCTTTCGCCGAGGTCCTCCGCGCGGCCGACCTCAACCTGTCGGGCGATGCGGCGCTTTGGGTGCCGCTGGCGGCCCTGGCCGTGGGCATCGGCGTGGGCATGCTGGCCGGGGCGATCAACGGCTCGCTGATTACCGGCCTGAAGCTGGCGCCCTTCATCATCACGCTCGGCATGATGACCTTTGCGCGCGGCTCGGCGAAGTGGGTCGCGAACATGCAGCGCATCGACACGCCGTCGAGCTGGATCATGGAGTTCACCAAGGCCAAGCTCACACTTTTCAGCGTCGGGTTCGAGTCGGTCCCGGGCCGGGAGGGCCCGGCGGCGCTGTTCGACGTCTCGCCGTTCGACTTCCATTTCTTCAGCTTCCACATGCCGTGGTGGCCGGAGCGCTGGACCGGCCCGGTGGCGACCTCGTGGGCCGTGCTCCTGACCATCGTGCTGGCCGTCGGCGCGGTCATCCTGCTGGCGCGGATGCGTTTCGGCCGGCACATCTTCGCCATCGGCTCGAACGAGGCGACGGCGCGGTTGTGCGGCGTGAGGGTCGAGCGCACCAAGATACTCATCTACATGTTGGCGGGCGCCCTCTTCGGGCTGGCGGGCGTGACCGACTACGGGCGTCTCAGCGTCGGCGACCCGACGACCGCGATCGGCAAGGAGCTCGACATCATCGCCGCGGTGGTCATCGGCGGCGGGTCGTTGAGCGGCGGCTCGGGCAGCATCTTCGGCGCCCTCATCGGCGCCCTGCTGATGGCCCACCTGCGGAACCTGTGCGTCCATCTGGGCCTGCCGAACTTCGTGCAGGAGATGGTGGTCGGCGTCGTGATCGTCGTGGCCGTGGCCGTCGACCGCCTGCGGCAGAAGAAGAAGGAGTGAGGGGCGAGCCGCTACTTTCGTAAGAGGCTCCGGCCGTCGATGTCGGTGGGGACGGGGCGGCCGAGCAGTTCGAGGATCGTCGGCAGGATGTCGACCGCGCGGACGGCTTCCGTGCGGCGCTCGTGCGGCACGCCCGGCCCCGCCATGAGCAGGGGGACGAACATCTCTGCCGGCCTGAGGCCTGCGTGGCCCCCCTTGTTCTGGTTCCTGAAGTCCCAGCCGGGGGCGGCAAAGACGAGGATGTCGCCGGCCCGCTGGGCGTCGAAGTAGACCACGATCTGGGGAATGAGGTCCGGGTACGGCGAGCCGGCCGTGGCGGCCAGCCACTCGCGGTCGTCGTGGGCCGAGCCGTCGAGCATCGCGGCCGGGACCGTGGCGGCGTAGCCGAGCGGGTCGTCGCCCTCGATGGTCGTGAGGCGGAACCGCCGGCCGCCGGTCTGGGTCCGCGCCACTTCCGCGATGCCCGTCTTCGTGACCAGCCGCACGGAGTTCGGCCCCGTCCTGTAGGCGAAGAGGTCCACGGCCTCGGCCTCGCGCAGGCGCGCGACGAGGTCCACGCGCCGGCCGTCGCGCGTGGGATAGGCACGGAGGTCCTCGGCCGACGGCCGCGCGAGCCAGTTGGGTGCGAGCGCCGCCGCGCCGTCCTTCGCCTCTGCGGCCGGGCGCGGCTTCCGTAGCGAGATGGCCGCGTAGCGGTCGCCGGAGCCGGTCAGGACGCACGAGAACCGCCGGTAGTAGCTGACGCGCCACTCGAACGGAATGTCCTCGGCCCATCCCTCGTGGCAGACGGTCAGGCCCAGCTCCTTGCTGAGGAACTTCTCGATCACCCAGTGGCGCTTCACGTCCATCATGCCGTGATCCGAGGCGAGGGCGATGACCGTGTGCTCGAGGCGCCCGGCGGCCTCCAGGTCCCGCAGGATGCGGCCGATCTGGGCGTCGGTGTGTTCGAGGGCCTGCGTGTAGGCCGCGGACGAGATGCCGTGGGCGTAGCCCTCCATGTCCGGCGAGAGCAGGTAGCAGATCACGAAGGCGGGGAACTCCTGCTGGGCGCGGGCGGCCTGGGCCACCAGGTCGAACCGCCACAGGGAGATCCGGTCCACAAAGCCATACCACCCGAGATAGAACGGCGGGCCGGCGCTCAGCCAGTTCTCGACAAACTTGGCGGCCCCGCGGTGCGCCTGGAAGAACAGGCTCATGGTGGTGGCGTCCGGAAGGCGCTCGAAGATCGTCGGCGCCAGGTAGTCGCCGTCGAGCGTGTTCTTCTGGTTCACCTCCTCGTAGTTGCGGTTCATGAGGGCGGTGCGGTCGAACCAGTTGATGCCCGTGATGTTGTGCCGGCCGACGAAGAGGCCCGTCACCAGCGAGGTCTCGTTCGGCAGGGTGGCGCCCGGCACGTTGGCGACGCACCGCTCGGCGTAGAGGCCGCGGTCGACGAAGTGCTTCTGGAGGTTCGGGAGCCGGCCGGCGGCGAGCAGCCGGTCGAGGACGTCGCGGTTCACGCCGTCGACGAAGAACAGGATGGCGGTCGGCTTTTCTGCGGCGGCCGTCGGCGGCAGCCGGAAGTCGATGCCGAACGTCGCGCGGCGCTCGTCGGGCATGGCGGCGCAGCCGGCCAGCAGCCCGGCGGCCAGGACCACCAGCAAGACAACGCCACTTCGCGCGGCGGGTCTCCCGACCCGCCGCGTACCTGCGTTATCTCCCCGCCCGGCGGCGATTGCCGCGCGGTGGGTCAGGTCGAAGACTCGCCGTGGCGAGAGACCCACCGCGCACGAGGTCAAGTGGTGTTGTAGCACCAGGAGCAGCACCGCAGGGCGGGTGTGCCTGTCGCGGGAGATTGATGGAGGGATCGCCGCGCGCGTCATCTCTTGCCGTTCCCTCCGGCGGGCGGCGGCCAGGGGCGGCCTGTCAGCGTTTCGAGGATGGGCGGCAGGTCGCGGCTGCGCACCACATCCCTTTTCTCCAAACCGGCGGTGTGCGGATCCACGGTCGAGATGAGGACGGCGGTGCTGCTCTTGCGCTTCAGGTCGCCGTGCGTGCTGGCGATGGAGGACAGCATCGCCGCGCGCGACGCCATCCCCGCGCCGTACCCCTCCTTGAGGTCGGCGACGACGTCCGGCACGTGCTCGGCCACGTTGTGGAACGCCCGCCACAGGCGGTCGAGCGGGTCCGGGTAAGCATGCGCATAAGTCAGCTTGAACCACGCGGCGTCCGAGGCAAATCCCTCGGCGTCGAACCGGGGAGCGCCACCGCCGCTGGCCGCCTTCGCCTTCTCGACGATCGGCAGGAGCGCCAGGGGGTCGCCCTTCTCGGCCACGTAGCGGTACGTGCCGCCTCGGCGCTCGACGAAGGCCTTGGCGTCGGGCTTTTCGACCACGACGCGGTCGCCCTCGCAGTACGTCACGAGGTCGACGCCGGGATGGTTGATGAGGTCCGCCGCCAGGCCGGCGCGGTCCCGCGTCGCGAACGAGGCGTAGGTGATGATGCCGTACTCGACGGGCACCACGTCGCGCGGCTGCTCCAGCCGGTCGGCGACGCGCCACCCCTTCTCGGCGAGGAAGCCGCGGAAGTTCACGAGCTTGCACGGCGTCAGCGTGTGGCCGTGGTCCGAGAACATGGTGATCTTGACGAGGCCGCGCGTGCGCCGCACGAGGTCCTCGCACAGCCGATCGAGGCCGTCGAGGGCCTTCCGCTGGCCCTCCCGGCCCTGGCGCGTGCCGAGGCCCGCGGTCGACACGAGGTAAGCCACGAGGACCTCGCGGTCCCGCTGGTCGAAGAGTTTCTGGAAATCGTCGAGCTCCTGATTGAAGATCGCGTTGGGGTAGAGGTACGCGAGCGGGTCCGTCAGCATCCCGGCCCGGTAATCGAGGTGCCGGGCCCAGTCCTCGTTCTTCAGGCTCAGGTAGTCGCTGTCGCCGCCGACCATGCGGTTGGCCTGGTGGTCGAAGTGGACCGACTCGAAGCCGATGACCGGGACGCTCCGGAACACGTCGGCCAGCGCGAGGTCGGTCATGGCCGGGTAGGTCGAGATGACGGGGATCGGCGGGTGGAACAGGCGCAGGCGGCCCTCCTTGCGGAACTCCTCGACCATGTCACAGCCGATGCCGTCGAGGAGGAAGACGATGTGCCGCGCCTCGGTGGGGAGGATCTCGTCGAGGTTCACGAACGAGTCGGGCTCGCCCCTCTGCATCGTCTGGTCGTAGGCGATGCGGACGATGCGGCCGCTGGAGTCCTGGAGGGTGAAGTAGTCGGCCTTCTTGTCGCCGTTGGTGTCGTAGGCAGAGACGTGCCCGGCGGGCGTGTTGTTCTCGGCGACCAGCGCTGGCGGGAACCGCACGGGCGCGGCGCACCCGGCGGCAACCAGCGCCAGCACGGCCGCGCCGGCGACCGCCGCCGCGCCAAGGCCCAGGTGGAGACGGAGTGACAAGCGGACGGAGTCTCCTCGCGCCGCCTGACGACGATCCAGCCTTCCCCGCATCCGTATTCCTCCGCCCGGCCCGCACGGCAGTTGCCGCTTGCGTGAAGCCTCCATTCTATCGGCCCGGCACCGGGCGCGAAGGGAGTTTTTCCCGGATGTGCCGCGAGGAACACGATGCCGCGGCCGCGTAGAACCACCGCCCGAAGCTCCAGGTGTGCTACGCCGGCGGCCTGGCCCGCGCTGGCCCGCTCTCGCCGCGGCACTCGCGCAGGCGCAGCTCGATCCACTCCGCCTCGGCCTTCATGCCGCGCTTCGCGTAGAACGCCTTGAGGCCCTCATAGCGATTGATGATATCAAAACCCGTGTTCCAGCGGAACTTCCGCAGGCACTCCGGGCACAGGTGGATCGGCCGCCGGTCCGACTCCGCGAGGCTGTTCGACCCGTTCATCACGCACTCGTACTTCTGGCAGTGGGCGACGCCGAACATGTGGCCCGTCTCGTGGACGAGCGTGGCGAGGCTCCGCTTCAGGCCGCGCGGCTCGCCTTCCGGGCTGTCGGGCTGCGCCTGGAACGCCGGGTAGAACCGCACGAGGCTGTAGATGCCCACGCGCTCGGTCAGCAGCGCCTGGCCGAAGACGAAGTTCCACGACGGCTCAGGATACAGGTCGGCCATCGCGACGCCCTGGAGGCAGTAGGCGTCGCGGGGCAGGGCGGGCCCGAGGACCTTGTGCAGGATGTCCGTGGAGAGGTACTGGCGCAGGGTGCCGCCGGGCATCGCGCGGTCGCGCTGCGTAACGCCCTCGAGGCCGAGGTCCGGCCCCGCCCGGACGGGCAGCGTGAAGTAGAGCTCCATGTAGTCGCGCAGGGCGGCCAGGCGCTCGCGCTCCTTGGCGGCCATCGGCCCGACGGCCGCCACGTAGATCGTGTGGCGCCCCTGCGTGGGTATGTTGGGCCCCAGCGCCACGTAGTCCTGGAACGATTGCGCGGGCTCCGGGTGCTCGGCCATCCAGTCGCCGCGCTGCGGTTTGCCCATCGGCTTGAAGAGGGCGGGGGAGTACCAGGCGGCCGGGTCGGCCTGAACGCGCGGCGGCGGGCGGTACGGCGCGTTGGGTTTATCGGCCGCGCGGGCCGCGGCCGCCAGGGCCGCGAGGAGGAACGCAACGACGATCAGGATGCGCATCCGGCACCTCCGCTCTCCGGCCAGAGTCTTGACAGTCGGCCATCCGGCGGTAGTATAGACTAGCCGCGTTAGGGCAACAACTGCAAGCGTGCGCTCGTGGCGGAATTGGCAGACGCGCCAGGTTCAGGTCCTGGTTCGCTTAACCGCGAATGGAGGTTCGACTCCTCTCGAGCGCACCACTGATTTTCCAGCGCCGGTCGCCGCGCGGCCGGCGTTTTTCCTGCGCCGGGCATGGGGATGTGATGGCGGGGTGCTACGGGAGACAAGGTGTGGCGGCGAAGCTGAAGGTCCTGTTCCTCTGCACCGCCAACGCCTGCCGCAGCCAGATGGCGGAGGGGTGGGCGCGGCAGCTCCGGGGCGACGCCATCGAGGCGTACTCGGCGGGCGTCAAACCCGGCGGCCTCGACCCGCGGGCGGTGCGCGTCATGGCCGAGGCGGGCGTCGACATCGCGGCCCACCGCTCCAAGCACGTCGGCGAGTTGGCCGGCGTGACGTTCGACTGCGTGATCACCGTCTGCGACAGCGCCCGCGAGGCGTGCCCGCTTTTCCCCGGCCGGACGAAGGTGATCCACGCCGGCTTCGACGATCCGCCGCGCCTGGCCCGCGACGCGAAGACCGAGGACGAGGCCCTCGCCCCCTACCGCCGCGTGCGCGATGAGATTAGAGTGTTCGTCGAGACATTGCCCGAGGTGCTGTCGCGCACGTAGGGCTACAACGCCACTCGACCTCGTGCGCGGTGGGTCTCCCGACCCACCGCGCGGCAATTGCCCCCGGGCGGCGAGATGGCGCAGGTGCGCGGCGGGTCAGGAGACCCGTATGTGTCTAGCGTTGTCATTCCGAGCGAGCGCAGCGAGTCGAGGAATCTCGCTGTGGCCGTTGTCGTTCGGACATTCGCAAGGCGAGGCCCCTCGACTCGCTGCGCTCGCTCGGGGTGACAGCAAGGAAGGGCCACGCTAAACACGTACGGGGCCCCGCCGCGCCAAGTGGCGTTGGAGTAGTTCCCGTGTGGGTGCAAAGCACCCACCCTACGCATGAACGCGCGTGCCGCGGTGGGCTCGGAGGGTTCGGCGTCACCCCCCGAATTCGTCGGATTGACCTTGATTTCGGCCCCCGGCTGCCATAGAATCCGCGGGCTTTTTCCCCGTGCAAGAGGGCGTCTGGCGAAGCCTCGAAGGGAGGGTTGACTCGGCATGTTCAAGGAGATTCGGATTCACGGCCGCGGCGGCCAGGGCAGTGTGACGGCCGCCGAGGTCCTGGCCAAGGCCGCCTTCAAGGACGGCCTGGTGAGCCAGGCGTTCCCGGCGTTCGGGTCGGAGCGCATGGGCGCCCCCGTGCGGGCGTTCTGCCGCCTGTCGGACCGCCCCATCCGCACCCGCTCGGAGGTTCATACCCCGGACTACTGCGTCGTCCAGGACCCCACGCTGCTGGAGACGGTGAACGTGTTCGAGGGCGTGAGGCCGGGCGGCGTCGTCATCATCAACAGCGAGAAGCCCGAGACCGTCCACGTGCCCGCCGGCGCGGTCCTCAAGGCGGTCCCCGGCACGCGCATCGCGATGGAGGTCATCGGCCGGCCGATCCCCAACATGGTCATGATGGGGGCGTTCGCCGGGACGACGGGCCTCGTCACGCTTGAGTCCCTGAAGCAGGCCGTGAAGGAGCGTTTCGGCGGCAAGGTCGGCGACTTGAACGCCGAGGCCGTCGAGAAGGCCTACGCGGCCGCGAAGGAGCAGAAATGAGCGCGAAGACAAGCATGGACAAGCTCACGATCGGCTGCGTGGCGGGCCCCGGCGGCAGCCTCACCTACCACACCGGCGCCTGGCGGACGATGCGGCCCGTGTTCAAGCACGTCACGTGCATCGGGTGCCGGGGGTGCGAGCTGGTGTGCCCCGAGGGGTGCGTGTTCGGCGAGGCGAAGCAGAAGCACTTCGACTTCGACCCCGACTACTGCAAGGGGTGCGGCATGTGCGCCAACGAGTGCCCGGTCGATGATATCGACATGATTATGGAGGCCAAGTGATGGGAAAGCAGGAGATCCTGGAAGGGGCGATGGCGGTCGCCCACGCCGTCGCGAAGTGCCGGCCCGAGGTGGTGGCCGCCTACCCGATCACCCCGCAGACGCACATCTCCGAGGAACTCTCGACGATCATCGCCGACGGCGAGCTCGACGCCGAGTTCGTCAAGGTCGAGTCCGAGTTCGGCGCCGCCAGCGTCGTCCTGGGCGCGAGCGCCGCCGGGGCCCGCGCCTACACCGCCACCTCCAGCCAGGGCCTCATGCTCATGGCCGAGGTCCTGTGGAACATGGCGGGCATGCGGCTGCCGGTGGTCCTGGCGTGCGCGAACCGCAGCGTCTCGGCCCCGCTCTCCATCTGGTGCGACCACCAGGACGCCGAGTCGATCCGCGACTGCGGCGTCATCCAGATCTACGCCGAAGACGCCCAGGAGGCCTGCGACCAGCACGTCATCGCGTTCAAGGTCGCCGAGGACCGGCGGGTCCTCTTGCCCATGATGGTCAACCTCGACGGCTTCCTGCTGACGCACGTCTTCGAGCCGGTCGAGCTGCCCGACCAGGAGCTGTGCGACAAGTTCCTCGGAAAGTATGAAGCTCTCTACAAGCTCGACGTCGACAACCCGATGTCGTTCGGCTGCTTCACCGAGCCCGACAAGTGCATGGAAGGCCGGTGGATGATCCACGACGCCAGCCTTCGCAGCCTGGGCGTCATCGAGGAAGTCTCGCAGGCGTTCGCGAACCTGTTCGGGCGCGCCAGCGGCGGCCTCATCGAAGAGTACAAGAGCCGGGACGCCGAGACGATCCTGGTGGCCAAGGGCTCGATCTGCGGCACGATCAAAGACGTGGTCGACGAGCTGAGGGAGAAGGGCCGGAAGATCGGCCTGGTGCGGATCAAGACGTTCCGCCCGTTCCCGCGCGAGGCCCTGGTGAAGGCGGTCCGCGGCGCCAAGCAGATCGCCGTGGTCGAGAAGGGCGGCTCGTTCGGCGCCGGCGGCGTGACCACGCCCGACCTGAAGGACGCCCTGTACGACGCCGGCCTGCGGATGCCCGTGAGCGGCTTCTGCGTCCAGCTCGGCGGCCGCGAGGTCACGCCCGATGGCATCCACGAGATCATCGAGCGCGTGTCGAAGGGCGAGCAGGTGGCGTTCGAGTACTTCCGGCTGAAGAAGGGCATCCTGCCCGACCTCGTGCCGACCGAGTAGCGTCGGGTGGGTGCTCTGCACCCACCGGCGATTGGGGAGCGGCGGTTTGGGGCGTGTCATGCTGGTCGACGAAGAGGTCATTCGGAAGGCCGTGGACCTGCTCCTGCGGGCCGCCCCCGCGGGGTCGAAGGTGATCCTGTTCGGCTCGTACGCGCGGGGAGATGCCCGGCCGGACAGCGACCTGGATTTCATCGTTGTCGAGCCGGAGGTCCGCGACCGCTTCGGCGAAATGGTGCGCCTGCGGGAGGCGCTGATGCCGCTTGACGTTATGGCGGATGTGCTGGTGGTCAGCGCCCGAGTCTTCCGGGAGTGGGCGGACACGCCCAACACGGTGATCTTTGAGGCGGCCCGCGAAGGCAGGGTGTATGAACAAAGGGAGGACAAACCGTGGAGTTCAATTACGCCGATCGCGTCCTGAAGCCGGGTTACACGTCGTGCATGGGCTGCGGCGAGGCGCTGGCGATGCGCCTGGTGGCCCAGGCCTGCGGCAACAAATGCATTTTCACCAATGCCACGGGCTGTTCGGAGATTTTCACGTCGCGCTATCCCACCAGCTCGTGGAACGCGCCGTGGATCCACAGCCTGTTCGAGAATTCGGCGGCCGTCGCCTCGGGCGTCTACTACGCCCTCAAGCACAAGGGCAAGGCGGGCGAGGTGAGCGTCGTGGCCTCGGGCGGCGACGGCGCCACGGCCGACATCGGCCTCCAGTGCCTCTCGGGCGCCATGGAGCGCGGCGACGACATCCTCTACGTATGCTGGGATAATGAGGCTTACATGAACACGGGCGTCCAGCGGTCGGGCCTCACGCCCCTCGACGCCGACACGACGACGAGCCCCTCCGGCTCGGCTTCCTTCGGCAACGACCGGCCGAAGAAGGACCTGCCGATGATCATGGCCGCCCACAACATCCCGTACGTGGGGATCGGCTCGGTCGGGTACTACCGCGAGATCGGCCCGATGGTGAAGCGCGCCATGGCGATCCGCGGGCCCAGGTTCCTCCAGATCCACGTCACCTGCCCGCTGGGCTGGAAGAGCGACCCCGCCAAGTCCATCGACATGGCCCGCATGGCGTTCGAGTGCGGCCTGTACCCGCTGTACGAGATCGTGCGCGGCGAGATGAAGGCGCACCGGGCGCCCAAGCAGTGGATTCCCGTCGAGGAGTACTTGAAGCCGCAGGGCCGCTTCAAGCATCTCTTCAAGAAGGCCGACGAGACCGTGGGGCGCCAGATAGCGCGGATCCAGGCCATCGCCGCCGCCAACATCCGCAAGTACTACGGCGACGCCGCCGTGCCCCAGTTCGCCAAGGACGCCGAGGCGAAGATCGCGGAGGCCGCCAAGGCCGCCGTCTGATAAGGCAACGGCAACGGCGGCTCACGCCAAGTCGCAAAGACGGCGAGAGAAAAAGAGGCAAAGGACAAATGGCGAGGGGGGCGGGGGCTTCTCTCTCGCGCCTTCGGCCCCCGTCGCATGGCTGGTTCCATCGAACTCTTTGTTTTTGTTATCTAACTCCTTGCTTTTCTTTGCGTCTTTGCGTGAGCCGCCTCTTCTCTGTCATTGCCTTTGTGCCTCCCCCGCGTTAGGATGCACCCCCTGGAGGGAAACAACCATGCGCTCGCTCCCCTGGCTCGCGGTGCTCCTGGCCGGCTTCGGCCTGATGCTGCTCGTGTACCTCCAAGCGATCTGCCTTACCGAGACGAATCCGTGGATGAACGGGCTGATGTTCGTAGGTCAGGAGCCGCCAGATGATCCGGTAACCGAAGTGCAAGTGATCCGGATGGACCTGATCTACATGGAGCCTTCCGCGTGGGAGAAGGCTTACGACGAAGCCTTTGGCCCAAGGGGGAGTGGCAACTATCGTCATCCTGCACGTGACAAACTGGTCCTCGACCCGGGGCTCCACGAGCGGTTCTCCCCGGCCTTGTTGGCCAAGGGGCGGTTGCCCGAGCCCGGCACCAACGAAATCCTCGCCGGATGGGGAACCCAGACGCACGAGTGGGTGCAGTGGGGGCAGCACAAGCTGGTGGTTGTCGGCGTCCTCGACCGGTCGGTCATGATGTTCACTCATGCCTACCTCCTTGCCGAGAGCAGCCCCGCGGCCTCCTTCTTCCATCCTCCCTATGAGGGGGCCAAGGAAGCCTACGTCATCCCGGCGACACGTGAAGTGTTGCGGAAACCCGCTGTCCGCGCCGAGCTTGAGCAGGTCTTCCCGGCGGACCGCTTCCAGTGCCTGGTCGCCGATGACCGCGGGATTCCAGTTCCTGGCGGCGCCTTCGGCCTTTACACGCTAGGCATGATGCTCTTCGTGCTGGGCGGCGTCGGGTTGTTCCGGAGGCTTTACGGGTGGTTGGCCCGGACTGTGCGGGTGCGCCTTCTGGCGGGGCCGCTCGACGCCATCGTGGCCTGGGCGCGTCTGTGGTGGGGCCTCCACGTTGCCTTCTTCGCCGTCTACTTCCTGGGGAGCTTCTTCTGCTTTCTTGAGCCCGAGCTCCAGAACTCTGCATTGCAGCAAATCGGCACCATGCAGCGCGAAAACGCCCTTTCGATGGCAACTGGCGCCGCTTATCAGGCAAGAAGCGTGCTTCTGGCGGCGGGCCTCACCCTTGCGAACAACTTCCTGGCGAGCTTCGGCTTTCTCACCGTGATTTCCTTTGTGCTGCCGGGCGTGGGAGTGCTCGTGTACCTGCTGATGGTCCTCGTGACGGGCATGGGGTTGACGCCGGCCACCACAGGCTGGGCGTTGTTCATGCTTCCTCACTCCGTCGTCCTCCTCGTGGAGATGGAAGCGTACATCCTGGCCTCCTTCTTCGCCTTCCTCATCCCTGTGTACCTGTTCCGCAAAGCGGAAGGCCCCTCCGTTCTGCGGCGCTACGGCAGGGCGGTGCTCTTGAACCTCAAAGCGAACGTGCTTGTTCTTATCGTGCTTGCCGTAGCGGCACTGTACGAGGCCATCGAGCTCATCCTCCAGATGCGGTGAGTCATACGTTCTGTAGCAAACATGCGCACAAGACGGTATGTAGGGTGAGTGCTCGGCACCCACCGCGTCTCGCGGCGCACACGCCAACTACTGGTGGAGGGGGGCGGGGCGCCTCTCTCGCGCCTTCGGCCCCGTCGCATGGGTTATCCCTATCGAACTTTTTGCTTTTCTTATCCAAGTCCTTGCTTTTCTTTGCGTCTTTGCGTGAGCCGCCTTTTCTCTGTCATTGCCTTTGTGCCTCCCCCGCGTTAGGATGCACCCCCTGGAGGGAAACAACCATGCGCTCGCTCCCCTGGCTCGCGGTGCTCCTGGCCGGCTTCGGCCTGATGCTCTTCTCCTGGTGGCATTACCAGCGGATCGCCAACCCCAACCCATGGACCGAGGCGTTCATGTACGTCGGCACGGGGCAGCCGGCCGCCGACACGGCGGACCTGCCGTGCGAGGCCGTGCGGGTGCGGTCTCTGCCCATCTCCGACGTGTGGCGCGACATCGTGCGCGGCATCAGAACGACCGATCCGGCCATGGCCCGCGGCATCGAGTCCTCCCTCGGCGCCGAAGTCGTCTGGCTTCCCCGTTTCCGCGACGAGTTCAAGGACGCGGACCTGGCGTCCGGGCGGATGCCGCGCTCGGCCACCGACGAAATCCTCGCCGGATTCGACGCGCCGCACAAGGATGTGCTGGAGGCGTGGGGCCGGCGGTTGACGGTCGTCGGCGTGTTGGACCGGTCCGTGACGCTCCTGGCCAAGGGGTACGTTGTGCCGGGCGACTCGGCCGGCAAGGACCTCTTTGAAGCATCCGGCGGCGAGGTCTCCGACGGGTACATCCTGCGCCTGACTGCGCGCGAGGCCGTTCAGCCCCAGATGCGGAAGCGCCTTGCGGCGGCGTTTCCGGCCGCGAAGTTCCACGCCAAGGCGGGCACGGTCCGCGTTGCACCCGGCCCGTACTACCTTTACCTGGCGGGCATGGCCCTCCTCTTTCTCGGCGGCAGCGCCCTGTTCATCCGTCTCTACGGGTGGCTCGCCGGCGTCATCCCGTTCGCGTGGCTGCGGGCGCCGCTGGAGGCCGCCCAGGCGTGGCCGCGGCTCCTGGCCGGCCTGCACGGACTGATTTTCGGCGGCCTGATCGTTGCGGCGGCGCTGGTGTACCTGGTGCCGCCGGTCCAGGATTTCCTCCTGGCGGCGATTGTCCAGGCCGTGGAGAGCGGCAGGGGGCCGCTCGGCATCGCCGGCACGGCCTACCGCAGCGGCAGCATTCCGTGGGCGGCCGCGGTGACGCTGGCCGTCAATTTCTTCATCGGCTCGCTGGCCTACATCACGCTGTCGTCGTTCGCGATTCCCGGCATCGGCGTGCTGGGGACCGTGTTTCGCGGGCTGATGATCGGCGTCCTCCTGGCGCCGAGCATGCTTGCCCTGTCGACGACCATGCTGCCGCACTCGCTGACGGTCCTCGTGGAGATGGAGGCGTACGTCCTGGCGGCCTTCTTCGCCGCACTGATACCCATTTACATCTTTCGCAAGGCCGAAGGACCGACCTGGTGGCGCCGCTACGGCCGGGCGCTCCTCCTGAACCTGGAGGCCAACGCCATCATCTTCATCATCCTCGCGGTGGTCGCCCTTTACGAGGCCACCGAGGTCATTCTCCAGATGCCGTGACGCCCCGGCCGCGCGCCATCCGAGCCCGGAGCCGAAGCTCCGGGAGACGCCTGAGGCGGGCGCTTTCCGGCGCGCCGAGGGAGAAGCCACCGATGGACGAGATTCGCATGACGCCGCGCACCGAGCGCCGCCGCATTCTCCTGCGCCGCATCCGCGTGCTGCTCGCCGTCTTCATCGTCGGCCTCGTCCTGAGCGGCGCGACGGCGATACCCCTGGAGTGGGAGGTCGGAGTCCTGGCGCGCCTGTTGGGCCTGCCGCCGGACGCGAACCCGCAGGACAACTGCGGCCTCGCCCACTGGATCGCCGCCGTGCAGGGCGGACTCCACGAGACCTTCGCGCGGTATCCTTTCATCGCGTACGGCACCGACTGGCTGGCGTTCGGCCATTTCATTATGGCGATCCTGTTCCTCGGCGCCCTCCGCGACCCCGTGCGGAACCTGTGGGTCCTGACGTTCGGCATGATCGCGTGCGTCCTCGTGATACCCGTGGCGCTGGTGTTCGGACCGGTGCGCGGCATTCCCTTCTACTGGCAACTCATCGACTGCTCCTTCGGCGTCTTCGGCATCATCCCGGTCTGGCTGAGCCGCCGGTGGGCGGCGGAGGTGGCGGCGCTCGGCGCGGAGGCGTAAGGCGGGCGCCGTCGCGAATTCCGTGGCCCGGCGCCTTGGCGCGTGTTTCAATAAGGTGTTGGCGCCGCGCGAAGTGGTTCGGCCGCATCAGAGGCGAGGCAACCTTGGAGCTTATCCGCGACCTGGAATCGATTGATCCGCGCTACCACGGCGGCGTGCTGTCGGTCGGCGTGTTCGACGGCGTCCACGTCGGGCATCAGAAGGTGCTCGGCCGCGCCGCCGAGCGGGCCCGGGCGCTCGGCGCGGCCGCCCTCGTCTTCACGTTCCACCCGCACCCGATGGACGTGCTCGTGCCGGGCAAGGCCCCGCCGCTCATCCAGACGTTCGGCCAGAAGCTGGAGCTGATGCGCGAGATCGGCATCGCCGCCGTCGTCTGGCCGCGCGACATGCAGGAGGTGCTCAAGATGCCGCCCGGCGTGTTCGTCGAGCGCGTCGTGCAGCAGGCCCTGGCGGTCCGCGTGATGGTCGAGGGGAGCGACTTCAGGTTCGGCGCCGGCGCCGGCGGCGACCGGCAGCTTCTCCTGGCCCTCGCGCGGCAGCACGGGTTCGAGGCGGAGTTCATCGGCGACATGCAGGTCGACGGCGAGCGGGTTTCGAGCACCCGCATCCGCCGCCTCATCGCCGAGGGCCGTGTGGCCGAGGCGGCGCGGTGCCTGGGCCGGGCCTACTCGTACATCGGCGTCGTGGTCGAGGGCCAGCATCGCGGGGCGAGGCTCGGTTTTCCGACGGTCAATGTCGCCTCGCCGCGGTTCCTCGTGCCGGGCGAGGGCGTGTACGCGGGCTGGGCGATCGAGCAGGGCGAGCGGCGCCGCGCCGCCATCAGCGTCGGCCGGGTCCCGACGTTCCACGAGGACCACCCGGTCAGCGTCGAGGCGTTCATCCTGGACTTCGAGGGCGAGCTCTACGGCGAGCAGGTGGCCCTGGAGTTCGTCGACTATCTGCGGCCGCAGCAGGCCTTTCCCGACGCCGAGGCGCTCAAGGCCCAGATGGCCGCCGATTGCCGCCGCGTCCGCGCGATCCTGGCCGACGTGCCGTAGACGTGCCGTGGCTTTCCACGTGCCGCGGGTCGCTTGCCAACGTACCTGTTCAGCGTGCGGACGTTCACTTGCAGGGTGGCATGCCCAGGCCGCCTTTGCCTGGGCATGTTCGCCGAAGTCCGGCGTGCATGCCCACGCGAACAGCGGCGTGGGCATGCCACCCGGCTATCCGGAGCAACACGCTAAATACGTACTTGCCAACCCGTGGCCATCGTAATCTTCTTTCCCTATGGTTTGTTGTCTTTGTCCGCCAGCCTCACCCACTCCACGGCAAACCGCGCCAGCGTGATTCTCTCGTACGGCGACTTCTCGCCGCGCTCGTACAGGCACGCCAGGCGCTTGTCCGCCAGGAGCGCGAGGGCCGAGTAGGCCGACGGCCCCGCGTTGAGGAGCCGAGAGGCCGACCACGTCTTCCCCTCATCGCCGCTCAGCCGCACCGTCAGCTTCTCGCGCGTGCGGCTCGCGGGGTTCGAGAACGCGAGCAGCGCCTGCGCGGGGTTCTGCGGATCGGCAAAGCGGATCATCGCCGCCTGGCACACGGGCTCCGGCAGGCCCGGCTCGTCTGCCGCCGGGGTCCACGTGAGGCCGCCGTCGCGGCTGCCGGCGACCGCGCGGCAGCCTTTGCCGCGGCAACTACGCATGTTCATGAGAAGCGTGCCGTCGCCGAGCTCGACCGCCTGGCATTCGTTGACGCGCTCGTCGATGGCGCCGCCGAGTTTCCACGTCTCACCGTGGTCATCGCTGTAGATGACGTGCGAGCGGTACAGGCCGGTGCCCGCGACGGCGTGGTCGCACGGGATGACCATGCGCCCGGTCTTGAGCTGGATGCCGCAGCCGGGGCCGGTGGCGTACCACGTCCAGTCGGGCGCCTTGCACGCGGCGGTGATCTCGACGGGCTTGGACCACGTCTGGCCGTCGTCGGCGCTCCGGGCGATCCAGACCTCGCGCGATCCCCTGGCGGTGCGTTTCAGGATCGCGCTCTCGCGGTCCTCGCCGAGGTTGCGCGTAAGGGGCAGCCAGATCGTGCCCGTCTCGCGGTCGACGACGGGGCAGGGGTTGCCGATGGTGTTCGGCCCGTCGTCGGCCACGATTTGCATCGGCTGCCACGTCGCGCCGTTATCGAAGCTGCGCCGGAGCACCACGTCGATGTCGCCGGCGTCGCCGCTGCCGCCCTTGCGAGCTTCGCAGAAGGCGAGCACCGTGCCCTTCGCCGAAACGATGAGCGACGGGATCCGGTACGTGTGATAACCGTCCTTCCCCGCGACGAAGACGTCCTGCTGGTCGAGGGCGGACTGGGCGTGGGCGGCCGGAGCGGCCGCCGCTGTCGCCAGGATGAGGACGGCCGCCAGCGGCAAGAGGGGTGCGTTCGGCATTTCGGACCTCCGAGATCGGCGTACGGGTGATGGCGGAATGCTATTCGCGCGCTTCGGACAGGACAAGCAAATATTGCTGGCAAGGCCGCGGCGAGAGGATAGATTACCTGTGGCCCTTGGTTTGCGGGAGGTGCGGCATGCCCCATCATAATCCTATCAAGCGGCGTGAATTCATTCGGAGGGCCGGGGCGGCGGCCGCGGCGGCCCAGGCCCTCGGCCGGGCGATCGCGCGGGCCGAGGCGGCCGGCGAGGCGGCCCCCGCCCGGGCCGACGCGCGGCCCAACATCCTCTTCGTCCTCGGCGACGACTGGGGCTGGCCCTCCGCCGGCGCGCTGGGCGACAAGGTCGTCCGGACGCCCACCTTCGACCGCGTGGCCCGCGAGGGCGTGCTCTTTCCGCAGGCGTACGGCGCGTCGCCCTCGTGCAGCCCGTCGCGGGCCTCGATCCTCACCGGCCAGATGTTCTGGCGGCTGGGGGAGGGCGCGAACCTCTGGAGCACGCTGCCAAAGAAGTTCGACGTGTATACAGATCAGTTGGAGGCCGCCGGCTACCACGTCGGCGCGATGCGGAAGGGCTGGGGGCCCGGCTCCGTCGAGGCGGGTGGGCGGACGCGGAATGCCGCCGGCCCCTCCTCGAAAACGTTCGAGGCGTTCCTGAAGAGCGTGCCCGACGGCCGGCCGTTCTGCTTCTGGTTCGGCAGCCACGACCCGCACCGGCCGTACGATCTGGGGTCCGGCGCGAAGAGCGGCCTGCGGGCCGAGGACGTGCGCGTGCCGCCGTTCCTGCCCGACGCGCCGGAGGTCCGCAACGACATCCTCGACTACTACTTCGAGTGCGAGCGGTGCGACCGCGAGGCGGGCGAGATGCTCAAGCTCCTCGAGGCCGCCGGCAAGCTGGAGAACACCCTCGTCGTCATGACCGGCGACAACGGCATGCCGTTTCCGCGATGCAAGACGAACCTGTACGACTCCGGCACGCGGCAGCCGCTGGCGGTCCGGTGGGGGGCGAAGGTCAAGGGCGGGCGGACGGTCGACGATTTTCTGTCGCTCGAGGACCTCGCGCCCACGTTCCTGGAGGCGGCGGGCCTGAAGCCGGGGCCCGACATGACGGCCCGCAGCTTTCTCGACGTGCTCCTGGCAGACAAGGCCGGCCGCGTGGACCCGCGGCGCGACCGCGTCGTCACGGGCCGCGAGCGCCACCACGGCGGCGCAAGGCCGGGGTGCCTCGGCTACCCGGCGCGGGCGCTCCGCACGTATGACGTTCTGTACATCCGTAACTTCCTGCCGGACCGTTGGCCCGCCGGCAATCCGCCGGGTTATGAGGACTGCGACGACGGGCCGACGAAGACGTACATGCTGGCCCGCCGCGACGATCCGAAGGTCGCGCCGCTCTTCGAGCTCTCGTTCGGCATGCGGCCGGGCGAGGAGCTGTACGACCTCAAGAAGGACCCCGACCAGCTCAAAAACGTGGCCGCCGACCCCGCCTACGCCGACGCGAAGAAGCGGATGGCCGGCGACCTCGCGAAGATCCTGACCGAGATGAAGGACCCGCGAGTCATCGGCGGCGGCGAGGAGTTCGACAAGTACCCGTACCGCGGTCCGGCGGCTGACATGAAGAAGGCAGGGACGAAGTGACGGAGGGAGGAAGTGACAAAGTGACGAAGTGACAAAGTGACGAAGTGACAAAGTGACGAAGGGACGGAGTGACGGAGGGGCGAAGTTACGAAGGGACGGAGGGACGAAGGGACGGAGGGACGAAGGGACGGAGGGACGAAGGGACGGAGGGACGGAGGGAGAAAGGCATGAGGCGCCGCGAGGACCTCGGCGCGGTGGGTCTCCTGACCCACCGCGCTCCAAGTGGGCGTACCGGGGGGGCAACGCCGTGCGCGCGGCGGGTCAGGAGACCCGGCGTGCACCGTTACCGCGTGGCGCTGACCGCGGTGCTGCTCGCCCTGACCCTGGCGGCCGGCGCGTTGGCTGAAGAGGCGGCCGGCCCGCCGACCGTGGACATGCGGCGGCCCAAGAAGCTCATCGCCGTCGGCTGGGACCTCTTCTTCGACACGGCGTGGCTCCGCGCGCACCGCGAGGACATGGAGCAGCCGCCATTCGACGGCATCGTCATCAACGTGGTCGGGCGGCGCGACGACAAGAAGCCGGCGGAGCTGCGCCTCGCGTTCAGCAAGGAGGCGTGGAAGGAGGAGTGGTTCGCGGGGGCTCTGGAGGACCTCAAGGCCTGCCGGTTCACGAGGCTGACCGACAACTTTCTGATGGTCTGGGCCAACCCGGGCGACGTCGACTGGTTCGACGACGCGGGCTGGCGCGAAATCGTCGAGCACTGGCGGATCGCGGCCCGCCTGGCCAAGGCCGCCGGCGCGCGCGGCATCGTGTTCGACCCGGAGCCCTATCACCAACCGTACGCGGCGTTCCAGTACAGCGCCCAGGCCGGGCGGGGCGCCCACCCGTTCGAGGCGTACTGCGCCAAGGGGCGCGAGCGCGGCCGCGACGTGATGAAGGCCGTGGCCGCCGAGTACCCCGACCTCACGATCCTGAGCTTCTTCCTGGACAGCATCTGCGGCGGCGCGGCCGGCCACGCCGATCCGCGGCCGCTCCTGGCCCCCCAGGGGTACGGCCTGCTGCCGGCGTTCCTCGACGGCTGGCTCGACGCCGCCCCGCCGGGCGTCACGATCGTCGACGGGCATGAGAGCTCGTATCTGTATAACATTGACCTCCAGTTCCTGGAGGCGGGGAACCTCATCCGCGGCGCGTGCCAGGAACTCGTGTCGCCGGAGAACCGGGCGAAGTACCGGGCCCAGGTCCAGGCGGGTTTCGGCATCTACCTCGACGCGTATGTCAACCCGCCGACGTCGCCGTGGTACGTCGACGGCAAGGGCGGCCCGCGGGTCGACCGGCTGCGGGCCAACGTCTCGGCCGCCGCGCGCGTCGCGGACCGCTATGTATGGATCTATGGCGAGAAATGTCGCTGGTGGCCCACGCCCAACAAGGGCGTGACCGAAAAGACCTGGCCGGAGGCGCTTCCCGGCTGCGAAGACGCCCTCCGCTGGGCCCGCGGCCCGGAGGAGGCCGCCCGGTTCCGCCTGGCGGAACTCCAGAAGGCCGGGCGCCTCGTGAACCTCCTGCCGGGCGGCGACTTCTCGCCGGTTCCGGGCGAGGCGGGGCCGAAAGAGGGCCGCCCGCCGCCGGGTTGGGCCACGTGGCAGGACGACAAGTCGAAAGGCACGTTCGCGTGGGACCGCGAGGTCGGGGCGGGGGCCAAGGGGTCCGCCCGCCTGGCGGGCATGGCCGACGGGTGCTTCGTCAAGACCGTCAAGACCGAGGCCGGCCGGCGGTTTGCCGTCGAGGCGGTGCGCCGCCTCAAGGGCCGGGGCGAGGCGGTGCTCGTGGTCCGCTGGCAGACGCCCGAGGCGAAGTGGATCCACGAAGACAAGGATGTGCCTATCCCGTGCACCGAGCCGCGCGGCGCGTGGGGCCGGATGTTCGGCGTGGTCCAGGCGCCCGAGGGGGCGGGGAACCTCGTGATCCTGCTGTCGGCGCGCGGCCAGGCGTCGGCCGACGATGCGGCCTGGTTCGACGACGTGCGGCTGTACGCGCTCGACTGAGGCGAAATCGGCAGCGTGGGGGCGCTCCGTACGTGTTTAGCGTGTTCCCTTCATGCTGTCACCCCGAGCGAGGTCGCCGCGGCGACCGAGTCGAGGGGTCTCGCCGTGCGAATGTCCGAAAGGCAACGACCACAGCGAGATTCCTCGACTCTTCTGCGCTCGCTCGGAATGACAACGCTAAACGCATACGGGCCTCCTGGCGCGCCGTGCGCCGGCTCGGCGCCCCATCCTCCCGGCGCCGAGTTGTAGGATGTGTCAGCTCCTCGATGTCATGGCCCCCCGGATGGCTGCGAAAAACATTTTCAAAACCCGTCTTGACCGGCGTTCGGGCGCGCGCCTACGCTTAGCTGTACGAGTTGAAGCTTCATGCGGTTGGGGTTGGCGCGAGTTGCATCTCTTGACGGCACATCGCTGAAAGAAGACTCAGACGGCCGTGCTTCATCTCTGGGGGGAGCGACTTTGCACGTCTGCGGAAACGGTTTCCTTTCGGAGGTAAGATCATGTCAAGTGCGAGAGCGCTGCAACTGTCGTTGAGCATCGGTCTGGTGGCCCTCCTGGCGGTCCTCGGAGGTCCGGTCCCTGTCGCGAGTGGAGCGACGATCACCGCCTATAGCAGCTTCGGCCCGGGCGGCACGTTCGACCTCTTCTCCAGCTACGCCATCCTCGGCGCGGGTGTCGATCCGTTCCTCACCCGGGAACTCCAGGCGGCCAGCTTCGTTCCCACCCACGGCGGCCCGCTGACGCAGGTCAGCCTGGTCATGGAGTTCAACACCCCGGGGACCAACACGGTCGGCCTCTCGCTGGTGCCCGACGTCGGCGGCAAGCCCGGCACGACGCCGCTGGAAACGTGGACGTTCTCGGCGTTGGACCCCGCCGTCGTGGGGCCGATCAGTCCCGGCGTCACCGGGCCGATCACTCTGGCCGGGAACGGGGCGGCGCTCGTGGCCGGCCAGAAATACTGGCTCGTCGCGTCGCCGGGGGCGGCCGATACGTGGGTCTCCTGGTTCCTGAACGACAGCGGCATCACCGCGCCGCACGGCGTGCAGGACAACGGCGGGGCGTGGGACGTCCAGACGCTGACTCAGCCTGTGTTCAGCGTCGCGGTTCCTGAACCGGCGACGCTTTGGGTTATGGCCGTTGGGGTGGTTGGAGCGGTAGTGGGCCGTCGTAGGCGTCGGCGCCGGCTTGCGTAGCCGTAAGGGACACTTCGGTAGCTTCAAGGGATCGCGCGGTACGAACGAAGGGGCAGGCTATGAATATCACACGTCGGGATCTGCTGAAGGCGGCTACGGCGGTGGCGGCCGCCATGGGGATCAAGGCGGCGGGTTTCCCGGACGCCGAGGTCCTCGCCAAGACGGGCGGCCTGAAGGTCGTGTGGCTCCAGGCGCAGAGTTGCAGCGGGTGCTCGGTCTCGCTCCTCAACAGCATTTACTATGACACGATCGAGGGGCTCGTCCTGAACACGCTGGACCTGAAGTTCCACCCGACGGTCATGGCCGCCGCAGGGAGCACCGCCGTGAGGGCCGCAGAGGCGGCGCGGCTGGCGGGCGGCTATGTCCTTGTGGTCGAAGGCTCGGTGCCGACGGGCGCGGCCGGCGAGTACTGCTACCTGTGGCCGGGCGTCCGGGCGGTGGACGGCGTCAAGGCGTATGCCCGGAACGCCATCTACATCGTGGCGGTCGGGACGTGCGCGGCCTACGGCGGCATCCCCGCGGGCACGCCCAACGTCACCGGCGCGAAGGGCCTGCGCGACATCCTGACGGGCAAGACGGTGGTCAATCTTCCGGGCTGCCCGACGCATCCGGACTGGATCGTCGGGACGATCGCGTACATCCTGGCGAACGGCCATGCGCCCACGCTCGACAGTTCCGGCCGGCCGACCGACTATTATGGCAGGCTGGTGCACGACAACTGCCCGAACCTGGCGGCCTACACGAGCAACTACCGGAGCCGGGCCGAGGGCGGCCACGCCGGCGGGCAGTCCTGCCTGGCGTGCCACAGGAACAATGACTCCGATGTGCGCAGCCCGCGCCAACTGGGCCAGGCCGGCTGCCTGTACCCCGTGGGGTGCAAGGGGCGGTTCACGTACGCCGACTGCCCCGCCCGCAAGTGGAACGGCGGTGCCCCCGGCACGCCCGGCGTCAACTGGTGCATCGGCGCCCGCGCGCCGTGTCACGGGTGCACGCAACCGAACTTCCCCGACGGCATGTCGCCGTTCTTCACGCTCAACGGCCCGGGGGCGTAGGACTGATTCCAGAGAGCCTCGCCGGGCCCCGGCGCCCGGCCTAGAAGGAGTTCGCTATGTTTACAACAATTAAAGTCGCCCCGATGACGCGGATCGAGGGGCACCTCGACATCGAGGTCACGGTCGGCCCGGTCAACGGCAAGCAGCAGGTGGTGGAGGCGAAGAGCTCGGGTACGATGTTCCGCGGCTTTGAGATCCTGCTGAAGAACCGCGACCCGCTCGACGCCCTGCACATCACCCAGCGCATCTGCGGCGTGTGCCCGATCGCGCACGGCATGACGGCGGCCCTGACGCTCGACGCCGCCCTCGGCGTGGCGCCCCCCACCAACGGCCGCGTCATGCGGAACCTCGTCCTCGGCGCCAACTTCGTCCAGTCGCACATCCTGCACTTTTACCACCTGGCGGCCCCGGACTACATCGACACGACGGGCATCCTCGACCTCTCGCCCTGGACGCCGCGCTTCGTGACGGGCGACATGGTGTCGGGCACGGTGGCCGCGACGCTCGTCGGCCACTACGTCCAGGCGCTGGCGATGCGACGCAAGGCGCACCAGATGGGGGCGATCTTCGGCGGCAAGCTCCCGTGCAGCCCGACGTTCGTCCCCGGCGGGTTCACCGAGACCGTCACCGCCCAGAAGATCGCCGACTTCCGCGTGCTGCTAACGGAGCTGCGCGGCTTCATCGATGGCGTCATGGTGCCCGACGTGCTGGCCGTCGCCGGGGTGTTCCCGGAGTACGGCGCCATGGGGCGCGGCTGCGGCAACCTGCTGGCCTACGGCGTGTTCAACCTCGACACGGCCGGAACGACGAAGCTGCTGGCGCGCGGCCGCTACACCGACGGCGCGCTGGCCACGGTCGACCCCGCCCAGATCAAGGAGTACGTGAAGTACTCGAAGTACTCCAGCGGCACGGGCCTCAACCCGCAGGTCGGCGACACGGCGCCGTCGGCCACCAAGGCGGGCGCGTATTCATGGCTCAAGGCGCCGCGTTATCTCGATAAGGTGCACGAGGTGGGGGCGCTGGCGCGGATGTGGGTCAACGGCGACTACCGCAACGGCATCTCGGTCATCGACCGCCTCGCGGCCCGCTGCCTCGAGGCCAAGAAGATCGCCGACGCGATGGACGCCTGGCTGAACCAACTGACCGTCGGCGGGGCGTCGTACACCTTCAAGGATGTCCCGGCGACCGCCAGCGCTATCGGCCTGTCCGAGGCCGCCCGCGGCGCCCTCGGGCACTGGGTCGGCATCAGCTCCAAGAAGGTCTCGCGCTACCAGATCGTGACGCCCACGAACTGGAACGCGTCGCCCAAGGACGACGCGGGCCGGCGCGGGCCGATCGAGCAGGCCCTTATCGGCACGCCGGTCAAGGACACCACGCAACCGATCGAAGTCCTGCGGGTCGTCCACTCGTTCGACCCGTGCCTGGCGTGCTCGGTGCACATGGTCCGGGTGTAGGGCGATTATCGACGGGGCGGTTTCTTCATCCTCCGCGCGGCGGGCCGTCGTGCCGTACCTGTTTAGCGTGCGGACGTTCACTTGCAGGGTGGCATGCCCAGGCCGCCTTTGCCTGGGCATGTTCGCCGAAGTCCGGCGTGCATGCCCACGCGAACAGCGGCGT
>Ga0315273_10001624_pt1 | contig 25727 bp, 21 predicted proteins | sample YL17G02_0_MG_FD_205753 | JGI IMG/M metagenome (GOLD analysis project Ga0315273, IMG submission 205753) | Sediment microbial communities from Yellowstone Lake, YNP, Wyoming, USA - YL17G02_0 | ecosystem: Environmental > Aquatic > Freshwater > Lake > Sediment | place: USA: Wyoming | collected... | reverse complement strand
CGAGCGCGACCTCGCCACGGCGCACCATGTCGGCCAGTGCCAGCGCAGTGAAGACCTTGGTGACGGAGCCGATCTCGTACATCGAGTGCTCGTTCACCGGCTGGCCGCCGTTGATCGCGGTCGTCCCTTCCGCGGCATAGCGAGCACCGGCCGAGTCCACGACCCCCACCACCACGCCGACGAGGTACCGGGCCGCGATGCGGGCCCGGAGGCTGGCGCGCACATCGTCGGGAATGGCGGTCTGGGCGCTGGCGCCGCGCGCCAGCGCGAGGGCGAGGAGTGCCGTGCCGAGGTGGCGTGTCACGACAGTCACGTTCATCATGCCTTCCGTGTGGTGAGAAAGACCGCTGCCACGGCCATTCGGAGTGGGTGCTACTTCAGTAGTGTCCGGTTTGAAATCGTAGAGCTGCAACTCACGCCGCCCGGTCGGTCCGTGGGCGCCGAGTACACGCGCCGCGCATCCATGCCCTTGTTGGCCCGGGTGAGGAAGAAGGCGCCCGCCTGATGGATCGCATACAGGCGCTCGTAGTCCAGGTAGCCGCGATCCATCACGTAGTTGGCGGTCAGGCAGACCTCGATGTCGCGCAGCGACTCGCGCCAGGTGAGCTGGGCGAACGCCATGACGCGAAACACGTCGGCGCAGCCCAGCGTGCGCACTCCCGCATCGCCTTGGTGCCGTGCGATGATGCGCCCGAAGGTCTTCCAGCAGCGTCTTGCCCACGTTCATGCGTCACTCCGGGGGGTGCACAGCCCGGAGCATCACCAACTGGCGCGGCAATATTCAAATCGTGGACACCCATGAATCCTCGGAAGCCACCATCAGCATTGACTTTGCGGCCGACCACGCTGAAATCCACCGGACACTACTGATACGGGGTCACTTCTCAGACACCGCCGCCGCCCCCCGAACGGCACCGCGCTCGGGCACAGAGCTGGATACGGCAGCACGCCTGCAGTCGCGGCATACGCTGGCGCCGATGGGATGAGACTACGCGGCGAAGCTGGGCCTGCGGTGAAAGGTGAAGAGCGATATCGCGGCGCACGCGAGTGCGGGCAGAGGCATCAGCCACGCCATGGCTGGACTCTTCCAGGCCCCGGTGAGCTGCAGCGAGGCGAGACCGATCATGCCGATCGCGATGGCCGCCGCTGCACCGGCCGCCTGAGGCCTGCGGCCACCGCGCCAGAGCAGCGTGAGGTCCGGGATCAGGGTTGGGAAGTAGATGTAGAAACCGGTGATCGAGGCGGCGTAGATGAGGGTATGGAACGACCTGGGCACCGGACCGGCCAGGCCAGTCAGGCCCTCGATCGTGATCAGGAGCAGACCTATCGCGATGCCAAAACCGTGCACCAGCAAGGGCGTGAGAAAGCGCGCCCAGTACACCGCGGTGCGTCGCGTGGGCAGCAGCAGCAACAGGCGTAACCGACGCTCCGAGCTCTCGTTGGCGTTGATCAGGATGGCGATCGTCATCGAGCCGACGACAAAGAGGCCGGTCGCGAGCAGAAACACCACCCGAATCGGCCGCCCCTCGATCAGCACGACGATCGCCAGGACTATTGCGGCAACCACCGATGCGAGGCCATATCCCAGGAAAATCAACGTCCTGTAGTAGCGCAGTGTGACGCCGATCAGTTGCCAGGCAGTGACAGCACGCCCGGCCTCTGAAGTGTGGTGAACCGCAGCCGACCTGTGCTCAAGATTCGTGCTCATGGCGCCTCCTACTCCACAAACCCGAGCCGGCGTCGGTAGAGGACGCCAGCCGCGACGGTGAGAGCAACTCCGACACCGAGTGCGAGCGCGCAGGCGACCCACCGCTCGGCCAGCGCACCCAGGTTGATCGCGAGCGGAAACGCGAACCCGAGGAAGAGAACGAGCGCAGCGACACGCTCGCTCCCACGTCGCGCCTCGTCGTGCGCCGCCTTGACCTCGACGGCAATCAGCGCGAGCTGCATGTACGGCAGGAGCTGGGCTGCGACGGCGATCGGCGCCAGCACCAAATCGGGGTCCACAACCTGGCCACGGAAGAGGGCGTCGAGGGTGCAAAGGCAGGTGCCGAGCGCCGCGCCAAGGGCCAGCAACGCAGCCGGTGCCACGGCCCGTGCCGCAGCCACCTGCCTTCGCCCGACGACCAGCAAGGGGAGGAGCACCCTGCGGTGCTCGCGGCGCTCGAGCGCGGGGATCGTCGAGCCGGCCACGGCCGAGGCAACGACCACCATCAAGCCAATCGTGATCGCCAGCTTCTCCGGTGTCCGCAGGCTGAGCTGGAGACCGGCGAAGATCCCGACGGCCCAAGCCAGAGCGACCACCCGCCACCGATAGCGCAGCGTTGTGCTAGTGAGCCGCCACACGCCCGGCCCCTTTTCCCGTGAGGATCTCGACCGCGATCTCGTCGATGCTCATGCGCGCCTGCTCGACGCCTTCCGCGCCGAGCCCGCGCAGGGCGTCGAGGGTGGCTTGATGATCACGGCTCGTCACCTGGTGCTCGAGGCGGACCTGGCGATGGTCGATGACGCCGGGCAACGACAGATTGTCGGCCGCGAGACGGAAGGAGATGCGTCGCCATGACTCAACCAGGTCGTCCTTGGCGCTGCGCTGCAGGATGCGGCCGTCGGAGAGGAAGACCAGCTCGTCGGCCAGGCGCTCGATGTCGGAGAGCACGTGGGTGGAGTAGAAGATGGCGTGCTCTCCGTCCTCCTGCAGCTCCCAGAGCATGCCGAGCACTTCGACGCGGACGATCGGGTCGAGACCGGCGGTCGGCTCGTCGAGAATCAACAGCCGCGGCGCGTGCCCCAGGGCGGCGACAATGGCGAGCTTGGCCTTGTTCCCCTTCGACAGCTCGTTGACTCTCTTGGTGAGCGGCAGGCCAAAACGCTCCGCCAGCCGCCGTGCGCGCTGGTCTGACCAGTTGGGCTGAAAGCGGCCGACCAAACGCAGGTTCTCTTCCACCGTCCAACGCAGGTAGAACCCGCTCTCCTCGCCGACCACACCGATGTCCTGCCGCCAGCGGGGGTCGTCGGGTTGGTTCTCTCGACCAAACACCCGGATGGTACCGGCCTCCGGCACCAGAAGACCGGTCAGACAGTGCAGGGTGGTCGTCTTGCCGGCGCCGTTGGGGCCGATCAGGCCGAGTACTACGCCGGGCTGGAGATCGAGGTCGATCGGTCCGAGAGTGAAGCCGGGGTAGCGCTTGACCAGACGCTCGATGATCAATGCGTGCTCGCTGTTGTGCTCGCTCATTGGTTCCCTCCGCGATCGCTGTTTACCAGGACGCGTTTGATCACGGTCCGCAGTTGGCGATCGTCGAGACCGGCCTTGCGGCTTTCTTCGATAATGGGGGCAAGCGCCGCCGCGAATCGCTGCTCGGCCACCGCGTGCTTGCGACCCTCGGGGATGGCCATGACGAAGAACCCCTTTCCCGGCCGCGAGCGAATCAAGCCCTCGTGCTCGAGATCTTCGTACGCCCTTTGCACCGTGATCACGCTGACTCTCTGCTCGCGCGCGAGGGTGCGGATCGAGGGCAACAGTTCGTCGTCCGTCAGATCGTGAGCCAGGATCCGGCTGCGGATCTGGCGCGAGATCTGGGCGTGCAGCGGCTCCTGCGAGAGGTCCGAGAGGGTCAGGAGCATCGCGTTGTCTCCACTGTTCATAAACAGTATAGACAGTTGATGGTTTCGTCAACTCCCCGCCAGGTCCGCGCGGCACGCCGAGGGTACGCGAGGGGGTCGACCTCGTAGATGCGCCGGAGCAACTCCGCCCAGCGGTAGCGGGCGGCCCGCAGGGACCAGTTCACCGGATCAGTGATCGCGACGGGCTCCTGGGCTGCGGTGCCTCCAGCCGCCTGGCGTTGCCGCACCCCGCGGGTCCGGCTCGCGTACCAGCCGTAGTAGCGGGTCATCACCTGGCCCGGGAGAGCAACCCGAGCGGGTCCAGGGCCGCGGTGCCGGCAGTGGGCCCGTCGGCTATGTCGGAGCGATAGGTGAGAGCTGCTCTGCGGCGGAGTCGTAGGTGAGGCGGTCCAAGGCGAGGGGGTTGCGGGCACAATAGCGCCCGTGGCGAAGCGCGAAAGGACGGTCAGCCGCGGCGGACGAAGAGCCGGAGCACGGCGCGGCGGAAGGCCTCGCTCAGGGCGGCGCTGTCATATGCCGGCCAGCCGGGCCAGCGCACGAAGGTGCCGTCGGGCCGGAAACCGCCATCGGCGACGACGCGGGCCGCCAGCCGCGCGAGATCGCCGAGGAGGGCACGGCGGTAGAGGCAGTAGGGCCGGAGCAGAAGTAGCGGCTCTTGCACGAGAAGGCGAGCAGATACTCGTGGGCGCAGGCGTCGCAGCGGATGCGGGCGAAGCCGTGCTCCAGGAGCCCGCAGGCGAGGAATCGGTCGACGACCGTGGGGACGGCGGCGCGCCACGGGCCGGTGGTCGGGGCGAACCGCGAACCCGCCGATCCCCGTCAGCGCCTAGAGTCCGTACGTCCCCTTGCCCACTTGGCCGTCTCGACCTCCCACGCCACCCAGGTCGTAGAACGGCTGTCGGCGCGTGTCCATTTCATGCCACGGCACCGGCCAGTGGAGCGCGGTGCCCTCTGGCAGGTCGCGCCAGCGCCGAGCCGCGAAGTACCACGTGGCGTAACCCACGAACATGTTCTCCATCCGGAACTCCCACTTCATCGCCTCCCAGATGTCGCCGCACCTGGTCCACGGTGCCATTGTCGCCCCCGCGATCGGGATGCGCGGCACGCACGAGGCGCCCCCGGGCACGGGATTGGCGGTGGTGCCGCCCGGCACTGCCTGGCCCAAGGCCGTGATGACCCCGCTCAGCGCCGGCAGGCCGGCCCGTGTGCGGTAGAGGTCGATCAACGCCGCCGCGGCCGGGATGCTCCCCGCGCGGAGCAGCGCTTCGGCCTGGAGCATGTCGTTCTGGTTGTGCAGGAGCACCGAGTAGCCGCTGGGGAACGGCGTGGCCGCGAACGTCAGAATCCGGTAGTTGTCATACGGCGATGCGAACGCTGAGGGGTAAGGTGGTCTCGAGCGGTTGCAGAGGAGCTGCACGCCGGCGCGTACCGCCGGGGAATTGGCCTGCTGCGCGGCACTGGTCGTTCCCCGGGGGAACCGCAGGTCGGGCGTGACCACCAGGAACGGTGCCTTGAGGGCCAGGGGAGTCTGCAGCCACGCGTCGTAGCCGCCGGACGTGTCCGCCATCCCGATGTAGAACTGGTGGGCTTGGGCCCACTCGCCACAGGAGCAGTCGAACACATTCCACCAGGGCGCAGCCTGCATGGTGACGACGAGATCGGCGGTGATGCCGTTCGCGGCGTCGTCGAGCACGGCTTGCCAGGCCACCGCATCGCCCTCGGTCTTCGTGCGCGCCACGTCGGCCCGGAAGCGCGCCTTGGTGGTCCGGACCAGCTGCGTGAACTGCGCCGCGGTCAGGGCGTTCCCGTTGATCCAGGTGCTCGGCAGCGGGAACCCGTTCGCACCGGCCGCGACGACGGCGGCATTGGTCCACGCGAGGGCGGAGTCGAGATACCCGAGCGCGATCGCCATGCCGTCGCGGTAGCCGACCAGCGGCGGCCAGTCCACCGGATCGGCGCGGGGGTCCACCACCGCGGCCGAGTCGTAGCTGAGCGCGAGATTCCCCTGCGCCACGCCCAGCGTGAACCACGCGAACGCCTTCAGCCTGGCGTCCCGCGCCGCCGACCCGAGCGAATAGCCCCGGACGGCCATGGCGCGGAGCCCGTCCGCCGCCGTCCTGGCGGCGCGGGACAGGCCCGAAAAGCTCGTCAGATTGTAGATCCCCGCCGCATTGCCCCGACTGTTGTCGATGGGGGCACGGGGAATCCGGTTGAACAAGTCCATCCCCATCGGCCAGTTCTCATGCTCTCCCGACAGCGCTCGGGACAGCATGGCGATGCCGCCATTCCCACCGATCGTCGAGGCGTGCACGGCGCGGAACGCGTCGGCGGTGCGCGCCTCGAGCTGCTCGGGGTCCGAGAGGACGCGGGACCGGTCGGGGTCGTTGCTGTTCCCGACCGCCAGGAAGTCCCCGCAGCCGGCGAGCGCGACCACCAGAAGCGGCCCGGACAGCGCACGGAAGACGGTGTGCATGCCCACGCTCCGGCTAGAACCTCGTGGCCAGCGCCACGGTCAGCGTCCGCGTGTTCGGGAAGGTGTAGGCATCGACGGCGTTCACCAGCCCGGAGTTGGCCGTGCCGCCACCGATGCCGGTCTCGGGATCGAAACCGGTGTACCTCGTGAGCGTGAAGACGTTCCGGCCGATGAGGCTCACGTCCCAGTTCCCCACGCCGCCCACCTGACCGATGTGGTAGGTGACGGCCAGCTCGCGCAGCTTCGCGAAGCTCGCATCCTCGACCGTCTCGTTGTTCGGGGAAAGGGTCTGGTAGAACCCATTGATGCCCGACGCGTGGTCCGGCGGCGAGGCGCGGTAGTAGTACCCGATCGGCTTGGCCACACCGGGGTCGCGGCCACGCTGGTCCATATCGCGGTTGATGAAGTCGAGGTACGACCAGTGCCGGCCCTCGTTCCAGACTGCCCGGCCCATCACGCCCTCGAGGAGCGCGTACACCGTCAGCCGACGGTACTGCAGTGTCTGGGAGATCGAGAACCGCCAGTCCGGGAGCCCGGTGCCGAGCGGCACGGACGCGGCCGAATGGGTGAGGGAATCGCGTAGCGTGATCGGCATGCCCCAGTTGAGGGCGATGCCCCACGGCGCCCGGGCCGCGGGCAGCTGCGTCATCCACAGGTTCCGGGTGAGGCCTTCGCCGACGCCGTGCCCGGCGGTCCAGACGAGCCAGCCGTCGCTGTTCACCTGGAACTGGTCGGTCGCGGCGCCTGAGCCGCAGGAGCTCTGGAACGCCGCCGGCAGCCTGGCGCAGTCGGCGGTGCCGCGCAGCATGTAGCGGCCGTACATCGTCCCGTACCGCTCGTCCTCGGCGATGTTGATGATATCCGTCGCGCCCTGCTGGCCCGTCCCGATGCGGAACGGCGGCACGTCGAGCTTCGTGACCACCGTGCGGGTGCGGTCGTAGTTGAAGCGCCACAACCAGGTCAGATCATGGGTCCGCACCAGCGGCACCTGGACCGACAGCTCCCAGGTCTTGTTGGTGAGGGTGCCGACGTTGCGCCACTGCGTCCCGAAGCCCATGGCATACGGGATGCTCGCCGGGAGGATCTGGTCCTTCGTGTCCGAGTGGGCGTAGGTCACCGTGACGCCGACCCGGCGGAATAGCTCCATGTCTGCGCCAAGCGAGAGTTCGGTGGTGGTCTCAGGCCTCAGGTTCGGGTTTGCGAGCTGCGCAGGCGAGAGCGTGCCGCCCGTGCCGACGCTGAACGTCTCGTACTGCGCCGCGAAGCTGGGACGCCCGCCGGCGGTGCCGTACGATGCCCGCAGCTTGAACTCGTTCAGGATCCTCGGCCAACGCCACCACCGCTCCTGCGACGGGCGGTAGGCGAGAGCGGCGCGGCCGAAGGTTACCCAGCGGTTCCCAGAACCGAAGAGCGAAGAGCCGTCGCGTCGGACGAGGACGTCGCCGAACAGCTTCTGCCGGAAGTCCAGGCTCACCCCCGCCAGCAGGCCGGCAAGCCGCTCGGAGGTGAAGCTCGACGAGACGCGCGGCGTCCCGGTGATGTTCGCCCCCGCCTCGACGCCTCTGAAGGCGAGAGAGTCGCCCCAAAAGCTCCGGTAGTTCGTATCCTGGCGCTCGACCAGGGAGCGGAAGGTCCACCGCGCCCCGAGGTCAGGGAGCAGGCGGTGCCGCAAGGTGAGGGTGACGCTCGCGTTGTACGACTCCCCACCGCTGGTGCTGGTGGAGTCGAAGCCCTCGTCGTCCCCCCTCCAGTTGATGCTCTGGATGCGGAAGCCCGTCGGCTCCTGATAGTTGAAGTGGCTCGACCGGCTGTCGTACGAGAAGTTCGCCTCGAGGTCCGCCCACGGCGCGACCGCCCAGCGCAGGGTGCCGCCGCTGATGAAGCGGTTGCTGGTCTCGTTGTCGGTGACGCCGTTGCCGGTGGTGTACATCAACGGATTATTGTTCTGGTCCCCCTGGGTCATGATGTTGGACCGGACATAGAGCCGGCCGAGCGCGTCGCGGGCCAGGAGGTTCGCCGCCGCCGGCTGCCGGGTGAGTCGGAAGAACAGGTTCGCGCCGAGGGTGGCGCCGTCCACGTAGCCGCGGCTGTAGAACGTGCGCAGCGACAGCGACAGGTTCGCGCCGAGCCGCTGGTCCACGTTGAGCCGAGCGGTGTAGCGGGTGAGGCCGTCCAGATACCGGATCGCGCCCTGCTGCCGGAGCAGCGTCACGCCGGCGAAGTAGCGGGCGTCCGCGGTCCCGCTCGTCAGGTCCATGCTGGTACTGGCGTACGGCTTGCTGATCAGCACTTGCCGGACGGGGTCGTAGGTCGGGACCGGCCACAGGTTCGACAGGAAGACCTGCCGAAGCGGGGCGCCATAGGTCCCGGAACCGGGGTCGAAGGCGAAGGTCACCGGGAGGTCGGCCCAGTTGCCCGGGGCGTTGTTCACCCGGTCCGTCTCGGCGATCCAGTCGACCGACTGCGCGCAGAGCGGCTGCGCGGTGTTGCGCACGCAGAACCGCCGGCCGTCCGCGCTCAGGAGCAGCGCATGCTGCCGCGCCAGGTGGATCGCGTGCTCGACGTCGCTCACGCCGGCTTCGGAGCGCAACCCGAACGTGGCGCCCCTGGGTGCGGCGGGTCCGGACCTGGTGGTGATCGTGACGACGCCGTTCGCGCCGCGCGCGCCGTACAACGAGGCGCCGGCCGCACCGCGTACCACCTCGAAGGTCGCGATATCCTGCGGGTCGATGGCGGCCAGACCGCCGCTGACGATGACGCCGTCGATGATGTACAGCGGTTCCTGCGAGCGGCTCGTGGCGTTGAGGGACGTCGGGCCGCGGACGAGCACCTCCGGCGCTGTGCCCGGCCGGCCGCTGGGCGAGAAGACGACGAGGCCGGGCACGTGCCCTGCAAGCTGGGCCGCCGGGCTCACGCCGGGGACGGGCAGGTCCGCGGCGTCCACGCGGGCCACCGTGACTGTCGTCGCCATCCGTGGCGTGCTGTCCAGCACTCCGCTCGAGACAAGCGCTTCGACGCCGTTGGGGTCGCGCTCGAGGGTGACGTCGAGCGCCTGCTCGCCGGAGCGCAGGACGAGCGCCTCCGTGCGACTGCGGTAGCCTTCCCGTCGGACGCGCACCACCACGGTCTGGCCGCGCACGAGGTCCCGTGCGACGGCGACCTCGTAGCGTCCGCTGGCGGCGGTGGAGGTCTCGATGGCCAGCTCGGGGATGGTGACGTGAGCGCCGGGGACGAGCGCGCCGGATTCGGAGCGGACCGTGCCGCGGATGATGCCGTCCTGGGCAACGGCGCGGCCCGACAGGCCCGCGAGCAGCGACAGCAGCGCGATGCCGATGCCCCGACTGCGCGGGGTCGTGGCGCTCATCGGAGTGCTCCTCAGTGAAGACTTCCCGTAGGTCCCTGTTCGCACGGGACCCCGGGTCTTGTCAAGAGCGGCCCAGGCGAACTCGCAGCGCGGCCGCGCCGTTGCGCGCCGGCGCGGCGACGGCTGACCGGGCGCCCTCCACGCCGAAGAGGGTCAGGCGGTACGCCGCCCGCGCGCCCTGCATCCGGTCCCACGGCGCCCGAAACGCGGCCCACCCGACTCGCGCAGAGGCCGCCTAGCGGTTCACAAGCTTGGCGACCTCGGCGAGCCGCTGGGCCGAGTTGGAGAGTTCGAGGGTGCCCCGGGCCATGCCCTCTATGGCGTTGAGTTGCTCCCCGGCAGCCGCCGCGGCGACCTTCGCCTCCTCGGCCGATTCCTGCGCTGCCGATCGCACTTCAGTCAGCATGGCCTGCATCTGGGCCGCACGCTCGGCGCTACGGCGCGGGAACTCGACCATGCGCATGGAGAGGTGCGCAGCGGTTTCCGCGGCGCGGACGATGCCCTCGAGTTCGGCGATCCACTTCTGGGCTGCGCTCGCCACCTCCTCGAGTTCGTGCCGGATCTTCTCCAGGAGCTGGGCTGCGCGGTCCAGTACGCGGCGCGTCTCCCCGGTGGTGCGGGAGGCGCCGGCGGCCTCCTTGGCGCTTTCCTCCGCCAGGCGCCGCACTTCGTCGGCGACCACGGCGAAACCTGCTCCATGCGAGCCGGCGCGGGCCGCCTCGATGGTGGCGTTCAACGCGAGCATGTTGGTCTGGTCGGCGATGGCGCCGATGGTCTCGGCGAAGCGCACCACCTGTTCCGCCGCGGCCTCGAGCCGTTCCACCTCGGCCGAGCCCTGCGCCACCGTGCTGCCGATGCGCTCCAGACTGGCCGCCGTCGTCGCTGTGGCAGCGCGGACGGCCTGGGCTGCGCGTTCCATCTCCTGCGCGGCCTGATAGGTCTCCTCGCCCGCCAGCGAGGCGTCGTGCGTCGTCGCCCGCAGCTCGACCATGGCTTCCTCTGCCTGGCCGGTCAGGGAGGCCGCCTTGGCCGCGCCGGCCTCCGCCCGCTGGGCGGCGGCGGCCACCTCCAGGGAACTGGCGTGGATCTCCTCGCTGGCGGCGGTCACGCTCTCCACGTGCGCCGACGTCTGGACAGATGACTCCACCAGAGGCGAGACCAGACCGTGGACGGCCAGCGCCAGCGCCATCTGCGGCGCCAAGGCCTCGAGCATCGTGGCGTCGCTCTGCCGGTACATCATCGGGTCGCGGTGCCGCAGGTTCCACACCCCGCTCAGTTGGTCGCCCTGGAAGAGCGGGATCAGCAGTTCTGACCCGTGGCTACGAAGGTAGGCGTCGTCCATCCAGGAGTGGCGAACCAGGGCGCCAGCTGCGACGGCGCGCCGCTGGCGCAGCGCTTCGCCAGCGATGCCGCTGTCGGCCGGCAGTCGTTCGCGGACGTTCTCGGGGGCCGTGTCGAGCACGACCAACAGCTCGTTCCTTGCCGGGTCGTAGCTACCGAAGCCCATCTCGTGCCACGGAACGAGACTCGCGGTTAGCGCCTGAATCCTTGGGAAGTTCCGCTCGAAGTTCACGTCGGTCGCGATGGCGCGCGCCAGTCGCTGGATCAAGGTCAGCTCGTCCGCGCGAACCCCCTTCTTGCAGATGTAGTGCGCCAGAGCCGTCAGGCCGAGCAACGCGACCGTGCCACCCACCGTCACGACCGCGCCGGTCTCCGGGGTCAGAACGCCCAGCCAGCCGATGGCGAGCACCACGTCGAAGAGCGAGACCATGGCCTCCCAGCGCAGCGTGAGGCCGAAGTCGACCAACTGGCCCCTTTCGGCGAAGTGGACGTTCAGATAGAAGAACGAGTTCGCCACCACCGGCATGGCCAACAGCACCAACGCCAGGGGCAGTGCGTTCCCCCAGCTGAGGGCCATGGCGCCTTGGACGCCGCCGACCTGCTGGTACGCCAGACCGAAGGGCGCCGCCCAGAAGGCCATCGTCCCGCAGTTGGCCAGCGCGGACCGCAGCGGCAGCCGACGCAGCGCGAGGTCGCCGAGCAGGCAGCCGGCAACGGACACCCAGATCGCCCAACCCCAGCCGTGCTGCGGGATCGCGACCATTGGGACCAGGAGGATGAACGAGGCGAAGCCCTTGCCCGGGAGCGCCAGCCCCGAGCGGCGCAGCAACGCGGCGCCAGCCACCATTGCAGCGAACTCAAGCACCGGGAACGGCTGGGGCAGGTTGCGCGTGACGACGGCCGCGATCGGCAAGACCAGGACGGCGAGCTCGAGGGTCCGCTGAGCCAAGCCGCTGAGCCAGGCGCCCAACTTCGTGCTCCACTTCACGCCACTACCTCCTTGTCGCCGAGGCGAGCGACTGGCTAGTCGGAAAGGCACACCGCGTCCGCCGTACCGATCCGCGTGCCCGTCCGAATATCCGGGCGGGGTGTCGGCGCGTCAATGACGCAGCGGGTCGGTGGGTGGGGGTGGGACTCGGGTGAGTGGGGGGTGTTCGGGGCCGGCGCGGGGTGCGGCTGGGTGCTGAAGGGGGCGGCGAGCGCTTGGCGGTGAGCGGCGGGCGCGCCGAGGGGCCCGGATCAGGATTTCGGAGCGGGGAGGAACGGGAACGGGCTACCGAGGTGGCCCGCCGGCGACGATGCGGGCCGTCACTCGCGCGCGCCGCCTCGAGCGTGCCGGCGAGGCCGCTCGCGTTGTCGTTGGCACCGGGCGCGGAGTCCATAGCCGACGATCAAGCGACTCGATGCCGCCCCACGGTGGCGGGTTCCGGTGCGAGCCGTTCCGGCGCGCCCGATTTGACAGTGGCAGCAAGGTCGGCTAACGTAAAAACGAGGCTGAACATGGTTACCGTCCTTCTCGCCGCGCGGCACCACCATCACCACTATCACTGCACCACGTGCAGGCTGGCAGTGCTGCGCCCATGAGGTAGGACAGAAGACAAGGTTCCGATCTCAGACGGCCTCGCTGGCAGCCACGCCAGCGGGGCCGTTTTGCTTATGGAGGAGAAACACGCTGTGACACTGAACTATTTGAAACTCGACGGGCTGGTCCCGGCAGTCGTGCAGGACGCGACATCCCGGGAGGTTCTCATGGTGGGCTTCATGAACGAGGCCGCCTTCGACATCACCAGGCGCACCGGGTACGCCACCTTCTTCAGCCGGACCCGCAACACGCTCTGGACCAAGGGCGAGACGTCGGGCAACCGCCTGGCCGTCGAGCGACTGCTCGTCGATTGCGACGACGACACGGTGGTGCTGCTGGTCCGGCGCCTGGGCGACGGCACCGTCTGTCACACCGGAACGAGGACCTGTTTCTGTCGCAGCGTCGATGTCGGGACGGAGAAGACAGCGGAGGCGAGCGCGTCATGAAGCTCAAACTGGGTATCCCGAAGGGGTCGTTGCAGGACGCGACCGTCCAGTTGTTCGCGCGGGCGGGGTTCAACATCTACGTGAACACCCGGTCGTACTTCCCGGCCATCGATGACCCGGACATCGAGTGCATGCTCATCCGGGCGCAGGAGATGGCGCGCTACGTCGGCGACGGCGTCCTCGACGCGGGCCTGACGGGCCGGGACTGGGTGCTCGAGCAGGCCCTGGCCGGCGGCGGACGCCAGCCGCTGCAGACCGTCTCCGAGCTGGTCTACGCCAAGCAGAGTTTCGGCAAGGTGAAGTGGGTGCTGGCCGTGCCCGACGAGTCGCGGTTCAAGAAGCCGGCCGATCTTGAAGGTGCCACCATCGCCACCGAGCTTGTGCGCGTGACCGAGGACTATTTCCGCCGCCTCGGGGTGCGCGTGAACGTGGAGTTCTCCTGGGGCGCCACCGAGGTGAAGCCCCCGGTGCTGGCCGACGCGATTGTAGAGGCCACCGAGACCGGCTCGACGTTGCGCGCGAACCGGCTGAGCATCATCGACACGGTGATGGAATCGGCCACCCAGTTCGTGGCGAACGAGGCGGCGTGGCAGGACCCGTGGAAGCGGACCAAGCTCGAGAACTTCGCGATGCTGCTCCGCGCGGCGATCGCCGCCCAGGGCCGCGTGGGCCTGATGCTGAACGCGCGCCGGGCCGATTTGCCCACCGTGCTGGCCCTGTTGCCCGCCCTTCGCCGGCCCACGATCTCACCGCTGGCCGACGCCGAGTGGGTGGCCCTGAACACCATCGTCGAGGAGCCGACCGTGCGCGATCTCATCCCGCGCCTCAAGGCCGCCAGGGCCGAGGGCATCGTCGAATACCCGCTGAACAAGATCGTCGAATGAGGGCGCGATGGCCGCAGTGAAGATCATCAACGGGGCCGACACGCGCGCCATTGACCGGCTGATAGCGCGGCCGGCGGGCCGTGAGATTGCGATCGGCGATCGCGTTGCGAGGATTGTCGCGGACGTGCGACGCCGGGGCGACCGCGCGGTCAGGGCGTACGCGAGGCAACTGGACGGCGTGACGGCGAGCCTCGAGATCGGGCGGGACGAGATCGAAGCGGGCGCGCGCTCGACGCCGGCGAACATCAGGCGGGCGCTCGGTGAAGCCGCGAAGCACATCCGCAAGGTGGCGCGGGGACAACTGCCGCGGCCATCGTCGGTGCGCGTCGTGCCCGGGGTCGTCGTCGAACTGCGGGTAACGCCGCTCCGCCGCGTGGGCTGTTACGTGCCCGGCGGACGCTTCCCGCTTCCATCGTCGCTGCTGATGACGGCGATTCCCGCCAGGGTCGCGGGCGTGGGGGAGGTGGTCGCCGTGTGCCCGAGGCCGGCGCCCGTCGTGCTGGCAGCGGCCGTCGAGGCCGGCGTCGATCGCCTGTTCCGCGTCGGCGGAGCCCAGGCGATTGCCGCGCTGGCGTATGGCACCGACACCATCCCGCGGGTCGACAAGATCGTGGGGCCCGGCAACAGCTACGTCGCCGAGGCGAAGGTGCTTGTCGCGCGTGAGTGCGCCATCGACTTCTACGCGGGGCCCAGCGAAATCGTGATTGTCTCCAACGCGGCGCCGGCGGCGTGGATTGCGGCCGACATGCTTGCGCAAGCCGAGCACGACCCGGAGGCGCGCGCCGTCTTCATCACGACGAAGCTGGCGCTGGCGCGCGGCGTCCTGCGCGCCATCGAGCGGCGGATGCCCGCCAGCGGGCCGGCGCGGGAGTCGCTGGCCACGCGGGGCGCCATCATCGTCGCCGGCACGCGCGAGGAGGCGGTGTCGATTGCCGACCGGCTCACCCCGGAGCACCTCGTGTGTGATGACGCTCACGTGGCATCGCACGTGAGAGCGGGCACGGCGTTCGTCGGCCCATGGAGCGCGCAGGCCGCGGGCGACTACGCCACGGGCTCGAACCACGTGCTGCCGACGTCGGGTGCGGCGCGGTTCCGCGGGGGGCTGTCGGCTACCGACTTCGTGCGCGTGTCGAGCGTGCAGCGGCTGACGCGTGCGGGGCTGCGCCGCGTTGGCCCGACCGTCATCACCCTGGCCGAGGCCGAGGGGCTCACGGCGCACGCGGACTCGATCAGGGAGCGGATGCGATGAGCGACTTGTACGACCGGGCGCCCGAGCGCGGGCCGGGCCTTCGCCTGCACCTGAACGAGAACACGGCCGGCTGCTCGCCGCGCGTGATGGATGCGATGCGGGGCGTGACCGCCGGCCAGGCCGCGTCCTATCCGGACTACGGCGCGACGCTTCGAGCCTGCGCACGGTGGCTGGGGGTTCGAGAAGACCAAACCCTCCTGACCAACGGCCTCGACGAAGGCATCTACTCGACGGCGGTGGCCTGGCTGCAGCGCCTCGATGACGGCCGCCGGGCCGAAGCCATCGTGGTCGAGCCTGCGTACGCGCTGTTCGCGGCCAGCGCCTCGGCGGTCGGCGCGCGCGTCATCCACGTCGGGCCGCGCCCGGACCTCTCGTTCCCGCTCGCCGAGACGCTCGAGGCCATCAGGCCCGCCACACGCGTCGTCTTCATCGGGAGCCCGGCGAACCCCTCGGGCGTGCTGGTGACAGCCGACGTGGTTCGGGCGGTGGCGGCGCAGTTGCCGCCGGATGCCATCGTGTTTCTCGACGAGGCGTATGTCGAGTTCGCGGGCGTCAGCTTCCTGGGCGAGCTCGCCTCGTGCCCCAACGTGGTTCTGGGCCGGACATTCGCGAAGGCGTACGGGCTGGCGGCCGTTCGGGCCGGGTACCTGGTGGGCGCGAGCCCGCTCATCAGTCGCGTTCGCAGCGTGACGCTGCCGTTCAGCGTGAACGTCTTCGCGCTGGCAGCCGTGCGGGCCGCCATCGACGATGGCGACTACGTGAAGTGGTACGTGGCCCAGGTGGAGGTGTCGCGCCGCCGCATCTACGAGTCGTGCGAGCGACTGGGTCTCGAGTACTGGAGGAGCCAGGCGAACTTCGTGCTGGCTCGCGTCGGGCTGGGCGCGCCCGCGCTGGTCGAGGCGCTGGCTGCGCGTGGTGTATTCGTCCGCGATCGCTCCAGCATCGCGGGCTGCGCCGGATGCATCCGGATCACGGCCGGCCTGGTCGAGCACGTCGACGCGTGCTTGGCCGCACTGGAGGACCGATGCGGCAAGGGGTGATCGATCGGCGCACGACCGAGACGTCCATCAGGATTCGAATCGGCCTCGAAGGCCACGGGCGGTACCAGGTGTCCACCGGCATCCGGTTCCTCGATCACATGCTGGAGCTCACGGCCCGGCACGGCGCGTTCGACCTGGAGATCGAGGCGCGTGGCGACCTCGATGTCGATCAGCATCACACGATCGAAGACGTCGGCATCGCCCTCGGGGAGGCGGTGGCGCGGGCGCTCGGCGCCAGACGCGGGATCAATCGGGCCGGCTACTTCGTGATGCCCATGGACGAGACGCTGGCGGTGGCCGCGATTGACCTGTCGGGCCGCCCGCATGCCGTCATCAACCACGGGGTGCGATCGCGGATGGTCGGCGACCTGCAGGTGGAGCTCATCGCGGACTTCTTCGAGGGCTTCGCCATCGGCGCGCGCGCCACTGTCCACCTCAAGGTGCTGTACGGCCGATCGAGCCATCACCGGGTGGAGGCCGTGTTCAAGGCGTTTGCTCGGGCGCTGCGTGTCGCGTGCAGCCGCGACCGGCAGCTTGCGCGCGTGCTGCCCACCACCAAGGGGTTGTTGTAGCGATGCGTATCGCGCTTGTGTACTACGGAGCGGGCAACCTGGCGTCGGTGCGGAAGGCCCTGCGCGCGGTTGGCGGCGACGTGTTCGTGCCGGTGGCGCCCGCCGAGTTGCGCGAAGCGACTGCTGTGGTGATTCCCGGGGTCGGCCACTTCGCGGCGACCGCCGCGCTCGACCACGCGTGGCGCTCGGCCGTGATGGCATCGGTCGCCTCCGGGCGCGCGCTGCTTGGGATCTGCCTGGGCCAGCACTGGTTGTTCGAGGGCAGTGGTGAGGCGCCCGGCCTGACGGGCCTCGGCCTCCTGCCGGGCCGCTGCGTGCGTCTCGATGAGATCGACAGGATGGCGGGGTTCAAGATCCCGCACGTTGGATGGAATGAGATCGTCCCGCTGGGGCGGTCGGAGTTGCTGGCCGGCCTGCCGGATGGGGCGCAGGCGTACTTCACGCACTCGTATGCCGTGCCGGTCGGCCCGGACACGATCGCCTCGACCACCCACGGGGTCGCTTTCGCGAGCGCCGTCGCGCGGGGCCGCGTGTGCGGCGTCCAGTTCCACCCGGAGAAGTCGGGAGATGTCGGCTCGACCGTGCTCGCCAACTTCCTGCGCATCGCGGGGAGCGCATAGGGGTGCTTTCCAGGCGCATCATCGCGTGCCTCGATGTCCGCGACGGCGCGGTCGTGAAAGGCGTGCGGTTTGAATCGCTGGCCCGGGCGGGCGATCCCGCCGAACTGGCGCGCCGCTACAACGCCGAGGGGATCGATGAACTGGTCGTGCTCGACGTGACCGCCACGCTCGAGAGCCGACGCGCCTTGGTGGACACGGTACGCACGGTGGCTGCCGAGTTGTTCATCCCACTGGCTGTCGGCGGCGGAATCAAGACCGAGGAGGATGCCGCCGCGATCATCGATGCCGGGGCCGACAAGGTCGGCCTCAACACGGCCGCGCTGGCCAACCCGTCGCTCATCACGACGCTGGCCAGGCGCTACGGCAGCCAGGCCGTCGTCGTCGCGATCGACGCGAAGCGCGAGGGCGACGCGTTCCGCGTGTATGCCCGCGGCGGATCGTCCGCCGCGGGCCGGAACACGGTCGACTGGGCGCGCGAGGCATCGGAGCGCGGCGCCGGCGAGATCCTGCTCACGTCGATGGACCGCGACGGGACGCGCTCCGGGTTCGACTGCGAGCTGACCGCGGCGGTCTCCGAAGCGGTGCCGATACCGGTGATCGCGTCGGGCGGCGCCGGTTCGTTCGATCACTTCCACGACGTGTTCACGCGCGGCCGCGCCGACGCGGCGCTGGCGGCGTCGATCTTCCACTACGGCACGCACGCCGTCGCCAACCTCAAGCGCTGGCTGGCGTCGCGCGGCATTCCCGTGCGGGCGATCGCGCCGACCGCAGACAGCTGAGGCCAGTCACCATGCTCATTCCTTCGATCGACCTCCGCGGTGGCCGCGTGGTCCAGCTCGTTCAAGGCAAGCGCCTCGCCATGGCGTTCGACGACGTGTTCGCGTGGGTGAAGCAGTTCGAGGGCTTCGGCCTCGTGCAGCTGATCGACCTGGATGGCGCGCTGGCAACGGGCACAAACGAGAGCCTTGTCCGCCAGGTCTGCGCGGAGCTGCCGTGCCGGGTCGGCGGCGGCGTGCGCGACATCCCGCGGGCCCGGGGATGGCTCGATGCCGGCGCCGCCGAGGTCATCGTGGGATCAGCGCTGTTCGCGCCGGGCGGCGTCGACCTCCGGTTCGCGGACGCGCTGGCCGCCGCGGTCGGCCCCGCGCGCGTCATCGCCGCCATTGACAGCTCCTTGGGCCGGGTGGTGGTGCGCGGCTGGCAGGAGCGGACCGCGGTCGGCACCGAGGAGGCGGCGCGCCAGCTCGAGCCGTACTGCGGGGGGTTTCTCTATACGCACGTCGAAACCGAGGGCATGATGGGAGGGATCGATATGGCCGCCGTGCGTCGCGTCCGCGCGGCAACCAGCCGGCGCATCAGCGCGGCTGGCGGGATTGCGACCGCCCGCGAGGTGGAAGAACTGGACGCGCTCGGGATCGATGCGGTCGTCGGCATGGCCATCTACACCGGCCGGATGACGCTGCCCGCGCCCGGAGAACGATAGCGGGGCCCGCATGAAACGCCTCGTGCTGTTCGACCTCGACGACACGCTGCTCGCCGGGGACAGCGACTACCAGTGGGGCCAGATGCTCATCGAGATCGGCGTGCTCGACCGCCGGACCTACGAGGCGCGCAACCTGGAGTTCTACGAGAAGTACAAGGCCGGCGTGCTCGATCTTGCGGAGTTCCTGGAGTTCCAGCTCAAGCCGCTCGGGCGGCATCCGCGCGCGCAGCTCGATGCCTGGCACGCGCAGTTCATGACATCGAAAGTGCTCCCGATGGTGCGGCCAGGCGCGCGGCCGCTCATCGCGCGCCACGGCGATGCGGTCACCGCGATAATCACCGCGACCAACCGCTTTGTCACCGGCCCCATCGCGTCCGCGCTGGGCGTCGCCAACCTGCTCGCCACCGAGCTCGAGGAGATCGACGGGCGCTTCACAGGGCGGGAGAAGGGGACGCCGTGCTTTCGCGAGGGCAAGGTGGCGCGGCTCGGGGAATGGCTGGCGTCGCGGGGCGAGCGGTTGTCCGATTACGACGAGAGCTGGTTCTACACCGACTCCATCAGCGACCTGCCCCTGCTCTCGATTGTCACTCACCCGGTGACCGCGCACCCGGACGAACGGCTGCGGGCGCATGCCCTCGCGCGCGGGTGGCCGAATGTCTCGCTCGACTAGCAGACCCGGGACCGGGTCCCGGGCGGCACGCCACGTCTTCGCCCCTGGTCTGCGACAGTCGGCGCCGCCATGCTCCCGCCCCGGTGAGCGACCGGGCGGGATGGAGGCGGGCGGGAGTCGTCGCGGCACCCGACTTGCGCGCGCGGGATCGTCTTGCCGTGACGCGGCTTGGTGGCAGCAGTGGACGGACAAGCGGTCAGCGGTCGGCCGTCAGCCGCCCCTCGCACCCATCACCCATCACCACGCGCATCAGTACACGACCGGCCATGACTCCGATGTGGAAAGGTGGGACGGCAAGTACCCATACTGACTGGTCCACAACCTGGGCTACACTTGGGGCGGCAAGGAAGGACCGGACGAGTCGCGGGTTGCGTCGGATGGCATCCAGGTCGGCCACGACGCGCTTGCGCAGCGACTCGTTTGTTGTAGAATCCACCCTGGCGCACAATCACGCCCGTTGAGTCGTCTACACATCCGTTGACGAAGGCTGCAAGCCCCTGTATGAAGTCCTCGAGCACCGCCCGGACAATCTCACTCGATACCGTCAGGATTGGCATGATGGCTATGGCGATGTGTGGGCGAATCCGGACGGCAGCCGCGGAGGATCGGGTCTAGAATAGGCCTATCCATCCGGGAGAGTGATCCACTCGGGCTGCCCCCTACCGGCAGCCCGATTTCTTTTCGCACGTCCAGCATCGGAGGAGAACGAAATGCCCATCAAGATCCCGAACCAGCTTCCCGCCAAACAAGTCCTGAGAGATGAGAACATCTTCGTCATGGATGAAGAACGCGCCATCCACCAGGACATCCGCCCGTTGAAGATCGCCGTCCTCAACCTGATGCCGACCAAGGTCGTCACCGAAACGCAGCTCCTGCGCTTGCTGGGCAACACGGCTCTCCAGGTGGAGATCACCCTGATGCGCACGAACTCGCACCAGAGCAGGAACACCCCCGAAGAACACCTGCTCGCGTTCTACCAGACGCTCGACCAAGTCAGGGAGCGGAGATTCGATGCCCTGATCATCACCGGCGCGCCGGTGGAGCACCTGCCCTTTGAAGAAGTGGACTACTGGAAGGAGCTCGAAGCGATCATGGATTGGGGCTTCAGTCACGTCTTTGCGCTGTTCTACATCTGCTGGGGCGCCCAGGCGGCTCTGTATCACCAGTTCGGCGTCCCCAAGTACCCGCTGCCGGCGAAGCAGTCTGGCGTGTTCGCCCACCAGGTGCGGGAGAAGAACGTCAAGCTGCTGCGCGGCTTCGACGACGTGTTCTACGCACCCCATTCGCGCCACACCGAGATTCGCCGGGAGGACATCGAACAGGTGCCCCAACTTGAAATCCTGGCGGAATCCCGCCAGGCCGGGGTCTTCATCGTCGCCAGCCGGGATGGGCGCCAGGTGTTCGTGACCGGTCATGCGGAATACGACCCGCTGACATTGAAGAGGGAATACGACCGCGATGTAGCGGCAGGGCTGCCCATCGCCATACCGAGCAACTACTACCCTGACGACGACCCCAGCCAACTGCCGGTGGTGCGCTGGCGCGGGCACGCCCACCTGCTGTTCTCCAACTGGATCAACTACTACGTCTACCAGGAAACGCCCTATGACCTGGAACAGTTCAAGGGCTTCACACCCATCGGTTCATAGGACCATCAAGGTGGAAAGGAACTGACCTCGTGACGAACAACGAACCGCAACGCAGATTCGGCTTCGCCACCCGCCAACTGCACGCCGGGCAGCGGCCCGACCCTGCCACCAACTCACGCGCCGTGCCGATCTACCAGACGACCTCCTACGTATTCAACAGCACCGAGCACGCCGCCAAGCTGTTCGCCCTGACGGAGCCCGGTAACATCTACACGCGCATCATGAATCCCACCAGCGATGTCTTCGAACAGCGCATGGCCGACCTGGAAGGCGGTGTTGGCGCATTGGCGACCAGCTCGGGGCACGCTGCCCAGGCACAGGCGATCTTCGCGCTGGTCGGGGCGGGCGACCACATCGTTTCGGCCGCCACGCTCTACGGCGGCACGCACAACCAGTTCGCCTATTCGTTCCCCCGCCTGGGCATCGAGGTGACTTTCGTCGACCCCCGTGACCCGGAGAACTTCCGCCGCGCCGTGCGCCCCACCACCAGGATCCTCTACGGCGAGACGCTGGGCAACCCGCGTATCAATGTGTTCCCCTTCGAGCAGGTAGCGAGGATCGGGCAGGAATACGGCATCCCGCTGGTGATCGACAACACCTTCGCTACGCCCTACCTGGCGCGCCCCTTCGAGTACGGCGCCAACATCGTCGTCCATTCCGCCACCAAGTTCATCGGCGGGCACGGCACCTCGATCGGCGGTGTCATCGTGGATGGCGGCAACTTCGAGTGGCGGGACAACCCGCGCTTCCCGAACTTCAACCAGCCGGACGACTCCTACCACGGTCTGGTCTATGCCACGTTGGGCGCGGCGGCATTCATCACCAAGGCGCGCGTTCAGATCCTGCGTGACTTCGGCGGCTGCATCTCTCCCTTCAACTCCTTCCTCTTCCTGCAAGGGCTCGAGACCCTCAGCCTGCGCATCGAGCGGCACGTGCAGAACGCCCAGAGAGTAGCCGAGTTCCTTCATGACCACCCCCGGGTCAGTTGGGTGGCATATCCCGGCTTGAAGGACAGCTCCGACTACGCTGCCGCGCAGAAATACCTGCCCAAAGGTCCCGGCGCCATCCTCGGTTTTGGGATCAAAGGCGGTGCGGCGGCGGGCAAGGCATTCATCGAGAGTCTGCGGTTGTTCAGCCACCTGGCAAACGTGGGCGACGCCAAGAGCCTGGCGATCCATCCCGCCACCACCACCCACGGTCAACTGAACGAGGAGCAGCAAGCCAGGGCGGGCGTCAGCCCTGACTTCGTCCGCCTGAGCATTGGTATCGAGGATATCGAAGACATCCTGTGGGACCTGGATCAGGCACTGCGGCGGGCATGACCCCGCCGATGTACTCAACGACACTGCGGGCGGCTTCATCATGGTCGTACCGGTCCGAGTATCCGGGCGGGGACGAACCGCTCGTCGTAGACCAGGCTCAAGTGCCGGAAACGGCGGTCGAGCAGTTCATAAGACGGGGATGCGCGCGGCCGGCGCGGCCGGTAGACCCTATCGCGACCAGAAATCCTGAAGGGATGGGTCGTAGTAGAGCCCTATCGCGCTCCGACCGGTAGCGGGAGGGCAACGGGCTGGGGATGAGCGCTGGACCCAGCCGGAGCCGTGCACGCGCGAATGCCCTTGACAACTCGGCCGCAGCGGCCATAATCCGGCCTGTCGTCGGCTGATGCCACATCATCCGGGACAAAGTGTCCGTCCCTGCCATGGTGCCATTCAGCATCACGCGGGAGTAGGACCTTCTCCCGATGATGAGTCACCAATGCTGACGCGCCTTCTGTCACTGTCCATCTGCTTGATGGTCTGTCTGGATCAGGCTTGGGCTCAAGTCCCCGCGGGACAAGCCAGCCCATCCGCCATGCCTCCCGCGCGTTACTCCTTCCGCGTCTACGGCTCAGACCAGGGGCTCAATAATCCGGTCACTCGGAGCGTCACCCAGGATGCCAGGGGCTTCATCTGGGTGGGCACGGAACAAGGCGCTTTCCGCTACGACGGAAGCTTGTTCCAGAGCTACGCCATGAGGGAAGGGCTGCCCTCCACAATGGTGGAGTACCTTTTCGCGGACGCCAAGGGTGCGATGTGGGCCGGGACCGACGCGGGCCTCGCGGAGTTCAAGAACGACCACTTCGAGAGGGCGCTGATGGACGGAGGCGGTGCCTTCTCTCTTGCCGTACGGGGCCTCGCCAGTGGCCCTGGCGGCACCCTCTGGGTCGGTACGAACCGAGGTCCCTATTGGCAAGGAGCCGACGGCCGATTTCGTGTTGTGCCCGGCTGGCCCGGTGGCGTGGTGACCGCCCTGTGGGCGGATCCCTGGTCTCCAGCGGTGTGGCTGGCCTCTTTGGAGTCCTCCAGACCGAGGCTTCTGCGCTGGGAGAACGGACGCTTCGAGGTGGTCCCACGTCGTGGGACGTCACAGCAGGAAACGGTCGAGAGCATCGTTGTCGACCGGCGGGGCCTGGTGTGGGCCCGCAGCCGGAATCAGTTGTGGTACCTCGAGCCGGGAAGAACGTCCTTCGCGCCCTTGGTGCCTCGGATTCCCTCGGCAGCATCCGTCGCTTCCATGGCCATGGATCGAACGGGAGGATTGATCGTCGCGACCGCACAGGGGATGTATGTGCGCCAGGGGGCTGGATGGATCCGCATCGGCAGAGCTGAAGGACTGCCCAACACCAATCTTCGGATGTTCTTCGAGGATCGCGAAGGTTCCCTCTGGATCGCCGCAACGGGCCTCTTCCGTCTCCAGGGGAGCGGTATATGGCGTGCCTACACGGCGGCTCAGGGAATGCCCAGCGAGAATGTCTGGTGCGCCACGCGGGATCGGGAAGGCCGAATGTTGGTGGGAACCGATCTCGGGCTGGCGCTGTCCACCCCGAGGGGCTGGGAGCCCGTACGGGGACTGGAGGGCGTGCAGGTCCGCACCATAGTGGCTGCCGCCGATGGGACCTATCTCCTGGCGGGAAGCCCCGTCATCGTGCGCTGGAATCCTCGGACGGGCCGTACGGAGCGCTACGGGCGGGAATCCGGCGTGATCGCGCAGGGCCGCATCTTCAGATTGTTGCTGGATCGACAAGGGCGACTGTGGGCCGGGACCGATGGCGGAGGTCTATTGAAGGGCGTCCAGCGGGCTGGGCGCTGGTCCTTCTCAAGAGAATCCCTGCCGGCAGGTGATGCGACCGAATCGGTGCGCGATGTGGTCGAAGATAGAGAAGGCCGTATCTGGGTGGCTGGTGGTCAGGGATTGGCGGTGCTGGAGGGCGACGTCTGGAGGCGATTCCAGGAGAAGGATGGGCTGCGTTCCACACGGCTGGCCTATCTGCGCCAGAGGAACAATGGCGACATGCTGGTGGTGTATTTCAACGCCCTGGGCTTCTCCCGGTTCAGCTACCGCCCCGGGCATCTGAACGGCATGACACACATGGATAGCGGCCAGATACGGTCCCACAAGATCTACATGATCGGCGAAGATGCTCGCGGCAACATCTGGGTGGGCACGGGGACGGGCGCCTACCTCCTGCGGCCCGATGGCAGCGAGGAGCATTTCGGCCCAGAGGACGGTCTGGCCGGAGAGAACGTCAATTCCCAGGGTTTCCTTGCCGAACCCAATGGAGATGTGTGGCTGGGCACCTCCGCGGGGCTGGCCTGGTTCAACGCAAGCATCCATCAGGCGAATCTGACACCGCCTTCTCCCGTCATCATGCGTCTGGCATATGGAGATCGTGCCTATTCCTTGGACTTGCCCAGGACGATCCGGATTCCTCACAACCAGGCCACATTGGAGGTACGGTATTCGTCCCTCAGCTTTGTCCGTGAGAGGGCTCTGCAGCACCAGATTCGAGTCATTGGGATGGATTCGACCTGGAGAACGGCCGACGGGCGCAGCTTGGTGCTCCGGGCGATCCCCTACGGAAGTTATACCTTCGAAGTCCGAGCCCGTGTGGGTCAAGGGGCATGGGGCACCTCCACCACCGTCCCATTCACGGTACTGCCCGCATGGGGGCAGACTTGGTGGTTTCGGACGCTCGCGGTCCTGGCTGCGCTGGCCATCATCGGGGGAGGCGTGCGCTGGCGAATGAGAGCCCTCCGTCGTCACAACCTCATGCTCGAAGGGACCGTCGCTACGCTCGTCGCCGAGCGGACGCGCGAGCTGCAGCAGGGGAAGGTCAGAGCTGAGGAGGGGACCAGAGCCAAGAGCGAGTTCCTCGCCAACATGAGCCACGAAATCCGCACGCCCATGAACGGCGTGATCGGCATGACCGGGCTGCTGCTGGATACGGATCTGAACGAGGAGCAGCGCCGCTATGCCGAGATTGTGCGCGGCAGCGGCGAGACGCTGCTCGCGCTCTTGAACGACATCCTGGATTTCTCCAAGATCGAGGCGGGCAAGCTCGAGTTGGAGACGCTGGACTTCGACCTGCACACCCTGCTGGACGACTTCGCCGCCACGCTGGCCCTGCGCGCCCACGACAAGGGGCTCGAGTTCATCTGTGCCGCTGCGCCGGACGTGCCGGACTTCCTCCAGGGCGACCCCGGCCGGCTGCGCCAGATTCTCACCAACTTGGCGGGCAACGCCGTGAAGTTCACCCACCAAGGCGAGGTCGCCGTGCGGGCGAGCCTGGTGTCGGAAACCGACGCCGACGCCGTGATCCGCTTCTCCATCACGGACACGGGCATCGGCATTCCCGCGGAGAAACAGGCACTCCTGTTCCAGAAATTCACGCAGGCGGACGCCTCGAC
>Ga0315273_10001623_pt1 | contig 25742 bp, 35 predicted proteins | sample YL17G02_0_MG_FD_205753 | JGI IMG/M metagenome (GOLD analysis project Ga0315273, IMG submission 205753) | Sediment microbial communities from Yellowstone Lake, YNP, Wyoming, USA - YL17G02_0 | ecosystem: Environmental > Aquatic > Freshwater > Lake > Sediment | place: USA: Wyoming | collected... | reverse complement strand
TGATGGGTAGCCGAGGACCGGCGAAGAAGCCGTCATCTCTGCGAGTCGTCAAGGGCGGCCAAGATCCGAGTCATCGCCCCGCATTCGTCCCCGAATCCCCGCCCGAATACCACCCCGGCGAGCCCGATTGGCGGCACATCTTCGGGGGCCGCAACACGAAGCGTCTCGTCGAGGACGCGCACGCCGAATGGGAACTCACCGTGATGGAGCTTGAGCGCCGCGGCATGCTCACGAAGACCGATGCGACCGGCGTGGTCGACTACTGCCTCTGCCATGCCCGCGTGCTGCAGTGCGAACGCCAGCTGAGCTGCCGCGGCTTCGTCGTCGAGGGCGCGAACGGCCCCGTCAAGAACCCCGTCGCCATGCTGCTGAATCAGTGGCGCCAGTCCCTCCAGCGTCACCGCTCCGACCTCGGTCTCTCGCCGATGGCTCGCATGAGGCTCGGTCGCGAAGAACCGCTGCCGCCTGACGACGACAGCGACCTCGACGGCAATCCGCCCGTATGAAGACTTTTATGAGCGCCCGGCCCGACCCCGGCAAGGCTGCCGGCGATCGTGCAGTTCTCTTCTTCTGCAAGCGCCTCTACCTGACCAAGGGCCGCCCGGTCCCCTTCGTTCCCACGCCCGACCAGGCCGCCTTCCTGCGCTCCGTTTTCGGCACCCTCAACGCCGACGGCCGCCGCCGCTACCGCACGATTTACCGTGAGGTGCCAAAGAAGAACTCCAAGACGACGGACATCGCCGGCTGCCTGCTCAAATGCCTCTACGACGAAGAGGAACACGGCGGCGAGGTCTACACGGGGGCGCCGACTCGTGAGGGAGCCGGCCGCATGTACAAGATCATGGCCGCCTCGGTGCGCCGTTCGCCGGCCCTCTTCCCGAAGTTCCGCGGCCAGCCGGTCAAGCTCTACGACCGCGACAAACGCATCTATGTCGCCGCCCTCGACTCCTACTATCAGGCGCTCTCGTCGGACGCCAACTACGAGGACGGCATCAACCCGAGCGCCGCCGCCGTGGACGAACTGCACCGCCACCGTAGTCGCGACCTGCTCGACGTGATCCAGGAGGGCATGGGCGCTCGCGAACAGCCCCTGCTGTTCATCCTCACGACCGCCGGCGCCTTCCAGACCGGCCCCGCGTGGGACATGCACGAGTACGCCCGCGACGTGCTCGCCGGAATCGCCGATGACCCCTCGTTCTTCGCGCAGATCTATGCCGCGCCGCCCGACGCCGATTGGGAAGATGAGGCCACCTGGTACGCCTGCAATCCCATGCTGCAGGCCGGCGTGCTCGACATCGAAGACTTCCGCCGCGCCCATCGTCAGGCGCAGCGCATCCCCTCGGCCAAGCGCGCCTTCCTGCGTCTGCGCCTCAATCAGTGGGTGACCGTCGACGAGGCTTGGTTGCCGATCGACGCATGGGACGCCTGCGGGCAGTCGTCCGGTCCCGAGCGCATCGCCCTGCGCAACGTCGGGCGGCCTTGCTTCGGCGGTCTCGACCTGTCAAGCACCAAGGACTTCACCGCCCTCTCGTGGTGGTTCCCTCACGACGAGGACGACGGCGCCGACGTACTCACGCGCCTCTGGATTCCCGAAGGCTCGCTGGCCGGCCGCGCCCGGATGCGTGACGACATCCGCTCCTGGGCTGAGGCCGGCTACGTCAACCTCGTTCCCGGCGCCTCCATGGACTACCGCGCCGTGGCCGCGCAGATCGCCGCCGACTGCCACACCTTCGACGTGCGGGCGCTCGGCTACGACCCCTGGCACGCACCGCACATCATCACGCTGCTTGACGAGTTCGACCTGGACAAGCTAGTGATGGAGAAGGTGAGTCAGTACGCCAGCGTGATGAACGCTCCCTGCCGGCTCTACGAGAAGCTGCTTGTCGACTACCTCATCGACCACGGCGGCAACCCGGCGATGCGCTGGATGAGTCAGAACGTGGTCGCCGAGGTGAACCCCTACGAGGCCATGCGGCCGAGCAAGAAGAAGTCGCCGGACTCCATCGACGGGATCACGAGTCAGCTCATCGCCCTCGAGCGCGCCATGGCGCCGCAGGAACCCGTGAAGAAGTCCGCCGCCTTCAGTTTCGACGCCGCCTGAAAATTGGCCCCGGCTAAAGGCTTGACGTCCCCCACGATGGAGTCGGTCAACGCGGAGGACGCTGCTTGCGCCACCTCACAATCGCGCTCGACATCGCCGGCGCCGGGCTTCTGGCGGGTGGGCTCATCCTGCTCGCTGGACTTGTCCATCCTTATCTAGCCATCACAGTCGCCGGCGCGCTCTGCCTGGCGGCAGCCTTTCTGATTGACCGACCGCGAAAGGCGTCCGAGTGAGCCTCATCGGACGGTCCCTGCGTTCGCTGCGTTCGCCGTTCACGTCCCCATTCGATAGCGGCTTCTCATGGGGCGGTAGCCCGGGCTTCAGTTTGGCCACGCCAATCAGCCACGAGACCGCGCTCACGTTCTCAGCCGTCTACGCCGCCGTGTCGCTCATCAGCGAGACGGTGATGACCCTGCCCATCGGTGTCTACAAGGACTACCCGCCGAACCTCCGCTTTTCCGGGAAGTCGCCCGACTGGATGGAGCGCCCGAACCCCGAGTCCACATGGCCGCAGTTCGTGCAGCAGACGGTGACCAGCCTGCTGCTTGACGGGAATGCCTTCTGGGGCCTTGTTCGCAGCGGCGAGTACCTTGAACTGTGGCCACTCGATCCGCGCGTGGTGAGCGTCCAGCGCGACCCGACGACGAATGCGCTCACGTACAGATGGGGCGGCGAGACCCTGTCCCAGCAGCAGTGCGTCCACATCCCCGGCCTCATGCTTCCGGGGAGCATTCGCGGCCTCTCACCGGTGGAATGTGCCCGCCAGACCATCGACCTCGGCCTCGGGGCCGAGACCTTCGGCAACGCCTTCTACCACAACGGCGCCACGGTCTCCGCCGTCCTCGAGGCGCAGCCCGGCATGACGCAGCCCGAGGCGAAGGAGATGTGGGAGATATTCACGGCCAAGCACGGCGGGGCGGCGAATGCGCAGGGCGTGGCAATCCTCTCTGGCGCGACGTACAAGTCGATGTCAATGACGCAGGAACAGGCGCAGTTCTTGCAGACGCGCTCGTTCCAGGTGAGCGAGGTCGCGCGCTGGTTCCGCGTGCCGCCGCACATGATCGCCGACGTCGAGAAGGATTCGAGCTGGGGCACCGGCATCGAACAGCAGCAGACAATGTTCGTGACGCACACCCTGCTCCCCTGGCTGGTCCGCATCGAGGCCGCCCTCACGCGCCTCGTGCAGTACGGCGACCCGCTGAACTTGGCGCGCTTCACGGTCAACGGCCTGATGCGTGGTGACAGCGCCGCCCGCGCCTCGTTCTACGACTCCATGGTGCGCAACGGCGCCTTCAGCCCCAACGATATCCGCCGCCTCGAGAATCAGAACCCCTACAAGGGCGGCGACGCCCGCTACATGCAGACCAGCTACGCGCCGATTGGCGAGGACGGGTCGCTCGTTGTTCCGTCCACAGACCCAGGCCAGGCTCCCGTTGCCCTGCCGTGACTATGAGAACCGCCCGCGCATCTGCCGCGTCTTCACCTGCGGGAAGCCCTGCGTCGGCTGCGGCGGCTGCTGCGCTAACGTCGTGGTCGCCATGGACGGTATCTGCGGCTCGAAGAAGTTCCTCGAAATGCACGGCGTGACCGTGGTGCAGAACGCGGAGAACTTCGTGCTCGCGCTGCCGGCGCCCTGCAAGCACTACACACCTCTGGCTATCGTCAGACAGGAGGCATCCAAGTGATTGAGACGCGCATCGTCACTGCGCCCGTTGAGGTGCGCTCGGCCGCGGATAACACCGTGACCATTCGCGGCACGGGTGCCGTGTTCGGCAACGAGTACGAGGTCGCCGGGTTCACCGAGTCCGTGAGCCCTCGCGCCTTCGCGAAAACACTCAAGGAGCACGACGGCCTCGCCGTGGTGCTCGGCCACGATCCGAACCGCGTGCTCGGCACCGAAGACAGCGGCACCGCGCGCTTCGACACCGATGAGCACGCGCTGAACTACGAGGCCGACCTCGACCTGCTCGACCCGGATGGCATAAGCGCCCACCGCAAGATCGCCACCGGGAAGGTGCGCCAGTCCTCGTTCAGCTTCGAGGTCATACGCGACAAGTGGGAGGAACGCGAAGGCCAGCTGCCGCACCGGACGCTGACCGAGGTCCGTCTGTGGGAGTGCTCGCCAGTCCTGTGGGGCGCGAACCCCGAGACCCTGGTCGACGTGAAGCGCGCTGTCCGCAGCTACGCCAAGGCGCTCGGCATCGACGCCGAAGCCGAGACGATCACCGAACTGCTCACCACCCGCGATGCGGCCACCGCAGAGCCCGTCGACGCGCCGCCGGAAACGGCACCCGTCGAAGCCCTGCCGCCGGAGCCGAAGCGCGCTACGCCCGTGAACGCAGCCAAGCTCTGGCTCGGCGAATGTCAGCAAATGAAAGGCTCGTGATGGAGAACAGCGACAGAATCCGCTTGCTCATTGACAAGCGGAACCAAGCGATCGAGGAAGGCCGCCGCATCGTCGAGGAGGCGGGAGACAACCCCGTCCTCTCCGCCGAGGCAGACGAATCCTTCCAGCGGGCGATGTCCGATGAGCGGGTATACCGCGAGGCGATCCAGAAGGAACAGGATCTCGCCGTCGCCGAAGCCTCCGTGTCGGAGGAGCGCGCCCGCTACCAGACGGCGCCCGCGGTGCCAGCCGACCAAGCGCAGGTGCAGCGCGACGCGGCCCGCGCCTTCATGAAGGGTGAGACGCAGACGCTCACGGTGCCGATAGGCGCTCCTGAGTACCGCACGGACATGACCACCATCGACACCACGATCTACGGCAAGTACACGTTCGCGAACCCGGTGTGGCAGACCGTCGAGATGCACATGAACGCCCAGTCTGGGCTGCTCAAGGCGAATCCTTCGATCATCCGCACGCCGGGTTTCGAGATCATGTACATCCCGAACCTGACCACCGATGCCGCCGCCTCGGCCCACGCGGAAGGTGCGGCCGCCACTGTCTCTGATCCCGTCCTCGGCCGCACGACCCTGGGTGCTCAGCGGTATGACGGCTTCTTCGCCGTGGCAGACGAAATGCTGGCGTCTTCGGACATCAACTTCGCCAGCCTGCTCGGCGACCTCGCCGGGCGCGCCATCGCCACCTCCGTCGCCGCTGGCCTCGCCGCCGGTGCCGGCACCGGCACGCTGCCTCAGGGCGTGTTCGGCAAGACCACCACGACCACCACGCTCGGCGTCACTGCCGCGGCGGTCGGCACGTTCACCTTCGACGAACTGATCTCGCTCAAGCTCAGCGTGCTGCCCGGCTACAGGATGAGCCCGTCCTGCGCCTGGCTGTTCAGCACCACCGCCTACGTCATCCTCGCCAAGATGAAGGACGACGAAGGTCGCTACCTCTGGAGCCCCAGCACGGTCGGCAACGAGCCCGACCGTCTGCTCGGCAACCCCTGCTACGAGGAAGCGAGCGGTGAGACTGTGGCCACCGCCAACCATCCCATCGTCTACGGCGACTTCAGCCACTACTGGGTGCGCTACAGCGGCCCCGGCATGGTCTTCGACCGTGACCCGTCGGTGGCCTTCACCCACTTCGAGCAGACGTTCAGATACGCGATCTGGGTCGACGGCGACCTCGGTCAGACCGACGCCATCAAGCACATGATCATGGCGTAAGACTCAAGACCGTTACGGGCGGCGGGCCGTCAATGGCCCGCCGCCACCTCAACAGAAAGGCATCCGTAAATGGCTGCTTATCCAAGACTCCGCTGCGCCGCCGGCAACTGCCTCGCCGCAACCCTCACCACCGCCGGCGTGCTCATCGTGCCCGGCGCCGCCGACCGCACCATCCGCGTCGTCGGCGGCTGGATGCGCGCCCTCGGCGGCACCGTCGCCACGACCGCCTCCGTCAACGTCTCCGACTCCTCGAGCACCAACGAGGTCATGGTCGGCACGGCGGCGAGCATGACCGCCAACCTCATCCTCCGCGAGGGCACCTCCGGCATGACCTGCACCAAGCTCGGCACCGCGCTCACCAAGGGCGACGGCCTGCTCATCAAGGGCCTGACCGCCACCGTCACCGGCGCCAGCTCCGTCGACTACTGCGTGTACTACACCGTCGAAGGTGGGTGAGGTTCCATGGCCTTCCCACGTGTCTTCTGCAAAAGCGGCACCATCGCCGTGGCTGACATCCTGACGACCGCCACCGCTCCCAACACCATCGTCGCCGCCGACCCGAGCAAGCGGTACAAGATCGTCGACGTCGACGTTCGCTCGCAGGGCAACGCCGACGGGTCGACCGCCATCCTCGTCGGTGCCGGAGCGGAGGTCGCCTGGCAGATGACCACGACCGACATGGACAACCTCGTTATCAACCGTGCCGACTCGGCCAACGTCACGGCGACGCACCTGGGCCACTGGTCACTGGCCAACACGCCCGTCTCGATGCTGCGTACCGGCACCGTGACCACCACGGCGACCACCATCGACTACGTGGTCTGGTACCTCGTCGAAGGGGGCAACTGATGAGGCTCCGCATGCTCAGAAGCCCCAGCGGCACGCATGACGGCGAGCCTTGGCCCGAGGCTGGGGGCATCGTCGAGATCACGCATCCCGGCGTCATCGCCGACCTCGTGCGCAACGGCATCGCCGAGATCGTCAAGGACGCGAAGCCTGAGCCGGTCATCGAGACGGCTGAGAAGGCGGCGCCTGAGAACACCGCCAAGCGTACCGCGAAGCCGCAGCCGCGCACGAAGGGGCCGAAGTAATGGCCGGAGTCTCGGGCGGCTACAGCGTCTGCAAGGTCTACGCCGGCACGCAGACAAACGCCTCTGTAGTCTCAGCGCCCGCCGCAGGATCAAAGATCGTCGTGCAGTGGTTCACCATCAGCAACGGCGCCGCGGCCGGCGAGGTCGAACTGCTGGACGGCTCCGGTGGCACGATCCTCTTTGACGCCTTCCTGCCGATTAACACGCCGCTCTACGTGAACTGCAAGCGTTCGCCGCTCGTCCTCACCGCCGCTACCGCGCTCTGCTTCACCTCCGTCACGAGTACGACCTCGCGTTTGACGGTCGGCTACACAGTGGAGATGGACTGACATGGCGGGGGTAACCGCCGCCAAGACCGTCTCCGCCACCTACGGCTCGGCGCAGACCAACGTCGTGCTCGTTGCCGTACCCGCGGCTGGCTCGCGCATCGTCGTCCACTGGGCTTGCCTCGCCAACGGCGCCACGGCCGCCGGCGACCTCAAACTATTGGACGGTCCCGCCATCGCCGGGGCCACCATCACCGCGATAAGCATCGCCAACCCGACCCTCGTGACCTGCGGCGCCTACGTGCCCACGGGTTCGACGGTGATCATCAGCGGCTCCAACTCTACGCCGAACATCGACGGCACCTACGTAGCCACAAACTCTAGCGCCGTGGCCTTCACCATCCCGGTCAATGTCACCGGAGCCGGCACCGCAGGAACGGTCGTCTGCTCAGGCGCGACGCTCGCCGCCGCACTGCTGGCCGCCAACACGCCGATGCACTTCGACGGCTCGCGCTCGCCGCTTGTGCTCACGGCCGCGACGCCGCTCTGCTTCACCTCCGTCACCGCGACCACGCACCGCGTCAACGTGGGCTACAGCATCGAGAGTTGAGATGGCCGTCCCCACCGTCACCGCGCTCGACCCCGCCAGCGGCCCCCTCGCCGGTGGCAGCGTCGTCTCCATCACAGGCACGGACCTGACCGGCGCGACCTCCGTCAAGTTCGGCGCTACCAGCGCGACCCCGTTCGCCGTGCTCTCAGCGACGCAGGTGGTGGCCGTCTCCCCGGCGGGGACTGGCCTCGCACACGTCACCGTCGTCACGCCCGGCGGAACGAGCGCCACGTCCGGCGTCGACCTGTTCAGCTACTCCGACGGCCTCTTCACCACCGCCGAGGCGCAGGCGTTCACCGATTCCGGCATCCAGCCCCTGGCCGCCTGCACGGGCTCCGACATCACGGCCGCCGAGATCGTCGTGCGCGCCCGCTTCGAGGCCGCCTGCCGCGTGCCCTTCCTGCCGGCGCTCATCACCGAAGTCCTCGACGGCAACCGCACGAACGCGCTCACCGTCTCGCGCGGCAATCCCGCCCACGAGAAGCCGCGCCGCCCGCTGACCGTGAGCGCCGCCGCCATCGACGGCGTCGCCCTGACGGCCCCCGAGCTGGCGGCCATCAAGGCGCAGCCGCGCGGGCGCCTCGTGCGCACCGACGGCGGCCTCTGGTCAAGCTCCACCGGCTACCAAGACCTCGCCGTGTCCGTCACCTACCTGTACGGCTGGGCTTCCGTCCCCGTCCTCATCAAGCGCGCCGCCCTGCTGTACTGCGTGCGCATCCTGGCGCAAGGCGACCTGCCCCTCGGCGCCCGTGACTACACCGAAGCCGGCGTACCAGCGCGCTTCCCCTACCCCGGCAAGCGCCCGCATTGGACCGGTGACGACGAAGTCGACGCGATCCTGTCTGAGTACGAAGAGGAGACCGTGGTAGTCGCATGAGCGCCACCCTGCCCACGCGCCTCTTCACGATGCCGGCCGCGCTGCGCGACCTGCTGCTCGCCTGGACGCCGCTGGCCGAGGTCGACATCGCCACCGGCCCGCGGCGCACCGAAGCCCTCGAGGGCCTCGCCGTGGCCGCCGACGAGTCCACCTCCGAGGCGATGCACTTTGACCTCCTCACTGACGCCGGCACCCTGCGCGTGGTCGCCGACGCGACCGTGCAGGGCACCGGGGAAGAAGCCATCGAGGCCGCCCGCGCCCGCGCCTCCGAACTGCTCGCCGAGACCATCGCCGCCGTGAGTCAGGCGGCCGGCGGCGACCCCACCGTGGACGACTCAGTGTCCTGGAGCGGGCCGCCCTACCGCTTCCGCGAAGAGGCCAACGAGGCGACCCTTATCGGCTCCACCGGGGCGCACTACTACGCCGCCTCCGTGACCATCTCCTACGGCGCACGCATCGTGCAGGAGGCATGACCGTGAAGCTCGTCTACAGCGGCCCCGAACCCGTCTACGTCGCCGACGCTCACCTCATCGTCGAGCCCGGCAAGCCCACGAACGTCCCTGCCGAAGTCGCCGCCGGACTGCTCCTGCAGCCGCTCTGGCGCAAGGCGCCTCAGCCGAAAGGAGAGTGAGTCCGAATGGCTCATACTGTAACCCGTCTACCTCGGGGCTCAGATGCCCAAGTCGGCTACGGCGTCGAGACCGCGCATGGCACCGCTGTCACGGTCGCGCAGTTCGTCCGCCACATCCCGCCGATGGGCTTCAAGCCGCGCATCGGCCGCTTCGAGAGTGAGGCGTTTTCCCCCGGCCTCATCACCCGTTCGAGCACCGGCGACGTGATGTACAACGACGGCGGCGAGGGCTCACTGTCTGTCGAGTTCACGCGCAAAGGCCTGCTCAAGCTGCTGGCTTGGGCCGTCGGCGGTACGCCCACCTGCGTGCAACAGGCCGCCACCACCGCTTACCTCGCGACCTTCCAGCCGGGCTCCATGCAGGTAGCCTCGCAATCGAGCCTCACGATGCAGGGCGGCTACGTCACCAAGGCGGGCGTCGTCGAGCCGCTCACCCTGGCCGGCTGCAAGTGCACCGGCTTCGAGCTCTCCGGTGAGGCGGGCGGCCCGGTCAAGGGCTCGTTCGACCTCGATGCGCAGTCATACACGCACGCCACGGACCTGGCTGCCTACTCGGCGCCCGCCGAGCACGTGCCCTTCTTCTGGACGAACGCCGGCGTCGTGAAGCGTGCCGGCACCGCGCTGGCTGGCGTCCGTGACTGGAAGTTCGCGGTCAACAACAACCTGAAGACCGACGGCCGCTACATGGATTCGACGGGCAAGCGCATCGAGCCCATCGAGGCCGGCTACCGTGAGGCGACCCTCGAGCTGGGCATCGACCTCTCCGACCTCACGATGACCTTCGACGACATGGCCGCCGACACTGGCCGCGCCTGGATCGTCGAGTACGTCGGCGCCATCATCGCCACGACCTACCCCTATACGCTGCGCATCACGATCCCCGACGGCTACATCGTCAGCGACCCGCCCGACGGCGCACCCGCCGATGGCCCGAGCCCGCAGACGCTCACCATCCAGGCGCGCAGCAACGGCACCGACCTGCCCTACAAGGTAGAGGTCATCGAAACGGCGACCACGATCTGACCCATGGCGACCGGCGGCTACAGCATCGAGTACACGGGCGTTGACGAACTGGTCAAGGCGCTCAAGGGCATGTCCGGCTACCGCAAGGAGATGCGCGGCGTGAACGAGAAGATCCAGCGCCGCGCCGTGGTCGACGTGAAGCGGAATGCGCCCATGGGCCACCGCTCAGCCAAGGACTCGCACTCGCACAAGCCGCCCGGCACCCTGAAGCGCCGCGTCTACGGCAAGGCTACCTTCGCCCGCGCCGCCGTCGGCGTCCACGACCCCGGCGGCTACCTGATCCTGCAGGAGTTCGGCGGCACCTCCTTCTGGCATCGCGGCGGGGCAGGAGTGATTCGCGCCGCCAACCGCGGCCACGCCGCTCTGAGCGCCATGGGCGGCAGCAAGCGCCTCGCCAACGTGAGCGTCGGTGGCAAGGGCCACTTCATCTATTACAAGCCCCGCAAGCCGCGCGGCTACTTCATCTGGAACGAGGCCTACCACCTGCGCCACTTCGTTGGCTCCACCTACGCCCACGGCCTCGCCGACATCGGCGCCAAGCACGGCGTCGCCGTCACCGTCAAGAGCACGAATCTGGACATTGAACAGAAGTCCTGGGGGGGATAAATGGTCGCCAAGCGTCACGTCGACATCGACCTCAACATCGACGAGTGGCACGTCGCCGAGGTGCTCGCCTTCCGCGAGGCCACGAAGTGTAACCCCGAGGCCGCCGGCTCGCGCATTCAGGCGGCCTTCTCTGAGGCCAGCTCGGAGGCCCGCCAGAAGTGGGGCGAGAAGGTCGACGAGGAAGGGTGGGAACCGCCGGACGACTGGCGTCCCGAGTCCCTGCTCGACATCGACCCCGTGCTGCTGCTGGGCTTCTCGTGGATCACCGAGCGGCGCAGGGAGAAGGTCACCTTCGAGGACTTCTCCGAGTCGCTCTCCTACGGCCAACTGCTGGAGGGCTTCTACGCGGCCATGAGCGCCGCTGTCGAGGCTGCGGACCCTTTAGAGAATCGCGCGCAGAGGCGCCGGAGCGTCCCTCGCTCGAAGACCGCCTCGAAATCGCGCGCACCTTCGGCTGGACGCTCCCCGAAGTCGGCGAGCTGACGATGCGCGAGTGGGCCGCCGCCGTGAAGAAGCACAACGAATACGCGAGGGCGAGTCATGGCAACCAATGAGATAGAGGTCGGCTTGGTCGGCAAGGACCGCGGCCTCTCACGCGCCCTGAAGAAGGGCAGCGCCGACGTGCACACCTTCGGCGGCCGCCTGCGCCTCATGGGCAACATCTTCAAGAACCTCTTCACGGGACACTTCGCCAAGGCAGGCACCGGGCTCAAGACGCTAGGGGCCAGCTTCGGCAAGTTCGGCGCCCTGGCCGGCATCGCGCTGTCCGGCGTGACCCTCGGCATCGCCGCCCTCGTGGCGGCCATGGCCAGCCTCGTCGTCTTCGTGTTCAAGGCCAAGGCCGCCTACGAGGACTGGATGGGGCGCGTCGTCGAGATGAACCGCCTCACGGGCGTCAGCTACGCGCTGTCCTCGAAGCTCGCGGGGCAGTTCCAGCTCGCCGGCGTCGAGGCCAAGGCCGGGGCTACCGGCGTCTTCATGTTCAACAAGGCGCTCGACAAGGCGCGCACCGCCAAGAAGGACGCCATCACGGGCTTTTCCCGCCTGCACATCAGCCTCAAGGAGGCCGACGGCGACTGGCGCAAGATGGACGACGTGCTCGGCGAGGCACGAGACAAACTCTCCGCCGTCAAGGACGCCGCCACACGCGCCGCCATCGGGGCACTTCTCTTCGGCAAGGGCGCACGCACGATGCTGCCGTGGATCGTGAAGTCGCGCGAGGAAATGGCCAAGTTCACGAAGTGGCTGAAGGACGCCGGCCTCATCATGGGCACGCGCTCCGTGGACGCCTTCAAGAAGTACCGCCAGAATCAGCGCCACATCTCCGTGCTCTGGCAGGGCATCAAGGTCAACGCCTACGCCGCCCTCGTGCCGATCATCAATACCCTCTCAGGGCCGCTCATAGGAGCCTTGCGCGTGACTGCGCGATGGGTCGCCCGCTTCCGCAAGCTCGTTGAGAAGAAGGGCTGGGAGAAGGCCATCGGCCAGATGGTCCCGCAGCTGCAGAACGTCTGGGACTACCTGAAGAAGAGCTGGGACGCGGCCAAGAAGTTCGGCGCCTACATCATCGACCACAAAGCGGAGATAGTGTCTGCCTTCGAGGACATCCTCAGCGTGGTCAACCGTATCGCGGGCGTGGTCAACACCATCCTCGATGCGTGGGGTGCCATCAGCCGCGCCGCCAGCAGCGCCGCGCAGGCTGGGAAGGGGCGTATGCCGCCTGGGTACCGCCCGCCTGACCGGGCGTTCGGCGGCGGGATCAACGGCCCCGCCAGCGGGTATCCCATAGTCGCCCACGGCCGCGAGACGGTGGTCGCGCACAGGAGCCCGAGTCGCGGCCTCGCCGACCTGGCGGCGTCCGGCATATCGGGCGGCGAAATGACCATCAACGTCAACGTCGTCGTCCCCGGCGGCACTACCCTCATCGGCACGGCCCGCGAAGTCGGCGAGATCCTGGCGCCGCACGTTGAGCGTGCAGTCGGCCGCAGTCTCGCGCGCTCACGGCGTGGCCGCTGATGGCGCTCCTCACCTGCACTCTCGACGGACTCGACCTGAACAACGGCACCAGCTACATCCTCTGGGTCGGCGCCAGCATGGGCGCCAAGCTGAAGACCTTTGACGAACAACGCTCCTACAGCGGCGCCCTCACTCAGACCAACGTCAGCGAGGCATACTACGTTCCCGTGGTCCTGCCCATCCGATGCAAGGGCAGCAGCCTCTCCGACCTTGACAGCAAGGTGCAAGCCATCAATACGAAGATCGACGCCTGCACGGCGGCCTCACCGAAGAACCTCGTCTTGGGTAGCGTCACCTACCAGATTGTCGCCTCGCCGCGCGTCACCTACGCCATGGACGATGGCGTGGCCGTCGCCTTCTGGACGATCCTTGACGTGCAACTGAATCGAATCCCCTGATGGCCGCGGCGACCGTCACCGCGCTCGACCCCGCCAGCGGCCCCGCCGGCACCCTCATCACCCTCACCGGCACCGGCTTCACGGAGGACACCTCAGCGGTCAAGTTCGGCGCCGTCAGTGCGGGCACGCGCTTCTCCGTCGTCTCCGGCACGAAGATACGCGCCTACGCCCCGGCCGGCAGCGGCACCGTCTCGGTCAAGGTCACGACCCCTGGCGGCACCCCCACGGTCGGTAGCAACTGGACCTACGATACCTACGAAGGACCGCCCGGCGGCGGCGGCGGCTCCGCGCCCACGGTGACCTCCGTCGTCCCCAGCTCGGCGGTCGACAACGACGGCGGCGACGCCGTGACGGTCAACGGCACCGGCTTCACGACGGCCACGGCCGTCCTCTTCGGCACCGCCTTGGCGCAGTTCACCGTTACCTCCGATACCGCCTTGGCCGTCACCACCCCGGCAGGCAGCGGCGTCGTCGACGTGGCCGTGGTCAACGCCTACGGCATCAGCGCCAACACGGCGAACGACAACTTCACCTACCCCGTGGGCCTCATCCCCACCGTCACGTCGTTCACGCCCACGTCGGCTGGCGAGCAGGCGCTCATCACGATCACGGGGACGAACTTCTGGACGGCCGCCGGCCTCGTCGTCGTGACCGGCGTCACCTTCACGGGCGCGGGCGCGACTGAGATTCCGGCCGTGTTCCGCGCCGCGTCGGCCACGAGCCTCATCGCCTACGTCCCCGAGGGCGCGGTGACGGGCGTCATCAAGGTCTACAGTGAGGCCGGCAGCGCGACCTCCACGAGCTTCACCTGCCTCGGCACCGTCTACGGCGTCATCCAGACCTCGGCCAACGGCAAGAACCGCATCTTCTACGATTCCGGCGTGCCCGGCGCGACCGCCAACCTCGCGGGCGACGTGTGGTTCCGCTACGGCACCGGCGGCGAGGCCAATCAGGTCATCGCGCAGTACGTCGGCCAGGGCGGCACCTCGTGGCAGCTCGTGACCATGAACAACGCCGTCATCGCCACGCTGGACGTGGCGAAGCTCACGGCCGGGACGATCAGTGTGGCCGTCGAGCTGACCTCGGCTACCATCACGGGCGGGACGATCCGCACCTACGATTCGGGCAACCGCATCGAGATGACGAACAGTCTGCGTGACCGTATCAGTCTGTACAGCGGGGTCGCGGGGGAGACTGCGAGTGCCTTTATCCAGGTTTCGACAGCTGGCGCAGACTCTGCATTCGTGCTGTTCCAGGGCACAAACTGTGGTCACGGTGGACCAGCCATGAGCTTGAACACCGTTGACACCGCCAACTGGGTCGCGTTGAACGGGAACAATGCGTCTGTCAACGTGGGGCAGAACGCTGGTCGCGTTGAACTGTGGGGCGGCTCCTCGTACATCAGAATCGGCTCGGCTACCACGGGCAGCGTGTACCAATACGGCAACAGTTGCTCTCTGGAAATCGGCGACTCTTCGGCACACGCTACGCTGACCGGCGTGCTCGTGGTCACCTCTGAATGCGGCGTTGCGAGGCTGTGGACGAACACCATCACCGCCGCTGGAGGGGATACCGGCACGGTGACAATCCCCGCGTCGGTCGCCCTCACCGGCACGGTGGTCGACGTATCGGGTGGCCTTCACGTTGACGGCAAGATCCACCCGCAGACCGACTTTCCCGGTACGCCTAGTGGCTGGAGCTCTGCGGACGGCGTCTGGATACAAGACAACAACACGACGGGCAACCGCCTGAAAATCACCTTCAACTCCACTGCCTACACGTTGACGGTATCGAACGCGACCTACAAGTACACTCTGTCAACGGCGTTTACGAGGACCGCACTCTAAGGAGAACACATGGCAGATGCCAACGCAGTGATCGTCATCTTGCAGAACACCATCGGTGACCTGACAAGGCAACTCGCTATCACTCAAGTAGAACTCAATGAGTTGCGCGCGAAGTACGACCAGACCGCCGACATCGAGGTCATCGAAGACGGGGTGAAGTGATGGCTAACGAAGTGGTGAACCATTGGACGTGCGACGGCTGCGATGCTGACATGGGTACGACGCAGCCGACCGTCGTGGTCATCAGTCGCCCCACTGGGAAGCTCAAGCAACTCGATCTCTGCCACACTTGCTGGCAGGCGCTGAAGACCTCCATCAATCTGATCCTAGACGACTGAGGTGGCCTACACGTCCCTCTTCGACGGCGGCCTCTCAGTCACCATCGCCGGCACCGAGCGCGCCGCCTCCGTCCACGGCCTCGAATGGGAGTCGACCCTGCTCGGCGACGGCCCGGCCTCGTTCTGGCTCGAGGTCGCCGATCCGTTCAACCCACAGGCGCAGTTCCCGGAGCTGCTGCACGGCCCGGCGGTCGTCGTCACGCACACCCTCGACGCCGTGCCGACCGTCCTGTACAAGGGCTACATCCTCACCGACCCGCGCGCCGGCTACGCGGGCGAGAAAGCCGTCGTCACGGTCGATTGCGGCGGCGCGCTGGACGTGGCGAAGAACCGCACCGACCTCGGGTACATCGCCACGGACACCGACGAGTCGCAGTGGTTCGCCAACAAGCGTAACCCCAAATGCTACGCGGTCGACACCTCCGACCGCATCGACATCCGCGTCGGCGACGATACCAAGGTACCGCATGACCGCGCGGGCATCTGCGGGTACGTGCCCTACCTCGGGGCCGAACACCTGCTCATAGCCAACGGCGGGCCGATGACGGGCGTCAAGCGCATCAGCGGCACGGTCAGCTACGACCTCCGCGACCACATGAACGGCGCGCTCATCTGGGTCGCCAAGTACACGAACTCGCTCAACGCGACCGGCGCCGGCACTCCCTACACCGTCATTCACCAGTGGACCACGAACACCAAGGACGATAATGCCGAGTTCAACTACACCTTCGGCGGCGCGAACGGCGCGGGCTACGTGGCGCTGGCGCTGTGGTCGAACAAGGCCGGCGGCACGAAGACGACCGCCGAGCGCTTCATTCAGCTTGAGAACTGCATCGTCTACACGGGCACCGTCGAGAAGACCATCGACGAGGCCATGCTCGCGGTTGCGAACGTCGTCGGCCTGCACGGTAGCTCCAGCACGGCCACCATCGGCAACGCTCTGCCGAGCCTTGTGGTGCGGCCCTACACCGACCCCACGGCGGTGCTGGCGGACCTCGCCATGCAGGCCGACGTGCTCGTTGAGTGGGGCTTTCACCAGGGCGTCTTCCGCGCGAAGCCGCTGCCGACCAGCCCGACCACGATCCGCGCCCTGGCGACCTGCTACAGCATCGACGCCGCGGACCCGACCGTCACATGGGACGTGACGCAGCATCCCGAGAGCTACATCGCCCGCGCCGTGCGCCTCATCTATGGCCGCGTCGGCAGGACCGCCTATCCGGCCGGGACGCCCGCACAGGTCATCTCGACCGAGCCCGGCTGGACGACCGGCAGCGCCTTCATGGGCGGCACCTCGCCGGTCCTGACAGTGGACTGGTCCGGTAGGAACTACACCGCCGCGAAGGCGTTGGCGTTGGCCAAACGGCTGGCCGCGCACCTGGGGGCGGGTGAGTCGAGCGGGCCTGCGTCCCTGACGGGCGCGACAGTGCCGGTGTACGGCGGCGGCACGAAGCCCGTGCCCTACATCCACGGCGGCGATTGGGCGGAGTGCCAGCAGGGCGGCGCCGGGCCGCTGCTCATCACGCGGGCGCACGTCACCGCCGACACCGGCTACGTCGACATGGACGTGGGCATGGCCGACGGACTGCTGCTGGAGCAGCTGACCGAGCTCGGCGTCGCGGGTCCGGCGCCGAAGGGTGCGCCCGGCGAAATCCTGGGGCCGAGCGGCTGGCATGCGCCGAGGCGGCGCCGATGACCGACCGCTTCGAGTCCGAGGTACAGAAGTTCGTCGGCAAGCAGAACGGCGACGAGCTCACGCCGCAGATCGTGTACGGGATGCTGCAGGCCGTCGACCAGGACGCCGTCGCGCGGCATCAGGAGACCGTCGCTGTGCTGCAAGCGCACTGCACCGAGGCCGTAGTCCGCGACCTCGCCATCCGCGAGCTGCAGGACTGGCGACGCGAATCGTCGGAGCACTGTCAGGAACGCATCGAGAGGATCGTGCGCGCCGAGCACGCGCCCGTCCACGCCGCCCACATGGCCTCGCACCATGCGCCGCCGCGGCGCGAGGATGACCCGCCGGACGTGGCGTTCGTGGACAAGCGCAAGGGGTCTTTCCCGACCGGCGACCAGCGCACCGTCTTCGAGATGATCCTCGGCTGGAGCATCGTCAAGTGGCTGCTGACGCTGGCCGTCGGCGCGGTCGTCGTCTGGGGCGTGTCCTACTGGGCCTCGTCGTGCGCCGCCCAGCAGGTCGAAGAGGACATCATCCACTCAGGTGGCGAGGTACATCTCATCGTCCCGAGCGCGAGTCCGGACGCGCCGTGAACATCACCCTCACTGAGCGTCTGCAACGTGCCGGCGTCTCCTGCGGCGCTCTGGCCGCCTGGTGCCGCTGCTGCCGGGACGGGCGCGAGGTCCGCTGCGAGGGCTGCTACCTAGAGGGTCCGCTGCGCTGCGACGCGCAGGTGATTGAGGCGCTTGTGGACAGGCTTGTGAGAGCGACCGAGCAGACGGACGCGGCGCTGGCGATGACCAAGTACTGGCAGGGACTGTCGTCGCGGCTCTGCGACGCGGTGATGAAGTGAGGAGGCACAGTGAACGTCATTCCTGAGCAGTACAAGTGGGCGCACGCGCTCGTGCATCGCACGGGGCCGCCAGCGAAGATCGTCTGGCATCACGCCGCCGGCACCGGCAGTCCGCAGCAGATACACGCGACGCACGTGGCAATCGGCGACTCCGGCATCGCTTACCACTACTACGTGCGCACCGACGGCAAGATCTATCGCGGGCGCCCGGAGTGGGCCATGGGCGCGCACTGCCTCGGGCACAATGATTGGCTGGGCGTCTGCGCCGAGGGTAACTACCATACCACCCTGCTGATGCCCGCGAAGCAGCTCAAGGCGCTTCAGTGGCTGCACGACGATATCCACAGGCGGCGTCGCGGCATCGCCGACATCCGCCACCGCGACGCGCCCGGCAACGCCACCGCCTGCCCGGGCAACCACTACCCGTACAACAAGGTCACGGCGGGGCTGCCGCTGACCACGGGCGAGACGGTCAAGGTGAAGGTGCCGACCGTGAAGCCGAAGTGGTGGAAGTTCCTGACGGCTTGGCGCAAACGCACGAAGATCAACGGATAGGAGACCTCATGGCTGGAATGTCCAACTATCTCGAGCAGAACCTCCTCGACTGGTATTTCAGGCGGGCGACGTGGGACCCCGGCGATCCAAAGACGAAGCTCTGGACGACGACCCCGACCGACCTTGAAGCAGGCACCGGCGGCACGGAGCTGACCGGCACCGGCTACACTGCCGGCGGTCAGACCGCTACCCGCGGCGCGACCAACTGGGAAGTCGTCACCCTGACCAACGGCTACGTCCTCCAGAACAAGCTGACGGGCGCCTTCTCTTGGTCGGTCGGTTCCGACTGGGCGACGGTCAACGGCGGCTCGCTGCAAAGCGCAGCCGACACCTTCCTCTGGGGCGCCGCCCTGACCACGCCGCGTGACCCGGCCTCGGGCGATACGATGCGCTTCGCCGCCGCAGCCGAGCAGTACAAGCTCGACACGACCACCGCCGCCGGCCTCACGAACTACACCAAGCAGCAATTCCTCAACCATCTCGGCATAGCCGACCAGTCGACCTCGGGCCGCGTCCCGGCGACCGCCTACATCGCCATCTTCACCTCGGCCACGGCGCTCAACCTCTACACCGGCGCCAGCGGCACCGAGGTCTCCACCTCGGGCACCAACTACGCGCGCCTCGCCGTCACCAGCGCGAGTGCCTGGCACGCCGCCGCCTCGGTCGGCACCGGCTACCACATCCACAACTCCAGCGCCTTCAACGGCTGGGCGGCCGCCGGCACCGCCTGGGGACTCTGCCGCTACGCCGCCCTCGTCGACACGGCATCGGGTGGCATCGGCTACTACTACGCCATCGACCAACTGACGGCCGATATCCAGATCGACGCCGGCGACACCTTCTCGATCGCCGCTGACGGCTTCGGAATCTCGATCGACGAGTCGAACTAACCTCGGGGGCACCTGATGGCCCCCAAGGCTGAGTTTTTCATACCGCTCGTCAACCTCGGCCTCACCAACGCCGCCGGGGCAGTCACTTGGTGGCGCACGCAGCAGCCCATCGATACGGCGGAGTGGGCCGGGGACGCGCTGACGTGGACGTTCGAGGCGACGGTCACCACAACGGCTGCCAGCATGACCGTCGAACTGGTCTACTCGACAACCATCAACTCGGTCGCCTCGCTCACCTCGGTCTGTACCCTCTCGCCCGCCAACAGCCAGACGCGCACGACCTACCGGGGCACGTTCACGCCTTATAACGGACTCGGTTACTACTTCATCAGGACCAGCGCCGGGACGGCAGCGACGTTGCTCGTCTACTCAGGCAGCGTCAAGGTGGAGATCACCAACCCGACCAAGGCCGTCAGTTACATCCCCATGCTCTCGGGTGGCTTCTCCGCGACGCTGGCCGACAACGCCACTGTCGATCTCATCGACTCCAAGTACACCGCCACCTATGCCGAAGGCACGCCAAGGTTCTATGCGGGCTGGAAGTACGTCGCCGCCGAATGGGCCGATATCTCGGCGGTGGTTATCAACTACTTGGCGATGGCGCAGAACGCCAGCTACACCGCCTACTCCACGTTGGAAACCTTCACCGCTGCCGGGACGGGAGGTACGGCGCTCACCGGGGCAGAAACGAGCACGGTGGCGACGGCCAATCTTACCCTGCTCCAGACCGGAGATGTGAAGGCCAACCTCACCGACGGGAACACCTACAACGGTGTCATCAAGGGTGGTGCTACGTCATCCCGCAAACAGTTCCTCGGCGGCATCTGCGTGATGGTCAAGCTCTCCAACGCCGCCGGATTGTCGAAGTTCGCCATCCACGCACGGGTCAGGCACGCCGACTCGGGCACCGGTTCACACACCAGCGGCTACCAGCGCATCCAGCTAAACAGTAGCCACTACGATGGGGCCAGTTACTACACCGAGTCCACCGGCCTCGACGCCACCAACGAGACGAGCGTCGGCGTCGGTGATGTAGGTGCCTCAGACACGGCTGCTGCCTCGTCTTCCATCAGCAGCAGTTCGGTCGCCAACTTCGCTGCGACACGCGGGCTGGTCAGGAGTGCTGGTAGCTGGACGGCACCTACTGACGGCAACCGCGTGGCTGGCTACAAGCCCGCGACCACCGGCACCGTCACGCTCTCCGACACGCGCATTGTCATCCTCATCGTCCAGACCGGGACGACGTTCGAGCTGGCCCTCACCTCCGAGTCCGTCTCTGCCATTGTCGCCGCTGGGACGCTCACCCATGCCACCTGGGAGCTTGCCCTTACGAGTGAGTCGAAGAGCGCGATCGTCGCTGCAGGCACGGTCGTCGAGGCTCCGGCCACGTATGAACTCGCCTTCACCTCAGAGTCGAAGTCCTCGGTGGTCGTCGCCGGCAGCGTCGCCCACCAGACGCTCGAACTGGCCCTCGCCAGTGAGGCCAAGTCGGAGGTCACGGTCGCGGGGAGTGTCAGCCACCAGATCCTAGAACTCGCCCTCACGTCCGAGGCCAATAGCGCGGTCGTCGTCGCCGGGAGCGTGACGGAGGCCGGCGGCACTACCCACGAACTGGCACTGACGAGCGAGGCCAAGTCTGCTATCGAGGTCACTGGAGGAGAGGCCGGCGGAGGCACCCCGGCCGCCTACGTTGGGGTAACGTCCAACACCTCTGCGGTCGATACGCCCTCTTCCGGGCCGATGGGGCTCTCTGCCAGCGCCACAGGGCGTGCGTCGGGCGACCTCCTCATCGTGGAGGTGACCCAAGACTCGACCTCGCGCTACTTCAATACCGTCACGGGCTGGACCTGTCAAGGCGGCACTATCGGTTCGGCTCCCGTCGTCAGCGGCAACCACGGCGCCTGGCTGTTCACCCGCGTCGCAGACGGCACCAGCGCGGACGACTTCGGCGCTTCACTCTCGGGCACCACCAACTGGGCCGCTGCGATGGTCGCCCTGCACGGCGCGCTTGATGCCGTTGGCACGCCTCACGTCGATCATTCGACAGCACCGACCGGCGGCGGCACGACGAGCTCCGAAGCTACGCACGACATCTCCGTCACCACGTCTGTAAACGACTGCGTCGTCGCCGTCTTCTGCGGCATCGACTCCAGTGCGGCTCGCAGCTTCACCAGTTGGGACGGCCTCACCGAACGACTCGACTTCGGCGTCGCCTCCGCTGGCTACATCTACCTCGGGGCGGCTACCGGAAGCGAAGCCTCGGCTGGAGCCAAGACCTACACGGTCACGCCGTCTTCGACTGAGTGGGGCATCGGCTGGGCTGTCTCCATCAAGGGGATAGGCGGCACGACGTATGAGTTGGCTCTGACCAGCGAGGCGGTCAGCGCGGTCGTCATCACAGGCTCGGTTGCCGAGGCTGGCGTCACGCACGAGTTGGCTCTGACCAGCGAGGCTAAGAGCGCGGTCGTCGTGGTCGGCAGCGTCAGCCACGCCGTTTGGGAACTCGCCCTCGCCTCGGAGGCTGTCTCGGCCGTGGTGGTCATCGGCAGCGTTGCGGAGGGCGGCGTCACTCAGGAACTCGCGCTGGCGTCTGAGGCTAAGAGCGCGGTCGTCGTCGCGGGCAGCGTCGCACACCAGGTCCTTGAACTCGCCCTCGCCTCGGAGGCTAAGAGCGCCGTCACCGTCGCGGGCTCCGTTGCCGAGTCGGGCACCACCCATGAACTCGCGCTCGCCTCGGAGGCCGTCAGCAACGTCACCATCGCCGGCGCGATCGTTCACGCCACCTGGGAGCTCGCGCTCGCCTCGGAGTCCGTCAGCAGCGTGGTCGTCGCCGGCTCCGCCGCGCACCAGACGCTGGAGATGAACCTGACCAGCGAGGCGAAGTCCGCGGTCGTGGTGACGGGCACCGCCGCGCACGCGGTCTGGGAGCTCGCCCTCGCGAGCGAAGCCGTATCGTCGGTCACCGTCGCCGCGCAGAAAAACGCCAACGTCACGCGCGAGCTTGAGCTCATCAGTGAGGCCGTTTCTCGCGTCAGCGTCACCGGCACGCGCGATATCGCCTTGAACCTCGTGTTCGCGGTCACGCTCATGCCGAACGGCTGGCAGGCGCGGATCCTGCCCGAAGGCTGGACGGCGGAGACGCAAGGCGAGGCGTGGGCGGCCCACCTTCGCGCAGGCGGCTGGGAGGCCGACATGCAACCGAGCGGTTGGAAGGCCGCCACGAGAAGGGATGAGAAATGAGCGACGCAGTTTACACCATTGGTACCGACGAGTACGTGGTCTTTGAGGTCGAGTGCGAGGCGCTGGGCTTCACCTATGTATCCGCCGACTGGACGGCGGCGGCGGCAATGGTCGCGCTCGGCAGCGCGTTCGTCGATGCTCCCGCGTCTTTCACCACCGCCGCGCTGTCGACCGTCGACGGCAAGCACTACGGCAAGGCCAAGCTCGCCGCTCTCGGCGGCACGGCAGTCGGCAAGTACCGCATCGTGACAAGGCTCACGAAGACTAGCGGAGGCGTGGAGATTCCGCTGCTGCGAGCGAAGGGCACGGTCACGGTCAAGGCGGCCTAGCCGCCGCAAAGACGCAGGCGCCCCACCTGCGATAGGCCGGCGGGGTCGCCCGCCTCCCCTCCGCCCCGCCGGCCGCCCCTAGTCAGTTCTCATAGAACCCCGCACGCTGCGCCGCCATGCTCGACATGCGGTCATCTCCCGCTGGGGCCGCCGGTCCTCTCGTCCCGGGTCCGGCCGGCGGCCCCGATTCTGTAGGCCACCAAGGAGGTACGGGTGCGTCATGGCAAAACAACCTTCGCTATCACGCTGGTCGTTCTGCTTGGGGCTCTGCTGCCTGCCATTGCTAGCCCTGCTCGCGCGGCGTCTGGTGCGTGCTCCGTCCGCGAGGCCCACCACTACGTTCGCGACGCCGAGCGCGCCGTTGCCCGGGCTCAGGCGCGACTCCGCGAGGCTCGCCATGTCGAGAGTGCGACTCGGCGATACACCGCTCAGTACGGAAACGCAGTGGCAAGGTGGGTCCGGTCTGCAAGGCGAGTTGGCTGGCAATGGTGCGACTTTCCCACCCTCATGCTTGTCATCTCGACCGAAAGCGGCGGCGACCCTAACGCCTTCTCTGGCTACTACGCGGGCCTTCTCCAGTTCGGTCCGGACTGGTGGTCTAATCGCTGGAATCCCTACCACGGACCTACAAGTCTGGCTCACGGCAAACGGGCTCACGACGCCAACGGCTGGACGCCCTGGCCGTGGGTGTGAGATGAACTGATGCATAACGGCTGGTACACCTTCGCCGTGGCCTTCATTCTTGTCGCCGCGGTCGCCTCGATCCTGTTCCTCTATCTGTCTGTCGCGCCGTGACGGGGCGTCTGCGGGGGCGTAGGTACCTCACCGTCGCCGAGTTCGCCGCGCGCACCGGACTCAGCCCGTCCATGGTGCGCGAACGCTGCGGGCGCGGCTGCTACCGGGTCAAGCCTTCGCGCAGCCCGCGCGAGCACTACCAGATCGTCGCCTCAGAAGTGGGGCGTGAACTGCGAGAGCGGGGGAGGTGATCATGGACGGATACAAGCGCATGGCTTGGACCCTTCTCGTCGTCGCCCTGTGGGCGCTTCTCGGCTCGCTGGCGACGTTCAAGTGGGACATCTTCGGTATGGGCAGCGAGGATTGGAAGATCGTCGTCACGGCGGTAATCGCCGGCATCGGCATGTTCCTGACGAACTACCTGGCGCCCTTCATCACGCAGTACGGAATAGGGAGCGGCAGCAAGTGAGCTTGCGGCCCGGATGCTGGCATAGGTCCGGGCCGTACTGCGTCTACAACAGGGGACGCCTCACTTCACATACCAAGTGTCGACGTGGTCACCCGGTCCTTGGTAACTGAACGAGACCGGCTTGGCCGTCCTGCGGACGGTGAAGGTGACCCGCCACGTCATCTGCCGCCCGGGGTCCAGCTCGAGCTTGCCGTAGTTGCCCTGCATGTCTCCGAGCCACTCCCCGGTAACGTTGTCCTCGGCATTCTTCTGGCAGCGGAGCTCTGACCACATCCCGACCTGAGAGTGGTAGAACTTCTCGCCGACGTTCTTGAAGCGCACGGTGACGACTGCGTAGACCCATCCCTTGCCTACCTGGACGGGTTCGACGTCTGCCGGATGGTTCTTGGCGACTATGATCCGCAGAGGCGTCGTCTTCAGGGAGGTCGCCCCGGAAGTGATGATCTGTGACTGGCCGAAGTAGTGGCGCTCGGGCACCGCTGCCGTTGCGCTCGGCGTCACCGCAGCCGGCTTGTTCGTCGGCGTCGGCTCCTGCGCCTGCTGAGTACCGCATCCAACAGCGACAGTGAGCGTGACGAGTGCGGTCAAGATGGCGCTCTTCATGGCCCCTCCTCTGGCGTTGCCCCTAGGGGCTAGTATCGTCCTTGCAACACGGGAAGTGAAGCGTTCAAGGGAACGGATAGAGTGAGGGTTTTCCGTGGACTGCGGGTGTATCGTGTGATGGCGCCCGTGGCAGATGGGAAGACGGGAGGGGCATGACGGGGCGACGCAAGCCATATCGCGTAGGCGAGTTCGTGAAGGCATTGCATGACGAGGGCGTGGACCACCGAGCCAGCGAGAGCACCATCATTCGCATGTGCAACGCCAATGAGATCGAGCATGAACGGCGGGGTTCTCAGGGCCAGCGCTTCATTTTCGCTCGCGAGCTGAAAAGGGTTGCTCACCTGCTCACCGAAAAGAATGCTTGACAGAGTATAGGCACGGTTATAGAGTCGGACACGACCGCACGCAAGCGACGAGGAAGGAGTGACCGAGAGACGTAGCCAGTCCTGACCATGCATCATGCGGGAGATGATATGCCCCAGCAAAAAGCTGGGGGCGGCCCCCCTGTCAAAGTGAGCCGCACCCCAGCACCCAGCCGGACCTTGCCAGATCACAGCACAGGCGTTCGCGATTCTAGCACACGTCCAACGGCGACCACCTTCGCTTCACGCTCATTTCGCGAGCGCGCCCTCCGTACCACTCTCGCAGTCACCCTCGGCCTGACCACCTTCGCCGCCCTCATCCTTGGCGCCGGCTGGCTCGCCGACCACATGCCGAACATCGTCGTCGGGTTCTGCATCGTCGCCCTCGGCGTGATGTTCGGGGCTCTCTTGGCGGCGAAGGCATGAGCGGCCCCCGCTTCAAAGTCGTCCCCTGGCGGCGCGCGGCGAAGTACACCCGCCGCGCCATCTTCCTGCGTCGTGAATCCACCGGCGAATACCTGCGCGTGGCCAGCATCGTCAAGCGGGGCCCGAACCTATGGGTGGCGCTCGCCGACGGGCGCACCTTCCTTGTCGACCGCGAGCGGCGCTTCTACGGGC
>Ga0315273_10001622_pt1 | contig 25745 bp, 27 predicted proteins | sample YL17G02_0_MG_FD_205753 | JGI IMG/M metagenome (GOLD analysis project Ga0315273, IMG submission 205753) | Sediment microbial communities from Yellowstone Lake, YNP, Wyoming, USA - YL17G02_0 | ecosystem: Environmental > Aquatic > Freshwater > Lake > Sediment | place: USA: Wyoming | collected... | reverse complement strand
AGAAGAACATGGTGAACGGCGATGAGGTGTTGACTCACGCAGACTTTCGACCGCGTACGCGCAAGGGCTACTACAAGAGCGGCGTCAACGTGGTTCGCGTCGACGACGTGCTTCCGTATCGTTCGGCGCATGGCGTCAGGCTCGGTGTCGCGGACTGGTGGGTGTACGGAACGATGACGCTGACTACCCCAGACCGCGACGGACCGTCTCCTGGAACTCAGTCTGCGACCCTACAGGTGAAGCTGTACGAGTTCACGTCGAGCAACTGGAAGCGAATCGACGCTGCGAGGCTATCGCCGAAATGGAAGGTGTTCTTCGCTCGCAACCCAGCGGGCGATGACGACTTATCCAATCGCGCGCGAGGATCCTCCTCGTCGAAGCGCAAGAGCCCGCTCTCCGCACCGACGCGCGTCGCCACGCTCACCTCACTCGGCGTCGACTACGACTCGTCGCTCTTCTACAGCGTCAAGGCCGGCAAGCTCTACGCGCGCGAGCGCACCGGTAGCGGCGGCTACGGACGCGGACGACTCGGCAAGGCGAAGCTGCTCGGGACGATCCCGGGCTTCAAGAAGGGCGTGTTCTACAGCGTGAGCAACGGCGTGATCAGCGCGCGGCGCAGGAAGTAACACGAGGGAAGAATCATGTTCGTAGTTCAGTTTTACGATGAAGAACACCGCTCGATGCTCAGGTCGGATGGATCTCGCGTCATTCGTGATCTCAAGACAGTCCAAGGTGCCGAACGTCGCGCCGCTCATAACGTTCCTTCGCGTGCGAGGACTTACGAGGTCTTTCGAGTCAATCCAGAGCGCTTCTACGATCAGACTTCTTGGAAGCAGGTCGCCGGAGGGCATGTGGACTCACTCAAGGCGATGCGCTCAGGGAACCGCGCTCTCTCCTTAGAGGCTGCCGCCGATGCTGCGTTCGGTTGGGGATGGAACGACTGGGTTGCGTCTAACGGTCAAGGAGAGCCGCGTTCATCGTCGAGGGAGTACCTGCACGGCTGGAAGGGCGCGCAGAAGGCGGCACAATCGGGCATCTCCGTCGAGCCGATCGGCAGCCCGGCCTACCACGCAGCGCTGAAGGAGCTGCGCTCGGCGGGGCTCGTGAAGAACAAGAACCGGCTCTGGCCGTTCTCGAAGGACGGTCCGGAATACTCGTGGTCATACCACAGCGGTATGCGCTCGACAGAGGTCGGGAAGTCGAGCGACCGCCAGAAGGCCGTCCGCGAGGCGATCGCGTACTCGAAGAGGACCGGTCTGGACGTGACCGTCGGAGGCGTAGACGACGAGTCGGCGTGGCACATCGGACGAGTGAGCGGCGGCAAGTTCACGCCAGATCCGAGGGATACGAACCGCGCCGGTACACGGAGTCGCACCAGGAAGAGCCCGCTCACAGCGGCCACTCGCGTCGCGACGCTCGCCTCGCTCGGCGTCTCCTACGACTCGTCGCTCTTCTACAGCGTGAAGGGCGGCAAGCTCTACGCGCGAGCGCGGACCGGCGGTGGCGGCTACGGACGCGGGCGACTCGGCAAGGCCACGCTCCTCGGAACGATCCCGGGCTTCAAGAAGGGCGTGTTCTACAGCGTGAGTAACGGCGTGATCAGCGCACGAAAGAGGAAGTAGCAGTTTGGGTCACGAAGAGTCTCACGTCGACGCGTTCTTTTTCTTCGCAAAGGAATCAACATGGACCCCGAAGCAGCACTCGCAGGCGCAGAACGAGAGATCGCGTGGATCGTCGAGGGGAGTCCTCACGGCAGCAAGCGAGACGCCCGCGAGTACCTCGCCGCGTACAACGGCTGGCGTCGGGGCGGCGGCTTCGAGCCCACGAACGGCGACGCGCGAGCGCGCGCTGTCTCGCGGTTCCTCAAGAGCGGCGGCAAGGCGAGAAGCCTCGTCGGAAACCGCGCCGGCTCCGTCGGCGAGTGGGACGTCTACGTCCACCACGGCAGCAAGACGGAGCCGCTCTCGACGACTCGTCGGAAGCTCGCCATCCCGATCCCGGCGTCGTGGGACAACGTTGACGCGGCACAGGAGTATGCGGCGAAGAAGCTGCGTGTCGCCAAGTCGAGGGTAGGTGTGGAACCTGCGAGCAGGGGCGCGAACCGCGCGAAGCCCAGCGCACTGACGGAAGCACAGAAGAAAGAGCGCGCGGGTTGGCGTGCTATGGGTGACAGCCACGGTAAGGCCGGCCGCGAGCCGATCTTCGCGGAGACTCCTACCGGCATCGACGCCATCAGCATCTTGGCGAGGCCGACGTACATCAGCGAGACCGCCGCTGGTCGTGCATACCTTCGCGGCTACGGGAAGCGCGCGTATCTTCGCGATTCGGACGACTCCGCGAACCGCGCGAGGTCTCCGGCCCGCTCCCGACTCGGCAAGCAGGCGCTGCCGAAGGCGACGGAGACCAGGGTCGCGACGCTTGCCTCGCTCGGCGTCTCGTACGATCCATCGCTCTTCTACAGCGTGAAGGGCGGCAAACTCCTCGTCCGCCAGCGCAAGGCCGGCAAGGGGCTCGGCGCGGCGAAGGTGCTCGGGCCGCTGCCCGGGTTCAGGAAGGGACTGTTCTATTTCGTGAAGAACGGCGTCGTCGTCGCGAGACGAAGAGCGTCTACCGGGAACAGAGCCGGTGGCAGCGTACGACGCGCGAGCGTCAACGGAGCCGACGGCGCCGACGCTCAGCCGAAGTCGATCACGCTCATCGGACGCCGCTGGCAGCGCGGTCCAGGCAACACGTACCATTCCGTTGAGATCATCGTTGACGGCAAGCACGTCCACAAGATCCCGTTCGGTCTTGATCGTCTTTACGGCTATGGCGACCAGTGGGAGGACAACGCGGCGGCGTGGTTGGATGAAAACGGCTATCTGCCTGGCTACGAGCGCCCGCTGTGGCGATACACGCAGGACCGCGACATCCACTACGAACGCACCGTCACCGACGTCGCGCGCAGGAAGGACCTGTGAGATCAGCGAGCAACGCGGGGGGGAAGCAAGAGGTAGCAGATCGAGAGATCTGAATGGAATCGAAGGAAACGACCATGCCCAAGATCGACGGACGCTCAGCTCTCGCCCTCGCGCTCCAGCGCGCGGGGTTCCGACGCGACCCGCGCGCGGCGGAGGCCTACAGTCTGCCCGGCCAGGAGGGCACGGTCCGCGTGGACTTCGGCGGGAGCCGCAGCAAGAGCGCGAACCTGCAGTCGAAGCGTGGTGGCCTAGGCTCCACCTACGCGAACGTCACCGACACGATCTACTTCGGCTACATGAAGACCGATGCGGACGTCGACGGCTGGGCGCGCCACCTCCACGCGATCGCATCGGACGGTCCGCGCGTCCCTCACCCGCCCATCCCGCAGAAGAAGGCGGCCAAGCCGGAGACCGTCGCGCGCAGGGAAGAGAAGATGGAGCGCACCGTCGGCCGCGGCTTCTACGTGGTCAACGAGACCACCGCGGGCGTGATGACGTCAGGTCGGCTCGCGGCGAACCACGGGCCGTTCCAGACGCTCGACGAGGCCGTGCCGGTCGCGTGGCGCCAGCTCCAAGATTACCTGGAGATGAAGTTCACCTACCTGCTGCCGGTGAAGATCGTGGAGGCGAGGAGCAAGAAGGACGCGGAAAGCGGGCACGGACACGTCTGGTGGATCGACGGCCGAATGAAGGGCGAGCCTGTTCCGGTCGAGCAGGAGAGGTTCCAGTTCGCGAACCAGGCGAAGGGACGAATGAGTCCAGAGGATCGACTCTTCGTCGGAGTCTTTCCGGCGGGCATCTCGTACGCAGATCGCGCGCGCGAGGTCGCGGGAGACTACCGACGACTCGCGTTCCTGCCGTTCGGCACGCTCGTGCTGGAGTGGGAGAAGAACGTTCCTGCGGAGCTGAGGAAGATCATCGAGATCGACGCGCGGGCGATCCAGGCACGGCGCGGCGAGCAGTTCCAGGTCAGCTCGTCAGGCCAGACGGTGACGCTCGGCTACGCTCTCGCTGGAGGATCGTCGACGGGGAACAGAGCGAGACGCGATCCGTGGGATCCGCGGCCCGAGGTACGCAAGCGGATGACACCCGAGCAGAAGAAGGCGCTCGCCGACTACCGGTTCGCCGTCCAACAGGAGGATCGCTACCTCGGCAGCGTGTTCGTCACTCCGTCGGGTCAGCGTAGGGTCGAGGAGACGACGCGCGCCGCCGCGGAGCGATGCCAACGACTCGGACTAGGGATCGAACATGGCCTCTAGCAAGACTCCCTCGCGCGCGATGACCTCGCGAGAGATCGTCCGCGCGCTCCTCGCTGCTCTCTCGCCGATGCTGGACGGCCAGATGTTCCGCGTCTCGAACGGCGAGGAGCCGCCTCTCCAGGGGATCAGCGACCACGTCACCGTCACGTGGGCGAGCGTGCCGAGCGACGCGCCTGAGATCGACGCGCTCAACGCGAAGGCGAGCGTCATGCTCGCGATCGACGCGCCCGAGTGGTCGCAGAACCGAGTCGACCGCGCGAGGATCGGGCAGATCCCCGTCTCGTCGGTCAAAGTCCGATCGTTCCGAGGCAGGTCCAGTTTCCGCGCGAAGACCGGGACGCCCGAACAGATCATCGCCTACGTCGCCGAGTGGTTCCGCAAGGCGACCTCGACGTCGAGCGCGAACATGGCGCACAGCGGCCACGCGGGGAGTCGTCGTCCGGTCAGGATCGGCGGGCTAGTGAGGGTCGTGCTCCCAAGCGGCTACCTCGGGGTCTACACCGACGCGCGAGCTACGCCCGAGGAGACGATGCGCTACGGCGTTCTCGTCGCGGTGAGGTTCCCGGACGGCTGGCGAGAGCACTCGATAGGTCACTGGAGGCCTGCGAGCGAGTGGGATCAGCAAGCCTACGAACGAGCGCCGATGCACGTAGCGCCTCCGTCGAGCGCGAACAGCGCGCTCCCGTCCTACGTCTCGACCGAGCTGCTGACCGAGTACCCGGGCGCACCACCCGCGATGCTCGAAGACTGCTACCGGAAGAAGCGCGCGAAGACGCCGAAGCCGAAGGTGCCCGACGCCTACGCTGAGTGCTTCGACGAGATCGGCACCTACATGCGTGGGAACAGAGCGGGACGGCCGCGCGGCTGGCGAGAGCCGAGGGCGCCGATTCCCGTCTCGCCGCAGATGGTCGCGTGGATGAACGACTACATGCAGAGCCTTGCGAAGCCGGGTGAGCGCGCGCAGTTCCGCTTCGGCATGTCGAAGCGCGGCCACCTGACGTACGCCCGCCGGATGTGGATGGGACAGGGTCATGGATCCGCGCCGCGCGCTGAGGTCGAGCGCGATCTCAAGGGCTGGTACAACGTCGACGTGCAGGAGCTGGTCGACCTCGCAATGGCGCGCACGGCGCAGGCGGGAGTCTCTGCGTGACGACTCAAACCACTGCGAGTGGGCGCAGGAGGAAGAGGGCCTGCGCGAGCGCTGACCCGTCACGGTGGAAGACGCACCGTGAAAGGACGGCGATCCGACGCCGCGCTCTATCGTCCCCGATGCAGTCACTCAAGCAGTACGGCTACCTCTCCGGACGGCACAGCGTCTTCGACTTCGGCTGCGGCCGCGGAGACGACGTGCGGATCCTCCGTCAGAAGGGAGTCCCCGCCGAGGGCTGGGACCCGTACTTCGCCCCGGCCGAGGGGTGCTGGCCGGCGGACGTCGTGAACATGGGCTTCGTGGTCAACGTGATCGAGGACCCCGCGGAGCGGAGGCACGCGCTACGACTCGCCTTCGATATGGCGGAGCGAGTACTCGCGGTCGCGGCGCTGCTCAAGAGCGGCACCCGGCACGAGAAGGCGCGTCTCTACCGAGACGGCGTGGTCACGAGCCGCGACACGTTCCAGAAGCTGTTCACACAGGCGGAGCTGGGCGACTTCATCGCGAAGACGCTCGGGCGCGAGCCGATCCCCGTGCGCTCCGGCGTCTTCCTCGTGTTCCACACCGACGACGAACAGCGACGCTTCCTCGCCGAGCGAGCGCACCAGAGGGCGAGCTAGCGATGCCAGTGATACCCCGACACTCTCGACTATGGCACCACTACCAGACGGACTCAGAGCGCGACGCTCTTCGTCTCAAGCACGAACTCGAACGAGACCCAAGGGTCGGATTCGTTGATCGGACGGGCGATCGGATCGTCACGATGGTCGACGCAGCGCGCGTACAGCAAGCCGCAGATTCCCTCGGAGGGATGGTCGTCTACCCGATCGAGGTGAGTAGGCGGAAGAATCGAACAGCTCCTCTCTCCGTCTTCTCCGCGCTACCTTCCGGCTTCAAGGGCTTCGACGCGGACGACGTGTTCGACGTCCAGACGTCGACGACGACCGAGGAGCCGTGGCGCAGCGCCAGGCCACTCCTCGGACTGCGCCTGGGCGATCGCGTGGTCGTCGGCCGTCAGAAGTTCGACGTGATCCGAGCGTTCGACGACTACACCGTCATGGCGCAGAAGCCGGGAGCGAAGCGCAAGGCGTTCAACGTCTGGCAGAACGGACCGACCGTAGAGGTGCGCGAGCAGAGGGGGTCGCCGGAAACGACGATAGCCGGACCGGTCCTCGCGAGCGCGCCCTACGACAGGGTGCAGGTCGTGCGCGGAGACGAGAATCGCTCGATGGCGAGCTACAGACATGCGACGACGGGGCAGCACCTGCGCTCGCTGAGCGAGATGCTCAGGGGCTCGGATCCGTTCCCCGTGCTGCGCGACTTCTACGATTCGCGCGGTCCGAAACGCCAGGGGTGGATCCGCGCGATCAACGCGCTCTCGACGGACGAACTGATCGGCGTCGCGCAGATCGCGGCGAGCTACGGCACCGCCGCGGGTGTCGAGCTACGAGACCAGGCGCAGGAGATCTTGCGTCGACGCGTGGTCAAGGGAGCAGGCGAGATGAACCGAGCCGGTCATGGATCCGACGTCTTTGGCAGGAACGATGTGGTCGTGCAGTTCGACGACGGTCCCGAGTTCGCCAAGGCGATCGACTGGGGCGTGGAGGACGCGACGGAGAGAGCGATCTCCGACGTCAAACTCTCGCCAGGAACGCGCGCACAGATCTTCGCGAAGGCGTCGCCGAAAGAGACGCCAGACGAGACGGATGCGCCGATCCTCTCGGCGCTCCAGGCCGCTCCACTGCCGCTCGGGTACATCTCGAACGCGTTGCTCTACTCGAAGATCGACCAACTACCGGTGCGCACGAAGGCGAGGCTCTACCGGCTCGTGAAGGGCGGACACGTGCGCGTGGTCAAAACGTGGCAACCAGCGCCGCAGTACTGGCTCATGGCGAAGTGACGGGAAGTAGAACAGAGGAACATGCTCTCCCAGATCATCACGGCGGCGGTTGACGGGTTCGCGCTCGCGGACCGCGCGAGCGATCGTCGACGCTTCCTCGACGACGAGCGACGGCACGCACACCAGAGGGCGAGCTGACATGGCCGGCAAGTCAGCGTGGGATACCATGAGGACGGCAAAGGCGCGTCGTCTCGCTGAGCAAGCGGTCGAAAGCATGCGTCTCTACGACGACTCCATGCGCGTCACGCAGGATGACATCGACGCGTCACCGCCACCGACTCATAGGTTCGAGCCGCTCGTCATCAGCGAGGCTCGTCAACGTCAACAACGAGAACTACGCGCGCTAGTCCAGAGGAAGATCGACGCGCTCGCTCAAGCTATCGGAATGAGTATGAGCGTAGACGATCTATGGATGCAGATCAGCTCTGAGGCTCAGAAGAGAGGACCGGTGACCAGCGCGAATCGCGCACGCGTGAAACGAAGGCGCTGGGCGTACCACGGTACGTCCGCCGAGGCGCTGCCCTCAATCGCGGAGGTCGGCCTCCAGCCCTATCCAGCGCTCAACGGCCACGGCGTCTTCTTCGTCGAGTCTCCGAGCGCGGCTCCCGGCGTCGTCCTTCGGTTCCCGTGGCCCAAGCGCGACGTCCACGTCGACCAGTCGAGCGACGAGGAGCACGCGTTCTACTACGTGAGGACGTCGATCCCGTCGGGCGCGATCGAGGTACTGCGGCCGCCGTCGCACCCGTTCGACGACGAGGATGATCGATGGTGGGTTCCGATCCGCGGAGCCAGTCAATGATCTCGCAGATCATCACGGCGGCGGTCGACGGGTTTGCGCTCGCGGACCGCGCGAGCGATCGACGTCGTATGCTGGAAGCTGCAAAGGCGCGTGCCGAGGCCTACGCGCGCGCGGGGACCCCGCGGACGGTCGTGATCGTGCGGTCGGCCGCCGAGATGCGAGGCGGGCTGCGCGCGCTGCCGGACGCCTCCGCGATCGTCTTCGTCGACTGCGCGCTGGAGTGCTGCAACGACGAGGAGGACCTGCTCCGCTGCTGGGCGGAGGTCCGTCGCGTGGCCGGCGCAACCGAGGAGAACGCCGACGACGTCTACGTGCTGCACGTGCAGCGGTGGGCGAGCGCGCGCCTCAACCTCGATCCGCGTGTGCGCTGGGTAGTTCTGAGCGCCCCGCCGCGACGCGATGGCACCGGTCGGTTGGAGTACCGCGCGTTCGGCCGGCGCAGGACGATCCTGGCCGATATTGCTCAGTCACGATTCGAGCGCGCGCGCGTCCGGAACCTCGCGGGATCGAACGAGGAAGGGTAGGATAGACGTCATGGAGCGGCTCAGCAGTATCGTCCAGGTTCGTCGACGATCGGTGCTTGCAGATGCGAAGCGCGGGTCGCTCGTCCATGTCGTCCACGTCGGCGAAGCGCGCGACTCCGACGTGAAGGCGCTCGACGATGAGATTGCCACACTCAGCGATCGCATCCAGAAGCTAGCGGAGGCGGGCACTGAGGGGGCAGCCGCCCTGTTCGCGAGCTACGTGGTCTTCAAGACGGAATGGCGCGAGTGGCTCACCAACGAGGGCTACGACGAGGATCTGAAGATGCCGTGGTACCGAAGCAGCACGCTCGGGCCCAAGGGCGAGAAGGCCTTCGACGACTTCAAGTCGCGCAACGTGAGCTTCGGGAAGAGGTACGCCAAGCTCAAGTACCCAGGGCTGCCGGCCGACCTCCCGAGTGACTACGGCGCGCCGCTCTCACCGGCAGAGGGTGGGTCGACGGAACCGACGGGATCGGGGCCCGCAAGGCCCGGGGGACTGAGCCCCAAGCCGCCAACGCCTCCCTCTTCCTCTCTGTTGTCCTCGATCACGAACACGATCACGAACGCTCCGGTCCCTCTCCTCGTGCTGGTCGTCGCGACGGTCGCGGCAGTCGGCGGCTACTTCCTGCTCACGAAGCTCACGAAGGTGGTGTGAAATGGCGACGATGATCGAGTTCAGCAAACGCGGCACGATCCTCGCGGAGATCCGTCGTCCCGATCGAAGGCCAGATCAAAGGAGCCGAGCCCTCGTGTCCGTCGGTCTCGCCTTCTCGGCGCCCGTCGTGGCGGTGCAGATGGCGCTCATCGCGGCCGGCTACGACGTGGGATCCTTCGGCGCAGACGGCAAGCTCGGCCCGAAGACGATCGCAGCGATCAAGAAGTACCAAACCGATCACGGCATGGCGCCGACCGGGAGCATCGAGGACGCGACGAAGGACATCGTCGGCGGAGCGGCCGGAGGCATCACGGCGGCCGTGGTGAGCACCCCCGCCGGCAAGGCGGCGACGACCGCCATCGCGAAGGAGGTCGCTGCGAGCGTGGCGAAGGACGTGGCCAAGGACATGACGCTGCCGCTCGTCCTCGGCGGGGTCGTCGTCCTCCTCGTCGGCGTCACGATCTGGGCGCTCACGAAGAAGGGAGTCTGATCATGTCGTTCTCCGATCGGATCGTTCTGCGTCGTTCCACTGTCCTCGCCGACGCGCGCGGACGCGGAGGCTCGCTCTCGCGCGACTCGATCGTGCGCGTCGGTGACTTCGGCGCGAACTACGAGTGGCCCGGGTTGCGCGGTTCCGTCGCGCCCGCGCGACGCAGGCAGAGCGACTCTTCATCGGCGCGATCCGCACGCACGAACGTCGGCACCGTCGTCGACTATCAGCCGTGGCTAGTCGTCAGTACGGCCTGGAGCCGCGAGAAGCCCGAAACCAAGACGGCCATCCCGGTCGGGAGCGTCGTGCGCTTCACCGTGCAGCGCGGTCTGAAGGCCGCGGGTGACGCGAGCGAGATGGTGATTCTGCGCGGCAAGGTCGTCGCGACGCGATCCGCGCTCCTGCCCGACAGTTACGCGGTGCAGGAGACCGAGGTGGCCATGACCCACGACCTGGACTCGTCGGTCGAGACGCCCGCGATCGGGCAGATCTTCCTCGTTGCGCCAGAGAGCGTTGGGTCGATCGAGTCGATCGGATCGGAGGCGCCGTCAACGCTTGTGATCCCCGCGACCTCGGAGTTCGACGACAAGTCCTCGCAGCCGACCGCGTCGACCCCGCCAGCTGGCTGGACGATCCCTTCGCTCGGTGACGCGACGGGGGCGTTGGGGCTACTCAGCGGAGCGCTTGGCGGAGCGCTCGGGGGAGGAACCGGGACCGCTCCGGCAGCCGGGACCACCACGACGACGACGACGACCACGTCTGAGAAGACGAAGACGACAGAGCCGGTGGTGACTCCCTCGACCGCGCCCGGGACGCCTGACTCGCTCGCGACCGAGCCAGCAGGCCTCTCTGGGACCTCGATCGCGATCGCGATTGGTGTACTCCTGGTCGGCGCGATCGGCTTCGCCGCCTGGAGGCTCGCATGATCGCCGTGCGGCGCCAGACGATCCTCGCCGACGCTCGGCGCGGCCGCGTCGACGCCGCGTCGACCGTTATCACGCGTACGCGCACTGGCTTCTCGTGGCCGTGGTCGTCAGGCGCCGCAGGCGCCGCGGGCGCCGCAGCCGCGACCGCGGCCTCCGACCTACCCATGTCCGGCGGCGGTTCCGAACCAACGGGGGAGGAGATGCTGACGAAGCTCACGGAGGCGATCGCCTGTCTGCAAAAGGACGTCGCGCTGGACGCCTGCGACGAGTGGTACGGACCCGAGTGCGAAGGAACGGATTCAGAAACAGACCAGGTCGCCGAATGCCTGAAGAAGATCGAGCTGAGCAAAGCGGGCGAACTGACGGCCCTCACCTGGCAGGACGCGCTCTCGTGCGCGGGGGTCGAGACGACGGAGGAGAACAAGGCGACGTTCGCGGCGTGCGTGCTCAAGAAGGAGGAGAGCCAGCGCGTCCCGCGTGGAACGCTCGCCAAGTGCGCAATGGAGGTGCGGCGCGGGATCACCTCCGGTACCTCGTCGACGACGCACTCCACGAAGCAGTGGCGCGCCGGGTTCGAGACGTGGGCGCGGACGTTCGATGTGTTCCGACAGAAATGGGAGAAGGGATCGGCGGGCGAGGTGGGCGTCTGGGCCGCCGCGACCGGGATCCCGATGGAGGAGGTCGCGCGCTACGCCGCGAGCTACAAGAAGTTCCGCGAGCAGTTCATCGACGCGGGCGGCACAACGACCTGCGAGGAAATCAAGATCCCCGGCAGCTCATCGTGGCTGTGGTGGGCGGCCGGCGCGGCCGTCGTCGGAATCGGACTGGTCGTGCTCTTCAAGCTGCCAGCGTTTCTGACGGCGATCGAAACGACCAAGAGGAGCTTCGAGGCGTCGAGGCTCACGGCCTCGAAGGTGGCTGCCGCGAGGGCGGCGGCGAAGGCTGCCGGCGCCGCCGCGGAAGTCGCCGCACGAGGTGGGTCATGATCTCTCCCGTCCGTGTCCGAAGATGCACCGTGCTCGCCGACGCGCGACCTGGAGGCAGATTGCCTCCGCTCGACCGAGCCGAGATTGAGCGAGTCGAGGCGCGTGAGTCGCGTACGCATGACGAGCAGAGGCAGACGCGCGTCGGGGCGGCCGCCGTAAGCGAACTATCGAGCGGATCGAGCGGAGGGATCTGGAAGATCTGGCTCCCGCTCGTCCTCGTCCCGATCGGCGGCCTCGTCGGCTTCGGGGCCGCGACGATTCTCGGGCTCAAGGCGTGCTCCAGGATGGCGATCGCGCTCGGCGGTGGGCTCGCCCTCGGCGCGACTGGGGCCGCGACCATCTCGCTCATGAACCCGAACCGGAGCAGCACATGACCATTCAGGTACGCCGATCGACTCTGCTCGCCGACGTCCGTCGCCGTGCTCCCTCCGGGACGCGCACCGGGACACGCACGGGACGCCGCTGTCAGAACTGCCCGCGGGTCGGCGCGGCCGACGCGTGGCCGAGGGCGCCGGGCCCGTTCTCGTCCCCCGCGTTCGCGACGGGCGTGACGATCGTCATCCTCGCCTCCGCAGTCGGCATGTACCTGATGGTGTCCGCGTGAACCAGGACCGTCCCCCCTTCGGATCGCCGCCTTCGCCCTTCGGATCGTCCCCGAGCCCGTTCGGCGGCGGCGGAGGCTCCCCCTTCGGACAGCGCCCGCAGCAGGCGTTCTCCTCGCCCCCGACGTCGACGCCGGCCAGCTCGAACCTCTACCAGGGCGCGCGTGGGGTGCACCTGCCCGAGCTGCTGATGTTCATCAAGATCTGGCACAAGGGGAAGCTCGCGCGCGACGCACGCGGCGAGAAGATCAAGCTCACGTGGCACGCGCTCGAAGTGATCCACCTCGATACGTCGACCGTGATCTTCGTGCACACATGCGACGACGGTGAGCAGGACGAGGACGTCGCGGCGGTCCTGGAGCAGAGGATCGAGCACCGTACGCGCGGCATGGGCGACGGGTCGATGCAGCGCTTCGAGATCCGCTGTCACTTCCGGAGCAGCGACGGCCTCACCACCGCGTGGGAGCCGTACACGGTGCCGGTGACGCTCCCGCCCTCGACTCCGAGCTGGGGGCAGCCGCACTACGGAGGGATGGGTCCTGGCGGCGGCGGAGGCGGAGGCGGCGGGTTCGGAGGTGGCGTCAGCTCGTACGGCGGCGGCGGCGGAGGTGGCGGCGGCGGTCTTGGCGGTCCCGCGGCCTTCGGCGCGTCGCTGCACCGCGGCTACATTGACGCGACGCAGATGGCGCACGGCGTGCTCTACCGCGCGCTCGACATGGTGGAGAACCACTCGCGGAGGCTCGAAGCGGCGAACGCTCGCCACGAGGAGCGCGAGATGGACCGCATGCGTCTGATGGACGAGCTGCAGAACACCGCGCAGAGCCGCAGGCTCACCGAGCAGATGGCAGAACTTAAATTGGCGATGCTTGAGACCGCGATGCAGAAGTTCATGGCGGCGCTGCCGCTCGGCTTCGTGGTGCTCAACCGCTGGCTCAACGGCAAGAAGGAGACGAAGACGGGGCAGGCGACGCCGCGTGAGAAGAAGGCGTGGGACACGCTGAAGAAGCTCACCGACGAGCTGCAGAAGAACCCGCAGCTCGCGGAGAACCCGCAGATGCTCCGCATGATGCTGCAGGGCGCGGGCGCGACCGAGGAGACGGTCGACGATATGTTTCAGACCTTCCAGGAGTTCGCGTTCGACAAGATGATGGCGGACGCGGAGGTCAACACGAAGAGGGCGCTGCTCGGCATCGGCGAGGGAGACACTGGGATTCAGAGGCTCTTGAAGGCCGCGGGCGTGAAGATGCCTGGCGAGGGCGAACCCGCAAACGACGGCGACGGGAAGACAGAGGAGAAGGCTGGATAGTCATGAGCAACGTACTCGTCACCCTCGGGGACAAGACGGACTGGCTGGATCCGCTCCGCTGGGGGATCCTCGCGCGAATCGCGAAGAAGCCAGGGAGTCGAGTCGCGAACGTCATGGTCGGCGACTCGATCGTCGAGGAGCGCGCGCTGCAGAGCCTCGTCAACGCCGGCTGGGCGCTCTACCGCGACGACACCGTCGAGCGACCGCTCGCCGGCCCGAACGTCTACCTGACGGAGATCGGCGAGGAGGCGGTGCAGAGCGGTCGTGCGTGGATGCGATCGATCGGAACGCCGAAGACGGGCAACCGCGCGGCCTGGCGCGGCGCGTCCAAAGGCATGAAGGCGTCGAGCTTCGACGCGCGCGAACTGCGGCGCGGAACGAAGTCGGAGAAGGCCGAGCACGGCCTACCGACGAGCACCGCGCGACGCATCGCGATGGATCACCTCACGGAGGATCCGCGCTACTACTCGAAGAACCGCGCGGTCCCCCTCGCGAGCGTGCTCGCCGGGACCGGCGTGGCTCCCCGCAGGACCCGACGCTTCCCGCCGTCCGAGAGCTTCACCGCGTTCGCGATGGACACGGGTGGCACGGCGCGCATGGCCTACCAGGGACCGTCGCTGTCGACCGCGCGCGAGAAGGCTACAGCGATGGCGTCGCAGTGGCAGACGCCGGTGACGGTGGTTGACCAGCAGTGGAACGAGATCAAGACGTACCGACCGGATGAGGGCGTGCCGGCGACGATCCGCGACCGCGCGGGAAACCGATCTTCCTCGCCGCTCACGCCGGACGAATACTCGCTCCTGGACTTCATGGCGAAGCACGGTTCTGGCGACCTTTTCAATGTCGGAGGGGAGAAGATCGACCTGGTGCGCTCCGGTCTCATCGCGAAGTCTGATGAGGTCGAGGGCAGAGCCATCCACGCGATCACGCCTATCGGCCGCAAGATGCTGAAGAAGGCCAGGGACCACTACGGCGTCTCAGGGGACGACCTGATGGTCGCCATCGCGGAGGGAAGGTTCGTCGGCGGACGAGTGATCGCGAGGCGGTCCGGTCAGAAGAACCGCGCCTCTCCCGATCAGGGTCCGAAGCTCGACTCCCTCCTGGGTATGGCGCGAGACGCCGGTCGCACCGGGCAGTACTGGAACGACTGGGCGATGAGCGACGAGGCACAGGATCGCATCGGCGATCTGACGCTCTCGCGCAAGGACCAGAATGCGATCGAGGCGGCCTTCGCCGAGGGCTCACGAGAGTTCAAGTTCTCCGGCGGGTGGCGCACGGTTTGGACGACCGCACCCGCGGACTACGACTCGTTCGGCACAGAAACGATCGAAGAGGGCGGCGCTGAGTGGCACGGGAAGAAGCTCCGACGCGTCATCGTCGACCCCGGACAGTTCGACTACCAGACGAGCCGCTACGCGTCGGGGCTGCACGGCAACTGGGACGAAGATCCGCGCGTCGAAGAGGCGCGTTGGCAGACAAAGCGCGAGCAGGATCGCGCCGAGCGCGCGGCACAGGAGGCGACGCGTCAAGCGGGCCTCGAATGGCTAACGACGGCCACGGATGCCGAGTTGGAAGACGAAAACGTGGTCTTCGAGCGCGGGCTACGATACCAGGACGCGCGCGCCGAGCAGAAGCGGCGGAGTGAGCACGCCGCGGACGCGACTCGTGCCGCCGAGTGGACGCGCTGCAGTGCGATCGTGCCGGAGGGATCGATCCTCTTCGACCGAGGAGTGGCGTCGAGCCGAAGCCAGTACGGCACGATCCCAGGCAAGCCGCCGCACGTCTACTACGACGTCCGTGTCGTCCGCGGATGGCCGGACGACGCCGATCACGCGAACGTCGTCGGTGAGGGCAAAGACACGGCCGGCTCGCTCTGCTTCGTCGCCGACTGGATCACAAGCGGGCAGATGCAGATCGTGAGCGCAGACGACGTCCCGCCTCGCGCCGTCGTTCAGCGGATCGGACACGATCACATCAAGGACATCCGCCGCGTCGACGTCGAGGGCCGATCCGTGTGGGTCGGACGCCCGACGTTCGGCGACACCGTCGTGCTGGACGCCAAGGGGCACCTCGTGCGCGCGAAGAAGATCCTCGAAGCTGTGAGGACGGCATCCTGATGCCGTTTCCCGTGCCGCTCGCGAAAGGCCACGACCCGGAGGTCGTGCGCGGTAACATCCGCGCGCTCTCCGAGCACATGCCCTACCCGAACGCGTGCGGCGTCGCGCTGAACCGCGCGCGCGGCTGGTGGAGCCGAGAGAATCCCGGTCAGGAACTACCTCCGCACCTACGTCGAAGGGCGGACGAGAACCTCGCGGTCGGATCCTACGAGCTAGCCGTCGCCGAGGAGAAGACGCCGCTCGCGCGAGCCAGGAGCGCCGAGGCCGCGCACCGCGCGAGCCGCCGCATGGCGCTGATCGAGGCGCCGGTCGAGGTAATCGAGGCCGGAGAACCCGCGCCGGTCGAACGCCCGCGCCCGAGGGTATCCGTCACGTCGTTCGGCGGAACCGTGGTGATCCGACCCGTTGATCGACTCGGCCGCGACTATCAGGCGTACGTTCAGGCTTCCCGACCGGCGAGGTACGACCGCTCCGTGGACGCACTGGTCGGACCGGTCGACGAGGCCGTCTGGATCCTGGAGAGGCTGCGCGCGGCCGGCTTCGAGGTCGACGCGAGTCCGAGTCTCCTCCAGGCCAACGCTGCGAACGGCGACGCGTCGAAACCCGCCTCGACCCTCCGCCGCCGCGTCATCCTGAGCTACGGCCTCGGGGTGGACAGCACTGCGATTCTCCTCCGGTGGCTGCGTGAGCCAGCCTCGCGCGTGGTCGACGGGCTGCCGTTCGAGCTGTCCGATCTGACCGTGCTCACGGCGATGGTCGGGGACGAGTGGGCGGATAGCAAGGAAGCGGTAGAGACGCACGTGCTGCCGCTGCTCCGCGAGGCTGGCGTTCGCTATGTGCAGGTCGCGCGCCGCGGGCACTCCGAATCGGATGGCATCGAGATCTTGGACGACTCGACCGCGCCAACCCGGCTTCACATCGAGGGCGTGTACGCACTGAGCACCGAACTGCTCGACGCCGGAACTATCCCGACGAGCGGCGGGCTGCGGAAGTGCTCGCTCAAGTTCAAGGGGTGGGTGCTGGACACCTTCCTTGAACGCGACCTCGCGGGGGTGCCGTACGTCCACGTGATCGGCTTCGAGGCCGACGAGCTTTCGCGGGTCGCGAAGGACCAGTCCTTCGGCGGCGTCGGCGAGCGCACGGCCTCGTATCCGCTGGTCGAGTGGGGCTGGAACCGTGCCGCATGCCTCGCCTACATCCGCGCGGCCACCGGTCTCGACTGGGCAAAGTCGGCATGCACGTTTTGCCCATTTTCGCAGGGGCGCGGCGAGGTCCTCGGCCGCTACCAGACCAACCCAGAAGCGGCCGCGTCCGTCCTGCTCATGGAGGCGAGCGCGCTCGCGCTCAACCCACGCATGAAGCTGTTTTCAAGGAAGTCGATGCACGAGATCATGCGTCGCGAGGGCAACCTGGGTGCGCTCCGGGCCTTCCAGGCGCGGCTCGACGCCTCCGAGTGGGCGGTCTACCACGTACGACGCGCGTTCCGGTCGGTGAGCATCGCGGACCGTAGCGTCGAGCGACTGGCGGTGTGCGGCTCGCGCGCGGACGCAGAGGCTCTGCTCGCGACGAAGGGCCGCGTGGTCCGCGAGGGCGAGCATAGCTTCGCATACGTCCACGTAACCGCGAAGGACTGCACCTTTCCCTGCACCGAGGAATACTACGTGGTCGGTCCAGCCATTGCCAAGCCCAAGACGCAGAAGGCCTTCGCGAAGAGCTGGGCGAAGGCGAGCGCGGCCGACGTGGCGCGCGGTCGACGGCAGCTGATGGTGGTGAAGTAATGCCGTTCCCCGTGCCGCTCGCGGAAGGACACGACCCGGAGGTCGTGCGTAGAAACGCGCGCGCGCTCTCCGAGCACATGCCCTACCCGAACGCGTGCGGCGTCGCGCTGCAGCAAGCGCGTAGGTGGTGGGAGTGGCAGAACCCAGGGCACGAGCTGCCCGCGCACCTCCGCAAGAGATCCGACGAGAACCTCGCTATCGGATCCTACGAGCTGAGCCTCACCGATTCAGACGACGAGGAGACGCCGCTCGCGCGCGCGCGAAGCGCCGAGGCTGCGCATCGCGCGTCGAGACGGATGGACATGATCGACCAGCCGGTCGAGGTGCGGTCGAGCGAGGAGGACGACGACGACGACGCGAACATGCTGGTCGGCGGCCAGCGCGTCGTCATCTCGGCGACGCTAGTTGGACGGAGCGTCGCGCTCCGTCCTCCGACGTCTCCTCGCCTCGGCAACAACTTCAAGCGCTACACGGACGCGGCGCGCCCTGCCGGCTGGGATCCAGCGATCAGAGCACAGGTCGGTCCGCTCGCTGCAGCGACCGGAATCTTCGAGAGGCTGCGCGCGGCCGGCTTCGAGGTCGACGTGAGCCCCGAACTGGTCGAGGCGATCGCCGCGAGGGCCGACTCGCCCCATCCGGAGATCGCGTCCAAGGGAACCGTCTCCGCCGCGAGATCGGGCCAGAGCATCCTCCTGAACCCGGTCGGTCGGTTCGGCGACTCCTTCGACGCCTACCGCACGGCCGCGCGCCCCGCCGCCAGGGATCCGGCGGTCAGGGCGCAGGTCGGTCCGCTCGGGGCCGCGATCGGGATCTTCGAGCGACTGCGCGCGGCAGGCTTCGAGGTCGATGCGAGTCCTGAGCTGATCGAGGCAGCGACCGTCGCGGCCGCAGCACCGCAGGAGGCTCCGTCGAGGGGGACGATCTTGGTCACGCCGACGACGACGAGGAACGGAGTCCGCGGCGCGGCGTTCCGACAACAGTCTCGTCTGTATGGATCGAGCTTCGACCTCTATCGTGATCTGACGAAGGGGGAGACCGTCTGGGACGGCGCGGAGAGCAACGTCGCGGCGCTCGTGGTCGCGCCGAAGCTCATCAAGGCGCTGTCCGACGCGGGCTTCTCCGTCATGGTCGATCCGAGCCTGGCCGACGCGATGAAGTCGCTAGTCGAGAACGCGCGCGAGGATACGTCGGCGGGCAGGGAGCGCGTAGAGAAGCTCGACGCAGCGCTGCGAAAAGAGGGGAAGTCGCTCTACGAATGGCAAAAGGAAGGCATCGCGTGGCTCTCCGGTAAGCAGACGGCGATGCTGCTCGACGATCCCGGGCTAGGGAAAACGATCCAGTCCATCGTCTCGCTGCCTCCCGGCGCGCCGACCGTCGTCGTGGCTCCGGCCACCGTGAAGGGAAACTGGAAGGACGAGTTCGAGATGTGGCGGCCGGAGTACCGCGCCATCGTGCTCGACACGAAGTCGCGTGAGCCGTTCCGCTGGCCGGAATCCGGCGAGGTCGTCATCACGAACTACTCCAACCTGCCTGACCCTGGCGAGTACGGACCGCCGCACGAGGGAACGGTTCTGATCGCGGATGAAGCTCAGGATCTGAAAAACGGCATCGAGAACGCGCGAGGGCGGCGCTTCAAGGCGATGGCCGAGGCGGTTCGCGCACGGAACGGTCGTACCTGGGGCCTGACCGGAACGCCGATGGAGAACAAGGCCTTCGAGCTGTGGAACATTCTGCAGATCTTCGGCCTCGCCGACCAGGCATTCGGAACGAAGTCGAGGTTCGCGAAGCTCTTCGGCGGCAAGCTGGTCGAGGGTCGAGGACGCGTACCGACCCACTGGGAGTTCGACGACTCGCCGGACACCCCCGCGGTCGTGGCCGCGCTGAACAAGGTGTCGCTCGGGCGAGACAAGCTGCTGGCGCTGAAGGAGCTGCCGCCGAAACAGTACGAGCACATCGTGGTCGAGCTAGAGCCGGAGGATAGGGCGAGGCTAGAGGAGGAACTGAGAGAAGCCGGGATCGACGTCGAAGAGATCATCGCTGCGATCGAGCGCTCAAAGGAGAACGCAGACGAGGTCCCAGAGTTCAGGGAGATGTCTCGTGCGCGCGAGATCCTCGCGCGCGCCAAGATCCCGAGCCTCGTAAAACTCGCGAGCCAGTACGAGGAAGCTGGAGAGCCGATCGTGGTCTTCTCGGCTCACAAGGCGCCGATCAAGGTGCTCGCCTCCCGCCCAGGCTGGGTTGAGATGTCCGGCGACGTGCCGACCAAGAAGCGCCCGCAGATCGTCAGGGACTTCAAGGCAGGAAAGTACAAGGGAATCGCGGCGACGATCCGGTCGTCCGGGACCGGCATCACGCTCACGCGCGCGCGCACCGCGATCTTCCTCGACCAGGACTGGACGCCGACCAAGAACCTTCAGGCGGCCGATCGCATCCACCGCATCGGACAGACGCGCCAGGTGGAGATCAAGATCCTGGTGGCCGACCACGCGATCGACCAGCGCGTCGCCGAGATCCTGGAGAAGAAGCGGCAGCTCATCGACTCCACTGTGAACGCTGCCAGAAGAATGACGCTGACTGAGTCTGAGATCAACGACCAGCCGGAGGTCGACTTCGACGCGCTCGCGGCCAAGTACATGGCCGAAGTCGAGCGGGAGGGAGAGCGTCAACGCGAACGCGAGCGTGTCCGCGAGGACATCACCAAGCTCCGCGAGACGGAGATCGAGGAGCGGGCCGAAGAGGCGCGCGTCAAGGCCGAGACGCGGCCGTCTCGGAACGCCGCGGAGCGGTTCGCAGCCGACGCGATGATGACGCTCGCCGCGCTCGACCCGGACCGCGCCAAGGTCAAGAACGAGATGGGGTTCGACGGCGCGAGCGGCTCCGTCGGCCACGCACTCGCCAGGCAGCTCAATCGGAACGGAGAACTGACCGAAGACGGCTGGCGACTCGCAAAGGTGCTCGCGAAGAAGTTTCACCGCCAGGTCGGCAAGATGCCGACGGAGGAGTAGACCATGACCACGGCACTCGCGATCCGACGCTCCACGATCCTCGCCGACGCCCGCGGAGGCGCGCTGAGCGGCCTCTCACACCTCTCCGATCCGTCTCGGTCGCCACGGGAAGACGAGCGTGTCGTCGGAGCCGCGCGCCTCGTCGCGGCGGCCGCGCGCGTGCGCGTTGGGACCTCCGCGAACGTGCAGGTCGGCGCGGGCGGCACGACCGCGGCGATGGCCGGAATCGTCTTCCTGGTTGCGGCCGGCGCCCAAGGCATATTCTCCTACGCCCTCTTCAAGGGCGGCGGGTGGGTCTTTGAGAAGAAGCACCCGGTCTGGGGCGTGCTTTTCGCGCTCGGAACGATGTCGAGTCTCACTGCGGCCGGGAGCACGATGCTCGTAGCGAGCGTAGCGAGCGACGGAACGAAGAAAGACGATAAAGGAACTTGATCATGCTCGCGATCCGCCGCTCCACCATCCTCGCCGACGCGCGCGCGCGTCACAGCGCGCTGAGCCGTCTCCCGCACCTCTCCGAGGTCGCGCTGCGCGCCGACGATCCACGCGTCGAGCGCGTGCTGTCGGTCGTGCACGTGGGCGCCGCATCGACCGGAGTCGAGGCATCGCTCGCAGACGCGAAGACGGTCGAAGACGTCGACGCCGTCTACCGCGACTACCTCGCGCGCGGCGCCGTACCCGGGTACGTCAAGACGGACGACTGGGTCGGTCGACAGATCACGGGCGGCGGACACACGCTCGACGTACTGGTCCTCTCCGACTACGGATCGATCGTGGGACCCGACGGCGTACCGTTCCGCATCGGGAAGTCGAGCCAGGGACTCGCGCAGGAGTACGCGGACGCGTTTTACTCGATCCTGCCAAGCGAGAAGCTGCTTACCGACCTGGAGAACAGCGCGGACGTGAAGATCGGATTCATCCCGGTGCAGAAGAGCGGGGGCGGCGCCGACGACTCCGTCGAGGCGGTGATCATCGCGAACGACAAGGCGATCGCGGCGCTCGACAAGGTCGGCGCAACAGAGAGCGACGGACTTTTGAAAATCGGATTTCGGAAGGCATACGTCACGCGCCCTAACCTCGACGGCAGCTACATCGCAATCCACGGCGGACGCTGGTCAGCGGCCGGCGGGCTCGTGCAGCCGACGAGCGGACACGCCCACACCGAACCCTCTGCGGCAAACGACTGGACGTACAGCGACTACTCGCATGGCATTGTCCTCGTCTCGCGCAAGGCGAAGCTCGACGGCGTCGACGTCGATCTGCGCACAGACGTCTTCGGCAGCGACGACCCGGAGATCTGGGGGCTCGTAAACGGCGAGCGCGTGAAGTTCGACCCGGTATTCCCGAACGCGGGGGCGTCGAGCGCGGCCAAGTTCTCGGTCGGGAGCATGAGCGGCTCCGACGAGTCCGGTGGTGGAGGAGGAGGCGGAGGCGGAGTCGACACGACCGTCTCGCCGACCCCTGGGACCTCGGGCGGCGCGACGTCCCCCGGCGATGGAGCGCCGACAGCGGGCCTCTCCGGCTCAGCTGGCGGCCTCAAGCAGAAGTTCTCGACGCTCTCGACGCCCAGCAAGGTAGGCGTCGTCGCGCTCGTGCTGCTGGTCGGCGGCGGCATCGCCTGGGCGGTGATCTGATGCACCTCGGCGAGGTATACCGAGGGTTCGCGCGTGCGCAGTGGCGCTGGTACGCGCGCATCACTGAACGCGTCCTCCGCGCGATCGGCCTCGACGAGGCGGACGTCGAGGACTGGCGAAGGGCGACAACGATCGCTGGAGAGTTTTTCTGGAGCGACTCCGACACGACGACACTACAGAAGGGATGAAACCATGATCGCGCTACGCAGATCGACCGTGCTCGCGAACGCCAGGGTATCGAGTCTCAGCCTCACGACGGCGCCGCGAACGGCGCTCGTACGCGTCGGCGGCGATTCGCCGACGTGGTCCTACACGGACAGGAACGACAAGGTCTGGACGTTCGAGGACCGCGCAGACACGGTCCCAGCGGGTCAGAGGTTCGTCGGATCGACCGATCAGTATCCGGAGTCCACCTTCAAGTTCTACGAGGCGACCAACGACGAACTCATCGCCACGGTCGAGAACCTCGCGAAGTCGCAGGCTCCAAGCGAGGCAACCTCCTCCGCCTACTCCGTCGGGGGCACGGACGACGCTGGTGCGGCGGATCTCGCCAGCTTCTCCAGCACCGTCGAGTCCGAGGAAGGTCCGATCGTCGAGCAGGACACGACTTCGCGCCTCATGGCCGACGAGGGCATCACCTACGACGCGGCCGTGACGAAGCAGGTGCAGAAGAAGGCCGCCACGGCGGTGCCCAAGTCGCCCCCGACGGCGGCGGGCGTGGTCGCGCTCAAGGCGGTTCAAACGCTGCTCATGAAGCTCGGCTACGACCTCGGGGCCAAGTACGGCGCCGACGGCAAGATCGGCCCCTTCACGCGCGCCGCGATCACCAAGTTCAAGAAGGACCAGGGACTGACGCCAACCGACTCCACGATCAACCCTGCCTTCCTCGCGGCGCTCAACGAGGCCGCGGGAGGCGGTAAACCGGCTTCGGTTCCGTCCGAGACCGTCGCCGCGGCAGCGGGCGGCATCGGGAAGAAGACCGGGATCGTCGTCGCGATCGTGGCCGCGGTGACCGCGGTGATCGCGGTCAGCGTGTACTTGATCACGAGGAAGCCGTGATCGTCCTTCGCAGATCCGTCGTGCTCGCGACTCGCGCGTCGTCGCCTCGTCCTCTCGTCCGCACTGGGCTCACCGCCGGAAGCCTGGTCGACGCCGCGATGGTCGGCGGGCTCGCGGGCGGGGTACTGGGAGCCATCGTCGGCGTGGTCGTCCTCGGCGGCGTCGGCGGAGCGTTGATCGGCGCCGCGGGCGGAGCCGTCGTGGGGATCGTCGGGACGACCATCGGTCCGGCCAAGTAGCTAGAACAAGAGAAACAGGAAACACCAGCACCATGACCGTCGAAGCGCTCCTCGCCCTCATCCTCGCGCACAAGTGGATCGCGGCGTCGTCCATCCTCATCGGGGCGATCGTGCGGCTGGTGAAATCCGACACCATCCTGCCCGTGGACGTCCCGGCCAAGTGGCGACCGCTGCTCGCGATCGTGCTCGGGCAGGTGGCCGCGGTGCTCGAACACCTCGCGGCCGGTGCCTCGTGGGGGACGGCGGTCGCGAACGGGGTGATCGCCTCGGTGATCGCGATCCTCGGCCACGAGTGGATCGTGGAGCGGCTGCTCGGCGACCGCGCGATGCCGATCCCCGGCCTGACGAGGAAGAGTCCGGCTCCGGCGAGTCGATGGGACGCGGTCGACCCGGACGCGCCGACGCCGAACGTAGACGTTCCCGTCGTCGACGTCGTGGTTCCGGACGACCAGGCGAAGAAGAGCTAGGGGAAGCAGAGAGGGATGCGCCCGTGGTCTGTCGGAAGTGCGGAGAGCCAGGTCGTAGCGAGGACGACGGGTCGAACTGTCGCAACTGCGGCTGGCCGGGCGACTACCGTGGACCGCTCTCGCGCGGGCGACCGTGCGGCGATCACATCTGCGAGGACTGCGGCGCGCCGACCTACGTCGAGGCAGACGGCACGGTCGTCTGCGGCATGGACCCGAGGCACAGGATCTCTCGAAGGAGCCTCCAGTGAAGCATCGTCGATCCGACCGACCCGCGTCGGGAGCCTTCCGGCTCGACGCGTGGATCTCCCGCTGGGTCCCGGGGGGCAGGATCGTCCTCGAACGGCTCGACCGGATCGCGGTCGCGTACCTGGAGAAACGCTACGTGATGGTCGACCGGAACCACCGCAGCGGCTCACGGACCGAAGACTCGACGGATAGAAGAGGAGCCTAGACCGATGATCGCCACCCGTAGATCCACCGCGCTCGCCAACGCCCACGCTTCCTCGCGAGCACGCGACTCGCTCGTCCGAGTTGGCGCCGGCTCACTCGGGCAGCAGCTCGCCAGCTCACTCGTTACGATCGCCGTGGTGGGGGTCGTTGCCGTCGCGGGCATCCTCGTCCTCGTCTACGTCACGAGGGGAGCGAGCTGATGTCCAGCCGAGGCATCGCGGAGTTTTCACAGCGCGACCGCGTGCGTCTACGCGCGCTCGGGGATGGCGCGCGATTCCTCTGGCGTGGCGCACGCTGGCTCAAGGGCCCAGACGCCATCTACCGCAGAGAGGGGCTTTTGACTTTCCACGAGAAAGCGCTCTCGCCCGCACATTCGATTTCACAGCCGCACACGCGCGTGGTCGTCTCGCGCGCGTCAGGCGATGCGATGAGGGCGAGAGACGCATCGCGCGCGCAAGAAGGAGATCGATGATGGCCACGCACGGTAACCTCGCGCAAAGCCGGAGCGCCACCAACAAATGGCAGCACGTCGAGGCGCACGACGCGTGGACGCGAGTCTACGAGTTCGCTGCGGTGCCCGGCTTCAGCCGCACGCGGGAGCAGGCGATCGCCGTCCGGCGCGAGGGTGACCACTGGCGCGCCGACCTGTCGAGCATGATGGGCTTCGAGACTCTGACGCCGATCCACTATCCGACGGCCAAGGCGGCCAGAGACGACGTCGATCACATCATGTACGTCTTCAAGCAGGTGCGCGCCAAGGGCGCCGAGATGGACCTCCAGTCGATGGTCGGTAACGACGGCAGGATCCGATGGCACGAGGTAACGCTGCTCTCTGGCATCCGCGACCCACGCGACCGTAACCTCGCGGGCGTCGTCCTGTCGCCCGCGGCGATCGCGAGCCAGCTCACCGAGCGGCAGCGCGCGACGCTCGCGTGGATCTTCGAGAACTGGCCCTACCCGTACCGAGGGACCCCACGCGAGGACGTCGACGGGCTCGTCGCGCTCGGGCTCCTCCACCCCTACACCGAGGAGCGATGGGGCGACGCGACCTCGCTGGGGCGCGGAGTGTGGAAGCACGCACGCCGACAGTGGCGACGAGAGACGGCGCTGGGCGCGAAGTTCAAGCACGCGAACCTCGCGGGAGACCCGGGTCCGGCCGGACCCGAGGCCCAGGCGCGCAACGTCGAGATCGCGACCACCATCGCCCAGCAGCTCGGAGGCGGGACGCGCAGGCTCGGCGCGATGATCGGCGCGCACGGCTTCACGGCGGGGGACGGCAGCCTCTCGTTCCGGTTCAAGGCCAAGGCGAGGAACGGCAGCAACGCGATGCGGATCGTGCTCGAACCGTCCGACACCTATCGCGTCGAGTTCCTGTCGATCCGCGGGACGAGCGTGAAGTCCAAGGGCGTGTTCGAGGACGTCTACGCCGAGGACCTCAAGCG
>Ga0315273_10001621_pt1 | contig 25751 bp, 15 predicted proteins | sample YL17G02_0_MG_FD_205753 | JGI IMG/M metagenome (GOLD analysis project Ga0315273, IMG submission 205753) | Sediment microbial communities from Yellowstone Lake, YNP, Wyoming, USA - YL17G02_0 | ecosystem: Environmental > Aquatic > Freshwater > Lake > Sediment | place: USA: Wyoming | collected... | reverse complement strand
AGTGTTTATTATGGTTGTATACCATCCAATTCCCTGATATTGCCACAGTGCATCTTCATAGCAATCCCATGCCTTGGGAACTGTAACGTTTCCCCAATCACTCAGGTCCTTTGTAAACCAGTGTTCTTTCTCACCAATATCTCTTACGTCAATCTGGAATCTCCAGTTGCCGGATAATACCTGAATTTTCCTTACAGTTTGCTGGTTTTCAACTGCAGGCGGGGTAACCTTATTATTTTCAGGTTTAAATCCATAAAGAATGAGACTAAGAGAAGCAACAAATAATATTTTTTTCGTATTGAGCAGGTGTGCCAGTGCACTACATTTATTTCTCATTTTCTTTTTGTAAAATATTGATTTGATTTGTTATTGCAATCACTTCCCCGGTATGGAACCGCCATACATACGCGCAAGAGCTTCGAGGGATTTCTTCTGCTTGCGGTCTCCGGTTACAACCCCAAAAGGACCATAATTAGCATTTATGACACCATAAAATCCATAACTCTTATGCAAGGCAAAATGCTGTTCGTGGAAATAATCTGCCCAGGTCCACAGGATGCCGCCGGATATTGAAGGATTTTCTTTCAAAGCTTTCCAGTTGCTCTCTATGTAAGCGGCCTGAAACTCTTCAGAATAAAAAACATCGCCATGAATGCCTTTTATACCCTGACGCCCAAATTCTGTAATTACTATCGGCTTATCGGGAAAATTACTGCGAGCCAAAGCCAGATTCCTGCTCAGCCGGTTATAAACTGCGGAATCTATCTGGCTGATGTGATCGCAAATAAAATATTCATTGAAACATACAATATCGGCTTCATCAAATCCGAGATGTTTTATGGGATCGCCTCCGGCTACAAATGTTGCCAGACGTGTCGGATCAAGAGATTTAGTCAGTTTCAATAATTCGCGCATCACTTTTATTCCAATTTCATTATCTGTGGCACATTCATTTGCCATGCTCCATATAATGATACAAGGGTGATTTTTATCCCGTGCAATCATATCCGTTAGGGTAGATTTAGCCTGATCAAGAATATTGAGGCTTTGCTCTTCTATTCCGCCAATAGATGTCATTCCCCACTTATTGCCCCACCAGTTTAACGGTATTTCTTCCAGCATCATGAAGCCATATTCGTCATAAAGGTTCAGCAATTCAGGTGATGCAGGATAATGTACACGTATTGTATTTATTCCGACACTTTTCATTAATGCCAGTTCCTCCCTGAGTATTTTCTCGGGTGGATTCGGTCCGAGACGATCGTATGCATCATAACGATGTGTGCTTTTAATTAAAATGGGTTTCTCGTTTAACAGGATTGATGTGCCTTCCACTCTAACTTGTCTGATGCCAAAATGGTCGGTGAGATCATCAATTCTGCTGCCGTCTTTTAAAAGGCTGAGACTTGCCGTATATAAAACAGGTGTATCGGGCGACCATAATTCTGCATGTTCAAGGGCGAAATCTATATTAACCTTCGTAGTTTCATTCGGTTTGCAACTGACCTTCATACTTTTACTGGTGATATCAGATTTGAGGGAAATCCCTATGTCCAGATCCATTTCACTTTCCAGTGCAGTTTCATTGGTTATACTGATGATGCAATTTATGCTGGCTCCTTCTTTATCCGGAGTTGTCCTGATAATTAAATCGTCAATATAGGTCTTCGCAGTGCTGACCAGCTTTACCGGACCGATGATTCCTCCATACTGGATCCATTCGATTTGTTCTGCTGCCGGAAGCCAGTTGATCCTGGGTCTGTTATCAACCCTGACAACAAGCTTGTTTTCCTGTCCCGGTTTAAGATATTTTGTTATATCGAAGCTGAATGGTAAATAACCGCCGATATTTTCGCCGATGAATTCTCCGTTGAGCCATACCTTGCTGTAATACATTACACGGCCAAAAACAATTTCTGTTTTCTTATTGGCGATGGATTCATCGGGATTTATGATGGTTGTATACCAGCCAATGCCCTCATACTGAAACAAAGCTTCTTCGTAGCAATTCCATGCCATAGGAACGGTCACACTACCCCAGTCACTAAGGTCTTTATCAAACCAATGTTCTTTCTCACCAATATCTCTTACATCAAGCTGAAATCTCCAGTTGTTGTTTAATACCTCTGTTTTCCTTGCTGATTGCAGATTTTCAGAGGCAGTGGGGCTGCTTTGCTTATTTTGAGATTGACATCCACAAAGAAAGAGAATAATGGAGACAATTATAAATACTGTTTCCTTAAAGGATCGATCTGCTTTTGCACTAAAGGAGTTTTTCATAGGTCTGATTTTAAGGATTAATATTTGAGTCTGCTCCGAAAAGTAAGTTATTCTGAATTTCAGTGTTTCCCCCCTTGGGGGTCAGGGGTAAAAAACACTGAAATTCAGAATAATACAAAAGATCCCTCCAGAGAATTCAGGGGTAAATTATCTTTTCGGAGTGTGCTCATATTTTAAGGTTACATGTTATATAATACCAATTAGTAATAAAAGATTTATTTATTCAACATTCGAATTTGTATTAATAAAATACTCCCTAAAAACTTTTGGGGATAGATTGTTATATGCCTTAAACTGCCTGTTAAAATATGAAAGGTTATCATATCCGCATTCCAGGCTAATTTCGTGGATCGATTTGTTTGTTTCAATCAATAATTTCTGAGCCTTTGAAAGACGAATCTCGTTGATGAATACCGTAAAGTTTTTCTCAGTTCGTGATTTAAAAAATCTCGAAAAACCGGCCTCGCTCATATTGACCAGATTAGCGATTTCTTTTAAAGTAATCTTTTTGTGAGAATTCCTGATAGCATGATCCATGACTTTATCAATTCTGTCATCATTCGAATGCTTATAGTAATACTTATTTAACATAGTTTCAGATAATATCTTTACATTCTTCTGCAACGAAAGCTTATTCAGAATTATCAGCAGGTTTATTATACCATCCAGGTTTTTTGCCGAACTTATCGATTTTAGAAGATCAATGATCTCATCTGTTGGTTTTGGAAACTGCACTCCGCATTCCGATTTTTGATACAGGGCAATTAACTTTTTGGTTTGTGATCTTCTCAGGAATTCGCCTCCAAGGAAATCAGGAGTAAACCACAAACATGTTGCTTTAGCATGATTTTTAAATTGCTCATAGCCTTTAGGATTCTTGAAGCAATGAATGAGCCTGGGAGCAAACAAGAACAAATCTCCCTCCATGAAATCGACAATCGAATTGCCAACATACAATTTACCATAGCTTTCTTCGATGTATGCCAGCTCGAATTCCTGATGATAATGACGTGGAGAGGTATAACTTGGTTGGATATATTCCCTGATTAAATAGGTGGAATTTTCGTATGGACTAAGTCTTTCAAGGCTGATTTGCATGGGAATTATTATCTGTATTTTTAATTGTATCAATCCGGAGTTTATTACTCACTATCTAAGAGGTGATGTTATGAAAATTATTTTTTTATTGCCGGTAATAAACATTTTTTGGATCATTCTGTACAGTTTTACAGTCAATCTGGTTAATAATAAAAGAACAAGGATACAACAGGAAGCAAATTAATCATATTATTTGAATTTCACCGATATATAAATGAAAAATACTAATACAATTTTAACAGTGTTTGTTGATATAATATAAGTAAAATAAATTGCATTAATTGTAATATGAACCATTTATTTTGAAAATTATGGAAGTAAATAGCAGGAAATTAGCCATTGATGGCGGCCCAAAAGCAAAAACTACTCCAAATATTCCAATGTACCCCGGAGGTTATGAAATTGGAGAACTTGAGAAACAATCTGTTATCGAAGTGATTAATGATAAATACCTTTTCAGATATTATGGGCCGCCAAATATTGAATCGAGAGTTAAGAAATTTGAAGAAGAGTTTGCCGCAAAAATTGGCGTAAATTATGGCCTGGCCACCAATTCATGTACATCAGCGCTCATAGCATCACTTATTGCCCTAGGTGTCGGACCAGGCGATGAAGTAATTGTTCCGGGTTATACCTTTTTTGCTTCCTGTGCCTGTATCGTTGCAGCAAAGGCTGTGCCTGTGATTGTTGAAGTGGACGATTCGCTGACAATCGATCCTGAAGATTTTGAAAGAAAAATTACCTCTCGTACCAAAGCTGTAATTGCAGTTCACATGCGCGGAGTTCCATGTGACATGAACAGGATATTACCTATTGCAAAAAGACACAACATTAAAGTTCTTGAGGATGTGGCCCAGGCAACAGGAGGATCCTATATGGGGAAAAGATTAGGTAGTATTGGTGATATGGGTGCTTTCAGTTTTCAATACCACAAGATAATTACTGCGGGAGAAGGAGGAATGGTTACCACAAATGATGAAAGGTTGAATGATCGCGCCATGGCATACCATGACACTGCAGCATGCTGGCGTCCGGGCGGACCAGCGGGTCGTTTTGCAAAAGCAAGGTACGAAGGTGAATTGTTTCCGGGAGTGAACTATCGGATGAGCGAGCTTACCGGCGCTGTACTAAGGGCTCAGTTGACACGTCTTGACGATTTATTGGAAAGAATGAAATCAAACAAGAATCGGATTAAAAATGCTGTTTCAGATATAAAAGGATTAGAATTCCGCAGATTGAACGATACTTCCGGCGACTCAGGTATTGTTCTGATTTTTTACCTTCCTTCAGCAGAACTTGCAGGGAAATTTGCAGTTGCATTGAATGCCGAAGGGATTGGAGCCTCTTCACTTCATAACAAATCTGTGCCCGACTGGCATGTTTACAGCCACTGGGATATGATCCTGAATAAATGGACCTCAACACCAGATGGTTGTCCCTATACCTGTCCTCATTATATTGAAAAAGGGGGTAAAATTGAATATTCACCTGATATGAATCCTAAAACTCTTGAATTGTTGAGTCGTTCAATTCATATTGATATACCACCACAACTCTCAGCAGAGGATTGTGATATGATTGCTGAAGGTATTCTTAAAGTTGCAAGTGCATACTTATAATTTAAATTATCCAACTATGCCAAAAATAGATTTATGTATTGAACCATTTTTTACAGGTTCAAAAACAGTTGACAAAATAATCAAAGCAAATGAACTTGGGTTTAATGCTATTGAATTCTGGTTCTGGGACCATGAATTTACCGGCTCAGAACTCGAATACAAAAAAAAGGAAATTGACGAAATAGCAGGTGTTTGCCAGGAATTAAATGTCACAATAAATGATATCGTTGTAAATTCTCCTGATGGATCCATTGGTGGTTTTCTGACCAAACCTGAAGACAGGGAAAAGTATCTTGACCGGCTGAATGAGACAATTCAAATAGCTCATAAACTGAAATGCAGGAAACTGATTACATGCACCGGGAACGAAATAAGCGGTAAGTCTTTTGAACAACAATTTGACAGTGTAGTGGAGACTCTTTCTAAAGCTGCAGCCATTTCATCAAAAGAAAATATTACCCTTGTTCTTGAAGCCCTTAATTCACATGTAGACCATGCAGGATACTTTCTGGTGTCATCTAAAACCGGGTTCGATATTGTAAAAGAAGTCAACAGCCCGTGTCTCAAATTATTGTATGATGTTTATCACATGCAGATCATGGAAGGGAATCATATCGCAACCATACAGCAAAATTCAAACTTAATTGGTCACTATCATTCTGCAGGTGTACCCGGGCGTAATGAGATTTACAAAGGGGAAATAAATTATCTTCCAATCCTCGAGGCTATCGATGATTCAGGCTACGAAGGTTTTTTCGGATTAGAATACTGGCCATCAGAAGAAGAGGGGTTATCACTGACTAAAACATTAAAATATATTAAATCGAAACAAGAATAGAATTATAGCAGGACAATTCAAATTTTCAATTGGCCCGGTCAGTTACCACACCGTATGGTATGCCTCAGGTTTATGACAGCCCTGAAGATCCTTACCTGATTGAGTATGTCACTGTTTAATAAACAAATGAAGGATTTAAAATGAGATTACAGAATTTTAAGGTTTTATCAGATCAGGAAATAGTACAAATACATGAAGCATCTATAAATATTCTTGAGAATACAGGCGTGATGATTCATAGTAAAAAGGCATTGGATCTTTTAAATTCTAAAGGTGCTGCAGTCGATTATGATAAAAAGCTGGTAAAAATTTCAGGAAAAATGGTTGAATCATGTCTGAAAACTATACCAAAAACAATCGACCTTTATGACAGGAATGGGAACAAATATCTGACTCTTGGTGATGGTGTCCCAAAATGTGCATCAGGCCATAATGCAATTTTTATTATTGATGATGAAACAAATGAAAGAAGGAATTCAACGGTTAAAGACGTTGAAAATTTTGCCCTCATTTCCGACAAACTTGAAGATATTGACGTAGTTGGTGTCCCCGTTATGCCTCAGGACGTAACTCCTCAGGCAACATTATTATATGCAGTCAAGGCGTTATACGAAAATACAACAAAACCTCTGTTTTTTTCTACAGAAAGTTCTGCAATAAATTCATCGATAATTGATATGATGAAGGTAGTTTCCGGTAAAAACCTTATCAGTGAATGTCCCACAGCCATTAGCCAACTCTCTTCGACAAGTCCGTTATTGTGGGAACCAGGAGCTGTAGATGCCCTCATTGATGTTGCCACTGAGGGAGTGCCTTTAACTTTGCTCCCGGAGCCAATGACAGGTGTAAGTGCTCCTTATACTGTTGCCGGTTTATTGACAATGCATAATACTGAGGTTCTTTCAGGGATCGTAATATCTCAGCTGGTTCGGCCGGGGACTCCGGTTATTTACGGAAGTTCATGGACAACATTTGACATGAAATATACTGCCGCAATTATAGGTAGTCCTGAAACCAGTATGTTGAGAGTTGCAGGGTGTCAAATGGCAAGATACTATAATATGCCTAGTCATACAACCGCTCCCAATTCGGATTCCAACGCTCACGATGAGCAGAATTCATGGGAAAAAACTATTAGCAACATGTGCGCTATCTGCGGAGGAAATGATTTGATTATGAATTCCGGAATGTTTGCAACAGGTTTGACTATAAGCCTGGAACAGTTGGTCCTTGATGATGAGATAAACGGGATTATCAGAAGGCTTCTCAGAGGGATAGAAGTAAATGAAGATACTATCGGAACTCAGGTTATTAACAGTGTCGGACCTAAAGGAAGCTTCTTAACTGAAGATCATACTTTGAAGTTCTTACTAAGCGGAGAATTCCGGGAAGTTAAAGTGTCAAATACAAATAATTATGATAACTGGTTGGCTGCAGGAGCACTGAAAGTGGAACAGAATGCACATAAGTTAGTAAAAGAATATCTGAAAGAAGGAAACAGAAAAGTATTAGAAAGCAATGTAATTGAAAAATTCAACAGGATCATTAAAATATTCGAATCCAATATCAAATAATTAACAGAAGAATGAATGAGTTCTATTTTATCTCTACGAAATACAGATTTTAATCAATGAGTATAAACGAAAATAAAACAACTGAGTCACTAAAGGGGGATTCATCATCAGCGCCGCGTCTGAACAGAGTTTTGGGACTTTGGGATCTTGTAATTTACGGGATGATCCTTATGCAGCTGGTCTCACCTGTTCCTATATACGGTCTGATTCAGTCGCGTTCCGGAGGCAATGCATTACCGACGATAATATTTGCTCTGTTTGCCATTTTATTTACTGCATTTAGTTACGGGCGGATGACAACGATGTTTCCAATGGCCGGTTCAGCATATACATATGTTGCCAGGGGAGTAAATCTTCACCTGGGATTTGTTGTGGGGTGGGCAATGTTTTTAGATTATATGATCGTTCCTCTGATAAGTATTATTATCCCGGCCCTGGCGCTTCAGAGGCTATTACCATGGTTGCCATTCCCTCTTCTTACTCTGGTTGTGGCTATTGGCATGTCTGCTTTAAACCTTGGGGGAGTAAGAGCAACCAACCGGGTCAACACATTTGTTTTAATTGTTACTGGAGCTGTTTTGATTATATTTTTCGTCCTTGCTGTCCGTTTTCTTTTTCTCAAAACAGGATTATCCGGTGTCTTTTCAATAAAGCCATTTTATGATCCAGATGTGTTTAACTTCAGAGCCATTATATCAGGTACCTCTCTGGCAGCATTAACATATATAGGTTTTGACGGGGTAACCACTCTTGCAGAAGATACTGTTAATCCAAAACGTAATATAGTCCGGGCAACAGTATTAATATGTTTATTAACAGGAGTTATCAGTGGTATTCAGCTTTATCTATTCCAAATGACGTGGCCCGACTGGACATCATTTGCCAATCTGGATACCGCATACCTGGATATAATGAAATTAGTGGGTGGTGCATTGTTATTCGGTCTGTTTTCTGTAATAATGAGCATCAGCCAGTTTGCCAGCGGGATGTCAGGTCAGGTCAGTGCAGCGCGTCTGTTATATGGCATGGGACGCGATAATATTCTGCCAAAAAAGATTTTTGGCTACCTGAGCAAAAAAAGACATAATCCTTCCAGGAATATTATGCTGCTGGGATTATTTGTCTTCGTTGGATCATTAATTCTGCCACTGGAGCGTGCCTGCGACCTGCTTAATTTCGGTGCATTTCTCGGTTACATGGGAGTAAATTTAGCCACTATGTGGTGCTACTTTATTAAACCGGAAAAATCTCATAACCGTAATATATTCAAAGATTTATTGCTTCCTTTAATTGGTTTTGGCTTTTGTTTGATAATGTGGCTGGGATTACCTCTTTTATCAAAACTTGTTGGTTCAGCCTGGCTATTATTCGGGCTTACTTATTACGCTATAAAAACAAAAGGATTCCGGGAGCGTCCGGTTCTTTTTAGTTTTGAAGAAACTTAAACAATCAGACCTTAATTCAATGAATTTAAAATTGATTTTTTTCAGAACTTATCTACTGGCAGCAGTGTTCATCCTGGCAAATGCGACGGCATTGCCGAACGATACGCTGAAGGTGAGCTCCCCTGCAGGCAGGATCTTTGTAAAGGTATGGATGGGCAAACAGTTGACCTATAGCATTTCATATGATAGTAAAATTATCCTGGAGCCTTCCTCAATCGATCTCTTATTGGAAAACAACCAGTCTCTATGCCTGAATAATCGTATCAGGTCCTCTTCTGTAAAAAAGATCAGCGAGCAGATCATTTCTCCTGTTCCTGAGAAAAGAAGGATCATTCCCGATGTCTATAATGTTTTATCCATTACATTCAAACAGCCCTTTAAAGTGGAATTCAGGGTTTACAACGATGGCGTTGCATACAGAGTCTCAACCTTTTACAAAGATTCGATAAAAATTAAAAATGAGGTGGCTGAATTCTCTTTCCCCGGAAAGCCTTCTGTCTATCTTCCCAAGGTTCAAAAAAAGGAAGACGCTGATATTTTCCATACAAGTTATGAGGAGGAGTATCCATTGCGGAGGATGGATGCTCTTCTGGAAGGAATGATAGGTTATACGCCTGTACTGGTGGCTCCTGAATCCAGTCCAAAAATAGGTATAACAGAGTCGGATCTGGAAGATTATCCCGGAATGTTTTTAGGTGGCACAGGTACTTCAAAATTAAAGGGTGTATTTGCCGGTTATCCTCTCGAGGAACAAGTGACAGGAGATATTTATAAACAATTAAAAGTTACAAAGCGGGCCTCATACATTGCTGAAACTTCCGGCACAAGAAGTTTTCCATGGCGTGTTCTTTTAATTGCCGCGGAGGATAAGGAATTGCCGGGCAATGATATAGTTTACAGATTAGGGGCACCTTCAAGGATTGGCGATGCCTCATGGGTAAAGCCCGGAAACCTCACAGATGAATGGATAATAGATCTCAATCTGTTCAATGTACCTTTCAGAGCTGGTCTTAATACGGCATCCTACAAATACTATATCGATTTTGCAAAACGATTCGGGTTTGACCGCGTCATGATGGATGCAGGCTGGAGTGATAATAACGACCTCTTCAAAGTAATTTCCACAATCAGCATGGATACTCTTGTTGCTTATGCAAAAGAGAAAGGAATTAAAATTTGTATGTGGACACTTGGAATGACCCTTGACAGACAATTAGATAGCGCTCTTGACCAGTTTAATAGGTGGGGAATCGATTTTATTATGACCGATTTTATAGACCGCGATGATCAGAAAACTGTCAATTTTTATCATAGGGTAGCAAAAGCATGCGCCGGGCATAAGATAATGATCATGTATCATGGTGCATTTCCTCCCAAAGGATTTAACCGCACTTATCCCAACGCGGTGGGCAGGGAAGGTTTGTTGGGTTCAGAATATAATATGTGGAGTAACAGGGTCACGCCAGACCATGATGTCACCCTGGCATTTACAAGGATGCTGGCAGGGGGATTTGATTATGAGCCTGGTATTCTGAATAATGCCACAAGGAATGGTACACGGCCAGTTGCAGGCCTGGTAACCAGTCCCGGAACACGATGCCACCAGCTATCCATGTTTATTGTGTACGATAGCCCTATGCAGGTATTTGCAGGTAATCCGTCTGAAGGTATGCGCGAACCTGAGTTCATGGAGCTTCTTGGAAGCCTTCCTACTACCTGGGATGAAACCATAATAACGGATGCCAAAGTAGCAGAATACATTGTCAGTGCCCGTAAGAAGGGGAATGACTGGTTTGTTGGCGCAATGGGCGATTGGAATGAAAGAGACATTACTGTTAAATTTGATTTTTTAGATGATGGTAATTATAAAGCGACGATCTGTAAAGACGGTATAAATGCAGACCGATATGCCGCAGATTATGTTATCCGGAAAGATGTTACTGTTAAGAAGAACGACACAATTAAGATTCATCTTGCACCGGGAGGTGGTTTTCTGATCCGGCTCAATAAACAATGATTTTTACCTTGAAGGGATTAGATTACTTGTTTGATAGTACGAAAAAAGAACATGCATGAGGATCTGTTTTTCTGGTAATTGAATTCCTGAAATATCCAAGGTCTTTATGAAGATAAATATCCTTTACTTCGACTTCTTCTTGAAGGTCAATATCCTTAAAAATCAGTTCAATATCAATTCTTTCAGATGGATTACGATTTAAAAGCAAAACAGCCACATTTCCATTTTGTAGTTTTTTTGCCCAGATTTCAGCGTCACCCTTTTTATTTATTCGCAATCCTTGCTCAGTAGTATCCTGATTTACACTGATAGCCTCTCTGTTTAATATTATTTCAAGTTCAGCAGGAGTCATAAATCTTGGGTCATTTCCGAGGATTAGTGGTGAAGACATGATGCACCAAAGAGCAAAATGAGCTTTCTGTTCATTTATTGAGAGGCCCTGTTCTCCTGTCACCATCATATCGGGATCATTCCAGTACCCTTTACCAGCGTATTTTGCTGACATATTATTAATATCAGAAATCGCCATTACGCTGCCAGGGTTATCTTTTTCATCAAATGAGGCACCGTAATACTTATTTTCCCAGCTTCCGTAAACTCTGCAGCGGATATCATCAGTTGTTCTTGACATGTTACAATATTCCGGATTCCAGTCACGATATTTATATGTGCTGACACTGTATAAAATATCCCTGCCGCAATTGTGAAGCAATCTGCTCCATTTAGTGTAAGTATCAAAGATCAGATTTTCACTCCATCCCAGTTCATTTTTTTTACATTCAGAACAGGGGTCACTCATATGACGGCACAAATCAAGTTTGACAAAATCTATCCCCCATTTCACCAACTGGCTAACATGTACATCTTCATGAGTGTAGCTTCCGACAGGATCTCCTAGGCAATCGTGTGTACCGGGAACAATGTGTAATCCAAGCTTCAAACCATTGGCGTGAGCATAATCAGCAAGCGGCTTAATTCCATTCGGAAATTTATAAGGATGCGGCAACAGTTCACCACCAATCCCTAGTTTATTATCCCTCCAGCCTCCGTCAATAACAACATATATGTAACCTGCATCACGTAATCCTTCTCTTACTATTGCATCAATAGTTTCACGAATAACTTGTTCGTTTATATCTTTTTTACCATGCCAGTTCCAGCTATTCCATCCCATAGGTGGAGTAAGAACTAAACCCTGAGTCTTTTGTGCCATCACTGAGATTTGTGTAAGTAAAAGCACACCAATAAAAATATTTTTCATTTCTCCTGATTAAATATTGCTAAAGTTTCGCGCTTAATTATAATGTTGATAAATAATAATATGAAATAAGAAAAGGCAGTAAGATATTAAAGTAAATATACAGATATATAGTATATTAACAATGTTTTCAAATATTGATTATCTTTTTGCTGAATAAAGAAATTAAAAAGATTTCAGGATTTGTCAGATGAGTAGCGATTCCATATTTCGGATTGAAGATATCAGGCTTTGTTATAGAGAGCTAGAGCTCACCGAAGGTAATCTCCTGCTCCAGAAACAGTCCATCTAAATGCAGTTATTAAACGCAACTAAGGTGCAGAGCGCCGTAATATAATTACAGAAACATCCAGACTTTCCAGCGATATTTCTATTGTTTGATTGTCAATATTTAATTCTTTATCAAATAAGTCCGATACATGCGCCCATTCCTTATTTAGATGCAATTTTTCAATTACCCTGTGGTCAGTAGGATTCGTCACAACCCAGGCTTCTTTAGAATCTGTAATTCTTTTCCTGATTCTTAATTCCCCATCATGTTCAGGAAATACGTTGCATTCTTTCATTAATTTCTTGACAAATTGGGTGGTAGCCTTATTCCGGTAAGCTGTTCCATTGTGTCCGATGAATGTACCGAATAGCCAGGCTTTCCCTTTTCCGTATGAATTTACAGTTCCGGCAACCTGATCCTTATTTGTTAATACCGGTTTGCTTCCTGAACAGATATAGGTTTGCAGATATACATTGGCCATAGTAGAAAAGCCATCCATTTCATTTACCCCATTTAAGGAAGTAGCATCAAGAAACTCTCCCCAGGTTCTCGCCCAGGGTGACCAGCGATTTCCATTACCTGGTTCACGAACCATAGTAAAACCTGATTGCCTTACTCCAAACAGTTCTGAAGCTGCCTTTGAAATCTCACCACGGACACAGAATGTGTTTTTGTCATACCTTGCCACTCCTGCTTCACTGATCAGATTACCGCCACTGCTGACATAATCAGTTAACTTGTTTATAACCTCATCGGAAATTGCCAGTGGAAAGGGCATGATAATCGCATTATAATTATTTATTTCAATCTCATCCATATATGATGCCTCAATGAAATCAACCGGGATCCCTTCATCCCATAGCAGCCGGTGCCAGCCCCTTGTCGAATACTCCAGGTTTTCTCCTCCGTTTAACATATTCTGACAGAACTGAGAATTATGTTCATCAACGAGAATAGCAACTTCTGAAGCTGTCAATGATGGTTTCGAAAATATGTCAGAATGTTTTATTAATGCTTTTCCTATTCTCGAGGCTTCGTCCAGACGTTTTGTGCTTTCCCCTTCGCTGTCCAGCAAACTGAATCCATTTGCTTCACTGGCCATTATTTCAGAACGTGTAACCCAGAATGAGATAGCATTTCCACCGGAGCCAACTACTGTCAGCATCCATCTTCGGATATCTTCAGCAGAAGGAACTCTGCCTTTATGAAATCCTGTTGATACCGGACCTCCCTGAAACTCCGCAGCCCAGATTGGATACCCCGGTCTGTTGCATGATCGTAGAAAATCAAACCTGAGAGCCACCATACGCCACATTTCATCAAGAAGGGCTTCATATTTATTTGAGTAATTTGTGTTATTTATAGCAGCATCATCCCAGTCATTGAATTCTCCCCAGTTGGAGGCAGGGTATGATGATGACCCCAGGAAATCCTGTGAGCGGGCGTAGTTCCAATCCTTCCCGGAACCATAATTCCATGATCCGAGATGGCAAAAGACCGGCCGGTTCATTTTATCAGTTTGTCGTATTATTTTTGCCCTCTCCTTAAGTGTATTTGTAATTTTAATATTGTCCATAAAGAAATTCCAGTTAACATCCTGAGGCACGGTAAATTTTTGATTATGATTGCGATTAGGTGAAATATATTCCCATCTTGTATAGTTGGTTTTCCATTCGTTGTTGAGAGCATCAAGGGTTTTATATTTGTCCTTTAACCAATTACGAAAAGATGTCATAGTATTTTCACAATAACAAACCGGCTGACCCACAAGTCTGTCGGGCCAATATCCAACCTCCTGCCATGTATTCCATACCAGCACATTATCATATTTCCCTAATGTCTGAACTAACTTCTTAATAAATTTATTTTGTGCATCACGGGCTCCGAGATGGTCGAAACATGGTCCGGGTTTGCCATCAGCAGGCATTGTATTCTGAGCTTCATAGGCAATAGGTAATCCATTCCGGCCAACCATTCTGCATTCCGGATATTTCCTGTAAAGCCATGATGGTGCCTGCTCACAGGTGAGACCAATATACACGTACAATCCAAGACTTTTTGCATAGGAAATCAGCTCCTCATATTTTGAAAAATCGTATTGGCCCTCTTCAGGTTCGTCAATAGCCCAATGTTCCTGAAGTTTTATGAGGTTAAATCCTTTTTCTTTCAGGATCACCATATCTCTCTTCATTTCATCCATAGGTGGCATAGGTTCACGACACAGATGTGAGCCTAATAAGAATTGATCCTGCAGTCTTTCAAAATTGGTTGAATCTGTAAAATGATTTTGACTGATCACATTTTTATCTGAGTTGTTACAACTGTAATAGATTGTAATCAATATCACAGCAATTAAGGCCCTGACAAATTTTCTCATGATTTCATCTGTTAATTGTTACTGATACTGGTTATAATTGAAATTTGAATTTTTATCTTCATTCTAATATATTATTCTGAATTTCAGTGTTTTCCCCTTGGGGGTCAGGGGTAAAAAACACTGAAATTCAGAGTAACCACTTTTCGGATTAGACCAAATATTGAATATCGAATATTGAATTTTTTATTTTAGAAGCAAGTTACCGGTTCAATTCTTTCACAATTTATCAATACTCTTACAATTATTATGCATGCAGATGAAAGAAAAATAGCTTCATGTTAATATAGTGTAATAACTGGGTAATTTACTCTTTGGTTGTGAACTAAATATTACTTTAATTTGACTTATTGTTTGTACTAAAATAGGTTTTAATAAATTTAAAAAGGAGGTTATTATGCCAGGTCCGGGAGCATATTGGTTTGGTGAAGAAGAAATGGAAGCAGTTATTGAAGTTATGAAAGGTGGTTATCTTTTTCGCTATGGCAGCGAAAATGACCCGAAGTTTCTTCATAAAGTATCCACATTGGAAAAAGAATTTGCAAAGTACAGCGGAGTTAAATTTGCACTGGCAACTTCATCAGGCACATCCGCATTACTATCCTCAGCTATTGCTTTAGGATTAAAGCCGGGCGATGAGATTATTGTGCCGGCATATACATTTGTTGCCAGCTATACTTCGGTTATTTTTGCCGGCCTTGTTCCTGTCCTGACAGAAATTGACGATAGTCTGACTATTGATCCGGATGATATCGAACGTAGAATTACTCCCCGGACAAAAGCGATTATGCCTATACATATGTTGGGCAACCCCTGCGATATGGACAGAATTATGGCTATTGCAAAGAAGCATAAGTTATTGGTCCTTGAAGATGCCTGCCAGGCTGCCGGTTCTTCATACAAGGGGAAAAAAGGAGGTGCCACAGGTCATATAGGTGCATTTTCCCTGAATATATTTAAAACTATTAATAGTGGGGATGGCGGATTGGTTATAACTAACGATCAGACGCTTTACGAAACTGCTTTTGGGGTACACGATCAGGGACATAAGCCCATGCGGTTTGGGGTTGAGGTAGGCACTAGAAATGTACTTGGTTTAAACTTCAGGATGAATGAAATAACGGCAGCAGTGGGTCTTGCCCAGTTAAAGAAGATCGACAGGATTATAGATACACTGCGGCAAAAGAGAAGTAAATTCAAGAATCTGATTTCTAAAGCAAAAGGATTTAAATTCAGGACATTGAATGATCCTTCAGGTGACTGTGCCACAGTTTGCACCGTAATTTTTGATACCAGGGAACAGGCGTTAAAAGTTTCAAAGGCACTTGGATCAAAAACCGTTGATGAGAGCGGCTGGCATGTTTATTCTAACATGGAACACATATTAAATCATTTGAAGCAGGTGGGGCAACCACACACAAAAGGATCTTATCCTAAAACCGATGATATTCTCAGCCGCGCAATGAATATCAGTATTGGCGTTGTTGACGGCGGACTTGGTACCGGCTGGGGTATAAACATCAATTCATCCGATGCTGAAATTGAAGCCGCTGCAAAACAATTTATTGAAGCGTGCAAATAAACAGGCAATAAAACTAATTAATTCTGAAAGAGGATGTCAAAAAAAGAGATTCGGGTAGCGCTTATAGGGCATCAGTTTATGGGCATTGCCCATTCTAATGCCTTCCGAAATGCTGACTTGTGGGCTGATCTTCCTGTGAAGATAACCATGAAGTGCTTATGTGCCAACGACACGATGGATAACCTGAAGGTGTTTGCCGCGAGATATGGATGGGAAAGCTGTGAAACCGATTGGAAAACAGTTGTTAAACGTGATGATATAGATCTTATCAGCATTGCAACACCAAACTACTTACATAAAGAAATAGCTGTTGAGGCAGCAAAAAACGGTAAACATATTCTGTGCGAGAAGCCATTGGCAAATAATTTTGCGGATTCAGAAGAGATGCTTGCTGCAGTTAAAAAAGCCGGAGTCCGCCATTGCTGTGGTTTTTCATATCGTTTTACTCCTTCACTGGCACTGGCACGTCAACTGGTATTAGAAGAAAGAATAGGAAGGATTTATCATGTTTTTGTGAGGTATGCACAGGATTGGATAACTGATCCGAACTTTGGAATGGTCTGGCGTTTTGATAAGAAAATTGCCGGTTCAGGCCCATTAGGCGATCTGAGTGCTCACTCAATCGATGCAACCCGCTTTGTAACAGGTTTGAAATTTAATGAGGTAAGCGGTAATCTGCAGACTTTAATTAAGGAACGACCGGTTGACAGTAATAAACCAGATGGTCCGAAAGGTAAAGTTACTGTTGATGATGTTGCACAGTTTCTTGTCAATTTTGAAGGAGGTGCCACAGGGTGCTATGAATCAACAAGACTTGCAACGGGACGGAAAAACTACAACACCATTGAAGTTAATGGTGAAAAGGGATCTGTCGTCTGGAATTTTGAAGATCAGAATTACCTGATGTTTTATGATAACAACAACTCACCAAAGGAAGCTGGTTTTAGAAAGATAAATGTTACCCATGATATTCATCCCTACAAAGGTGGCTGGTGGCCACAGGGACATGGAATTGGTTATGCCGACTCCTTTGTGATTGAAGTGGCCGAATTTATCCGTTCAATAGCTGATAATAAACCATTCAGTCCGGATTTTGAAGATGGTGTCAGATGTCAGGAAGTACTTGAAGCGGTTGAGAAATCTTCCATAAACAGAACCTGGGTAAAAGTTTAATACTTATTGAATCTCCTTTAATAATAGATGCTTTCCTGTTAAATATTCAATGCTACAGATCTGCATATTCTGAAACTGAGACCTTCAGAAAATATGAATTAAATAACTTGACAACAATATGAAAAGATTTAAGCAAAGCATTATTGTCATTATGACAATTTCTTTTAGTATGGTATTCAGAATATCCTCTTCCCAGGCTTATCTTACTGACAGAAGTCTGGAAAGATCTGATTTTCAATGGCCCGAAGGGAATAAGATGGCCTTAAGTCTTACGTTTGACGATGCCCGTCTGACACAGATTGACAAAGGTATACCTTTGTTTGATAAGTATAATGTGAAAGCAACTTTTTATGTGTCGCGCGATAATATGTTGCAGAGGCTGGAAGGATGGAAAGCAGCTGTCAGAAACGGACATGATATCGGAAATCATTCTCTTCTGCATCCCTGTACAGTTAATTATGGCTGGCCACCGGAAGCTCAGTTAGAGACCTATACTCTTCAAAGGATGAGAATCGAGCTTGATTCTGCCACCGCTGTTATCAAAAATTTACTGGGCATTCAAACAGTTTCCTTCGCATATCCGTGTGGGGAGACTTATGTTGGGAAAGGGGTTAATACGAAAAGTTACATCCCTCTGATTGCATCATTATTTGAATCGGGAAGAATATGGCTAAGTGAAGGACCAAACGATCCGGTACATTGTGATATGGCTCAGCTCACGGGGATGGAGCTTGACGGGAAATCATTTGATCAGATAAAAACGTTGATCGAAACAGCAAGGAAAAAGGGACAATGGCTGATTCTTGCCGGGCATGAAATTAATAATGAGGGGAGGCAGACATCTTTGCTTGCTACCATTGAAGAATTATGCAAGTATGCATTAGATCCTGCCAATGGCATCTGGATTGATGACGTTCACGAAATTGCTTCCTATATAAGAGACAAAAGAGGAGAAGCACAATATGAGGTACTCCCGGTTTACAGGGATCCAATTTACCCGATTGAACAAAGAGTAGAGGACCTCCTTTCGCGTATGACGCTTGAAGAAAAACTTGGCCAGCTTAATATGCCTTCACCTGGTATGATAGTCAGGGAGTTTCCTGCCCAGGTTGATGCATGCCGGAAATTTGCAGAGGGTAAATTAGTACCCAATATAGGACCTGCCGGAGGGGTTTGGGGACCGACAGGTATGTTTAAGGAGGGTCCCCGGCCCCAGGCTGAGTTTCTCAATGAGCTTCAAAAGATCGCAACAGAGAAAACACGTCTGAAAATCCCCCTTTTGTTCATGGAAGAAGGCACGCATGGACTATTAACACCCGGAGCTACAGTATTTCCTGAGGGTCTGGCTATTGGCAGTACATGGAAGCCTGAACTGGTCAAACAGATTTATGCTGTTGCCGGCAAAGAAGGAAGGACGCGCGGAGTCCATTTTTTAGGCACACTGGTTGTAGAACCTAACCGGGATCCGCGACTTGGAAGAAATGAAGAAGGATACAGCGAAGATCCGTATTTATGTTCTAAAATAATAGAATCTGTTGTTAAGGGCATGCAGGGCGATGATCTGACATCTCATGAAAAGGCAATAGCTTTGCTTTGTCATTTTCCGGGACAAAGTCAACCTGTGAGCGGACTTGAGAGAGGCGCGATGGAGATTTCAGAGAGGACTTTAAGAGAAGTATTCTTGCCTCCCTGGGTAGCCGGTATTAAAAAGGCAGGTGCATTGGGAGTAATGGCCACATATCCTGCTATAGATGGCCTGCCTGCTCACGTTTCCGGGAAATTGCTTACAAAGACTCTTCGTGAGGAACTGGATTTTAATGGTTTGGTTTTTTGTGAAGGTGCAGGACTAGGCATTCCGGTATATGAACAAATAGTGTCGACGATGAAAGAAGCCGGAGAATTATGTCTTAAAGCCGGGGTGGATGTGAGCATATGGCACGAAGAGGGGTATATGAATGCCATGCGGGAAAATGTACTCGAGGGTAAAGTTTCGATAGAGACAGTCGACAGGGCAGTCAGACGTATTTTAAGGATCAAGTATCTTCTTGGTTTGTTTGAAAATCCATATGTTGATGTGGAGAGGGCTGTGAGAGAAAGTACAACGAAAGAGAGTCAGCAACTGGCACTTCAGACAGCCCGTGAAGGCATTGTTTTATTAAAAAATGAAAAGAATCTCCTTCCGCTGAGTAAAAATATTAAGTCTATTGCCATCATAGGCCCAAATGCAGACGATGACAGAAATCAGCTTGGTGATTATACTTCAAAAACCCTCACTCAGGATGTAGTGACGGTCCTGGAGGGTATCAGGAATAAGGTTTCTTCCGGCACCAAAGTAACTTATATAAAAGGGTGTGAAATAATTGGCAATAAGCTTAATGAAATTTCAAGGGCCCGGGCAATTGCAAAAAGTGCTGATCTGGCTATTGTGGTATTGGGTGAATCTTCAAAGCGGCCCGGAACCGATGGTGAAGGCTATGATGTTGCAAGTCTCGATTTAACAGGTCTTCAGGAAGATTTGCTCAAAGCTGTTTATGAAACCGGAACTCCAACAGTTGCGGTTTTGATAAATGGCAGGCCATTATCAATACGGTGGGCAGCGGAAAATATACCTGCAATAGTTGAGGCCTGGAATTGTGGTGAACAAGGTGGAAATGCTGTCGCAGATATTCTTTTCGGCGATTGCAACCCGGGCGGCCGGTTGCCAATTACAATTGCCCGCCATTCAGGGCAGCTTCCCGTTTATTATAATCATATGCCATCAAAAGATTATTGGATTAAAGAGGGCTGGGGTGCAAAGGGATACGCTGATATGAGCGCATTGCCTCTCTACCCGTTTGGTTTTGGGTTAAGCTACACATCGTTCGAGTACAGCAACCTTCAGATCACACCCAAGGAAACAGGTCCGGCAGGAGAAGTATATGTGAGTGCAGATGTCAAAAACACAGGCAAGAGGCAAGGCAGTGAGGTTGTCCAGTTGTATTTTGATGATGTGATAAGTTCAATGTCAACACCCGTAAAAGAACTTGCCGGATTTGAAAAAGTGAGTCTTGCAGCAGGTGAGAAAAAAACTGTGAAATTTAAGCTTACACCTGAGCAGCTGGCTTTTCTTGACAAAAACCTCGAGTGGGTTGTTGAGCCTGGTAAATTTAAAGTGATGGTTGGCAGTTCATCTGAGGATATTAAACTTACTGGAGAATTTGAAGTGATCAGATAACAATTGAGAATAGTATTATAGATGTTGAAAATATTGAACGGATACTGTAATTTTTTGTCAGGTACTTAGTTAAGAAAGAATATGAAGAGGATTATTTTTGGTATAATTGCTTTGATGATATTTAATCTCATTTGTTCACAACCCGATAATAATCGTAACTCTCCGAATAAATCAATCAACCTGCATAACGGGTTACCTTTAAATGTCTTTTATTTATCAGCTCTTGGAGCAGTATCTGATGCTGAAATCGGTATGAACAGCGTTGTCTTTGGCACTGATAATACAGCTGCCATACAATCGGTTTTGGATAATGCCGGAAAATCTCCGATAACCGTTTATTGGGATGGTAAATACTCAGTTACAGGACTGAAAATTTACAGCAATACAACTATAATTGCAAATGCAGGCTGCGGTGCCATTCTGAGAAATCACTCCGATAAATCCATTTTTATAAATGCAAGCCAGACGTTTGGTACAGCAAAAGATTCTAATATCGTTATATGCGGAGGCATCTGGAATGGGAATTACTACAATCCTGAAATACCACGTGGAGCTCAGAGTAAGGGTGACAGGGTAAATGGACTGGTAGGCTGTTTTCGGTTTTATGGAGTGGATAATTTGATTGTAAGGGATGCAATTCTTTATAAACCTGCCACATATGCACTTGCTGCAGCAAATGTGACCCATGTATTATATGAGAATATTATTGTCGATGTGGGACCAAATCCATTGATTAATAATGATGGGTTACATATTGACGGGAATTCCCAATATGGGGTTATCAGGCATTGTATTATCAATACTCATGATGATGGTATCGGCTTGAATGCTGATGACCTTTATCTGAACTGGTATGACAAGAAAGAGGTAAGTTCTGAAAAATCATTTTATTCCGAAGCTTGTGCCGGACCAATTTCGGATATCCTGATCGATGATATTACTTTTAACAGTTCCCTCTTTGGAATTAGAATATTAAGTGGCAAAAGCCGGGTTGACCGGGTTACAATACGAAATATCAAAGGTTTCACAAAAGGTTATGCAATGGTTGTTGATAATTATCAGCATAATCCTCCCCTTGTAACATGGACGGGACCAGGTAATATCGGTACAATAAATGTAGAGGATTTTGATGTTGCTATTTATCCGGGCCCTGAAAACATGCCCAATGAAAGTTGTATTAATGTCAGTACTAATGTAGAACAACTTATTTTCAAAAATATTAAAAGGAAACATTTTTCCGCCGGAGAACCAACGATCTACATTAGGGGGAAAAATACTGTAATAGGCAGTATGGAAATAGATGGTTATTATAGCCTTGATACAGCAAAAAATTCTGCAATATCACATATCGTGGCGGAGGGCGCTTCAATAAGCCAACTCAGCATATCTAATGCATCAATCAGAAGTACAGATAAAGAGATTCAGAATAATAGCGTCTTACTTGAGACTACAAATAACTGCTCTGTTAATTGGCTGCAATTCAATCGGATCAATGTTGATGGTATTGCTTCAATTATTTCTAATTCATCCGGAAATTTAAATATTATTAATGCGTCCAATATTATTCATGTTAATGCACATAACAACTTTCCGTTTTACTTAAACAATGATAAAAATGAAGTAAAAGCATTAACAATCTCAAATTTTTATGGGAGTGATTTGATTAATGGAGGAGCAAGTAAGATATTAAGTAAAAAAGGTGATGCATTTTAAAACCTCCTTAATTTCTGTAATATAAGTAAGTATTATGCAATTGAAAGTACTTTTCACCGGATGCATTCTGATAACATTTTTTTCAAATATTTCTGCGCAGGATATAAAGTCAACTGTAAATAAAAAGAAAGAATATGAAGTAGCCGTTTATTATTTTCCCAACTATCATCCCGATAGTATTAATACAAGGTGGCATGGGAAAGGCTGGACTGAATGGGAAGTGGTAAAAGCTGCACGACCGAGGTTTAACGATCATGAACAACCAAAAGTTCCAACATGGGGATACTTTAATGAAGCAAACCCAAAATGGGCTGCCAAAGAAATTGACATGGCTGCTGATAATGGTATTGATTGTTTTATTTATGATTGGTACTGGTATTCAAATACCGGGCAATATTTGCAGGAAGCGTTAGAGAAAGGGTTTTTAAAAGCGCCTAATCGCAACCGCTTGAAATTTGCTTTAATGTGGGCAAACCATGACTGGTTAAATATTCAACCGGCTACATTCGATAATAGTCGCGTGAAACTTACTGAAGGAGAAGTTTCTCCGGCATTGTGGGATACCATCTCTACTTACATTGTTGAAAAGTACTTTAAGCAACCTAATTACTGGATGATAGATGGCAAGCCTTATTTTTCCATCTATGAGATTATTACATTTATTAATGGTTTAGGCGGAATTGATGAAGCAATAAAAGCAATTCAATTGCTTGATGAGAAAACGAAGAAAGCTGGCTTTCCCGGTGTGCATTTCAATATCATGAGCTGGATGGTAAATGATGATTTTGTTAAAACAATTACCGGGCCGAATGCACCCGTCAATGCCGACGAGATGGTAAAAACACTTTCCTGCGAAAGTGTATCTACGTATTGTTATATGCACCATTATGCTAATGCAAATAAAGATGGATTTCCGACTGTACCTGTTGAAAAAGCATTCGCTTCAGCAAAAGACTATTGGAAAAAATTCACATCAGAATATCCTGATATTTTATACACCCCCAATGTATCTATGGGTTGGGATGCAAGCCCACGCTGTATGCAGAGCGATAAATTTGAAATGAAAGATTACCCATGGACACCGGTGTTTGCAGGTAACACACCAGCATCCTTTCAAAAGCAATTAGCAGAGGCTAAAGCATTTTTAGACGAGTATAATCCCAGGCATAAAATTCTTGTGATTAATTCATGGAACGAATGGACGGAGGGTAGTTATTTATTGCCTGAGAAAAAATATGGAGATGCATATTTAACGGCAATAAAGACAGTTTTTGGCAACATAAAGTGATCATACGAAGTAAAAAAAACTCTATATCATGGAAGGAGAAACTGGTGATTCAAAAGCTAAAAGCCCATTCAATAACAACATTCAGGTAGCTGATATGATGATCGGAAAAATAGATAAAATGAAAACAAAATAAAGTACTTATGAAAACTAAAACGAATCTCAGAAAAGCATTATTTGTTTCTGTTTTGATCCATATTATGATCAATTACTCATTTGCGCAGCAACCGGTTTATCTTGACGCTAAAAACCCGGTTAGCAGAAGGGTGGAAGATCTTCTTGCCCGCATGACTCTTGAAGAAAAAGTCGGACAGATGAATATGCCATGCGTTTATGAAAATGGACTGGGTGAGGGCATCCCTGAAAAAACCGAAGCGTGCAGGCAACTCACAGAAGGAAAGTATAATGAATTTCCGGGACCGGCAGGTGGCTTTTTTACTCTTGCAAATACAATACTCCATGAGGGTACTCTGCAACAGGCCAAGTACTTCAACGAACTTCAGAAGATAGCAAAAGAGAAGACACGGTTAGGAATTCCTCTGCTTCAGACTGAGGAAGGGACACATGGGCTCATGTGTTCAGGAGGAACTATTTTCCCGGAGGGACTGACAATAGGAAGCACATGGAATATGGATCTTGTTAAGAATATATATACAATAGCTGCCCGCGAGGCTCGCGCTGCAGGTATTCACCAGATTTTTACTCTTGTAATTGAGCCAAACAGAGATCCCCGGCTTGGCAGGAATCAGGAAGGATACAGCGAAGATCCTTATTTCTGTTCATGTATGGCAGAGACCATAGTTAAAGCTGTCCAGGGAGATGATGTTTCTGCAAAAGATAAAACAGTTGCCGGATTGTGTCATTATCCTGGTCAGAGTCAGCCCAACAGCGGGCTGGAGCGCGGAGCCATGGAAATATCAGAGCGAACACTCAGAGAGGTTTTTCTGCCTCCATGGGAAGCAGGTATAAAGAAGAATGGTGCTCTGGGAGTAATGGCCACTTATCCGGCTATTGACAGAATACCTACCCATGGCTCGGAATTTCTATTAACAAACATTCTAAGGAATGAATTAGGTTTTAAAGGATTGGTACTTAGTGAAGGCGGCGGTCTGGGCACTCTGTCCTATAACAGGCTTGCGCAGAATGATAAAGAAGCAGGAGAGCTGGCATTGAAGGCAGGACTTGATGTTGGAATTTCCTATGAAGCCGGATATATGAAACCGATGATTGAGAATGTCAATGAAGGTCAAGTGTCAATGGATCTCATTGACCGGGCTGTAAAAAGGATACTTGAACAAAAATTCAGGCTTGGTTTATTTGAAAATCCGTATGTTGACCCTGAATATGCTGTAAAAGTTACCCATACAAATGAAAGCCAGGATGTTGCGCTGAATGTTGCACGTGAAGGTATTGTACTTCTCAAAAATGAGAACAATATTTTACCATTAAATAAGAATATAAAGAAGATCGCCATAATCGGACCTAATGCCGATAATGATAAAAACCAGCTTGGAGATTATACGTCACTGGTTGTGCTACAGAGTATTGTTACTGTCCTTGATGGTATAAAAGCGAAGGTCTCGCAGAAAACGAAGATTGAATATATAAAGGGATGCGATGTTATCGGGAATGATTATAATGAAATTTCAAAGGCCAAAAATATTGCAAAAAATGCTGATCTCGCTATTGTTGTGCTTGGCGAAAATGAATGGCTGGCTCCAAATAAAACCGGGACCAATGGCGAGGGTTATGATGTTGCCAGTCTGGATATTACAGGCCTCCAGGAAGATCTTCTCAAAGCTGTTTATACAACGGGAACTCCGACAATTCTTGTGCTGATTAACGGAAGACCTCTGTCCATACGATGGGCAGCAGAAAAAATTCCGGCTATTATCGAAGCCTGGTTGCCGGGAGAAAAAGGTGGAGAGGCTGTTGCAGATATTATTTTTGGTGATTGTAATCCAAGTGGAAAACTTCCCATAACTGTTCCACGCCATGTCGGACAACTGC
>Ga0315273_10001620_pt1 | contig 25760 bp, 15 predicted proteins | sample YL17G02_0_MG_FD_205753 | JGI IMG/M metagenome (GOLD analysis project Ga0315273, IMG submission 205753) | Sediment microbial communities from Yellowstone Lake, YNP, Wyoming, USA - YL17G02_0 | ecosystem: Environmental > Aquatic > Freshwater > Lake > Sediment | place: USA: Wyoming | collected... | reverse complement strand
GGATCCGGAGAACGCCAACGTCCTGTACCTCGGGACCGAGAAGGGGATCTTCGTCACGATCGATGAAGGCAAGACGTGGAGTGCGTTCTCGACGAGCGCGCCCAACACCGTTATCCGCGACATGGCCATCCAGAAGCGCGATCGCGAGATGGCGATTGCCACCTACGGCCGCGGTTTCTATGTGGTGGACATCGGTCCGATCAAGGAATTCAAGCCGGAGGTGTTCCAGCAGAACGCGTATCTGTTCGACATCAAGAACACGACGAAGTGGAACCGGTACGAACGGCGCGGCGATACGCTGGGCGAGATGGCGAAGGCCGACAATCCGCGAGTCGGCCAGAACATCTACTACTACCTGAAGGCCGACGCGAAAACCGTCACGGTGACGATCAAGGACCTCGAGGGGACCCAGATTGCGGAGCTCTCGCAGAGCTCGGCGGAAGCCTTGAGGCCGAGCATCAAGAAGGGCCTGCAGACGGTGTTCTGGGGCCTGAACCGCGTTGCGGCCGGCGCACCGGCAGCCGGCGGCCGAGGCGGCGCGGGTGGTGGCGGCGGTGGTGGCGGTGGCGGGGGCCGTGGAGGCGGCGGCAACATGGTTGACGCCGGCGTCTACAAGGTGACGTTCACGGTGGACGGCAAGGAGATCGCAACCAAGAAGATGACGGTCAGTCCGGATCCGCTCTTCAAGTAGTACTGGGGACGGCTTCAAGATCTGCGAAAGCGGCCCGTCGGCCGGCGGTCGGTCCCTGTAGGGGCCGACCCCCGTGTCGGCCCGTCGGCCGCGGTCGGTCCCCGTAGGGGCCGACCCCCGTGTCGGCCCGTCGGCCGCGGCGTCAGTTCCTCAGCTTCGTCGTCGCGCTGCCAACCAGATCCGCTTCGTAGTTGTACACGACGATCTTGAACGTCTGACCGGGTACCACAAACGGCACCCGCGTCGAACACGTGATGCCGTCTTTCTTCACTCGTTCCCAGGTCGCCGGAAGCAGCGTCAACTCCAGCACCTGCCAGGCGTCTCCGAGAAAGCGGCCGCGCGCATCGCCGTAGAACGTGGTGAATTGAATCGTCGCCTTGTGGATGCCGCCTTCTTCCTTGAAGGGAACTCTCGCCGCATCAATCACCAGATCGAGCTGCACTTCCTGGCCGCCGCTCGCGGCGGCCGCCATCTTCGCCTGCGCCCTGACCTTGAGGTCTTTGACCTCCTGCTCGTACTGACCTGCTGCCGCGATGCGGCTGTAAGTGAGAAACGCCTTGCGGTCGAACGGCTGGAGCGATTCCCGGGCGTAGTACCCGCGCCGATACGACACTTTCAAACCGGGGCGAGTCACGCGCACCGTAAGGTTTCGGTACTTCCCGTCCCAGTTTGGATTGCTCGGGTAGAAGCCAAGCAGGTACTCCGTGCGCGTGACGTCGTTGAGCGTGGAGAGGGCCTTCCCGATGTCACCGTGGATCGACGATCGGCCGCCCGTCATCGTGGCAATGTTACGCAGGCTCGACAGCGCGAACATGCGGCTGAAGTTGCCCGCCCGCTGCCCGCCACCGCCACCTTGCCCGCCCCCGCCACCCAGGCCGCCCATTCCCGCGCCACCTCCGCGCCCGCCTCCACCGCCTCCGCCGCCTCCCCCCGCGGCGCTGGCGCCCCCGGCCATCGGGGTGGCTGCCGACGGCAACCCCGACGCGTCAACGCCCCCTGTTTGAAACGTATCAATCGTCACGCGCGCATCGTTGGCCATCGCGGCCAGGCTCTTGTCGTTGTCGAGCCTCGGAAGGAACAACCCCTGCTCGGTGAAGAACAGCAGGTGCTTCTCGCCATCCATGTACCGAAGGTACTCGACCGCCGTGTACAGATTCTGCACGTCCTGCATCGTCTGCGCGTTCGACGAGACGAAGTCGTCGAACGAGAGATCCGTCAGCGAGTCGATCTGGAGTTGATCCAGATCAGACATCGTCCCGGCCGTGTCGGCCTCCATTCGCTGAAGCCCGTCGGTCGCCTGGCGTGCATCGGCTGCGATCTTCCCCGAATCGGTCACGCTCCCCGGCGGCAGATGGCGCGCGTTGAGAGCGCCAGGCACGTTGAAGATCTTGTCGATGTCCGGCTGGAGGTTCCTGGGAATCTCCTTGCTGCCATAGATCGCGGCCAGCCCGCTGAAGCGCAGCGCCATCTTTGATTCGACGCCGTCGTGGTACTTCTTGAACCGTTCAAGCACCTGGACGATCTTCTCGTGATCCGTCGTGAAATCGGTGGCCCGATTCCAACCCATGACCGCCACCACATCCTGGGGCAGCAACTCCCGCTTGACGAACGCCATGAGCCGATCGACCGCTTTCGATGGCTGCTGCAGCCGTCCCCGCCCCAGCAGGATGATAAAAGTCCGTCTGTTCTGGGGTGTGAGCGATGCGGTCGGGACCTTGCGCAGAAGGGCCTTGGTCGTTTCGGCCTCGGGCGTGGTCGCCGACAGCGTCTGCAGCGAGAAGTGGGAGATAGCCTGCCTGACGCCGTTCTCAAGGATGACGAAGTCGTCACGCGTCAAATCGGTCACCGGCTTGTCGTCTTTGTCGGTGACGACGACGTTGACCGGGACCAGCGTCACCTGCAGGCGAAAGGCGCCAGGAACCTTCTGCTGTTGTGCCCGCGCATGCCCAGATAGCAGCGCGCACAGCACAGCCACGAGGACGGGTTTCCACTGGGAATGCATGCGCACGGAACCTCCTCCACCCCGAGCCCACGTCGTTTGAGCAATGCCGTTGACGCCCGACTGCCGGCCTCTGGACGTCGGATACAACTCCAGCGGTCTCGACGCAGGTCGGGTCAAGAGATAAGACCGAATCCCGACCGCAGAAGATACAACTGGCCGGCCTGCCTACTTCACCAGCACTTCGGCCGAGCCGACGGTGTCCTTCTCGTAGTTGTAGACGACCACCTTGACGACGCGCACGCTGTCTTTGACTGGCATTCGCAACGAGTAGGGAATCCCTTCGCGCTGGATGCGTTGAAACGAGGATGCCGACAGCTTCAGGTCGATCGTCTGCGAGCGCTCGTGAAGCACCATCTTCTTCGCATCGGCGAAGAACACGGCCACATCAAGCGTGCCTACCTGTCGGCCGTCGACCGTCTTGAACGCAATGCGCGCCGGATCGATGTTGACGTCGACGACCACCTCGTCGGCTGTCCCGCCCTTGCCCGGGATGCGCGTGGCGTTCACCTTCACAAGGATGTCGCGAATCTCCCTCTTGTACAACGCCGTCGACAGCACGCGGTTGTTGGTCAGGAAGGTCCGGCGATCGAAGGCAGGTTGTTCGGGGCGTCCGAAGTACCCGTGGCGGTACAGCACAGTGACGCCAGGGCGGTTCACCTTGACCACCAGGTTGCGGTATTCGCCGTCGCCAAGGGGCTTGGCGGGGTAGTACCCGAGCAGGTAGCTGGCCCGCGTGGCCAGATCCACGCGATCGAGTCCCTTACTCGTGTATTCCATGATGGACGCCTGGCCGCCGGTCGCCTCGGACAGCGACCGCATGTCCCGGATCGACATCGTGCCGCTGTAGCGCGTCGCAGCGCCGATGCCGTTGGTCACGATGCCGCCGGTCTGGAAGTTGTCGATGACGACACGCGCGTCGTTGGCCGCTTCGGCCAGTCGATCCACGTCATCTCCGCGCAGGATGTCGAGACCCTGTTCGGAGAAGAAGGCCAGGTGCTTCTCGCCTTCGAGAAAGCGCATGTACGCGATCCCCGTGTAGATCTTGCTCAAGTCCTGCATGGTTCCCGCGTTTCGCGACACGAACTCCTCGAACGGGAGGTCGGTGAGCAACTGGTCTGCGGCGGAGCCTGGATAGGACGGAGCGGCCTCCAGGCCGGCGTCGGCGGCCATCTTCTGGAGGGCGGCATCCATGGCCCCGTCGGCGGCGCGCCGGGTCGTGGCGGCCAGGCCCTGTGCGTCGGTGATCTCTGCCGGCACCGCCTGGCGGGAGCCGAGTCCGCCCGCTAACTTGAACACGTTGGCGATCTCGGTCTGCAGCGCAGGCGGCATCCCTCTGCTGCCATAAACCGCGGCCAGGCCGCTGAACCGCTGCGCGAGCAGCGCTTCGATCCGTTCGTTGGACGCCCGCAGGCGCCCGATGAGCTGCCAGATCTGATCGTGGTCGGTGGTGAAGTCGGTGGCGCGATCGTAGGCCAGCACCGCCACGCGATCCTGGGGCAGCAACTTTGCGCGGACAAAGTGAAGCAACGCGTCGAACCCCTTCGATGGTTCCTGCAGGCGGCCGCGTCCCAGCACGAGCAGAAACACTCTATAGTTCTGCGGCGCGAGGGTTGGCGCCGCATCGGGAGGAGCCGCGGCTTTGCGGAGCGTTGGCGCACTGGCTGGCGGTGGCGTTTCGGGTGTCAGGACCTGCAGCGCAAAATGCCTGATGTCCTGCCGGACGCCCGCCTCGAGGATCGTGAAATCCTCTTGTTTGAGGTCGGTGACGGGCTTGCCTTGCTTGTCGATCACGCGCACGTCGACCGGCACCAGCGTGACGGCGCTCCGGAACGACGCTCTCGGCTGCTGTCGGTCTTTGGGTGCCTGCGCCGCGAGCGCCACACCGATAGCCGCGGCCAGCACGACGACGGCAACGCCAGATGTTCGCGATCGCACAGCGCACCTCCAGAAACAGGATGCCCGATCCAGTTGTGCCTTGATCCCACAAATTGTATCCGAACCGCTGTTTGGACGCTCCAGCGACCGCCGCCGCTACCTGCGCTAAGATACGCAAACAAGGGGGGGCGATGAGGAGATTCTGGCGATTTCCGGCGTTGGCCGCGATCTGCCTGCTGGTCGGGTTCTGGGCGTGGTCGACGGCGCAGGTGTCGGGCCAGACAGGCCAGCCGCCTCAGCAGGCGGCGCAGACACCGGGCACGGCGGCCGCGAAGCCCGCCGGAACTGGAAAGATCAGCGGCCGGGTCATTGCCGCCGACAACGGTGCGCCTGTCAAGCGGGTGACCGTCACGCTGATGGGCGGCACACTGCAAGTTTCTGCAGGCAGGGGATCGGGTTCGGGCGCGCCAGGCGGCAGTACGCAGGTTCCGGCAAGGGGAGCGGGCAGTGGCCCACCGCCAGGCTTAGTGCAGAAACAGACGGACGCAGACGCGTCCGGCCGATTTGAATTCACCGACCTGCCGGCAGGTCGGTTCTCTCTGAACGTAAACTTCCAGGGCGGTTTCATCCGGACTCAAACAGAGTCCGTGCTGTTGGCCGACGCGGGATCCGCGACCGTCACGATTCGCCTGGAGCGGACGGGCGCCATCACAGGCAAGGTGTTCGACGAGGCTGGCGACCCGTTACCTCGTGCCCAGTTGCGCGCAACACGATGGGAGAGCAGCGGTGGAGTCCGGCGTCTCATGCAGGGGGGTGGCGGCGGCTTCAATATGACTAACGACCTCGGGGAATACCGCCTGTGGGACGTTCCCCCCGGCGACTACTACGTCTCCGCATCGTACATGACAGGCAACTACGCGCCTCCGACATCGGAACGCGAGGATCCGAAGTTCGGATTTGCCCCGACGTTTTACCCAGGAACCGCATCGATGGATGGCGCGCGCACCGTCACGGTGCGATCTGGACAGGACACGCCAGGCGTTGATATCACGCTGCAAAGAGCGAAGATGGGCCGCGTGACGGCGATCGTGCTCGATTCAGCCGGCAGCCCGCTTTCGCAACGCAGCAGTGTCTATCTGGCGTCCCGCCACGATTCCTCCGGGGGCGCAACGGGCATGTCGCGCAGGCCGGACGGCTCGTATCTCTCGGGCGATGTCCCTCCCGGCGACTACTACCTGGTGGCCAACCAGAGTCAGGGCGATAGTCCCGCCGCAGCCGCAGCCATCAGCGAAGGCGCGGTCGTCCCGGTGAGCGTCAACGGAGACGAAGTGACGTTCACCGTCCAGTTGAATAGAGGCGCAACTGTGTCGGGCCGGGTCGTCGTGGAAGGGAAGATGCCGGAACCGACGCCGGTGGTGACCACCGTCACTGGATCGCAACCAGTCACCAGCCAGGCACGCATCATGGTCAGCGCCCGCCAGGCCAGCAATCCCACCGCCTCATATTTCCCGAACTCGTCGTCCGGGCGGCCCGCGCCGATGCGCGACGACGGGACCTTCGAGTTGACCGGTCTGCGCGGGTCCTTCAGGCTGATGGCCTCGGGCAACCGGGCCGTGCTGAAGTCGGCCCGGCAGGGAGGGCAGGACATCCTGACAACCCCGCTGGAGTTGAGCGGATCCGAACACATCAAGGATGTCGAGATCGTCGTGACGACCGAAACAGGCACGATCGACTTCAGTGTCGTCAACTCCCGCGGCGAACCCGCGGCCGGCGCCTTCGTGCTCATGTTCAGCGACGACGCCACGCTGTGGTTTGAGGGATCGCCCTACGTCCGTCAGGCGCGAACGCCCAGTGCCGCCGCCGCGACCGGCGCGCCCTCCAGCAGCATGGCCTCCAGCGTGCCAACGCAAGCGCCAACTTCTGGGGCGGGAATGGCGGCCTCAGCGACATCGAGGGAACCCGGCCGTCTCATGAGCGGAACGCTCGTCCCCGGCCGCTACGGGGTCATTGCGTTCGAACCCGGCGCCAGCATCACAGGGCCCGCCTATGATCCTGAGGCGATCGAGAAGATGCGATCCCGCGCCACATTCGTCACCGTCGTTGCGGGCCAGGCAGCGATGGTGCAACTAAAGACCGTGAAGCAGTGATGTTTGTACACGTATCGGAGGACTGATGAAGACACGCACGTCGAGATGGCTGATTTGTCTGTTGATTGTTGCTGGCGCCGCGATCGGCTTCCAGGCGTTCGCTCAAGGACAGGACGATCCGGTCGTCCGCAAGATCATCGACCTTGGCACCAAAGACAACCAGGTGATGACCTGGAACGACTACGCCAGCAACCGGTTTGGCGGACGCGAAACCGGCACCAACGCGTACACCGATGCCACCCAGTGGGCAGTGTGGCAGTTCAAACAGTTCGGGCTGCAGGCGGAACTCGACGAGGTTGGCGAGATTCCGGTCGGATTCAATCGCGGGCCGTGGTTCGGCAAGATGCTCAAGCCGGCCGAGAAGGCACTGCGGTTCGGGACGCCCAGCTTTACGGCGGGCACGAAGGGCGTTCAGCGCGGCCCGGTCGTCATCCTCAAGGCCGATCCGTATTCGGTGCCCAGCCGAGCGACCGGTGGCCAGCCTGTGGCCAAAGAAAACGTCGACAAGAAGCGCGCGGCCGTGCAGGAAGGCATCACCGAGATCAACGCCAACAAGGCCGCGTTCAGGGGCGCCTGGGTGCTGATTGGCGGCACGTCCGGCTTTGGCCGTGACGGCCGCCGCGGCACGAAACTCCCCGATGGTTCGCCGGAGTACCTGGATGCCGACCTGATTCCATCGCTCACCAGGGCACTCATTGATGCCGGCGCACTCGGGACCATTCAGTCGTCCACACCACCCTCGCTTGTGCAGCCGGGCAACAACTCGGAGCCGCCGCTCAGCATGCTCGACGGCTACGCGGCGTCGTGGGACAAACTGCCCGTGCTGCCCGACGTCAAGTTGCTCGACACTCAGTTCAAAGAGATCAAGGCGCTTGTCGAGAAGAACGATCGGGTTGAACTCGAGTTCGACATCCGCAACTGGTTCAAGATGGGCCCGATTAAGTACCACAACGTCGTCGCCACACTGCGCGGCACGACGTATCCGGATGAGTACATCGTCATCGGCGGCCACTTCGATTGCTTCAGCGCCGCCACCGGCGGCGTAGACGACGGATCGGGCTTTGCGCCCGGAATGGAAGCGATCCGCCTGATCGCCGCGTCTGGCGCCAAGCCGAAGCGCTCGATCATCTTCATCGCGTTCGCCGCCGAAGAGAACGGGCTGGTCGGATCGCAGTCGTGGCTCAAGAAGCACCCCGAACTGCAGCCGAAGATCGTCATGATGATCAACCGCGATGGCAGCCCCAGCGCCATCACCGGCGCGACCGTGCCCGAGACGTGGTACGCGGATTTCGAGAAGATCACCGCGCCGCTCGCGAACCTCAACCCGAAGTGGCCGTTCAAGCTGCAGAAGAGCCTGCCGCGCGCCCATGCCACGAGCGCGGGCGGCACCGACTCGTCATCGTTCGAAATGATGAGTGTGCCGACGCTCAGCTTCCAGACGACGACGGCCAGGCCCGGGCCTGACGGCAAGGACGTCACCTATCAGTACAACTACGCGTGGCACACGCTGAACGACCTCTACAGTGAACTGGTGCCCTATACCGAGCACCAGCAGGAATCCGCGCTCATGATGGCGGTCGTAGCCTACGGCGTGGCGATGCTCGACAAACCGCTTACGCGCGACGGCGTCTACCTGGCCGATGGGCTGTACGCCAGCATCACGGTTGGGGCCGGCGATGCACAGAAGCAGGTGATGACGACGCTCGATTTCGTGAACGCGCCGCTGCACGTGGCGAACTTCGTCCGCACCGTTGAGGGCAAGCCGGCGGCGGGCGGCCGGGGCGCAGCCGGCGCCGGCGGTCGTGGCGGTGGTGGTGGAGGACGAGGCGGCGGCGGGCCCGAGATTCCGCCCATTGGCAGCATCAACGTCGTGAAGGGCCAGATCCAGGGCGTCGTGGCGTCCGAAATTCAGAAGTCCGTCGCGGTGCTGAGCCTGCCGAAAGCGATCAATGCCACGCTGAAGCATGACGCCGCCGGTGTTGTCGGCGTGTCGGCTCCGAACGCGTTTTACATCACGCTCGAGAAGAACGCCGGGCTCGACAAGAAGTACACCGCGATTGGGAAGGTCATGGCGGGGCTTGGGGCACTGACGGACATCAAGAAGGCCGATCCGATCAGGAGCATCCGGATCACGCGCGTTGGTCAGGCCGCGCGCGACTTCAAGACCGACGACGCGGCGTTCAAGACGCTGGTCGAGTCGGCGACCAAGAAGAAGTAGGGGCCGACCCCCGTGTCGGCCCGATCTGTCGTAGGGGCACGGCATGCCGTGCCCGGACGAGAAGCAAGAAGCCAAGGAGTCTGCCGTGCGCGTCGCCATGGTTGTTGCTATCCTTGCCGTCGTGACGTGCACGAGCCAGGCCCAGTTTCCAGGCGACCGACCTGCGTCGAATCCGCATGCGACGCGGTCGGTCGTGATGGCTCGCCGGGGCGCCATTGCCACCAGTCAGCCGCTGGCCTCCGCCGCAGGGCTTGCGGTACTCGAATCCGGCGGCAATGCCATTGATGCCGCGGTGACTGCCGCCGCCGTCCTCGCCGTGGTCGAGCCGACCATGAACGGGATTGGCGGCGATCTGTTTGCCATCGTCTACAACGGAAAGACCAAGGCGTTTCAAGGCCTCAACTCCAGCGGCCGCGCCGGGCGGCTGGCCACGCCGGAGGCATTCGCCGCACGAGGGCTGAAAGAGGTTCCGGACCGAGGACCGCTGGCCGTCACGGTGCCGGGCGTCGTTGACGGGTGGAGCGAACTGCTCAAGCGGCACGGCACCATCACGCTGGCGAGAGCGCTCGCGCCGGCCATGGCATATGCGCGAGACGGATTCGCCGTTTCGGAGATCATCGCGCAGCAGTGGCAGGAGGCGGAGACGATTCTGGCGAAGGATCCTGAGGCGGCGAGTGTCTTTCTGCCCGGGGGCCACGCGCCGCGCGCCGGCCAGGTGTTCAAGAACCCGAAACTGGCCGCCACGCTTGACGTCATCGCGCGCGAGGGGCGAGACGCGTTCTATCGCGGCGCGATCGGGCGGGCGATTGCCGCCGACCTCGCGCGGCGCGGCGGTCTTGTGACCGCCGAGGATCTGGCCGCCCACACTTCGGACTGGGTCGCGCCGATTTCGACGTCGTACCGCGGGTACGACGTGTTCGAGATGCCGCCCAATACGCAGGGCATCATCGCGCTCGAGATGCTGAATATCATCGAAGGCTACGACCTGAAGGCGCTCGGCCACAACTCGGCGGCGTACCTGCATCTGCTGGTCGAAGCCAAGCGCATCGCGTTTGCCGATCGCGGTGCGTACCTGGCCGACCCGGCGGCCGTCCCAGATGCCGTGCTGCGCATGTTGTTGTCGAAGGACTACGCGGCCAGACGCCGGCGCGAGATTGATCCCGCGCGCGCGGCCGCCGACTATGCGCCGGGTGTCCCTGCCGCACGGAGTGCGTCCGACATGGCCGTCCCGCGCCACGACAACTTCCGGGATGGTCGCGACCGCGGCGACACCATCTACCTGACGGCGGCTGACGACCAGGGCAACACGATTTCGCTGATCCAATCGCTGTACGAGTCGTTCGGGGCGGGCATCGTGGCGGGGGACACCGGCATCGTTCTGCACGATCGCGGCGCCGGATTCAGGCTCGATGCGGGACATCCCGACCGCGTGGCGCCTGGCAAGCGGCCCATGCACACGCTGGTGCCTGCGATGGTCATGAAGGACGGCCGACCCTGGCTGTCGTTTGGCGTGATGGGTGGCGACATGCAGCCGCAGGGGCACGTGCAGGTGCTCGCCAACATCATCGATTTCGGCATGAACGTGCAGGAAGCAGGCGAATCGCCGCGATTCAGGCACATGGCCAATGGTCTGGCGCTCGAGTCGGCGATGTCGCGCGAAGCCCGCGAGGGGCTCACCTCCCGCGGTCACCGTGTCATCGAGCGCAAGGGTGCGTTCGGCGGGTTCCAGGGCATCCTCATCGATCCAGCGACGGGCGTGCTGATGGCCGGATCGGACCCGCGCAAAGACGGTCTCGCCATCGGCCGCTAACCTCCCTTTGCTGTACAAAGATGACGCCGACGGCCGTCGGCGCCGCCCGGATCCCCCTCCGCGCGCGTCGGTCCTTCATAGCGCTGACAGCACGACGGCCTTCTGGCGCGCGTGCTCATCATCAACGTCGATCCAGAATCCTCCGAGAATGCTCATGACCCTGGCCTTCCCGCGATCCGCGAGGACGCGCACGCCGCCGGTGAGGCTGAAGTCGCCCCGCTGCTGGCTTTCCAGGAGCGCGTCAAACAGCGCGGCTGTGCAGAGGAAGATGCCCGTATCGAACGCGTTGTAGGCAGGAATCCGCTTCCCGATCTTCGAGATGCGGCCGTGTTCCGCCAGCACTCTCGTGACATCGTCGAGATCCACGGTTGGGTTGTCCCGAATCTGATAATCGACGGCCAGCACGAGATCCGCCTCGTCGAGCGGTTGGGCGATCAGCCTGGCGAGAATCTCCGCGTCGAAGATGTGATCCGACATGAGCAGCACAAACCGCTCACCGACACTGTCGCGAGCTGCGCAGACCGAGAGCCCGTTTTCCTTGTCCCATTCGTCATTGGGTACGAACGTGACGCCGAAGTTCCGGCTGCGGCAGAAGTCGCTCACGTGGCGTTCGAGTGGCTCCCGGGCGTGACCCGTCACCACGACGAAGTCCAGGATGCCGGCCTCGTGCGCCGCCAGAATCACCCACTCGATAAGGGCCCGGCCATTGACGGGGCACAGCGGTTTGCTGACGGGAAGGCTGTCGAGACGGCTCCCTCTGCCCGCAGCGAGAATGACAGCCTTCACACATTCCTGTTCTTTACGAACCAGACGTCTTCGATGGTCTTGACGGCTACATGCCGATCTTGACGGTGAATCCGCCGGAGAGCGGCAGGGTCTTGGTCTTGACGTGCAACACACCACGGTGGTCAGTGGCGTCGAAATACCATCCCTCGGCCGCGGCCGCGAAATCACTCCTGAACTTCTCTCGCGCGGCCCGATCCGCACCGGTCGCCTCGAACATCGGCAGCGCCCGCTCGCCCAGCTTCACACTGACCGGCTTTGATGCGACGTGGACGTCCACCAGGTACGACCGGCTCGCGGGCATGTCCTTGTACTTGCCCTTCGCGCCACCGACGGCGATGGTCACCTGCGCCCCGGCCGAATCGAGCGACTTCGGCGAGTCCACCTCGATGAGCGTTCTCGCAAACGCGCCACCGCGGTATTCCTGCGTCCCACCGTCATCTTCGTAGAGGCTGAAGCTCGTCTTTCCGGAGGGGTAGATGTCCAGCGTCACCGGATCTTTCGGCTTCTCGCGATCGTGCAGCATCTCGGGATACATCGGGATGATCGCGCCGGCCCTGACGAACAGCGGCAACTTGTCGAGGGGCGCCGCGTACCCGTTTAGCACCATGGGCCCATTGAATTCCTGGCCGTCCCAGTAATCAATCCAACGGCCGGCCGGCAGGTAGATGTCGTTGCGGATTGGCGAATCTTCGTAGACGGGTGCGACCAGGAACCATTCGCCACTCATAAACTGGTACTGCGTCCGCTTCGACCAGGTGACCGGGTCGTTCGGGTACTCGAGCACCATTGCCCGGACCGCTGGCACGCCCGTGTCATACGCCTCCCGCGTGTAGCTGTACATGTAGGGCGTGAGCCGCATCTTGAGCTTCATGTACTTGCGGTTGTACGTGGTGTACGGCTCGCCGAAGATCCAGGGCTGCTTCATCAGGTTGGTCTGTTTCGACCAGCCGCTGATAATCATCCACACCGGCGTAAACACCTTCCATTGCAGGTCGCGCACCTGCGTCTGCGCGCCCCCGCCGAAGATGCCGTCGACATCGCCGGTCGCCGCGTTGAAGCCCGACAATCCCGCGCCGATGATGGTCGGAATGTGGAAGCGGATGTACTCCCAGTTGCCCGCCTGATCGCCCGACCAGATCGTCGAGTATCGCTGGCCGCCCGCCCAGGCGCATGTGGTCCACACGAACCCGCGCGACGTGCTGTTCTTCTCGATGCCTTCGTACGCATCGCGCATGCCGTTGAAGGCGAACTGATAACCCCTGCCGACCCAGGCCACGTCAAGCTTCATCACGCGCGAGCCGAGCACGCTCACTTCGTTGGCAATCCGGTCGAGACCCTTCTCGGTCCAGAGCCCGGTGTAGAACCCCCGCTTGTGCAGCTCCTGGATGGTCGAATCGAGGTCGACGTATCCGCAGCCATACCCGTCATTGGGCAGGATCCAGCCTCCCGGCATGTCGTTGGCGCGGTACTTGTCGGCGACCTTCGAGATGACGTCGGGCGTCTTCCCCGTCTTGTTGTAGCAGTCCGCGTCGCCAAACTCGAGGCCCCATCGCGGCGGAAAGAACGGCCGGCCGGTCACAAGTGTGTAGCCATCGAGGATCTTCTTGAGCGATGGTCCGTAGAAGTAGTAGGCATCGAATCGCGGCTCGTCGTGCGAGAGCACCATCGGCGACAGGAACGCATAGCTGCCCGGCGACATCGTGTTGCGGAAGGCGCCGTACCCGGCCGTGCTCATATAGAACGGCGCCGGATTCGGCGTCGCGCCGTCAACCCAGCCGCGTGTATTGAGACGGATATTGACGGAGGTGTCGCGATGGGAGAAGTACCCGTTCTGCATCCCGCCGCCGTAGAAGTTCTCCGCCTCGCCGCGACGCAGGCTCTGGATCGTTGATGGGCCGTAGGTGATCGGCCTCGTCTCCTGCCAGATCACCACCGCGTTGTCCTTGTCGAAGAGCGCAAATCGCAGAGGTTTCTTGTAGGCGCGCAGCACGCATTCCTTGCTCTCGAGCCGGTAGTACTCGCCCGAATCCCGCCACGCGACCGGGATCGCGGGTCCTTTGAACACGACGATCTGCGCATCGTCTGGCGCCGGCTGCGCCTCGACAAAGACGCCGCGCGGCCCGACCTGGATGCGGAAGATGTCGTCCCGGTAGAACGCCACGCGAACCTGGTCGGCATCTCCCACCGGCTTGAGACCGCTCTCGGTTTGCACCGGAGGATTGGCCATCACGAGCGTGAAGATGTTGTCCTTCATCTCCACTGTCGCCACGTCGCCGAGCGTGACGCTTGGACCACGGGGAGCCGCCTGGCGCGGTGCCGAGGCCGCCGCCCGGCCCTGGGGCGGGGCCGCCGCCGGCGTCTGGCCAGTGGGCGTGCCGACTCCGCCCTGCCTTGCTGACGTCGTCGCCTGGACCAGGCACAGTTGGAGACTCAGCAGGACCGTGCATAGGGTGACGTATCGCATGCGATTCATGAGTGAAGGGCTCCTTCCGCCCTGCTTTCAGCCTGTCGTCTCCGGCAACCCGGGAAAACCCGGACGCGCGGACAAAAACTGCGCGAGCGGGTATCAAACCGGGTATCGTACGCGCATGAGAAACCGTCTCTTCTTCCTCTACGCCAGCGCCATTCTACTATCTACCGTGTTCGCGTTACCCAACGTGGTCGCCGAGGGAGGCTGTGCGCCCCAGGCGCAGCCCGCCAAGGGCGCGGGGTTGGTGGCCGTTGATTTCAGGGCGATTGGGGAGGGTGGTGCCCCGATTCTCGATCTCAAGCCGGCCGAAGTGTCGCTGAAGATCGGCGGCCGCGCGCGCGTCGTGCAATCGCTCGAACTGGTGCGGTTCTCTGGCGGGCAGGCCGCCACCGATGGTACCGCCGTCGCGCCGCTGGCGCCTCCGTTCGCCAGCAATCGCACGGCAGACGGGGGCCGGGCCGTGATGTTCGTGCTGGAAGATGAGTCTATTCCCGCGGGTCTCGAGAAACCGGTGAGGGACGCCGTGGGCGCGATGTTGGACAATTTGTCCGGGCGTGAAGCGGTCAGCCTCCTCTTCATCTCCCAAGGAAAATTCGAAGTGGGCTTGACGACACAGCATGACACCGTCCGGGCCGCCCTTGGAAAATTCGTCGGCCGGGCCGCGCAGCAGGAAACCGCCGAGGATGCCTCCTGCAGGACGCAACAGGTGCTCGGCGCGTTGAAGGGTGTTGTCGAAGGCCTCGCTGGCGGGACGCCCACGACCATTGTTGTCTTCTCTGGCGGTTTGGTCCCGCCTGGCATCGGCGGTGGCAAGCTGCAGTTTTCCAACTCGTCTGGGGGGTGCGAGATCCGGCAGGAACAGTTCAGCGCGATCTCGACGGCCGCGTCCAAAGCGTTCGTGGACCTATACGCGGTGCTACTGCCAACCGACGCGAGAGGCACCGCACCGGCCGCGACCGGCGCTGTCAGTCGCACCGGTACAGCTAGCGTCTCCGCCGACCCCATGGCCGGTGTCGAGAACCTCGCTGGTGTGACGGGCAATGCGTTGATTCGAGCGGCGGGCAACCTGAACACCGAGATGGCCAGGGTGGCCCGCCAGACGTCGACCTACTACCTGGTCTCGTTCGAACCCGACGCGGCCGAGCGGACCGGATCGGCCGCCCGCGTTGAGCTTCGAGTGAGCCGAGAAAACGCGAAGGTCCGGTCGCGATCCGAAGTCACGATCCCCAAAGGCGTCGGCGCTTCGGCAGAGGCGAAGGCACCATCGGCACGAGACATGCTCCGCGTCGCAACCGTCTATCGCGACCTGTCAATTCGCGCCGTGGCCTACCCCGGACGCGGTGCCGGCGACAAGGATCTGAAGCTGGCGGTGATGTTCGAGCCGTTCGAAGTGGGTCTTCCGTTTGTGTCCGCCACCGTCGGACTGTTCGACGACAAAGGCAAACTGGTCGCGCAGTGGACCGCGCAACCGGCCGAACTTGCCGCGCTGCCGGTGATGGCCGGTTTTCCCACGGTCAAGCCCGGGACCTATCGGATGCGCGTGGCGGCGACCGATGGTTCAGGCCGGGGCGGCACGGTGGACCAGAACGTCATCGCGGAACTGGAGAAGGGCGAACCGCCTGTGCTGATGAGCTCGCTGATCCTTGGCACTCCGGCCGGGCAGGGCTTTGGCCCGAGGCTGCTGTACCAAACCGAGACGAAGGCGCTCGGCTATTTCGAACTGTACGGCGTGCCGAAAACCGCCACGGTGACGGCCACCATCGAGATTGCCGCATCGGCGTCCGGCCCGGCTGTGGCCACGGCGCCGGCCGGGGTGGGCGCGCCTGGCAGCGATGGTCGCCGCGTTGTCCTTGGCGAGATTCCGATTGGCTCGCTCAGCCCCGGCGACCACCTCGTGCGTGTTGCGGTCAGCGTGGACGGCAAGCCCGCCGGTCGTGTCGTCCGGACGCTGCGCAAGATCGGCAGGTAGCTGGCTTCATCGCACCCGCAACGGCGGCGCCGGCTTCGATCGATCTTCGTATGGTCTGGGGACCCACTCGAAAAAGATCCATGTACGGTTCCATGAATCGATCTGCTCGGGCGAGTCATCCTCTCACCAGATGCGGTATCGCGCGCACACGACAGCAGACCGAGACAACGGGTCGAGGTGTCGCGCCGCGCCTCGCACAACGACCGCGCCGTTGGACCAGACCCGGGGTCTGATGATACCGTTCGATCAATCACGTCAAGGCCTTCCACGGGTGTGAACGTGCGCAATCCTGTCAGCAGGACATAGTCCCATGCGGCCACAATTCGTCGTCGCGACACTCGCGGTCCTGGCGGCCGCGGCCGTGACCGCCGCGCCGGTCGGCGTCCGCTTGTGGCCATCGACCATCGCTGCGGCCCAGCAGCCTCAGGTTGTGCCACAGCAGCCGCCACCCGTGTTCAAGGCTGGCGTCAAGCTCGTCCGCGTCGACGTGACGGTGCTGGGCCGAGGCGACCTGCCCGTGGCTGATTTACAGGCCTCCGATTTCGACGTCTCGGAAGATGGCGCGCCGCAGAAAGTCGAGCAACTGCGATTCGTGCGGCTCGACGGGAATCGGCCGCAAGGCGACGAGGAATCGCTGGCGATTCGGTCGCCGGAGCACGCCGAGGCCGAAGCCGCCCGCGAAGACGTGCGCGTGTTCGTGATCTTTCTCGACGACTACCATGTCGACAAGCACCCGGCAATCACCATCCCCATCCGCCGCGCATTGAAGGACTTTATCGGGCGGCTCTGGCCGACCGATCTCGTGGCGATTATGGACCCGTTGACGCCGCTCGACGCGCTGCGCTTCACGCGTGTGAAACAAGACCTGCTCGATACGGTGGCGAAGTTCGAAGGCCGTCAGGGCGAGTATTTTCCCGTGCGCAGCCTTCTCGAAGAAGCCCAGCTCAGATCGGAGAATCCACGGAGGATGCGTGCGCAGGTCACGTTTTCGGCCCTGGCAGGCCTCTGTGTGAAGCTCGGCGGTATGCGCGAAGGCCGGAAGACGGTGATCTTCGTGAGCCAGGGCCCGCCGACCATGTTTGGATTCGGACAACCGAATCTGCGCGACGACATGCAGGAGGTCATCGACGCCGCCCTCCGCGGCAACGTCACCATCGATCCGGTCGATCCCGAGAGCCTCGGCATGGTCATCCGCGATGACTCCCGCGCGTCGCTCTATCAACTGGCGGGTGAGACCGGCGGGCGCGCCGTGGTCAATACCAACGCGATGGAAATCGGCATGGCACAGGTGCTCAACGAAACCAGCGCATACTACGTGCTCGGGTACACTCCAACGCGGACCACCGACGACGGCAGGTACCACAAGATCAGCGTGAAGGTGCGCCGGTCGGGCGTGCGGACGATCGCGCGCCAGGGCTACTGGGCACCAAGCACCAAAGAGATGGAGGCGGCCACCGCGGCAGCAGCCAAGACGCTGCCGCCAGGGGTCGCCAGCGCGCAGGAGATTCTCAAGACGGCTGAACCTGGCCGGCGACCGGTCGAGATCTGGGTTGGACTCTCGCGTGGAGCCGACGGCCGGCCCCGGGCAGTCGTGACCTGGGACCTTCCCGACGTCGCGCGTCCGCTGCCCATCACGAAGCTGGATGTGGAGATCGTGTCCGCGAAGGGGGGAACTCCCGTTGGGCCGGTGCGCACGCTGACGGCCGGTGCGGGAGAGAAGGCGGAACGCCCTGTCGAGATCTTCACGCTGGATCCTGGAGAGTACGAGCTTCGGTACTCAGCGCGCACGGCCGACAACAGCGTGGCCGACCGCTGGGCGCAGGCGCTCATCGTGCCCGACTTCGCCTCGGCCCCGGTGTCGCTTGCGACGCCGAAGTTCTACCGTTCGAGGTCGCTGGCCGAGTTCCGGACGATTCGCGCCGCCAGAGATCCGGTGCCCGCGGTCGTGCGGCAGTTCGGGCGCACCGATCGCGTGCTGGTTGACGCGGAGTGCTACACCGCCGGAACCAGCGAGACGCCGAAACTTGAGGCGTCCGTGATGACCAGGGACGGACGCGAACTGACGACGCTCCCCGTGCCCGATCTGGTCAACGGCCTGGCGCGGTTTGAGCTTCCGGTGGGCAGCTTCGGACAAGGCACGTACCTGCTGCGGCTGCGCGCCAAACTCGGATCGACGGAAACGGAGCTGCTGACAGCGTTTCGCATCGTGCCGTAGAAGCGGGCCCCGCACCCGCTCGGGATTGGGGATTGAGGGTTCGTGACGAATCTTGGGGCGCGATTGATGGCGCCAGGGTGCGGGAGGGCCAGGACAGCCAGGCGGATGGCGAACTGGGGCGCAAGGGTGCCGCGGCGATTCGTGGAGCGGCCCCTCGAACCAAGCCGACGGCGCCAGTCTGCAAAACGTGCCGTGAGGGCCAAAACAGGACTGAGGGGAGAAGCGGGCCCTCGCAAGATCGGCGACTAGCCCCGGCAAGGCACCTTTTGCCGGCTTGTGTGAGCGGGGACGCGGAGCGAGACGCCACGGCGCCGGAGCCCCCGCACGGGCGTTGGGCCTGGCCGGCGCTCGTGAGCGGGGGACGCGGAGCAACCGTCGTCCCGCACGCATGAGACTGCGCGCAGGATGCAATAAGGGGAGGCAGATGAGGCGGAAACCTCGAACAACCGTCCTCGTGGCGGCCGACTGGGCTCCGATCCGCGCGTTCGATTCCCTCGTCGGCCACGATCCCGAAGCCGCGTACGGCGATCTGCTGCCGGTGCTCCGCCAGGCCGACCTTCGCATCGTCAACTGCGAGTGCGCGCTGACCACGGCCGCGAAACCCGTGTGGAAAAGCGGCGCCGTCTTCAAGGGCGAGCCCGGACACGCCAGGGGCCTGACGGCGGTGCCCTTCGACGTCGCGTGTCTCGGTAATAATCATGTCCTCGACTACGGCGTGCGCGGGCTGCGCGAGACCCTGCGGCTGCTCACGCGCCTGGGCATCGAGACAGTCGGCGCCGGCCTCACCGAGAACGAAGCCCATGCGCCACTCACGATGGTCCGCAATGGCCTGACAATCCATCTCGTCAACCTGAGCGAAGGCGAGGATCTGACATCGTCGCGCGGTGGGCCAGGAGTTGTTGGCTGGGACATCCCGCGCGCGATCGCCACCATCGGCCGCTGCAAGAAAGCCGGGGGCGTCGTCATCGCCATCGCGCACTGCGGCCTGGAATACGTGCCCTATCCACCGCCGTACGTCGTGGCAGCGTTCCGCGCGATGGTCGACGCTGGCGCCGATGCGGTCATCGGGCATCATCCTCACGTGCCGCAGGGCATCGAATACCGCGCCGGCCGACCCATCGTCTACAGCCTCGGCAACTTCCTGTTCTATCAGCACACTGAGCTGTTCCATCGAAAAACCGGGTTTTGTGTATCTCTGGTTTTCGACGGGCAGAGGTTCGCGGGACTCGAACTGCACCCGTACCGCATCACCGAAGGTGGACTCCGCCGGCTCGATGGGCAGGAAGACGCGGCGTTTCGCAAGACGATGACGGTGCTCTCGAAGCCGTTTCGAACCGTGGCGGGGCCGGATCGAGCCTGGCAGGCCTATCTCGCGTACTATGGCGCGGCGGGCTTTGCCGCCGAGGTGTCGGGCATCCTCGACCGGATGAAGACCGAACCTCAGAAAGCCGCGGCGATGTTCCGCAATCGCATCACGACGATGCAGCACATCGAGTTGTGGAAGGATTACCTCACGGCGACGATGGCTGGTGGGCCGACGGGCTACTCGCGCGAGGCGTCACGGATGGTGGAGGAGTACTTCGCGCGCACGATATGAGGGCAACCACGGGGGGTTGCCCCTACGCCTCCAGGGCGTCACGGATGGTGGAGGAGTACTTCGCGCGCACGATATGAGGGCAACCACGGGGGGTTGCCCCTACGCCTCCAGGGCGTCACGGATGGTGGAGGAGTACTTCGCGCGCACGATATGAGGGCAACCACGGGGGGTTGCCCCTACGCCTCCGCAGGTTCTTCGTAGGGGCGGGCCCCCGTGCCCGCCCGAGTCTTACATCCCGTACCGTTGGAGCGCGGAATCCACCACCGCCTTGACCAGGCGTCGATAGTCGTCCATCTCGCCGCCCGGCGAGTGGTGATGCAGCGTATAGAGTTGCGGTCCCCAGCTCTTGTGAGGTTTCAGGCCCGGGATCCCGTTCACTTCCATGATCCGGAGCGCGCCGGCGGCATCGGTCTTGATGTCGATGCGCACGTGATCCAGGCAGTTCATCGCGTTGGCGGCCTGCGTGGCGAGAGCCGTGACTTCGTCGGAGCGAGGTCCCGGCGGATGAATGTGTGTGAGGCCGACGCCCCGCAGGTCGGCACGCAGTACCTTGTGTTTGCCGTAGTGCTGCTCGTCGACCGTCACGAGACCCGGCAGGCATTCGCGGTGGTCGCCGTTGCCCAGGACGAGGACTGTAAACTCGTCGCCGGGCATGAAGTCCTCGACCAGCGCCGCCTCGTCGAACTCGCGCTCGATGTAGGACACCTGCCGGCGCAATTGTTCCTCGTTGTCCACGACGCTGTCATCCGAAATGCCGACCGACCGCGACTCGCACATCGGTTTGACGAATGCCGGATACCGGACCACCGACATGTCGTCGTCGCCGCGCAGCAGATGATGCGCGGGCACCGGCACGCCGCGGCGCGCGAGCGCGACGTGCGTGTGGTACTTATCGATCATGTCCTTCATCGTCTGACTGTTGGACCCGATGTACGGGATGCTCCGGCCGTCGAGCACATCGGCCACCCACATTCCGCCCTCGTTGCGGCCGATAAACTTGTCGTTCGGCGTGATGTGGTAGAGCGCGCTCCAGATGATGTCGAACCCGCCGCAATCGAGCAGGGAGAGGAACGCCGATTCGGTCTCGACGTAGGCGATGGCTGCGGAATCGCCCGATTGGTCGATGGCGCCGGCGACCGACCGAGTGACGCTCATATCGCCCCATCCTTGCGCGTCGCCACCGGGGCCGGTGAGTAAAAGAACCTTCATGCTGTGTCTCCCTGGCTGGACCCCGGCTTTCGCCGGGGTGACGAGAACTCAAGAACAGGCTCCGGTCTCTCTTCCGTCCGCCGCCCCGTCATTTCCGCGGAAGCGGGAATCCCTGGCTGGACCCCGGCTTTCGCCGGGGTGACGAGAACTCAAGAACAGGCTCCGGTCTCTCTTCCGTCCGCCGCCCCGTCATTTCCGCGAAAGCGGGAATCCCGGGCTGGACCCCGGCTTTCGCCGGGGTGACGAGAACTCAAGAACAGGCTCCGGTCAGAAGAGATCGGGCACATGTGAATACGATTGCAGCGCGCATGCGGTGGCCGAAGACACCGGAGCGACGAGTCGACCGATTCCCGCTCGCGTGCTCTCGTCGAGTGTCACCTTGGACAGCACTTCAACTGTGATCACGCCTCTCGCTGGTAGCGACGATCCGCGTGGAGCCAGAGACGGATCCTCGGCGGCGTGAGGCGGAGCTTCGCGACGAAATCCCGCTGTGATCACGCCTCTCGCTGGTAGCGACGATCCGCGTGGAGCCAGGGACGGATCCTCGGCGGCGTGAGGCGGAGCTTCGCGACGAAATCCCGCCGCCGGTTCGGGGACGACCAGGCGCACCAGTGCGCCGTTTGGATCGAGGATGCGGACCGCACGCCCCGAGGCGCGCTCGAGCGACGCGCGAAACCGGTCCGCCACGTAGCCATAGTGAGTGCAACACAACCCGGCGAGAAGCGGTCCTGTGCGCGGCATCAACGCCGCCGCCTGCGAGGCCGACTGATCAATCAGGCGTTCAACCTCTGAGCTCCCGGCGTCCTTCTCAATCGCGGCCGCCAGGCCGTGGCACGGCACCGAGACGATTCGATCTGGCGCAATCCCCCGCTGCACGAGCCGATCGCGATGCACGCCAGACTCCACCGTGATGCGCGTGCCGAAGAGCGCGATTGAACCACTCCGGTCCCCGCCGAGCGCCTCGTGGAACAGGTCGACGCCCGCGTCGATGATGCCGACGACCGGGAGCGCCGATGTGCGCGCGAAGCGGGTGAGGCCAAAGAGCACCGAGAGCGTGTTGCAGGCAATGACAATCCGGTCGGGCCCCAACTGGCTCATCCGGGCGAGCGCGCGATCGAAGAACGCCAGGCGTGTCGCCTCGTCGGGCAGCGAGTTGTACCCGCGCCCTTTTTCGGGCCACGCGTTGAAGTACGTCAAGCGGACGTTCCCGGCACTGCCGGAGAGGCGGAAGGCGCTTTCGATGGCGGCACAGATGCCGAGGCCGCCGAGGCCGGAATCAGTGATGACAAGGTGCACGCGAGGTCCTGCTGGACCCATTCTATGTCGCCAAGGCGCGTCGGTGACTGATTCCACATCGGACTCCCGCGCCACATCGACTGGGTGAAGTCGTCATGCCGGCGGAAGCCGGCATCCAGAGAGGGACACGGCTGGCTTCCCGCCTTCGCAGGGATGGTGAGCCTACGCTACTGCGTTGTCCCGCAGTTCATCTCCTCGTTTCCGTCGTCGGCGACGAGCGCGTCAGCCAGTGGTAGCCGTGTGCGGACGGGCGGACCGACGCGCTCGAAGAGCGCCTGGCCTGCCAGCGCAAGATAGGGTGGGCCACCAGATTCGAGCGCTCGGGCAATCGGCTCGACCATCACCGCCAGGTGGTCGGTTTTGAAGTGTGCGGCGGCCTCAGCGGTGATCTGGGCGCGCTCGTTTTCGCCCGACGCGAGCGCGTACGCCTGCTTGATGGCAAGGTACGCCATGAAGCCAGCCTCCACCGACAGATGATCTTCCGCCTCGATGGTGTCCGGCCGGTAGGCGAAGGCCTCGTAGTAGGCGTTGAGCTCGGAGAGCAGATAACCGAGCTGCACGCCGCCGAGATAGGTGACCTCGCGCGGCGACACCGGCCCGCCAGGGCCGAAGAGCGAGTGATGCAGGCCTTCGGACGCTTCGGTCTGCGCGGCCTCGGCCGCGGAGCGCAGTTGCTCGTCGCGCGTGTCGGCGCCAAGCGCGGCCACCTGCTCGCGCCAGCCTGGACGCGGGCACTCGAACAGCAGCCCGATAAGCCTCCACGCGGCCGCGGCGTGGAGCAGTTGTTCCTGTTCGGGCGAGAAGGTGGGCGGCGAGGTCGTCATCGGGTCACTCTCGCGAACAACGGAATCCAACCCGTGCGCATCTTGCGGGCGCCGGCTTCACGCTGCGACCCCTGCCACACCGCAAACGCCACGTTGGCGCGCTGGCCCTCAGCCAATCCCTGCGGCCACGATCGCACGATCACGACCGACCATCCCGTCTTGCCGTAGACGCCTTTGCCGGTGGATCCGCGCGATGACACCGACGTCAGAGTGCCCGGTCCCTGGGCGACCAGATCCTCCACCGGCGTCTTGCGCGGCCCGCTCCGCGTGTTGCCGAGCGTCCGGGCCGGTGCGTACCGCCTCTCCATCTCCGTCTGCTCGGCGGATCCCTGCTTGAGCGACTGGGCGTTGAACGGGTAGTGGTCGATGGAGGCGTTTGGATAGAGGTCGCGGATCGTGTCGCCGCGGCCGTCGACTGTGGCCTGCCAGTCGGCGCGCCAGTACGTGACCTCGACAGGCCTGGCCGTTTCGCCCATCTGTGGAGCGGGAGGCTCCTTCTCGAGTGTCTGCGGAATCTGGACCGCGCAGGCATCGATCATTAGGGCCGGGCCCGGCAAATCGCTCTTTGTGCCATCGCCCCATTCGAGGCGAAAGGCGACGGTCGTGCCGTCAGTTACCGCACGGACCCGAACCTCGGCCGTCGATGGCGTCATCAGGCGCGGTTCGACCAGATCCTGCGGGATCATCTTCGCGACGTGCTCCGGCGCCTGCTCCCACGCCGCATCAGTTGGCGTGGACGGCACCGAGGCGACGCGGTGCGCCTCGACGTCAGGGACAGAGGCGGGCGCCTGCCTGCAGCCAGACCCGAACAGGAAGACCGCCAGCACAGATGCCGGCAACATGCGAACCAGTAATCTCATGGCGTCCTCACACAGGACCCGACGAAACACGAACGGCATCCTGTTCTCATCTCCACCGGAACTCACTTGACTCGACGGGCAACCCGGGGTCTGAAGACCCCGGGCTCCATCAGAAGATGCGCATCGACGTCATCAACTCAGGCGGCCTCCCAGCCTAGGCCCTCAGGGACAGTTGGTGCGGATAATCTGCAGTTTCGGATCAATTCCCGGCCGGACGTGCACGGGCTCGCGCAACGGCACCTTGACCAGTTCCGCGCCCTTGTCGTCCAGTCCCGAGATCGTCTCGCCCTGCCGGCGCCATTTCGAGACCACCATCTCGGTCGAACCGAGCAGGCACAGCAGGCCGGCCAGATCCATGTCCGTCGCCGCGGTCCGGTACGCCTTCATGGCGGCACCCGCGCCTGGTCCGAACAGTTGCTCGTTGAAGGACAACGGGGCGTGGATGGGCGGAATGTAATAGACGTTCGGCTCAAGCCCGTACTGCGGGAAGAGCGGCAGCGCCAGCTTCCGCACACGAACGAGATAGTCGATAGGATTGTCGGGCCTGGCCTGATCGGGCTTCGACAGATACCCCGCCAGCCGGATCTTGCCAATGCAGTTGACGAAGCACTGCGGCGAGATGCCCTGCTCCATCTTCGGGTAGCACGCGATGCACTTCTCGGACGTCCCGGTCATCGGGTTGAAGAAGACCTTCTTGTACGGGCATCCGCGCACGCATTCCTGGTACCCGCGGCACCGGCTCTGGTCGACCAGCACGATGCCATCCTCCTGCCGTTTGTAGATCGATCCGCGCGGGCACGAGGCCAGGCACGCGGGGTACGTGCAGTGATTGCAGATGCGCGCCAGGTAGAAGAACCAGTTCATGTGCGGCAGCGTGATGATTGCGCCGTGATCGACCTGGCCCGCGCAATCGTCCTCGCCGACGTTTGGATACGAATAGTCCTGCTCCTCCGGGCGCCAGCCGAGGACGCGCTCGCCGGCCGGGGCCGACTCGAAGATCGTCTGGCCCGCGTACTTCGATCCGTTCCAGTGCTGGCCCTCGAGCATGTCGAGCAGCTTGACGTCATACGCGAGCGGGTACGATCCGTACGGCTTGCTCTCGACGTTGTTCCAGAGCATGTACTCCTGGCCCTTGCCCGACGTCCACGTCGTCTTGCAGGCCAGCGTGCAGGTCTGGCACGCGATGCACTTATTGGTGTCGAAGACCGCCGCGAACTGCCGTTGCGGACGGCTCTCGGGATACCAGTAGGACATCTCCCGTCCGAGTTGCCAATTGTAGACGCGAGCCATCAGGCCTTCTCCTCTCGGGTTGCGACAAAGCCGCCAGCCAGAAATGTCTTCATCGCCGCCGACTCGTAGCGAGGCCGGATGCCTATCGCGGCCGGCCGCCACAGGCTCTTCTGGTCGATGCCGCCGGCCTCCGCCTTCGTGATCTTGACGAACGCTTCACGCGGCGCGCCGGTTGGGCAGTGGATATCGGCTTCGAATCCCTGCCGGATGCCCTGCCCGAACGTCGTCTTGTGGATGAGCGAATCGGTCATCCACGTGGGCTTGAGCCACCCGCGCGTGGCCGACTGGTGAGAGCCCGACCGGAACATCGCCTGGTAGCCGGTACGCGGGTTCTTTGCCAGACCATCGGCGCGCGACTTGCGTCCTTCGACCGATCCGGGCGTCGCCGTGTACATGTTGAACCACATGCGCGTGACGCCGCGGGGCGTGCCCGGGTAGTACCGCGCACGGCAGATCAGACGCGCGAACTCCATGTCCTTCGGGTTCTTCTGCCAGCCGCGG
>Ga0315273_10001619_pt1 | contig 25764 bp, 18 predicted proteins | sample YL17G02_0_MG_FD_205753 | JGI IMG/M metagenome (GOLD analysis project Ga0315273, IMG submission 205753) | Sediment microbial communities from Yellowstone Lake, YNP, Wyoming, USA - YL17G02_0 | ecosystem: Environmental > Aquatic > Freshwater > Lake > Sediment | place: USA: Wyoming | collected... | reverse complement strand
GAGCAAGTTCCCCAGGGCAGGCCCCTCCGACAGGCCGAAGCGTCTCAAGGCGCGACCGCTGAGAATAGGCCGGACGTGACGCCACTCTCGCAGAAAGCGGTCGGCGCGCTCCCCTAGCAACGCCTTCTCCGCCCTGAGGCTAAGCGCCCAGATGGCGGCGATGCTAAGAGGCTCCAGCATCTCCACGACGGCGCTGGCTGGGAGGTCAGGCTTCTCAAGGGCCGGTAGCAGACTCCGCAGCTTCACCGTGTCGTGGAGCGCTCGTTGGTGACGCCGGGAAAGCGAGAGCCGTTCCGTCAACGAATCCACCTCCTCGTTGCTGCTTGCCCAGGAAAGGAGACAGAGGCAGACTTCGTCCCAGGGAACCGGGCGCTTGTCTTGAGCGCGGAGGAGGGCCTGCTCGCTTTGCGCATCCAGTTTTAGGGCGGGGTGAAGCGCTCTCAATAGTCCCAACTCCCGGCACCGGGCCAGCAGGAGATGGGGACTGTCTTCGTAGAGCATCAGGAGAAGTTCCCGCCGCAGACGGGCGCCGCTAATCGTGTCAAGGTAGGCCCGATCTCTTTCCAGCAGCCGGGCCGTGCCGGGTTCCATCTCGAATGAGAGCCTGACCTCGTAGCGGGCGGCCCGCAACATGCGAGTAGCGTCGTCTTGGAAGCTACGGTCGTGGAGAACCCGTATTGCCCGCTGTTCGATGTCTTTAGTGCCGCCGAAGGGGTCGATCAGCTTACCTGCTGCGGGCTGGGTCAGGCGGAGCGCCATCGCGTTCACCGTGAAGTCGCGGCGGGCGAGGTCATCTTCGAGGGGCGCTGGCCGTACTACAGGAAGAGAGCCGGGGTGGGGATACTCCTCAGCTCGCGTCTGGGCCAGGTCGATGGTGAAGAGAGCGCCTTTGACTGAGGCTGTTCCGAAGCTGGGATGGATGACCACACGGCCGTCTGTCGCTTGCGCCAGCGCCTGGGCAAGCTCGATCGCGTCGACCTCGACGGCGATGTCGAGGTCGACCTGTTCGCGCTCCAGGAAGAGGTCGCGGACGGCGCCGCCGACGAGATAGAGCGCTATCTTCCGGCTCTCGGCGAGGCGGGTCACCGTGTCCAAGAGGGCCTGATTGGGGGCTGACAGTCGCGCCCGAAGCGCCGAAAGAGGGGCCGAAGTAGACATAAAGTTTCCTGGCGATGGGTCGATTCAGCCGTCAGTCTATTCGCAAGCCGGTCAATTATAGCATGCTAGCCTTGACAAAATTGGGAGGAGCCCCCTATTATGCGCCTGACGCTAGCCGGAGTGTTGTGGCATCGCGCTGAGTGTTTATTGCTTATGCTGGGCTGTGTCGAGGGGATGGTGAGAGTGTCGTCATGTCCGGCCCCGCCTGATAGCGTTGATTGTTGTTGGGGTTAGAGAGACCGCCTGTGGGCGGTCTATCGCTTTTGTCGGATAGGTTTTGACATCGGCGCGGGTTTCTAGAGGAAGCGAGCAATTGGCGGACTGGGACTTGCTGGAGAAGCGGCTAGGGACTAAGTTTCGTGATCGCTCTCTTATTCAGCAGGCTCTAGTTCATCGCTCCTATCTGAATGAAGCCCCGGGAACCGGACTTGAGTCGAATGAGCGTTTGGAGTTTCTCGGTGATGCCGTATTGGGGCTGGTTGTGGCCGGAAAGCTGTACGCAGATTTCCCGGACCGGGCCGAGGGGCAGCTTACTGAGCTGAGGGCGGCGCTGGTCCGGAGGGAGACGTTGGCTCGGGTGGCAAAGCGGCTCTCTTTGGGGGAACACTTTTTCCTGGGCCGGGGCGAGGAGTCAGCGGGTGGGAGAGGACGTCCCTCCAACCTGTCCTGCGCCTATGAGGCCGTCGTTGGGGCTGTCTACCTGGATGGCGGCATGGACAAGGCACGCCGGTTCATCATCAGGTCGCTGGCCCCGGAGTTCGCGGCCCTCCCGCAGGGGCGCATTCTCGCCGATCCGAAGTCGCGCCTTCAGGAGGTGTTGCAGGCCCGATACCAACGGCCGCCCGTGTACAAGGTTCTGCGCGACGAAGGGCCGGATCACTCCAAGACATTCACCGTGCAGGTATTGGTGGGGAGGAAGGTGCTGGCTGAAGGACAGGGGCGGAGCAAGCAACAGGCGGAGAAAGAAGCAGCTCGACACGCTTTGGAGAGTCTTGAAGGGAAGGCGGCTGAAAGTGTTAGAAAGGGCTCCTGACCTCTCTCTAGAGGGTAGCGATGTACCTTAAGCGCCTGGAGATACACGGTTTCAAGAGTTTCGCTGCTCGCACCGTGTTTGAGTTCGGGCCGGGGATAACATGCATCATCGGGCCCAACGGGGTCGGCAAGAGCAACGTCGCCGATGCCATCCGCTGGGTGTTGGGTGAGCAAAGCGGGCGTACTCTGCGCGCCCGCCGGGTGGAGGATATTATATTCTCGGGCAGCAGCCAGAGGTCGGCCGTGGGCATGGCCGACGTTAGCCTCGTCTTCGATAACAGCGACGGCTGGCTGCCGATCGAGTTCGGCGAGGTGGTGATCGGCCGCCGTGCCTACCGCGATGGGCAGAGTGAGTATCTGCTCAACCGCAACCGTGTCCGTCTGCGGGACATCCAGGACCTGTTTGTGCATGCGCATCTGGGTCAGGGCGGCTGCACCTTTATGGGCCAGGGTTTGGTGGAGGAGGTCCTGAGTCTTCGCCCGGAGGAGCGCCGCAGTCTCATCGAAGAAGCCGCGGACGTGCGTCGCTATCGGGTGAAGCTAGATGACGCCCGCAACCGGCTCAGCGCTACTCGCGACAACCTGGAACGCGTCAACCTACTGATCGGCGAAATTTCCCCTACTCTGGCCCGCCTGGAAAGGCAAGCGGAAAGGGCCGCGACCTACAGCCGTCTTAGTCACCAATTGAGTCAGGCGCTTCGGGCGTGGTACGGCCACCTCTGGCGGGAGGGACAGGACACCCTGACCGCGGCTCTCGCTGACCACGACCAGCGCCAGGAGGAGTATCGCCAGGCAGAGGCCGAGATTCATACCTATCAGGAGGGGCTGCAGTCGCTTCAGAAGGCGATCGCGGATCGTCGTCGGGAGATGAGCGAGCGTACGGCGGCCGAACGTGAGCTGGCCGACGAGGTACGCCGTCTCGAGAACCAGTGCGCCCTTGATGAGGAGCGGCACCGGCTTCTGAGCGAGCGCTGCCAGGAATTGCGTTCGGATATGGAGGGTGTGGAGGCGGAGAGGCAGCGTCAGTCTCAGGGAGCAGTGGGAGCCGATGACCGGCAGGCGAACCTCGACCAAGAGATGGAGAGATGTCTGGCGCAACTCTTGGCGCACCGTCAGGAACTGGCGCATGTGGAGAAGGAGCGCGCCGAGTTGCGCCGCGAGGCGGTTGAGGCGGAAGAGAAGGCCGTGCGGGCCCAGAACGCTCTCCGTGAGATCGACGCGCGGCTGGAGCGGGCTCAGAAGGCGGAAGAGGGCTTCTCACTGAACGTCGACGAGATGAAGGGGCGGCGAAGGGAGATCGTTCACCGGCTCGCGTCCCTGGCGCAGGATTTCCGGGCATACCATGAGGAGAGGCAACGTATTGAGCGAGAGCTGACGCCCCTCGCCGACAGTCAGATGGCCCTGACCCGGAGGATCGCTGAGGCGAGGGCAGCGATAACCCGCTCTGAGGAGTCAGTGCCCGAGCTGCAAGGCCAACTCGAGCGGGCCACGGCACGTCTCGATATTCTCGGCCGTGTCCAGAGCCGGCATGAGGGCTTTGATACTGCTGTACGCACTCTCCTCATCGCCGGCGGACGTATCCCACCCGGGGATGAGACGGTCTATCCTCAGCCGAACAGCCTGCAGGGCGTCCTGGGGATTGTAGCGCGGCTGGTTCGTGTTTCGGCCGGACTGGAAAAGGCAATTGAGGCGGCCCTGGCGGCGAACCTGCAGGCGATCGTGCTGGAGAGCCACAGCGATGCGCTGGCGGTAATCGAGCTGCTCGATCAGTATCAGAACGGCCGCGTCACAATGTACCCCATGGACAGCCTCAAGCCTTCGCGGCCGCTCGTGTTGCTCAAAGAGAAGGGGATCCTCGGTGTAGCGTCGGATCTGGTGAGCTGTGAGGGTCGCTACCGCCCACTGTTCGAGACGCTTCTCGGTCGCACGATTGTGGTAGAGAATCTGCCCATGGCCCTGAAGGTCGTGAAGCGGGGTCTGGGCAGTGTTGTGACACTGGATGGAGAGCTGTTCCAGCCAATGGGCTCGATCACCAGTGGTACGTCCCGCAGCGCTGGTGATCTTGTGGCGAGGGAGAGCGAGCTGCGAAGCCTGCCGGAAGAGATATCCCAGCTTCAATCGAATCTGGGGAACCTGCAGGCGGTAATCGCCAGTGAGCGGGAGACGATTAAGAGCTGCGAGTCGGAGCTGGCGGCGCAGGAGCAGCGGCAGCAGAGGCTGTGGCAGGAGCGGGCGGAGTTGGAACAGTCGCTGGTCGAATACCAGGGTCGGCTGTCGCTCGCCGGCGGGCAGATGCGGGAATTGCGTCACGAAGCCGCGCGGAATGAGCAGGGCGCGAAGCAGTTCCTGGCGGAACGGAAGGGACTGGAACGAGAGAGGGACACTCTTGTGGCAGAGGCGGAAGCTGCGGCCGAGAAGGCGCGCCACGACACCGAGGCTGTGGCAGCGCTGAACGAACGGCTGCCAGCTCTCACCGAAGCTGTCACGGAGGCCAGTATCGCCCTCGCTGCTGTGGAAGGGGAACGCCAGGCGCTCGTCATGCGCCGCGAAGAGCAGGAGGGTGCCCTCGCCCGCATCGATTCCCAGATCAGCCGCAAGTCGACGCAACTGACGGACCTAGAGAGGGAGATCGCCGCGCTGGCGGTGCGCCTTCGTGACGGGAAGGCGTCTTTCTTGAAGCAGCAGGAGCAATTGGCGGCCCTGACGCGAGTGCAGGGGCCGGGTCAGGAGGAGTTGACGCAGCTCGAATCGCGGGAGAGGAGCCTCAAGGGCGAACTGGAGGCGGCGCAGTCACGGCGGCTGGAGGCGGAGCGAGGTCTCCTCGAGGCGCAGGCAGAGGTGAAACTCAAGACAGATGAAGTGAACGCTCTGCAAGGTAACATGGAGGGCGAAGGGTTCGTACCGACCGAGACGGGAGACATCGTTCCAGTAGCCGCTCCCACTCCCGCGGAGGTGCCGACCTGGCTGGCGGAGGAGATGGAGACAGCAGGCGAACCTGAGACCCGTCTACCGCCGATACAGGGCGGCGCTCCTATCGATCCCGCGGCTCTAAAGGAGGAGATCTCCCAAATCCGGTCACAGATGCGCTCGCTCGGCCCCGTCGATGAGCAGGCGCCTGCCGACTACGCGGAGAGAAAGCAACGCTACGATTTCCTCACCGGCCAGACGGATGACTTGAGCCAGGCCGAGGAGTCGCTGCGAGAGGCGATCATTGAGCTTGAGGAGAAGATCAGTAGTCGCTTCACGGCGGCGTTCCATCAGGTAAACAGCCAATTCGAGGAGTACTTCACAACCTTCTTCGGCGGTGGCAGCGCTCGCCTTCTCCTGGCGCAGGCCAAAGATGACGAGGAGCCGGGGGTCGAGATCGTGGCGCAGCCGCCGGGGAAAAGGGTCAGCAGCCTGTCGATGCTGTCCGGCGGCGAGCGGTCGCTGACGGCGATATCGCTGCTCTTTGCCCTCCTTCAGACGCGACCATCGCCCTTCTCTGTCCTGGATGAGGTGGACGCTGCTCTTGATGAATCCAACGTGGGGCGTTTCGTGGAGGCGGTGCACAAGCTCTCGGAGAAGAGCCAGTTCATCATCATCACCCACAACCGACGCACCATCGAGACGTCCGATCATCTCTACGGTGTCTCGATGGGACGGGACAGCACATCCAGCGTCCTATCGCTGCGGCTCTCCGACGTTGCTCTTAAGGAGTAACGGTCGACTGGGCGCTGCGCTTCTACAGAGACAAGATGTGCACGGATGCGGCTGCCGCTTCACCGCGCACCATACCGCCGCCGTTCTCGGTCAGCCCGACTTTGGCTCCTGCTACCTGACGGTCGCCGGCTTCTCCCCGTAGCTGGAGGAAGAGTTCATAGAGCTGGGCTACGCCGGTCGCTCCTACAGGATGCCCCTTGGAGAGAAGCCCTCCGCTCGTATTCACGGGGATCCTTCCCCCCAGTTCGGTCACACCCTCGTCGATAAGCCTGCCGCCCTCACCGGCCGGGCAGAACCCCAGTTCTTCGTAGATGATGAGCTCCGCGGGAGAGCTGGCATCATGTACCTCGGCGACGCTGACATCCTCAGGGCCGATGCCCGCCATCTCGTAGGCTTGGCGGGCGACGCGCTCCGTAATCCCCGGCGTCCGGCTGTCCGTACCTGAGGCTAGGGCGCTGCCTCGCACCCACACCGGCTTTGTAGTGTATTGAGAGACCTTGTCGGCGGCGACGAGGACGGCAGCGGAGGCTCCATCGCCGATGGGCGCGCACATCAGCCGGGTCAGCGGCTCAGTAACCGGTGGCGAGGCCAAGATCTCTTCGAGCGTGTAGACTTCGCGATACTGGGCGTGAGGGTTGAGACTGCCGTTGCGGTGGTTCTTGACGGCTATCTTGGCGAACTGCTCCTTGGTGGTGCCGTAGCGCTGCATGTGAGCACGCGCTCCAGCAGCGTAGATATCCATGAAGACGCTGCGCGACTTACCCGGCTCGCCAGTGCTGCCAGCGGTTGTCTTCGCTTTTTCCGCCTGTTCCTTCATGAAGGCGATCATCTGCGCCGCAAGCTCAACGTCCGTGCCTGCTGTGAATGCAGAGAACACACGGGCCTTGTCCTCGCTGTACATCTTTTCCATGCCGACGGCCAGGGCTATGTCGAACATGCCGGAGGCGACGTAGAGCCAGGCGAGCTGGAATGCTGTGGACGAACTGGCGCAGGCGTTCTCGGTGTTGACCATCGGGATCCCTTCGACCCCCATGTCACGCAGCACAACCTGGGCCCTTATGCACTCCTGGCCCGTGGAAAGGCCGGCCGAGGCGTTTCCGACCACTGCTACTTGGGGTACAGATTTGTCCATCCCCGCGGAGCTTAGAGCCGCCTCGACGGCTTCCCTTGTTAAGGACTTCAGATTGCGGTCCAGATACTTGCCGAAACGGGTCATGCCCGCTCCCACCACGGCGACGTCTCTCATGGATTCCTCTCTTGGCTCAGCTTTCGATTCGCTTGAACATTATGTTGTCGTTCTCACTCGTCCAGACGAATGTTGTCAAAGAAACGCATCAGCTTGTACTGGAAGTTCCGGTAGAGCGGGAGCTGGTCGGTGGCGTGTGGGTCGGGCGTCCCCTCCGGCGAGATGAACGCGCTCTGACCGAGAGGGATGATGTTGTAGGCCGCGATCCGGGGCTGACTGAGTAGCACGACCTGGGCGTAGGTCGCCCGGTTGGACAGCGGTATCCGACCTAGTTCTATTCCGAGCGGGTGCTGGAAGACGATATCTCCCCTCGGCACGATCCAGCGCGACATATCTGCTGTCCCGAAGAGGGAGGTGAGCGAATCCAGCGCTTCCTCAAGGCTGCGTACCATGACCGTGTTCGGGTCGGCGCCGTTGAAGTAGTTCTGGCTGGGTGGAACGGCGGAGCCCGCCCCGTCGAGCACGTGAAGCAGCACATTTGTATCCACAGCTTTGACCTGGGTCCCCAGCTCGTCGCCGAAGACGTCGTGCTTCATTTTGTCCTGCCATACCCAGAAAATGACGTGGCCCAGCTCAAACTCCGTGCTGGTTATGGCATCGGATATCACGTTTCCATCCCAGGCTTCGAGGACAGCTCGCGCCTGTGGGGCGAGCGGATGGGTTGAGGGTATCGCATCGAGGGCATGCAGCAGGTAGGGCTTAAGGTAGCTTGACTCGCGGCCTAGCGTCTCTAGGCGGCCAATATCCTTCGGGATGTCGTACATATCGGCAAGAGATATGAGCTGCGGGCCGTTGAGACGGACTTGGATGTCGGCGACGCGGCTCTGCTTGCCGAGAAGTCGGTTGTCGGGGTTGGGGTACCAGACGGCTGGCTTGTTGTTCCAGTTGGCGAGCCAGCCTTGAGCGGGGTTTATCGAGGTTGGCATAGGAAGGATACCGCCGGGCCATTCCGCCTCGCCCGTGCCGGGAAGCGGCAATCGGGCATCAAATCCGGCCGGTCGCAGGGGGACCTGACCGGTCTGCCAATAGGCGATGTTCCCTGCTTGGTCGGCGTACATGAAGTTGTGCGAGGTAACGATCAGTTTGGCCGCGTTTTCGAACTGACTAACGCTGTGGGCGCGGTCGAACATCAGGAATGGCATCGTCGCCTCGTATTCCCTCATCCAGTGGGCGCGTTTCTGACTGAACGCTACCCCTTTCGTCGCGTCGACGCCGATGACCGGTCCATGGACGGTGCGCATGATGTCGTAGGTGACGGTGTCAAGGCCGATGGGCACGCCGGGAGCCGTGGCTCGCACCTTTATGGTCTCCTGACGGACTTCCATAGGCGTGCAGACACCATTGAACATGTAGGACGTAGGGCCGCAGAGGGTCTCGGCGTAGGTGTCGACGTTGTCGCCGGTGGCGGTGGTCGACGTCCAGGCGATGTCTTCGTTGCGGCCGATGAGGACGGGGGGCACGCCGGCGAAGGCCATGCCCATGACGTCGAAGCCGTTGCCGCCCTTCAACTGCACCTCGTGGATGACGGCAGGGGTATCGAAGCCCATCTGGGGGCCACCGTAGAGCATCGCTGCCCCCTCGTTGCTCTTGATCGGCCTAATGGCCCAGGCGTAACTGCCGAGCTTGGTGGGAATGCTAAGCGATGCCCAAAGCCGCTTCGCTTCGGCAATCCCGGAATCTGTCACTGCGCTGCCCGCGCCGGTCATCTGGGCCGTCAAGTTGACAGGCACGGCCGAGGCTGAGACCTCGGGTGGTATCTGGACGCTGCCGGCAGGAGGGACAGTGACAGGGGAGTCGCGGTCGTTGATCCAGCGCAGGTCGTTAAAGACTCCCCAGCCCGCGCTTTCGCCGTTCCTGGCGATGAGGTCATTCAGCAGGCTCTGGTTCTCCAACTCTGAGCCGCCGATCTCGCCGAACTGGCGCACCATGAAGGCGCCGAAGGCGGTGGAGTCGCGAAGAGACCAGGGAGAGGGTATGAATCCCAACACTTTGAACTCGTAGGGTAGGTTGTGTTCCGGGTCGGCTTTGACCACTTCCTGTATGTAGCGATTGATGCCGCCTATGTAGGCTTTGTATATCTCGCCCTCTTCTCCAGGGATCTGGGAGATCATCCAGTCCAGCTCAGCATCGGTGTAGCCGTCTCGCCGCGCGACCTGGTCCGCCTCGACGAAGGAAGGGCCAAATACCTCGGAGAGCGTACCGCGGGCGGCCCGTCGGTGCACCTCAAGCTGCCAAAGCCGGTCCTGCGCAACGGTGTAGCCGTAGGCCTCGAATAGAGCGCGGTTCGTTGGGGCGAAGATGTGAGGGATTCCCCATTCATCGCGGTAGATGCGCGCCTTTACTCCGTCGACGTCAAGGGTCGTCCACCCGGCAGGCGCCGCGCCGGTGCTGGACTGAATGGCTAGGGCCGCTACGATGGCTAGCAGGGGGAGAATGAAGCGAATTCGGGTGATCACGGTGCACCTCCCTGTGGATTCACTGGCTCTCTGTCCGTTAGGGCGCCGCGGGTGTCGCGAGACTAGACGCCAATAGGCGGCGCAGTGATGTTGAATCCCTTCGAGGTAATATGGCTTGGAGCCGTCGTGGATGGCCAAGCCGAAGCCGCAAATCGCTCTTGTCCCGATGTCATGATCTTATCATAACTAGCATCATCTTGAAGGCTTGCTCGGCCTGAAGAGCGTGCGGCTGGTTAGCGGGCATGATCACCATCTCTCCTTGCCTAAGATGGGAAGCCTTTCCAGAGATGGTCACCTGAGCTTCGCCGTCGATGATGTAGACCAGGGCATCGAAGGGCGCCGTGTGTTCGCTTAGCCCCTGTCCTTTGGCGAAGGCGAACAGCGTGATCGTGCCGCCAGGCGCACCCACTATCTGCCTGCTCACCACTGAACCGTCTTGGTAGGCGACGAGCTCTCCGAGCGAGAGGACACGGGCCGCGAGATCGCTGTTCTTGGGGAAGGGTTTCTCTTCTGCCATCGGCGCTTGTGCCTCCACTTGGTAGAGACAGAATATCAGGGTGGTGAGGGCGACGCAAACCTGGAAATGTTGCTTTTTCGGGGAGAGTGCCCCATTATTGGCGCAGTATTGTAGCGCTGGGGGAGGAGAACGCAAATGCCGTTTTGTCACAAGTGTGGTGCCCAGAACGAACCGGAGGCAAACTACTGCGAGGAGTGTGGTTCGCCTCTTGTGACTGTTGGGCAGCCGGATTCCGCCGGCGCTGCGCCGCCTGCTCCTCCGGAGGTTGCAGGCGCTCAAGCACCGCTTGGGCCCACACCGCCGGCCGGGCCGCCAATGCCTGGCCGTGCCCCCTGGCGTCTGCTGGGCGTCCTGGTGCTGGTGGCCGTGGTAATCGGGGGTGGCGTAGCGGTGTACGTTGCGACTTCGGGTGGAGACGACGATGGCGGGTCGCTGGGTGGTCGGGAGAAGGAGGAGACGGTAGCGGCTCCATCACCGACAGTCGAGGCGACCCAGAAGCCTGAAGTCACTTCAAAACCGACTGCGTCAGGGAAGGCAACGCCTACGCCCAAGAAAGTCCCGGCGGCAACACCGACGAAGGAGACGTCGCCACCGCCTGCGAGTGTGGGCGCGCAGGTGAAGGCCATCGCAGCGTTCATCGAGGGCTATGGGGAACAGTACGCCGGTGACTGTGAGTCCACGAATGTCGATACGGATGCCGGCAAGTACTGCTCGAAGCTGTGGGAGGACCGCGGCGACAGCGCCATCTACATCATCGGCCTCACCTTCTCCGAGTTCGATACCTGGCTGCTGCTGGAGAAGACAGACGGTGACTGGGAGGTGACCGACTGGTTGGGTGTGACGGAGGAGGAGCCTGAGCCCCCCTGGTAAGCTTCGCTGGTCAGCGAAGCAAGTCTGCCACAGTTCCGAACTGATATCCCATTGCCCGCAAGCCCTGGATGATCTGCGGCAATGCCGCCGCATCGGCTGACTCGGAACCGACGTGCATTATGACGATCGCACCCGGGCGCGCCCTATCCAGAACCGTCTGAACGATCTGCTCCGCCGTGGCGTGATTCCATCCGAGAGTGTCGATGCTCCACATGATGACGTAGCTGTAGCCGGCGGCGAAGGCGTCACAGAGAACCGAGTCATCGACATCACCGTAGGGCGGTCGAAAGAACGGCCTCGTACCGGCCCCCGTTAGCTTCCTCACTGTCACCTCAGTCTGCTCGAGTTGGGAGATGCGTTCGTCGCGCGTAAGCGGTGCTTCGCCGGTGGAGGCCCCGGTAAATGAGGGATGGTCTTGGGAGTGGTTCATCAAGAGATGACCGCCGGCGGCGATGGCTTGCACCTGCGCAGGGTTCTGCTGGGCCCACTGGCCGGTGATGCTGAAGCTTGCCTTAACATTTTCGCTGCGCAGCGTCTCCAGTATCTGCGAAGTGTAACCGGCGTCGGCGCCAGCATCGAAGGTGAGGGCGATCATCTGACGGTCGGGGTCACCGCGCCAGACTTCCATGGCTGCCGGCTCGCAGGCGGTGGCCGCTGGCGGTGGGGGTATGGGTGTCGGTATGGTCGTTGATGAGGGCAGGGGTGACGGAGCGACGGTGGGTGGAGATATGGGCGTTGACGTGGTAGGAGGCGATGCTGATCCTTCGTGGCAGGATGTCAGGGACAGAGGTGCTAGGGCCAACAGTGCGAGGAAGACGGTACGGACGATCCGAGCGCTGGTCATTGTTGTTTCATCATAGGGCGAAGGGCGGGAATTGGGAAAGACGACCTTCTACCGGCGTTTGGCAAGCGGGGTGATTCTCCAAGTGTGAGGGTTCACCGGTGTTCCCTTTACCGCCAAGGGAAGTAAACTGGGGCCAATACTAGCTCTATTCAGGGAAGCTGTGTGGTGAGAGAAGACGGACCGGAAACCGATGCTGTGGCGGCAGGGGACTATCCCAAGCCGGCGGGTCTTCTCGTGGGGACATTCAGCTCACTGAGTGTCCCCAACTTCCGCTATCTCTTTGGGGGAACGGTGGCCGCCAGCTTCGCGATGTGGATGGAACAAATCGGCCAAGGGTGGCTGGTCGCGCAGCTCACGAACTCTCCTTTTCAGCTCGGCCTCGTTCAATTCCTGCGAGGCCTCAGCTTTGTCTCAGCGTCTCCCTTTGTCGGCTGGCTGTGCGAGCGTGTGGACCGGCGGTGGCTGGCCGGCGTGGCCTCGATGGTGAACGGGCTCTCGGCTCTGGCGATCGCGATCCTTATCGTCACCGATCAGATTGCCATGTGGCAGCTCTACATAGCCGCCAGCGTCGGCGGATTCTCGGGGAGTGTGTACAACCCGGTCCGTCAGTTTATGGTCTACGACGCTGTCGGCACTGAGCAACTGCCAAACGCGATCGCTCTAAACTCGATGGCAAACAATGCGGCACGGGTGATAGGCCCTGGGGTTGCCGGCTTCCTCATCTCGTTCAGCATCTCCACGGCATTCTTCGGCAAGTTCATTTTCTTCACGGCGGCGACGCTGAGCCTGATCCCAATGACGCTTAGCCAGGAGGTACAGGCTCAACGGGAGCCGATGCTGGCGAGCATCCGTCAGGGGGCCAGCTATCTTATCCGTCACCGCGTCCTACTGCGCTTGACGGTGCTGCAGTTGATTCCGACTGTGCTCGTTTTTCCGTATCTGCAGTTGGTGCCTCTAATGGCGAAGGACTATCTGCACGTCGGTTCTCAAGGGTATGGGTGGCTGCAGACCGGCGTCGGGATAGGATCGGTGATCGGCGCTCTTTTCATCGCCTACTTCGCTGGTATCCGGCGCAAGGGGGCGATAGCGAACGTGGCGCTCGTTATATACATGTCGATGATCTTCTTGTTCTCGTTCTCCCGCCTCTACTTCCTCTCATTGGCACTCCTTATCACGGGTGGTCTGGCGCTGGTCGCCTTCACAACGTTTAATCAGACACTGCTGCAGATGCATGTCGAGGATGAATACCGGGGCCGGGTGCTGGCGCTGTACTCCCTTTCTCAGGGTCTAGGTTCGTTCGGCAGCCTGGCGATGGGGGCAGTGGCCAGCGAGGTTTTGGGGACTCCTCATACGATAGCTCTGTTCTGTGTCATAGCGGTGGTCCTCGCGTTGTTCAGCGGCCTAGCGTCGAAGGACATACGAGACCTCTGACGCCGTGTGCTTAGGAGAGAGGGCGAGTACCATCTTTTGACAGGCAAACCAAGCCGGTAGTAGACTTTTATCGTGTACCTCAGGCTTCCATCACTAAGGCGCTACGATGTTCCGGCTGGGCCGCTCTCCTGACCATCGCCCGGGCGACGCCGCGAACCCCAGCGGCCGCCACCTTCCCTACCAACCGGCGCTCGACGGCATCCGCGCTCTAGCCGTATCAGCCGTTCTCGCCTTCCACGCCGGTTTCTCTTGGGCCGGCGGCGGCTTTCTCGGCGTCGATGCCTTCTTCGTTCTCAGCGGCTACCTCATCACCAGCCTCCTTCTTACGGAATGGCGTGGTCATGGCGCCATCGGCCTTCTCGCCTTCTGGGCGCGGCGGGCGCGGCGTCTTCTGCCGGCGCTGTTCCTCATGCTCATCGGCGTCGCCGTCTACGCCGTCGTCTTCGCCCGGCCCGAGGAACTCGACCAGCTCCGCGGCGATGCCCTCGCCACGATCGGCTACGTGGCCAACTGGCGGCCTATATTCGCCGACCAGTCCTACTTCGACCAGTTCTCCCTCCCCTCGCCTCTGCGCCATACCTGGTCGCTGGCGATTGAGGAGCAGTACTACGTGGTCTGGCCGTTGCTGGTGCTGTTTCTTCTCCGCCTTCGCCGGGGATCGCCGAGCGCCCTCCTAACCGTGTCGCTGGTGATGCTGGCGACCTCCGCCCTCCTCATGGGCCTGCTGTTCGAGCCCGGGCAGGATCCCTCCCGCGTCTACTACGGCACCGATACGCGGGCCCAGTCGTTGCTGGTGGGGGCCGTGCTGGCGATGCTACTGCCTCAGCTTGGCTTCCTCCGCCAGCGGCCGGCGGGATATGCTCTCCAGCTTGCCGCGGTCCTGTGCGCCGTCTTCATCGGCTGGACCTGGGTGACGACCTCCGGGGATAGCAGCTTTCTCTATCGCGGTGGCTTTCTCCTGCTTGCCCTGGCCGTCGCTGTCGTGATTGCCGCGTCAGTGCAGCCGAAGGTCGGGCCTCTCGGCAGGGTGCTGTCTCTCCCGCCGTTGCGAGGACTTGGCCTTATCTCTTACGGCGTTTACCTGTGGCACTGGCCTGTGTACCTCGTTCTGACCCCCGACCGTACAGGCTGGGGCGGGTATGAGCTGTTTGGGTTGCGCGTTCTGGCGACCCTGGCGATTTCCTTAGCTTCCTATCATCTGATCGAGATGCCGGTCCGCCGGGGCGCTTTCCGGCAGTGGCGCATGTCCTGGACGCTTGCCCCGGCAGGGGCTGCCTGCCTTGCCGTCGCCGTCTTTCTCGTCACCCGCGGCGGCGCGCCTGCCTTCTCTCTCTCCACCTCTCCCGTTGCCGCGATGGCGCCGTCCGACTCTACGCCCCAGGCAGAGGTTGCGGGCGCGACTAATTCGGGGCCGGTGCGGCTATTGCTGGTGGGCGACTCAGTCGGGCTATCGATGGCCTGGGGGTTCGAGCGCCAGGGGCCGAACTTGGGGCTCTGGGTGTGGAACAAAGGCGGCCTTGGCTGTGGCTTCATTCCCGCCGATGAGGAACTGGACGGCTACAACAAGTGGTCGCAGGATAAGGCGGTCATGTGCAAGGAATGGCGGGACAAGTGGCAGTCGTTCGTCGACACGTTCCAGCCGGAGGTCGTTGTGCTGCTCTTCGGCCCTTGGGACACCCTCGATCTGAAAGTGGGAGACCGCCTGCTGGAGGTCGGGACTTCCGAATGGGAGGACTATGCGCGGAGCGAGCTACAGCACACCGTCGACGTGTTCTCTTCCCGCGGCGCCAAGGTGATGCTACTCACCTCCCCCTGCTACAGACCCCGCGACCTGGCGCTGGGAGTGCCGAGCACCAGGTTTGATAATCGGCGTGTCGGCCAGCTCAACGGCCTTTACCGAGACTTCGCGCAGGAACACACGGACCAAGTTGTCATCGTCGATCTGCTGCGTCTTACCTGCCCGGAGGGAGTGTACGCGGACGATATCGATGGCATTCACATGCGCTTCGATGGCGTCCACTTCACGCCCGAAGGCGCTGATTTCGTCGCCCGCTGGCTGGCGCCGAAGATCATCGAGGCTGCTCGGGGAGAGAGCGGAGAGGCATCCGGCGCGGCCGGTGGCGAGGACGGCGAATAAGACCCCTGACGTGTGTGGGGCTTGATCCTCTCATCCGCGTTTCGGTGGAGAAGTTGTAGAGTCTGGGCTGCTAAGTCCGAAAAGCGGTTCTCCCTGCGGAGCAGTGATCGCGGCTAGGAAGAAGTCGGCGACGGCGTCGGCAGCGCCGCTGTAAGTCCGTCTTGATGCCAGCGCCAGCAGCATCCCAGACTCGAAGATTGACTCCAGCGCCGCGATCGCGACGGGAACGTCCAGGTCAGCCCGAAAGCTGCCGTCTTCTATCCCTCGCTGCAGGACGCTCGCCATTAGTTCTATGATGTGCGGGAATGATTCCGGTCGGTGGTCGGGCAACTCGTCGCCTTGCCCCCTGAGCATGACCTCGGTCAGGACGCCGAAGCGCTCGAAAAGGCTCGCCGCAGCGTGAATCATTTCCCTGAGGGCCGCCTTCGGGTCCATCTGCCCGGCGGCGACGCGTACCCTTTGAACGAGGTCCTCGGCTGCGGCCTGCATGACTGCCCTGATGAGCCCCTCACGGCTCTCGAAGTGCCGGTATAGCGAACCGACGCCGACACCGGCGCGTTCCGCGATCTCCCTTATCTCCGCCGCCAGTCCCTTCTCCGCGAAGAGTTTTCGCGCCGCCTCCAGAATAGCCTCGCGGTTAGCCAGAGCGTCCGACCTGAGCGGGCGGATGTGAATAGATTCCCCTGCTGCGTTCAAACGATCCCTCCTAGCCATCGCTGGTAGCGAGAGAAATCAGGCCAAATAGGAACCGGAACTCCTGTTCCTATTGACATAGACAGCAAACCCGCCCGATACTGGAACCGGAACTCCTGTTCCTAATCTAAACCCCTCATCTCTCGATGTCAACGGAGTCTGTAAGGTGGAAAAGCCTCGTATCCGTTAGCTAGTTAGCAAAAAGTACTCTCTTCGGCTAGAAAGATTCGGAGGATCTCCCTTGCGTCGTATTGTCTCCTGGCTAACTGAATACTCGTACCGTAAAGCACTGCTCGTGCTCGTCGCCGTCATGCTCGTCGTCGGTTTCGGCGCCTACACGCTGACCCGCGTCCGCGAGGAGCTGATCCCGGATATCAGCTTCCCCGTGATTACCGTGATCGCCCGCAGTCCCGGCGATCAGCCCCAGAACATTGCCCAGACAGTCATCACGCCTATCGAGGCCGCCGTCTCCGGTCTTCCTGGGGTGCGGACGACCTCCTCCACCGCCGTCTCCGGCTTGGGCGTGACGATGCTCCGCTACGACTACGGCACGGATCTCAATAGTGCTGAGGCGGCGGTCAACAAAGCACTCGCCGATGCTCGGCTGGGGTCGAACGTGTCGACGTCGATCCTTAAGTTCGACATCTCGATGATCCCCATCGTCACGTTCAGCTTGCAGGGCGATCTCAGCCAGACCGAACTGTACCAGCTCGCTCAGTCTCAAGTCGTGCCCAATCTGACCGACCTGGACGGGGTCGCCTCTGTATCTGTGAACGGCGGCGCGCTCAGCCAGGTCGTCGTCACCCTCGACCGCCAGAAGCTGCTCGATAGCGGCCTCACCTACGACCAGGTGGCGCAGGCGCTGGAGGCCAACAACGTTATCCTCCCCTCCGGCGAGCTCACCACCGGCGACACCGTTCTGCCGGTCGAGACGGTCGCCGTCTACAAGAGCCTGGACGATATCCGCAACATCGGCATCCGCACGACGCCCGCCGCCAGCGCGCCCGCGAGCATTGTGCGCCTGGGGGACATCGCCACAGTCGCCGAAGCGTCGGCCGCCCCAAACGGCGCCAGCCGCACCGATGGACAGCCGGCCGTGAGCATCCAGGTGGCCAAGGCGAAGGACGCGAACACGGTCCAGGTCGCCCATAAGGTGACGGCGGAGCTGGACAAGATCAAGCCTGCGCTGCCCCAGGGCGCCTCGTTCAGCGTCTTCTTCGACCAGTCCACCTTCATTACTAACTCGATCAACGGAGTGGTCCGAGATGGATTGATCGGCGGCTTGTTTGCGATCATCATCGTCTTTCTCTTCCTCGCCAACTGGCGCACGACGATGGTGACGGCCGTCTCCATCCCGCTGTCCGTGATCACGGCCGTCGTGCTGCTCGACCGCATGGGCTACTCGCTGAACATCATGACGCTGGGCGGCCTCACCATTGCCATCGGCCGCGTAATCGACGACTCCATCGTGGTCCTCGAGAACATCTACCGGCACATGGCGAAAGGGGAGAAGACCTTCCCCGCAATCGTTAACGGCGCCCGCGAGGTGAGCATCGCCATCACCGGGGCTACCGCGACAACCTGCGCCGTTTTCCTGCCGCTCGGCCTTGTAGGCGGCATCATCGGCCAACTCTTCTTTTCATTCGCGCTCGCCGTGGTGTTCGCCCTGCTGGCTTCTCTCCTCGTGGCCGTTACCGTTATTCCAGCGCTCACGCGCTTCACCATCGCCGGCAGGGTGAAAGTCCGTGAGAAGGCGGGCCCTGGCGATACTCCTCTGGCGAAGGTGTATACACCCGTGCTGCGCTGGGCCCTCGGCCACCGCTGGATCACCCTCGGCGTTGCGGCCGTGCTGTTCGTGGGCAGCCTCGCGCTCGTCCCACGACTGCCCGTCCAGTTCCTGCCCGATTCGGGTCAGAAGATCGTCACCGTGTCGGTTGATGCTCGTCCCGGTGAGACCCAGGACGCTGTGCTCCAGCAGGCCGAGGCCGTCGAGAAGCTGCTCTCGAACTTCAAAGTCGAACGCTATCAGACAGTGATAAACGGCACCGCCGGCGACTTGGGCGCCGTCAGCAACGTCATCTCCGGCAAGGGCGCCAACAGCGCCACGATTACCGTCGAGCTGGCGAAGAGCGGGCCGGACAAGAATACGGTCGCGATCCAGCTCCGCAACCTGATCGCGCAGGAGATCCCCGACGGCGACAACATGTCCGTCACCGCCGCCGACACGCACACGGGCACGTCCGGCATCTCGATAACGGTCTCCGCCGCAAGCGATGCGGCGGAGACCGCGTTGCCCGACGCGGCGGAGCAGGTGCGGGCGGCGGTTGCGACCGTGCGCGATACAGCTAACGTCAGGAGCGATCTCGCTGCTGCTCAGTCCACGCTGGAGGTGCAGGTCGACCCGGAGAAGGCTGCGGCAGCCGGACTGACGCCGCAGCAGATATCCGACGGTATCGCCAACCTCTCATCCAGCCACACCATCACCACGGCGGACCTCGGCCAGGGGCCTCTCGGCGTGAGCCTGGTCGTGTCCGGTGGCGATCTCAACAGTGCCGAGACGCTGGGCGCGCTGGAGATCGCCCGCGGCGTAAGGCTGGACTCTGTGGCGAGCATCGTGCCCGTGACCAAGCAGACGACGATCACACGCGTCGACAGCAAGCCGGCGGCGACCATCACCGGCGATATCACCAGCGAAAACACCGGCAAGGTCTCGCAGGATGCACAGAAGGCCGTCGACAAGCTGTCATTGCCGGACGGGATCAGCGTGAAGACCGGCGGCATCGCCTCGGACATCAACGAGGGCTTCTCCACGATGTTCGTCGCCATCGTGGTGTCGATCGTATTGGTCTACGCCGTCATGGCGCTGCTGTTCGGTAGCCTGCTCACGCCGTTCGTCATCCTCTTCAGCCTTCCGCTGGCGCTGATCGGCGCCCTCGTGGCGCTGGCGGTCACCGGCTCGGCGCTCAGCATCAGCTCGCTGATCGGCATCCTGATGCTTGTCGGCATCGTCGTGACGAACGCCATCGTTCTGCTCGAGTTCGTGATCATGCTGCGCAAGGAGCGCGGCTACACCACCTATGATGCGCTGGTGGAGGGCGGGCAGACGCGCGTGCGGCCGATCATGATGACCGCTGTCGCCGCGATGCTCGCTCTTGTCCCGCTGGCGCTGGGCGGCAACGAGGGGGCGATAATCGCGAGCGAGTTGGGGCGGGTAGTGATCGGCGGGCTGTTCAGCTCAACCCTGCTTACCCTGGTGGTAGTCCCCGTAGTCTACAGCTTGGTCGAGGGGCTCAAGCTGCGTTTCGCCCGCTGATCACCAGCGGGCGAACGATGCCTCGAGAGGCTGCCCGACCAACAATTGGGCCGGGACCGTCTAGGCCTGTCAGAGGGGTCGATAGAAATGGAGCACTTGGGGCGGGAAACGGGACTCGATCCCGCCTTTCAGCGGATGGTCCGAGTCTCTAAGTCCGGAAGGCGAAGTGCCGTCCTCGGCTGATCCGGCGGCCGCTTGAGGTTCGTGCCACCACCGGCGTTGCCACTGCTGGAATCGCTGCTCCCTCAGGCGTGACTCGCGGGAGCTTCCTGCCAAGACCCCTTTCGATCTCGTGCCACTTGGGCAGGTCTGCCGGGCCGAGCAGCGTGATCGCGCGCCCCGCCCGTCCCATGCGGCCGGTACGCCCGACGCGATGCGTGAAGAGCTCGTGCGTCTCGGGAAGCTCGTAGTTGATCACCCGTTCGATGTGCAGGACGTCCAGTCCGCGGGCGGCGACGTTTGTGGCGACCAGGATCGGTGTGGAGCCATCACGGAACCGCTTGATCACGCGGTCGCGCTGGGGCTGCGAGAGATTACCCTGTATCACGTCGACTGCGTAGCCAAGACGTATAAGCTTCTCACCCAGATTGCGGACTCCCCGTTTCGTGCGTCCGAAGACGAGAGTGGCCCCTTCGGTCTTCTGGTCGAGCAGCCGGCGGAGCACGTTGAACTTCTCGTCGTGCCAGACCTCGCAGACCTCATGCTCGATGGCCAGCCCGTCGCCGGCGCCTGAACCCATCTCGATCACCAGGGGGCTCTTCAGGTATCGCGCCGCCACAGTCTGGACCCATTCCGGCGTTGTGGCGGAGAAGAGGCACGTCTGTCGCTCACTCGAGGTGGTGGCGATTATACGCTCTACGTCGGGTGCAAACCCGCGGTCGAGCATCTCATCCGCCTCGTCGAGGACCAAATACCTTACGGCATCGGACCGGAGCGACCGCCGAGACAAGTGGTCAAGAATACGGCCGGGCGTGCCGACGACGATCTGGCAGCCCCGCCGAAGCGTCTCTTGCTGTGGCCCGATGGCCTGCCCGCCACAGAGGATGGCCAGGCGGATATTAGTGCCTGCCGCCATCTGCTTGAGCACGCCGCCGACCTGCTGCGCCAGCTCGCGAGTTGGCGCCAGAACGAGGGCCTGAGGAGCGGCATTGCGTTCGTCGATCCTCTCGATCAGCGGCAGCCCGAACGCGAGCGTCTTGCCCGACCCTGTGCAGGCTTGCCCGATGATGTCCCTTCGCTCTAGGAGCGGCGGTATCGCGGCCGACTGGATCGGCGTCGGCTCCACGATATTCAATGCCTCCAGCGCCTTTAGGGACGAGGCGCGGAGCGCGAATTCAGTGAATGATGTCAAGAGATATACCTTTCGTTAGTACACTAGTGGTCTGCAGCCTCGCGGCTGCTGTGGAGGAGAGTGCCGCGCGCGGTCCTCGGCGGAGAACCTGAGTTGTGCGCCGCAGCCGACATCTATGAGGGTATTCGACGTTGATAGAGTGACGACCTCCCCGGTCTCGGTTCCTGGTCGTCTAGTGCGGTACGAACGGGAGACTTCGCTGCAGTAAGAAGACGAGGAATGATTTTATGTTAGTTTAGCACACATGCCAGAAGATGGCAAATGCGCCCGCCCGCCCGCGTGGTCACTCCCATTTCGCAGTGGCGTAGCCGTAACTGTGTCGGAATGGCGCGGGTGGCGGTGCCAAGCGTTGCCCCCGTGGGGTCACTCCAGAGGTTGGCCCGTTTCCTACGATCCTGATGATGGGAACTCGTGAATGTGTGGCACCTCTGGGACTGCCGCATGGCGGTGGAGCAGTGTATAATCTGGCCCGACATGGAGACAAACGTCATCTACTGCGGCGATAGGTCATCGCTGGCTGTGAGGAAGAACGCGTGTGAGCGGTTCTGAGATTGCTGTTGTTGCCGTGGTCGGTTTCGGATCGGCCGTGTTCGGGGCGCTCGTGGGTGGCGTGACCACAGCGCTTCTGGAAGTGTGGAAGCAGGTGTTGGCGGGCGTTGCCGCGGCCAGAGTAATACGATACGAAATGTTCGACATCGTCACCAATGTCAATATGGTCTTGGTAGGAAAGGGCGAGGATGTGACCCTGCCAGACGATGCATGGAAAGCCCACCGACTCGCGCTTGCCCCCCTTCTATCCGAAAGCCAAATGTACTACCTTTGGCGGGAACATGCTCTTCTTCCTCAGGCCCAGAACCTGATGAGACGTGTCGGGCACGTATCTGGCCCACCACGTGTGGATGAGGGAGAAAGGGAAGAACTCCGAACCTGGATATCCGACCTAACACGGAGGAACAACGAGCTCCAGGAGGTCGAGTGCCGCAACCAGATATGTCTCTGGCTTAGTTTGCTGCTCCGCAGTTTGCTGTTTCCCCGCCGCGCGACTGAGATCAGGGAATTGGCCGCAACGCTAGAGGCTGCCCGCTCGCGTGGTAACGTCGAAGCATGAAAACAACGCTGTTCGACCGTGACCGCGCAGAGATCGAGAAGGAACTGAGAACAATGGCTCGTGACCGCAACGTCGCGTCTTGCTACATCAGCGCGATCGGTTGCGCGGAGTGCCAGAGGCTCGACGACGGACGCCGCTACACTGTGAAGCGGGCGCTCAAAGACATGCCGCTGCCGAATCCGAATTGCACGCGCAAGCGTTGCATGTGTGTATGGGTCTACATCATGCGTGACGAGAGGGGCTCTGAGCGCATTGATCTGCGCTGAGTCACATACCAGCGAGTCCCCATTCAGGGGCTTGATCCGCTTAGACGACTGCTGGCTGGCCCTCCACGGGCCAATCGCCACGACGGTCTGGACATCATACCCATCACGGTCAGAGAGCTCCTGGAGCACGAGAGGGTGACCGTCTAGCTTCACGCCGCCACCAACACCACCCGATAATGGAATCTCTGTCCCCCCGAATGAGATCGAAGGGAACGGGCCTTCGTGTCTCTACAGCGAAAACGGCGTCGCTCTGCTAGCCCGAACGCCACTCAGCAGGACCAACACGATCAGGCCATAGTCTCCGGTGTTGAAGCTCACAGCCTTGCGATGCTGCCGTCTCGGTAGCTTGCTTGTCTGCCGGGACGGCGTTCCCTGATCGTGACGGCCTTGTCCAGAGTCAGCTCGTTGCGTTGTCCTTTGAATGCGGACTCGTCATACTGACAGGCGACGAGATGTCGGAGAAGCTAGCTTGGTTCTCTTCCTGGAAGCATTTGCCCTGGGAGTCGTCGTCGCTGCTCCCTTGGGGCCGGTAGGGGCTACAGTCGTCCGCACCGGCCTGCTGCGGGGCTTCGCGCCGGCGCTGGCGATAGGCATCGGCGCGGCGGTGGTGGACGGTGTCTACTTCGTGGCGGCAGCGGCCGGCGCCAGCCAGGCCTTCCGCACGGCTTGGTTGGGGGTACCGCTGTGGCTGGGAGGGACAGCGTTTCTCGCCTACCTCGGATTCTCCGGTCTCACCGGCGCGACTCGCACGCCTCAGGAGGCTGAATCCACTTCCTATTCGATTCCGGTGGCTTTCGGCCACGGCCTTCTGATTACGATGTTGAATCCACTGACCATTGCGTCGTGGCTGGCGGTGGCCGGCAGCCTGGCGGTCTCGACGGAAGAGACGTGGTCTCTGCTGGCCGCGAGTGGGTTCATCGCACTGGGCAGCACGGCCTGGTTCGCGTTCCTATCGGCGGGGGTGGCCTGGGGCCGGCGGTTGGTGGGAGGCGCTCTCCTGCGATGGAGTGCCACGGCGGCCAGCGTCCTCATACTGGGCTTTGCCGTTAGGTTCCTGGTACAGGGCCTGGGCGAGTACGTGGTTTAGGGGACGGGTCGACCCCCTCAGCTATCGTCAGCGACCAAACGATAGATCCATCCAGCGGTGCTCGATGTCGGCATCGGGGAAGATGTCGCCGCGGGCGGTGTAGCCCAACCTCTCGTAGAACGGGATCGCCGGGAGTTGCGCGGCCAGAGTGATACCCGGGTAGCCGCGTCGCCGGGCCTGCTCGTGCAGCGCCAGCATGATCGCCTTGCCGACCCCCCGCTCGCGGCAGTTATGAAGCACGGCCACCCGCCCGATGTGCGCGTTCTCTGCCGGCGGCGCGTCAAACAGTAAACGCCCCGTGGCGACCGGGCGGCCGGCCAGATAGGCGACGACGTGAACGGCGCCTGCCACCTGGTCAGGGTCTCGGTCGTAACCGTCGATCTCCTCCGCTTCGGAGACTCCTTGCTCCTCGATGAAAACGGTGCGGCGCACAGAGAGTGCGTCCTCCATCTCCGCCGGTCTCCGGACTATGACCAGCCGAAGTCTCTCCGTAAGTTCTGAACCCTGATCAGCCTTCATTTCTGCACCTGATGTCGTGTTGGCGTACTCGCCCACCGTACCACATCGCCGCAGACTGTGATACGGTTTACGGGGACCGGTCGATTGAGGGACTTGGTCCGCTGGGTTAGGGAACTCGAAGGGGTGAGAAGCCATGTGGAGCAGGAGTCTTCTCCGTCTCTCCCTCGCCGCTATCTTGGGCCTGATGCTGTCCACCGCCGCGTGCGATGATGGCAAGCCGGAAGAAGCCGAGGCTAGTGCTCCGGGCGTCTCCCCTGCGCGTTCTACCGAGGGAACGGCTACAGCCGATCCGGACACCAACATGCTGCCCTCTGACTGTCAGGCCGCCGGCCCGCTGTTTGTGAGCTTCATCGACCGGGCGGTCGAAACTTACGTCGCGACGTCCACGGAGTAGGAGGAGAGAAAGTGAACGACGACAATGCGCGCGACCACCAGGGCAACGCCGTGTCTCTTCCCGAAGAAGCGCGGCAACAGGTTGTCAGCTATCTGGAGCACCAGGCCGGAAAGTCTCTGGCCGACCTGCTGCTCCTCGTAGATCGGGCAGCGTCTCTCACGGAGCAGTCGGTCGTCGGCGTGACCGATGCTCAGGCGTCTTTCCGGCCGTCCGAAGGTGAGTGGTCGATAAGTGAAGTGCTAGGCCACTTCGGAGCCTCCGTGCGCGGCACGGCTCGGCTCGTTGAAGGCTTGACGCGGGGGACGGAGCCACTCTCAACGCTCGATGCCCTCACCGGCTCTGGCGGCGAAGCGATCTCGCCGGCGGACATGCGCCGCGACGTGGCTGCGGCGTACGAGAGTCTCCGCTCGGTCGTCCGCACTCTCGACGATGGCGTCGCTCTGGAAAAGACGGCCCGCCACCCCTTCTTCGGCGATCTCAACTGGAAGGAATGGGTGGCTTTCGTCTACGTGCATGCCCGAGACCACGCCGCCCAGGTCGAAAAGGTGAAGTTGTCGCCCGGCTTTCCGCCGTAGAACACGCCTAGACTCTACCCCTTGTCGATCCAGTAGTCGTACTTGAACAGGCCGACCCCGTAGGCTGTGGGTGTGTACCCTTTGAGGTAGTCATAGGCGGCCCGGTAGCCATACGGCTCGTAGAGGACGAGGGTAAGGGCCGTGCCGCTTCAGGGTAAGCCTCCAAAGCGTGGCCTCTCTCCTGCTCTGAGGCCAGAGAGCTTGGGGTGATTTGCCCCTCGCCTCGTGTCTCTTGGCAGCGCGAGATGGGCATCACTCCGGCAAGCCCAGCGCTTCACACATCGCTTGAAAGATGTGGGTGTTCTCGTACTCGCCGGCTAGGGAGGCAGCTCCGGGGCCGATCGCCATGACCGGCACGTCATCCGCAGTGTGAGCGATGGTGGTCCAGTCTATCCAGAACTTGGCGCCACGGCTCTCCGTGAAGGGCCCGTCCTCGAAGAGAACGGTTTTGCACTCCCTCGGGTCATCCTGCTGTGGGTCAGCGCAAGGGCCGTCCTGAGCCAAGTCCTCAATAGTCAGGCCACCCGTTGCGTGGTCGGCGGTCACGATGACGAGCGTATCGGGATGCTCGGCTTGGAAGGCAAGCGCTACCTCGACCGCTTTGTCGAAGGTCGTTACGTCGCCGAGAGTGTTCAGCGCGTCGTTGCCGTGGGCCGCCTGATCGATCTGGCCGCCCTCCACCATCAGAAAGAAGCCCTCCGAGTTATTGCTGAGAATCGCGATTGCCTTCTCCGTCATCGCGGCCAGGCTGGGCGCGTAGGGCCGGGACATGTTGTAGTCGGCAAACGTCCCCAATAGCTTGTCCGTCGCCTTTGCGTCGACGGCTTGAAAGTCCGTTTCGTTGCACACGTGTTGGTAGCCGCCGGCGACTGCCTCTTCGATGAGATTCCGCTCGTCAGTGCGGTCGCCGTCGTCGGGGTAGCAGCCGGGCGTCCCCACCGGCAGGAAGTAGTCTTCTCCCCCTCCCAGCAGCACGTCGACGTTGTGGTTGAACATGTCCAGGGTTATGCCCAGATAGTCGTCGCGCTCCGGGTTGTGGGCGGCGAACGAGGCCGGCGTGGCATG
>Ga0315273_10001618_pt1 | contig 25772 bp, 20 predicted proteins | sample YL17G02_0_MG_FD_205753 | JGI IMG/M metagenome (GOLD analysis project Ga0315273, IMG submission 205753) | Sediment microbial communities from Yellowstone Lake, YNP, Wyoming, USA - YL17G02_0 | ecosystem: Environmental > Aquatic > Freshwater > Lake > Sediment | place: USA: Wyoming | collected... | reverse complement strand
ACTCACGCTGGAGCCATTCGATATCGCGTCGGTCGGTGATGAACTTGTCGCCGGAGCAGATCGCCCCCACGATCAGTTGCGGCGCATCTGGCTCACCCTTGAAGACATCGTCGTAAGCATAGCACATGAACTTGACCAGTTTGGGATCGGGTTCGAGCAGACGGCCAATGTCGGGGAGTTCGCCATGACGACGACCAAAAGCGGTTAGATCGAAATCGTATTGCACGACTTGATTGGAGACAACGAGGTCCCCCCGTCTTAAATTTGGCGCCAACGCCCCGGCAAGACCGGTGAAAATGATCATGTCGATATCAAAGCGATCGATTAATATCTGGGTGCTAATGGTCGATTTGACTTTGCCGATCCCGGCCTGCAACAGGACGACATCCTGACCGCTGATCGAGCCGACGCAATAATCCGTCCTGGCGTATCTGCGTGTCTCTTTGATCTCCATGTTCTTCTTGAACAGTTCGATCTCTTCGGCCATAGCGCCGATGATTCCGATCATTTCTTCGCAAATCCCTCAATGACTTGTTTGGCGTACTCTTTGGCTCCGAACAGAGAGTGGTCTCGATAGTTGCCGCATTCCTTGGCCGTCGTCCCGGGAACCTCGTCCCACGCGGTCTCGACGACACGATTGAGGGAATACAAGAGCGCATCCTTGATGGTCTTGCTGTCGACGTCTCCCCAGACCGTAAGATAAAACCCGGTCCGGCACCCCATCGGTGAGAGGTCAATAAGGCCATCCAGTCGCTCTCGCATGTAGGTTGCCAGCAAATGCTCGAGCGTGTGAACTGCGCCGGTTGGAATGGCGTCCGTGTTGGGTTTGAGGAAACGGAGATCGAATTTCGAGATCACATCTCCTTTGGGTCCGGTCTGAATACCTGCCCGTCGGACCTGCGGGGCGGGCATATTGAGATGGTCAAGCTGAAATGATTCCACTTTCTTTGTCATAACAATAGTTTCGGCTGTTTTAGGTCGGATGTTGAACCGGGCAGTCGCAGATGTCAGGACCCAATCGGTTTAAACGCCAGGTCTGACAAAAGAGCCATTCCAACGCAGACCATTACTTGTGCACGCCTCAAATACCGTAGCAATTACGCACGATTTAAGATATTACCCGGCTCGCTGCCAATCAGGGCTTGAACCAGCCGAAACCGAAATCCTCCGTAATTTGCAGAAAATCAGCGTTGCGATCGACCATGATGTCTGCCTGATAATGCAGCCCGAAGTAGTTCTGAGCGACGTTGAAATAGCCCCTCTGACTCACATCTTGCAGACACTTCCGCGCATACTCTTCGCTGTGTAACGCTCGGCAGACTCTCTCGAAGGTCTCCTGACGTACCGGCGTGATTTCCTTCTGCCAGGCCGGATACTTCTGCTCATAAGCTGCCAAGAGTTCTGCGTCTGAGAGCTCATGGTACTTTTCGTCATGGACGACCGCCGGCGCGCTCAGTTTCTTTTTCGGCAACGGCCGCATTTTCGGATAACCAAGCGACACCAGCACAACAGGGAAAACGCCATTCGGCAGCTTGAACATTTGGCGTAGTTCAGGGAAACATTCCAGCACGGTGCCGACGTAGACTGAACCCAACTCAAGTGCGTCAGCGGCTGTACAGATGCTTTGAGCAGCAATAATCGTGTCTTGAAACGATATCCAGAAATGACGGAACGAGTTGTTGGCGGCAAACGGCGCATTCTGAAGCTGTGCCCAGCGCTGCAAGCGACGCCAATCAATGCAAAAGAGCAGATCGACCGGCGCAGTCGCGACGAAAACCTGGTCGCCGCACAGTCTGTCCAACTCCTGTTTGGTAGCAGCATCAGTGATCTTGATTATTGAATACGGCTGCAGATTGCCACCGGTAGCCGAATGGATTCCCGTTTCAAGAATCAGCTCCAGCACGTCATTCGGAATCTGCCGATCAGAAAAGCTGCGGCAACTGCTCCGTTCAATCAGCAGCTTGAGCGTTTCGTTGGGATACTCCCTGTGTCGTGATTCGTCCATGCCATGATGGGACGGTTCAGATCTGTTTTCGGTCATATTTCGGATTCCTTGTAGGTTGCGAAGAGGATATTAGGCAAAAGTGATGTTCCTGAGTAAGTCGGTTCGCGTATCTCGCCCTCGGCTTCATTGATTAACCAACACCATCCGATAACGGGCTTTGCCCTGTCGGACCTTTGTGACGGCTGCGTTGACCTGATCCATCGGCACAGCTTCGGTTTTGGCGACAATGCTGTGACGCGCCGCAAATTCAAGCATCTCGGCGATTGCCGGTCGGCCTCCGATCACGCTACCACAAATGCTTAACTGACTGAACAGGAGCGGGAAGACGCTCGTGGTTAGCGGACCCAGTGCAGCACCGACAAAGCAGAGTTTGCCGTGAGGACGCAACACATTCAAGTACGCTCCCCAGTCGAGATCGGCATAAACCGTGGAGATGATAAAATCCAGAGACCTGACGCCGCGTTCCAATGCTCCTTTGTCGGAGCCGGCAATAAAATGGTGCGCGCCGAAGTTCTTGGCTTCAGTCTCTTTATCCGGCGATGAGGAAAATGCCGTCACTTCGCACCCGAATGCCCCGGCAAATTGAACAGCCAGATGTCCCAATCCGCCGATGCCGATCACGCCGACTCTCATCGACGGCTTAACATCGTAGAGTCGCAAAGGTGAATAGACAGTAGCTCCACCGCAAAGCAGGGGTGCGGCATTTTCGGAAGCGAGGTTATCCGGAATTTTGAAAGCAAAGCGGCCGTCAGCACGAATCGACTTGGCAAAACCACCGAAGTGGCCGTTGCAGGTGGCTTCGTTCTGCAAGCACATGTTTTCCTCCCCCTTCAGGCACCATTCACAATTCATACATGAGCTTCGCTGCCAGCCAATGCCGACCCGATCGCCTTTCTGCAAGTGCGCAACTTGCGCGCCAAGCTGGGTGACCGTTCCAACGATCTCATGCCCCGGTACGAGCGGATAAAGACTCATCTGCCAATCGTTGTCGATTAGATGGATATCGCTGTGACAAATCCCGCAGTGCGTGATCGCCACCTCGATATCCCAGGGGCCAAGATTGTCCGGTTGATAGGCGAATCTCTCCAACGACTGCCTGGCTGCCATGGCGGCGTAGGCGTCAATTTGCATAACATGCTCCTTTCCAATTGTGGGTGCGATTCCCTGCCCATGGCGACAATTAAACCGCTCAGCAAGTCAGAAGCAATACGAGAAAACGAGTGCTTTCGCGCGTTACGAGCCTGCCTGATGAGCGAAGTTGCGAATCATCATGCCGGTGGCTTTGAACATCCCAAACTGCCCATAAAACGGTTGCAGTCGACGGTCGCAGGTCAGGTCGATCATGTACAAGTTATCGAGCATTCTTAGCATGCGTTTCATGAGTTCATCACCGATTCCCTGCATCTGATATTCAGGCAGCACTTCGAGCAGCGGAATAGATGCACTCAATACGCCATCGCTGATGGCATTGACGAATCCCACAACCCGGTTAGTTTGATCATCGACGGCAAGCACCACGCGATATGCTTGTTGCAGCAGCCGCAGATGTATCTCTGATGACGGCGGCTTCGGCCAGCGGATGAAAAAGCCGCGTAGTTGGGCGGCGTTGATGCCTTCGAGATCAATCTGATATGAGATCACAAGAGAATCCTACTGGAGAAACTTCTGCATCCAGACGAGATCGAAGTCCTCGTCGAATTTCCTGCCTACGCGCCGAAATCGCCCGCACTCCACAAAGCCCTGCTGCTTCTGGAAGTTGATACTGGCCTCGTTTCGCGACCAAGCACAACCCAGCAGAGTGTCAACGCCATTGGCGCGCGCGTCGACTTCCAGTTGCTTGAAGACGCGGCCACCTATCCCCTGACGCGTGTGCTCGGGAAGAATTACCATCGCGACCTCGGCCGTACGCCGAAGCGTGTCAGCCCAATGATAGGGACGAACCATGGCAAAGCCGACCACAGACCCCTCGGGCGATTCAATCACGTGTATAGGAAATTTTCCAGCCATGGAGCGCAATCGCTCAAAGAATGAAACTTCCACTTCTACTGAATGAAACACCGCGAAGCTGGTCCTCACAAAGTGATTGAATACGTGAATGACTGCCTCGGCATCGGTGTCCTCGGCATGACGGATATTGTATGGCATCGACTATTCCCTGTCTGCCATTATCTGACTCCCCTTCACTTGCACGCCGCACAAGGTGCGGCGCCGCCGGAGAAGATATAATTCACGAGATAGACGGCATCGGCAATCGTAATCTCATCATCGCAGTCGGCATCCGCCCCCTGCAATGGTGGCGCGGCACAACCTGAGAAGATGTAGCAGACCAAATAAACGACGTCGGCGATGTCAATATCGCGCGAACCGTCGGCATCGCCACAGACGATCTCTTCTCGATTCATGATGTCCAGCACCTTCGCGTACATATAGCTGTACAGCGGTCGCATCAACGGGTAGTTGAATTCGTTCTCAAATACTGTCCCCAAGTCCTGTCTGTACGCCGCTCCTACCAATGCCGCAAAAAAGGTATGACGCGAATCCGCATAGCTGTTTGCCAGAATGCTGTCCAGAAGCGGGGTCATCTCCGATTGGAAACGAGGTTGGAGCGGCAGGAAGAAACGCCGCGCAAACGACACTCCGACACTGTCGCGATATCTCAACCAGATGCCATCAACGATGTTGGCATCGAGATCCTTGAAGATGGCGCCGTTCGTGAGCCAATCCTGAAAATTGCCGTTGAAATTCCCTCGCTGCATACCAATCACAAAGGCAAGCGAGGTGTCGGCGGGAGTGTTCATTGGAAAGCGAGCCGGGTGCGCGCGCATGTTCTCCATAACTTCTATCGCCAGCACCGAAGCAATTCCTTCGCTATAGTGGACGACGGGGCCTAAGCCCTGGCCAAAAGTGTTCGACGGCCAGGTGAAATTGTGCGCGACCTCATGATAGAATATGAACCACTGCGGTGATCGCGGTGGCAAGAACGGAACCAGAAAGCAGTTCTGCCATTCAGTTGCTTTTATGTTCCAGCCGAGCCGAAAAGGATTGCCGGAGATTCCACAGACCCGTTGCGATTCACTCTCGCCAAAGTCGACTTCGATTATTTGCCGGGCACTATCAAAAGGGAATAACCCCATGTATTCCGCTTCGAGATCGTACGCGTATTCATCAACCAGAGGTATCTGATACAGCTCGACCTGCGACTGAATGTCTTCGCCATCTATCGATACCGGATAGTATAGGACGGTGTTTTCGCCGACCACTTCCGTATAGTCCAGATTGTAGTCCTGCGAGAGAACTCGGACGACGCACGTGTTTTGAACCATCTGTCCATTGAACTGCACATTCACCCACGTACCAATTTCCACGTCAGTTTCAGCACGCAAAGCATGCACATAACCAAGCGAGTCTATGGAAATCAGCGATGTGTTGTAACCATAGAAGACAACTGTCCCGCTTTGCACCGCGCCCGATCGGTCCTTGATAACCAGCGGTTGAGAGCTAACCGCTCCGGCGGTCAGGTGCAAATTGTAGGGAAAGAGATGCAAAGACCCCATGTTACCTGCAGCATCTTTGAGCGCGGCAGCCGCTGCAGGTGAATAGTCCTCGATTCCAGCGTTCTGATAGTGATCTTCCGGAGCAGCGCCTACCGGTGCCTGACCGGCGAACAGACCGGCTCCGAACGCAACCAGCAAGACGATCGCGTAAAGCCCGACGCGATCAGTTTTCTTCACCGCAAGAACTCCTTACCAATTTCGATTTGGCAACGAGTTCCGCCAGTGTGCTCCATATTCGTCCGTAACTTTTGCACCTACCTACGGGCACGCCGCACAAGGCGCGGCGCCGCCGGAGAAGATGAAATTCACGAGATAGACAGCATCGGCAATCGTGATTTCTCCGTCGCAGTCAGCATCGCCTGAAGCCAATGGGTCGGGCGCTGGTCCTGCGGAGAAAATGAAGGCCACCAGATAAACCACGTCAGCGATATCGATGCCGTTGCTGTGGTCAGCATCGCCGCAAAGGTAGCCGCCGCCAAAATTCTGCCAGAACCCCGACTGCAGCAAGTAGCTGCCGGCACTTGACGGCCCCGCGGCGGTTTGTCCGATTGTGGAACCGAGGACGAGCGTGCCAACCGTTTGTGTCCCCCCCCCGGAAGCCAATACCTGCCAATTTATCTGCTCACCGGCGCGGGGCGAAGCGGTGACGTTGGTCGGCTCCGGTACTTCGAAGATAGGTGGATCGACTGGCGTTGCGGACGGTGCCGGCAACGGACTAATAGTCTCCGGCTGCGTCACGGGCGTTTGCGGTTGAGCCGGCTTGGCAACGGCTGTTTGGGGTTTGGCCGCTTCGACCGGAGTTTTCTTGGCGGCGCTGCCGACTTCGGCATTCACGAGCAACAATGCCGCCGCCACAAATATGACGAGGATTAGCTTTGATCGCATAAGTCTTTTCTCCTGTAAGATATCTAATGATGCATTATCTCCATGTGAAGTACTCATCGATTCTCGTGTCACGGTGAGCGCCGGAAACGGACCGAAACTCGCACTCTAAACACCACCACTCAGTCTCCATCATCACCAGATGTTTGGACGTCCTCCAACTGCCCAAGCTACAGTAGAACTCAGCATCTGTGCACCACAAGAACGTGACTATATGTCACGGATAATTAATGCATTTAGACGGATTTGTCAAGGAGAAACTGAGGATTGGCGTGATTATCGGCATGTTCAACACGAGTTTTCCTGGTCGTGAGAACCCACAGGTAGAAAGCGATCCTTGTTATTGGCGCCCCCACTCCCTTGGGCTGGAACTGACTGTAAACACCCTGACACTCCGAGTCATCTCCCCATAATCGACACTTGGGGAACGACTTTCCACGATTCGCTTTGCGAGCTCTCGATCTAAAGAAACACGTTTTTTCGGCGAAGCGGGATGAATTTTAATACACCCAGCGAAATACTGCTGCAGAAAAGTCGAGTGGAATCGGAACTTTCTCCAACTCCTGCTCCTCACACTACTTCGCTTGGACAAGACACCCAGCCAAACTCACACAAAGGCTGTCGTGCCGCTGAGGGGCTACAATCGCGCTTTCCGCTCATGCTGCTTGACAATCCAGTCGATAACACTATATTGAGACTTGGGTTCAGCCGAAGCCTAGCCAGTTCCGAAGTCTCGGCACTGAACTGCTTTCGGTCTCGCGAGAGGTTAGGATTCTTTCTATCATTAACGTTTGTCTCCAAGGAGTACCACATGAAGTGCACTTATGCATCCTGGATTGCCGCGTTGGCGTTGTTGGCTTTTTGGCCATCTTTGTTGTTCGGCGTTGTGCCAACATCGATTAGCTATCAGGGTCGACTCACAAGCTCTGTGGGCTCAGCGGTCAACGATACCGTTGAATTGGTCTTTTCTATCTGCAGTGACTCGCTCTGCAGCGTCCAGCTCTGGTCTGAGTATCATTCCGGCGTCATTGTTACAGATGGGCTCTTTGATGCCATGCTCGGTTCAACCAACCCAATTCAGGCCGCCGTCTTCGATGGATCGGTGCGTTTTCTGTCAGTCTCTCTGAACGGGGTGCCGGTCAGCCGGCGACTGCCTATGGTCAGTGTGGCCTATGCCTATCGGTCGGCAAAGTCCGACACGGCCGGTTACGCACTCTCCGGTATCGGTGGGGGCGATATTACTTCTGTCGTCGCCGACACCGGATTGTCTGGCGGGAGCACTTCCGGCGAGGCCAAACTGCGCCTGGCCGCCAACGGAGTCTTGTCGAGACACATCAAAGACGGTGAAATTGTGGATGCAGACGTTTCTCCCAGCGCGGCCATTTTTGCGGGAAAGATCGCAGGGACAGCTGCCACAAAGAGCATTTCCAATATCTTCACAGAGGACAACTGGCACCGCGGCACATTGCGCGTCGGGGACAGCACCTTTCGCGCCACAAGTGATGGCGTTACACTTGGCAATGATGACAATCCCTCAACATATCATCTACTTCATGCCATGCGAAACTACAACACTTCATTGTTACGTTACGGCCTTCACAGCAATCTGAACAATAGTGGCTCGGGTGGAATGTATGCCCTCTACGGGTACGCGAATGCGTTGACTGCCGGTTCCGCTAACGGGGGATACGTATATGGAGTCTACGGTAGAGGCCAGTCCGACAACAATCTTCGAGTCGGTGTACGGGGGTACGCCGACATGACCACGGCGGCGCAGCCCACTGGCTCATCTTATGGTTTGTACGGCACCGGCTACGACGGAGCAGCGGCCTACGGCGCATATTGCACGGGCTCGTCGGCAGTCCAAGGGTACGGCGTGTACGGGAAGGCATCGGGCAACAGCAACACATCATATGGCATTTATGGCGAGGCCACTGAAAACCCATTGGGCTATGCGGTCTACGCGGATGCCGGTTATAACACGTCGACCGGTGTAGGCGTCTACGGTTTGGCACATAACAACGGCGCAAACGGCTGGGCAATTTACGGGGAAGCCGCGAACAACACGGGGGTTGGCTACGCCATTTATGGTTACGCACACAACAACACAGGCGCTAACTGGGCCGGGTATTTCAGCGGTGATATCAATGTCACCGGCACTATCGTCAAGTCTGCTAGTAAAACGATAATCGATCATCCGCTCGATCCGGAGAATAAGTACCTTCAGCAGAGCTCGGTTGAATCACCCGACATGAAGAACATTTACGACGGCAATGCAACAACCGATGCCTATGGCGATGCGGTAGTGGTGCTGCCGGACTACTTCGAAGCGCTTAACAAGGATTTTCGATATCAACTGACCGTGGTCGGCCAGTTTGCTCAGGCGATTGTCGCCAAGAAAATTGAAAACAATCAGTTCGCGATCAAGACTGACAAGCCGAATGTGGAAGTCTCGTGGCAAGTGACCGGTATCCGTCATGATCCCTATGCCGAGGCCAACCGCATCCAAGTCGAAATGACCAAACCGGCGAAGGTGGCAGGTCTGCATCGTCATCCTGAAGCCTATGGGCTGACCCGCGAACAGAGCATTGACTACCAGATTGAGCAGCAGGCTGCTGTGAAAAGTAAACCCGTTCCGCCACAAGAACCCGCGACAGAGTCGGGTAAGGAGTAGTTTTGTAGGTCAAAACCGCTTCGGTTTTGACATTCGGGATGGGAAAATCAAATACCCCCGACAGGACTCGAACCTGTTACCCTCTGCTTAGAAGGCAGATGCTCTATCCACATGAGCTACGGGGGCATTGTCAATCTGTATACGGCTGCCAGCATTGCGAGCGCCGTTGGTTGTATTCTATGCCAATGCCAAAGTAGCGCCTTTGCCGCAAATCGGCAAACAGATTTTCGACGGATATATAGATGCCGGCGGCAGTAGCGATGGAGAAATAGATGACCGGGGATGCGTCTATTTCTGAGTGGAAACGGTGTCGGGTTTGATGGCGTTGGGTCTGGAGTCGCCGACCGTGACGTTCGGCCGGATCAATTCCAGGGTCTTCCTGCCAATGCCCCGGACTTGCACCAACTGTTCAACTGAGTCAAATCGCCCGAGCCGTTGACGCAGTTCGATGATCCGCTGGCTGATCACTTTGCCGACTCGCGGAAGCATCATTAAGCTCTCCGCCGGCGCAGTATTGATATTCAGCAAGAGCGAGGTCGGCTTGGTGGGCTTTCTTGTCGAGACAGAGGATGTATCTTGTGACCGAGCGCGGACGAGCTTAGGATTTGTTTGCGAGACCGGTGCGTTCGTATGCGGCTGCTTGGTCGCCGCGCCTGCCGACTGGAAAAACAACTCCGGCGGTAGTGTTTCGGTGCTGTTTTCGTAAAGCAGGATCCCGCCGCCGATCAGGACCATCAGCAGTAGAATTGCCAACGCGAATGTCTCAGCGCGGTTAAATTGAAAAATCTCTTTCCAGTCACTCATAACGGGTCAACCACCAGCGACAATACCAATTTGCCGATACGCCCCAACGATTTCGGCGAGCACTTGTCGGGTGTATCCTGCGTTGTGTGCCACCAAGGGTATTCAAAATCAATAATGTCAATCGTTCTTATGGACGCTGCCAACAGGGGCAGATGATCGTCGTAAATCGGCTGTGATAGTCGGGTATCGAAGGTAGTCGACATTCCGAGTTGCGCGGCTCGTCCCCAAATCTTGTCAACCAGTTTCCCCTCATAGCGAACCGAGTATTCCTCCTTGAAAAATCGCTGACTCTTGTCTCCCACCATATCAAGCACAACGCCGTAATCGTACACCTTCGCGTCCGCGCGGCGCGCGAATTCCTTGGCGCCGAGGCAGTAATAGTCCAGATCACCGGATTTGCCCCAGTCCTCGCCGTCGAGAAAAACGAGGTCGACGCCCCTTGTTACGCGTAGCGCGACAAGTTCCTTCGCGAGTTGCAGCAGAACCGCGGTTCCCGAAGCGCCATCGTTGGCGCCCGGCAATGGCTGGGTTTGCTTCTGAGAATCGGCATCCATCTCCGAGCGCGGGCGCGAATCCCAATGCGCGCAAAACAGCAAGCGGTTGCTGTTATCTGGATTGAACCTGCCGATCACATTCGTCAGGCACAGGGTATCGGAGGAATAAGGGTCTTTTACTCGGAAATCCTGCTTCTCTACCGCGATTCCAAGACTATCAAGGGTGCGCGCGATCAGAGCAAGCGCCTGCCGATGCGCCGGTGTATTGGGTACACGTGGTCCAAGATCGCACTGTGCGATCAGATACCGATAGGCTGCGTTGCCGTCAAACTCGCTCGCCGACCGGCGTGAACTGTTGTCGGAACCACAAGATATGGCGAATACGGCAAACATGATTATGAAAACGCGTGTCGTCATTAGAAGCGTATTTCCACCCAGAAGGAGAGTTCACGCACATGGCTCTTCTTCTTGGTGAAGATATCGTTCGAATCCTGCCAGCGCGCTCTCATACCACCCTTGATATTAGTAGAAAAGTTGTAGGTGACGCTCGGCACCACCGAGAAATCAGTGCGCTCGGCGGTGGTTTGGTTACCGGGGAGATAGTAGTTGACCGTGCGGTTAAGGCGACGGCTGACATCCATATCGAAAGTCAGAGCCGACTGTATCTTGATTTTTCCAAAAAGAGGCAACCAGAGTTTGCTTCCGCCTCTGAAAGAGTACGATGTCCGCATAGATAGCGTGTTGGCAAAGTCCTTGACGTCACCGGTTCGAAAGCCGGTCGAATCGCTGCTGAAGTCTTCACGCTCAGAAATCGTCTTGGAGTAGTTCAGGGTGGATTGCAGACCCTGCGCCAACTTCCACTCGACCTTGACTGCCACCAGCGGCGAATAGTTTATTGCTGTCGAGCGGCCCCTGAGCTTTCCGTACTGCTTGCTTGTCGAAGTACTCCGTTGGCGGGAATATTTGGAATCAAGTGAGATGGACTTGAACAAAAGCTTAGGCAGAAGCAAGTAGTCGAGCTTGCCGAAAGTAAATGTCAGATCCGGGTAAGTGGTTGACTCCTCGCGCGTCGCTTTGCCGGTTGCATCCGAAGTGCTATAGGCGTAGGCGGAAGCAATCTTGATGCCTAGAATCAATCGTACTCCGGATCGAAACGAATAACCCCGCCCCCGACTTATCAAGTCTGTTTGACTGGTGCCGGTGGAAAGGGCAATGCGATCTGCATTCGGATCGTCCGAAAGACCAATTCGGTAGAGAAAACTCGGCCGCTGCACAAAACCGGCGAAAGATTGGCGTTTCTCCCAGCGAAAAGAGGCGCCAATCGGATCGACTCGGTCGGTGAAGAAGCGAATAAACTGCAATCCGAACCCATAGAACGGTGTTCCCGGTGTCCCCTCCGCCTTCCTCTTGCCTTTCTGACTGTCTGGCTTGGGGCCGGTTGAGCCGTGCTTGACTTTCGTCGAGTCAGACGTTGCGGCACCCGGTTTGGTCGGGACTTGGTTCTTCGGGGTTTCCGCGCCGACTCCTTTACCTTTGCCCCCCTTGTCCGCAAGCGAATCAGGCTTTGTCGAAGTCGTGTCTCCAGCAACCGGAGGAATTACCGGCGGCGGCTTTAGTTCGCCCGTATTTTCGTCTTTCGGCGGTGTTACCGGAATGGGCGGAGCCTGACCGCTGTCAGGATTTGGTTCCGCAAACACGACCGCAGAAGTCTGACCAGTGCTCTTGGGAAGACTGAGGGACGCCTTCTTGCCGCCGGTCTTGGTGGTATCCTTCAAAGAATCGGCAGCCGGTGGCTCCGGAGGATTCGTCCCACCGGGACCCCGCCGCATAGAGTCAAGCGACGGAACTCTCGTGCTATCCTCTGCCGGCAGATCATGAAGTTTGCCTTTGCCGTCGCTTTTCTTGCCGGTAGAATCGGGAGGAACAGTTTCACCCTTGCCTTTCTTCTGAGGGATGGCCTCCTTGGGTGGCGCCTCCTCCGGTGGCGCCTTTTTGGTCGATGGCTGGTTCTTGCCAAACAGTTTTTGCAGATCGAGAGTGGCGTTGGCAGTCAAGCTTCTGCTGTTATCGGCGCGCCGAGTACCTATCTCTTTTACGCTCGTCGAGGTCAGCACTACATTCTCCGCGTGATTGACGGAGTAGCCGAACTTGGTGCCAGTGACAAACGACAGAATCTGAAACGAATAGTTGGTCGAGAAACTCTGAGTGTATTGCCGTTCCGTACCCAACTTGGCCTGCTTGGGGTCAAGTGCGAATTTGAGGAGTGCCGGATCGCTTAGATCGCGGTCAGTTGTGAAGCTGTAGGCGACATCGACCGAGTTCAGCGGTGCGAAGGCGGTTTCGAAGCGGCCCTGAAACGTCCGCAGATAACGGTTTGTCTGCGTGCCAAAGCTATTCGTCGTGTTCTCGAGCGTACGGTTGACCGTACCATCAAGGGAAGCACGCAAGGGTATCGGGTTGAACTCGGTGCCCAACACTCGCTTCGGTAATAGCGGCATGCCACGCAACCATGACAGAAGTTTCAGCCCACGCTTAATCGGGCTGTTGACGGCGTACCTGCCCTTGAGCGTGTAGCGCTCACTCTCGGAATTAGGGGTCGTGGGCGAGCGTGCAATTGACTTGTCGTATGAGAAATTCGAGTTGAACCTGTTTAGCAGAGCGCCGTAGATGATATTCCGGGTCGGTTTGTTCCAGCTCTCTCCGATCTGGAAATGGGTGGTCGTGCTTACCGACCTCTGTTCCTTGGTGCGGGCCGCAGTCACTGCAATATCAGAGCCGGTGATAAGTCGGGGCGAAGACTCATTGCGACGCCAGCTATAGCCGACTGGGATGCTGGCTTTCTCCTTCGGTGATAGGAACTTATCGAGTTTCACATCTGCGCTATAGCCATAGTTGGTGTTGGAGCTGCCAGATCCGAGATTACTGCGATCGGAAGTCAGATTCCGGAAAAATGCATCCTGCTTGGAATAGTCAGAGCGGAAGGAACCGAGATCGCCAAACGAAATCGAGGTGGCCGCAACAGCTGCCAAACCGCGGTCGTTTCGCACGCTTGTAGCTCGCAGTTCATCTACCCACAGTTCCCCCGTAACCAGCTTCTGCGATTCACTCGTATGCAAATTGGCGATGCCCATGGCATAGTATTTGACGCGCGTTAGAGACGGGCTACCGACAACACGGTAGTGAGGATGCGCCGGCGCCGGTATATGAGTGGAATCAGACGTAGTATCCTTGGGGATCAGTTTCAATTGGGTGATGTCGTCAAAAGTGATATCAACTGCGCTATGCGAGCTCCATCCGGAATCAATCGTGGTGCGATACTCATAGTAGTTGGCAGCGTCGGGACCGAAACGAAAGAAGAACTCAACGCTGTCGCGGACACTGTCACCATGAACCCACATCGCCAGTTTCCGATAACTGGTCAGATCCTGCGGTTTGTATGGTATCTTTGCTGCATAAGCGGTGTCACCGGGAAGTAGTTCCCTGTAATTCAGGCTGAGCGATTGTTCCTTCTCCTGCAAATTGTTGACCCGATCGTAAAAGCCGGCGACTCCGGGAGGCGAGTAGTAGTCTCCATTTTCTTCAGTGTTGACAACCGCCGCATTGAGGCCCGCTGAATCACCGCGCACGGCCGTCGTGGGAAGTGTTGCTTGTACCTCCCAGACGTTGCGCGCCAGCTTAAGATCGGCAATTTCAACGTAAGCGGCAGTGTCGGAGTCGACTCCGTCAATCCACAGCCGGACTCCCGTTATGTTGGCGCGTGAGGGTGAACCAATGCTGTTCTTTACGAAAGCGTCGGTGAACGGAATACGCACCGTATACCAGCCATTTCGCTCCGAATTCGGCACCACGTTCTCGCCTCTGGCCAGGTCGATGGAATAGGAGTAGTAGTTGTTCTTGGCATCGAGGACACCGTTGCCGCTGAGATCTTCGGAATCAGGACGTCCGTTAGTGCCGGGATCCTTACCGTTACCTTCGGTGCCGTTTATGCGTTCATAGTTGTAGGGATTGCGGCTGTCGTATGCCCAATCGTCGCCATGCGGATCAGGATCTGTGCAGTTGCACTCCCGTTGCTCCACGCTATCAGGCATCAGATCAAGACCCGTATCCTCGTTGAAATCGAGAATGCCGTTTTTGTCGCGGTCTTCCGTGTCAAGTGCGCCGTTCGTCAGGCCATTACTATCCGGAAGGTCTTCTGTGATCTCGCCAAGATCAAGATGAAGCACGCCGAGCGATCCTCTCATTCGCAGTTCAATAAACTGGATCTTGCTCTGATCATAAGAACCCTTGCTCAAAGCCTTCATCACTCCGCCCCAAGAAGACTTGCGATCGTCACCACTTGGCGTCAGGCGCATGACCAACACATTGGTGTGGTCCTCCCCCGCCTTGACTTGCCTCTCGTATATATCCGTGACCGCAATTTGATCGTAGGGATTGTACCAGATAAATCGTCCCGGCTTCTGTTTTTGCTCCGGTATCGAGGCAGGATGCCACCCTTCCCGGGTAACACCCAGAGAAAACTGCTCGCGCGCTCCTTCGAAATCATCCACGAATGCTTCACCGCTGACATTCGAATTCGGTACCGACCGCGCCACTTCGCCGCTGACCGAAATCTGTGAGGGGGTGTTGGTCTCAACAAACGGAAGCGCATCAACCATCTTCGTGAGCAGATTGCTCTGGAAAGCGTACGATATGTCGGCGTCGAGATTGAGGGATTTGGACTGCTCCTCGCCGAGGCGTGGTTTGCGGTCGGTTGTCTTCTCTGACTTGTACAGTACGGTAGTACCCATTCTTAGCTTGCTCCCGACCTGATACTCCACCCGAGCACCCAAAAGGGTCTTCTTCTCAGCCGCAATTAGCGGTGCGTACTCGTAGTCAACCTTGACATCAGCCCCAGGATTAAGCGCTTCCTGATTGAGGAACGAGATTCTGCCCAGATCGTAGTATATCTGGTAGTCAACACCCTTCTTGAGTTGCTTGCCGTTCAGAGTCACGGTCTCGGATTCCGAGACAATGTCCGGGTGTCCCAAGTAGAACTCGCTCTGGCGGGAAGTCGAATTAACGAGGAGATAGTACTTGCTCCCGTTTCCTCGGTCGGTTGTCGACTTCGTGTGATATAGCATGCTCACAGTGTCGGAGAGTACCGTATTATCGGCAAACGGCTCGCGTCTCGGGAAGCGCAAGTGCCCTCGGATGAGGTCGATTATTTGTTCGTTACGGCTGTCAATTCGTCCGTTGTTGTCGTTGTCGAGGCCGAGCAGGTTGATGAAGTATTTCCCCTGTTGATTGTCAAGATCGGAGGCGTCACGGTCTGTAGTGTTGGTGGCACTACCTCTGTAAATCTTTACCTCCAGATTGTCCGGATCCTCAATTCTGCCACCAAGACTATATACATTGCGCCAAACGTAGTTCCAAGTAACGTTTGCCGGCTCTGGATTTGCTTCGGCGATAAGCTTCAGCGTATAAGTTGACATGACTGGCCTGCTGCCGATCTCTGTGTCGACATAGGTAGAGTGGGTAGCGTCTGTCCACCGTCGGTATTTGATATAAGCGCCAATCGACAGGTTAGTGACCGGTTGACTCATGATTACATAGTGTTCAGTGGGATGGAAAGTGAAACTGCCGTAATTTGAACTCTTGGTGAATGAGACGAACATGCCCTGAACGTTCTCGTTAGCGTACCGTGGATTTGTCGTGTCGAAAGGATCAACGAAGAGGCGGCATGAATCCTTGGTGCTGGCGTAGTTAACGTCATAAGCGTTTACAGAGAAGTAAAGATCAAGATCGGTGATGCTGTCTCCGGGATGCAAGTCGTTCTCGGAGACGGTGTCACGACGCGCGAGGTCGAAATAGGTCATGTCCAGAAACTGATTATCGCGGATAACGCGCGTCTGAGATTCCGTACCAGCCTTGAAACTGGCGCCCTGATTGGACGATTTTTCCTGGGATGCGATTGCTGTCAGTTTCAGTCCGCCGAGTTCTGCCGATGTCTTAACACCGAACAGTCCCTGAATCTGTCGCGAGTAACCTGTGAAGCGGGTCCCCGGCAACGACAAGTTCGTGTTACCCAGTTCCACGGTCTTGATAACATCATCTTCGTCTCCCTTATAGCGCAATTGGATCCTATTGGCCAACGACTGCTGGCGTTTGGAGTCCTGATTGACGTCAACGAAAATCTTCGAACCGATATTGCCGCTGATCGTGAAGCTGGATTGTTGCTCCATGTTCAATGACGGGAATTTGCTCTGTTTGTGGGTTGCAATTGAAGTCTGATCATCCCACTGGCTGTTTCCGGAGAATGATATCTTTCGATAACCGTTCACTTTCAGGCCTGCGCCACCTTCCCCCATAATCGACTTTGCTATCCGCGGTACTTCAAAAGGAATCTGAAATTGCAGCAGACTACCACCTGCACCCTGACGTGTCTTCTTCGCCTGAGAGGAATAGCTTTCACGCCACAAACGGCGTGACTGGCAATCCAGAAGCCACCGGCGATAACTAGCGGGTGATGCCGTCGCCGGTAATGTCACATTTTGGAACTTGCCGTAGGCCTGGTTGAAAACCAACAACCGGCTCGTGGCGTCATAACTGAAGGTCAGCTTGCGCTTAATGTTGTCTGTTTTGAGAAGCGGGATGGAATCTAAGGATTTCGAAATGCCGATCTCGGTTTTATCGGGGCTTATTGAAGCCACCACCGGTTGCCGCACGTGCAACTCCATGCGAATACCGGTTGCGGCCGAGACCAACGGCGCCGTCACCAATGCAGCAAATATGTACAGCAATGCCGTCTGCACAAGCGCGCGGCAACGTCCAAAAGTTGAAGTATGTTTAACAAGCTCTAAGATCATGCGTTATATATATTTTCGATAGAATCCTCCTCTAACTAAAGTCCCCAAGTAAAATAACCTCTTCGATGAGATCTATGCCATAACTCTCTTTTACTTTCTCCTTAAGTCTTATCGACAAATCCCGAACTTCAGACGCAGTCGCGCCACCTTTGTTGATCAGAATATTGGCGTGACCCGGAAAAACCCCTGCATGCCCGACTTGCATCTGCTTGGCCCCTATTTGGTCGAGCAGATATCCGGCGGCAATTTTGCCGTGCGGCGCCGTCGCCGATTCGATATTCTTGAAGAAACAACCGGCCGAAATGTTGTCTTTCGGGTGCTTCTGCCAGCGCTCAGCCAGTATAGTGTTCATTTTCTCCCTCAGGCAAGCGACATCGCCGTGTGCCAATTGGAATCGCCCGGAAATCACAATATTCTGGGACCACTTGAGATCGCTGTGGCGGTACTTGTAGCCGAGATTCTCCTTCCGCTCCGTATAGAAACCCTTTAGCGGATGGTAGAGATTAACATCGATAAGACAGTCGGAAATCGCGACACCATAGGCTCCCGCATTCCCGACTATTGCGCCGCCGACAGTACCTGCGATGCCCGCCAGCGCCTCGACACCCTCCAGACCGGCGGCAACTGTATCTTCCACAAGCTTGTGCAGGGAGTAGCCGGCGCCAACCGTGACGCAATCATCGTCCATCTCCAGCATCTCGATCTGGAGGACGATGATCATGCCGCAGAAACCCTTATCCGAAGAGAGGATGTTCGAACCACCACCAATGACAAAATACTCCAGCCGATTGAGGCGGCAGAACTCTACTGCTTGCACGACTTCGTCAGCGCTGCAGCAAAACGCCACCCAGTCCGCCGGACCGCCGATTCCGAAGGTGGTCAGCTTGCTGATCGGATAGTTCTGTTCGAGCCGAAAACGGGTCTTCGCTGGTGTAGTAGTCACACCGGCCTTGTTGGGAGTAGTAGCCACTAAACAGTTGTCTCCACAACCGGGAATATACGTAATCCCGTCAATAAATCAAGTCTTGTCTTGAGCAGTCTCCGAAGTAGTTGTACCACTTGAGGTAGGATCGGTTCCCGATTTCTGATCCTTGCCCACTTCCTCGACGTAGTTCATTTGCAATTCATAGAGCAGCCGAGCAAGCAGTTTGTTTTCATTTTCTATCAGATTACCGGCGGTCTTCCGCTTGATCATCTCCAGCATCTCGATTGTTGCTTGTGCCTGCTCCAAATCACGCTCCACCTCCCCCGTGAGCGGATTCATTATCTTGCCGAGTTGCTGCATGCCCGCCGCATGCAGGCTGAAGAGCAGCGCCGTGAACAGCGCTTGATCGGTATGCTGTTGTTGCGCCATTACCCTTTCTCCTCCATATTGATCGCTACGGAAATGGCGTGCTGAAAATCAATCAGCTCGGCATCGACTTTCTTCAATTGACGCTGAAAATCATAATCCTGCGCCAGATCGATCCACTGCTCCAGACGATTCGCAATCGCTTGCGCCTCCTCCACCATTTTCCGCAGTTCGTCCTTAATCAAAGCGTCTCTATGAGACCCCACTTGATCGCTCCAGTCGACGTTGTTGCTTTACGAACTGATTCAAGCGTGCCTTCTCCTCAGCTGAGGTCAGTTCTCTATTTGTTAGCAACTTATGGGCCCACTCGCGTGCCGTCAAGATTAAACTTAGATCATTCACCAGACTTGCCACCCTGAACTCCGGCATACCGCTTTGCCTGATTCCCAGCAGATCACCCGGTCCGCGCAGCTCCAAATCAAGCTCGGCAATCGCAAAACCGTCGCTGCTCTTTACAAAGCGCTCCAAACGCTGGAAGCTCTCGCTGAGCGTGTCCATTTCCGTCATCAGTACACAATATGATTTCTTGTCCGACCGACCGACTCGGCCGCGCAATTGATGTAACTGACTTAGACCAAAGCGCTCAGCGTGTTCGATCAGGATGACGGTTGCGTCAGGAATGTCTATGCCAACTTCCACCACTGTTGTCGCCACCATGATTCCGATTTCGCAGCGGGAAAACCGAGACATCATCGCATCGCGCTCTTCCTTCTTCATTTGGCCGTGCACTATTCCGATCGCCAGATCGGGGAACACATCGCTTTTTAACTCCTCGTATGCCTTGGTCGCAGCGCGCAACTGCACCTTCAGCGATTCCTCCACCAACGGGTAGATGATAAACACTTGATTGCCGCGCGTGACTTCGTCGCGAATAAATTTATATATCTGCGGTCGCTCGGCTTCAGTACGCAGCACTGTACGCACGCGCAACCTGCCGACCGGCATCTCGTCGATAATCGACAAATCAAGATCGCCGTATGCCGTCAACGCCAACGTCCGCGGAATCGGCGTCGCTGTCATGACCAGCAAATCCGGACGTTCACCTTTCCCAAGCAGTTCCTCACGCTGCGCCACGCCGAAACGATGCTGTTCATCCACGATCACATAGGCGAGTTGCCGATACACGACATCATCCGAAATCAGCGCGTGTGTTCCCAATATGATATCGACCTCGCCGCTCGCCAGATCGCGCAGGATTTGCTGCCTCACCGGAGACGGTGTTGAACCTGTCAACAGCTCAACACGGATCCCGCTACTTGCCAGTATCTTGCCGATTGTTTGATAATGCTGCTGCGCCAGAATTTCGGTCGGCGCCATCAGCGCTGATTGAAAACCTGATCGCGCGACCAGAGCCATCGTCAGCGCCGCCACCACCGTTTTTCCGGAACCGACATCACCCTGTAACAATCGTTGCATCGCATACGGCTTAAGCAGGTCTTCGGCGATTTCAGCGATTACCCTATTCTGCGCCGCCGTGAGTTTGAACGGCAAGCCTGCAATCAATGCCTGCTGCGTCTGATTAGGGGGTTCGATTTTCTGCGGTTTCTGCTTATGCGCAATCCGCTGGCGACGATCAACGACCTGTATCTGAAACAGAATCAATTCTCGCAGCGCCAAACAGCGACGTGCCTCCGCGCGGATTTCGAAATTGTCGGGATAATGCATCTGGCTAACCGAAGTCGGCAGATCCATCAAGTGCAGGTCGGCAACCACACGTTTCGGCACCAGGTCTTCCAGATACGCGGCATACTGATCCAACGCCGGTTTGATAATTCTGCGAAAACCGCGCGAATCAAGATAGAGTCGTTTGAGTGAATCGCTCGACGGGTAGAGCGGGATGATTCTACCGGTGTGGAGCATCTCTTCTTCTTCCGTGTCGAAAATGATCTCGACTTCCGGATGCGCCATCTGCAGGCCGCGAAAATCGGTGACCTTCCCCGACACTGACAGCGTCATTCCTTTTTTGAATCGTCCCGCGAAATACTTCAGCCCCTCAAACCAGACCAGCGGCACATTGCCGGTGCCATCGGTGATCAAGACTTCGTAATATCCCCGACTGCGTGTGCGCAACAATCCCTGCGTCAACACTCTGCCGACAACTGTGACTTCCGCGCCAAGTGTCAGTTCCGCGATGGGAGTCAGCCGGCTGCGATCAAGATATCTGCGCGGGAAGTAGTTCAGAATATCTTCGACCGTATAGATTCCAATAGCATTGAGCGCCTCTGCCTTCTTCGGCCCGACACCTTTTAGATAAGTGACTTCTATTTCAGACGGATTGTTGTTGGATACCATGCGAACAATGTGACTGAATATCCGGCAAAAGTCAATCAGGTCGTTGGGGTGCTGTAGCTGTAGGTCAAAACCGCTTCGGTTTTGACATGTTCTTCTCTTTTGCACATATTCGCGCGTTCCGCGCGATGTCGAAACCGCGAGGGTTTCGACCTACATGCCTGCGTCCCTAAAGCCCGAGGAACTGAATCGCAACGCCGCAGAGCAATATCGTGCCTCCGGCAAGGGCGTGGCTGTAGCGCTCCAGCTTACCCATGGGCAGGAGATTGATCCCAAAGCTGCTTACGAGCACAATGCCGAGCATCGTCAAGATAGTCACGCTGCCGAACGCTGCGGTCACCATGATCAGACCGGCGGTGCTATGCCGAGCGGCGGGATATATTACGATTGGAATGAGCGGTTCGCAGGGACCAAAGACAAAAATCGTGAACAGAATCCAGGGGGTGAGATTGACTTTCTGCTCCTGATCGTGAACATGAGCGTGTTCATCGCTATGGGTATGCGTATGGGCATGCTTGTTTCCATCTTTGTGGAAATGAAGGTGCTGGTGCGGACGGTTTCTAACCGCCCTCCTAATGCCCCAGGCCAGATAAACTAGGCCGAACGCAATGAGCGCCCAGCCGGCGATATTACCCCGAAACGATTCCAGTCCTTCAAGTCGGGAGACGGCAATTCCCAGCGCAACGCCGATCAGCCCCAAAATAACTGAGCTGCCAATGTGCCCAAGCCCGCACAAGAAAGTTATCCAGGTAGTCTTGGCCATCGACCATTTGCGGGCCTTGGCCATCACGATAAATGGGATATAATGATCCGGTCCGGCGACAGTATGAATAAATCCGATCGACGCAGCGGTAACCGCCAAGAGATACAATTCCTGCGACACTCGGGGCGCTCCTTTCAGTATTCTAGTCCAGCGGACACGCTCGCGCGTTCCGAGCGATGTCGAAACCGCAAGGGCTTCGATCTGTTTCTTCCGCCTACGGCGGAATGTCAAGTGCACAGGGCACCTGACCTACTTTCTAGCCCCCTGCTCCCACTGCCGCACTTCGTCCAGGCGTTCGCGCCAGAGATCAACATCGCGGGTGTCGCCTGAACTGAGGTAATGCTCGATATAGAGCCGCGCAGTGATATATTCGGCGAGTCGGTTGTTGCGAGAGCGCATCGCCTCACGGTAGGCATTCTCCGCATTCCATTGCTCCGCTCCCATTACACTCAGCGAGTCATACCAGTTCTGCAATCCCCCTTGTTCGACATCGTAACGAGACGTTGACTTGGCGCGCGTGCCTTGATCCCATGCCACAAAATACACCGGCACATATTTGCCCGAATCAAGTAGCGCCTGCACACGTTGTTCATAGGCGGCCGCGTCGAAAGTCTCCGCGAACTTGCCTTTGTTAAGTTTCATCTCCGGCATGGCGATTTGCAAGCTGTCAATCGCCAGTGGAATGGAGACGCCTCTCACCGGCAGTTCATTTCGATTGGCATTAGAGACACCCATCTCCGCCTGCGGTTGTATAGAAGTAGATTGCGGAGAACTTGTCGGCTTATCGGAGAGAGTGGTCCCCTGTTTGTCCGCAACCGGTTTTCCCTGCCCTCTAAATGCCGGTGAATCGATGGTGCGGATGGTCATCATCGCGCTCTTCTCGCGGGGCTGCAACTGCTGTCTCAAAGTGTCGACCGTCGATGCTGCCGGCCTTGCTTCGGACGCCTCTGGAATCGCAAGAGTCTGATCTGATTTCTTTGGCTCCGGAAACACCGGCGGTTCTTTATACTCTTCATCCTTGACGTCAACCGGAGTCCGGTCAGATTCGACGACCTTGCCGAGCACGGAATCAGGGATTTCCTGTTTGCGTTTCCGGTCTGACGATTTCACCGGCTCCGTGGCGATGGCCGGTTGCGTCTCCATGTGGCGCGAAGTTTCCGGTTGCTGCGGCGGATTAACAATAATCGTCTTCGGAACGGAGAAACGCTCGGCCTCCGGTTTCCAAATCTGATTGACAACAACGACGATCAGAAACAGCGCCGCCACCGAACTGAGAATGGCGATTAACCGCGATTTCGGCATGATCGGCTGCAGAATGGCAAGACCACGCCGGGGGCGCGAATCACGAGCCAGCTTCGCGTCGATTCTTTCGGCGAGACCGTCGAAGTAGCCATCAGCGGGCATGTCGATCTGTGACTGGCGGGCGATCTGATCGAGTTTTGTTAGTTGCTCCAACGCGGCTTGCATATCGGAATTCTGTCGCAGTTCTTCTTCCACCTGCGATTTCTCGGTCGCAGAAAGTTTGCCATCGAGATAGGCAGAGAGCCGTTCGTCAAATTCGTGCATAGTCATTTATGGCTCCAGCAAGTCCTTGAGGGCGAGCATCAGTTTTTGACGCGCGCGATGCAGACGCGACATCACCGTACCCTCATTGATCTTGAGCGTCGTTGCGATGTCAGCATAACTCATCTCCTCCTGCATCCGCAATACAAATACGATCCGATAGTCCGGCGGCAATTGCGCCAATGCCTGTTGATAGCGTTTGTCGATCTCCTGTTGCGTCAGCATTTGCTGTGGATCGGGATCGGCTGCCGCCATCTGGTCAAGTGCTAGTTCGCTTTCCTCGCCGTTCAACTGAAATTTCTGTCGGTTCAGATAGTTGAACGCATTGTTCGCAGCGATTCTGGCGATCCAACCGCCGAACGGATAACTTTCGTCGAATGTGCCCACCGCCTGAAAGGCTTTGATAAATGCCTCCTGTGTCAAATCATCAGCCACGTCGTGCGAACCACCGAGTCGAAAACAAAGAGCATAGACCTTGCGTTGGTACCGTCTCACGAGCAGGCCGAACGCCGCACGGTCGCCCTGCTTGGCGCGCCGAATCAACTCCCCATCGGGAGTGTCATCCATGCCCGCCAACATAAGTACAAACAAGAACAAGCTTTATTCCCCGGCTGCGTTGACAATCCTGTAGGTCATTCGTTCGAATATCTGCGGCTTCGGCTCGGTCGAAAATCGGTCGTCCACTTCGGCCTGGTAGACGGCCAGCAACGCCCTGACAAGCTCTTCCGGCGCATAGTGTTCGATCTGCTGCTTGAGTTCGTTCAGGAAGTAGGGATGCATCCCCAACATGCCGGCCAAATCCTTGTCGAGAATCTTGCCGGAAAATTTGCGGTATTTCAACATCCGTTCAAACTGGTTGTAGAATGCCCAGAAAAGTGGCGCCTGCGCCCCCGAACCGGAGCTTTCCAGATAGCGTTTGATCGCCCCCAGCGATGCCTCCAGCCGTCGGAAACCAAGTTGCTTGGCCGCTTCATATTGGGTGAAAAAGTGGCTGTCGGAGAGATAGTCGCGCACATCGGAGAGCGCGAGCTTCTTCTTGCCGGCATGCACGATGGCGATTTTCTCCGCTTCATTTTCGATATCGCCGCAGTCTCGACCGACAATCCGACAAAACTCGGTTACGGCATCGGCGTCGATGGCGAATCCGCGCGCGGCGAGACGTGAACGGACGTACTCAGGAAGGGCGTCGTCATTGAGGTCTTTGATTTCGACCAGAGCGCAACGTTCGAGCATCTCTTTGACGAACTTGGTTCGGCCATCAAGCTTGCGTGCTACGCCAATGAAAGTGACACTGGGATCAAGCGACTTGAGGGCTTTCGGGAGGAATTGCTGTGAAGCTTGCGGCAAACGGTCAAGTTCCGTTACGATCACTACCGTATTGCCTCCGAGAAGCGGTACGCCAAACAACCGCTCTTCGAGCGCCCCCGGATTGGCCTTGGCGCCACCGAGCGAGTGCCGGTTATAGGCGCGCTCACCCACCGGAATCCGCTGTTTGACGATTTTCTCGGTTAGCAGGAAACGTTGATAGTAGTCGTCCCCTTGCAGCAAGTAGGCGGGATCAATTCTGCCGGTTTCAACTTGCCGCAGCGCCTGAGTATATGTCAGTTTTCCCACGACCGGATGTTAGGGTTTTCAAACCCCTTTGTCAACCGCTACTGACAGGTCATTCCGGTGCCCGCCAGCCGTCCTCGTCTGGCGAGAAAACGCGGCAGGCGAGGAGAGGCTGTCCATAAGCATGATTCTACGGATGGACAGAGGATTTCTCGTAGCGGCGCACGGCGTGCGCCTTTGAATCTGGCGTCTTGTGCGCGGCAGTTGTCTCGCCTGCCACGCTAAATACTCTACTTACACCCCGCACATGGCTCCGGGCCATAGGAGAAGATGTAGCTGATCAGATAAACGACATCCGCAATGTTGATGTCCCCGCTGCAGTCTGCATCACCTGACGCCAATGGCGATGGCGCCGGTCCGTGGGAGAAAATGTAGGCGATGAGATAGACAGCGTCGGCAATGTTGACAGTTCCTTCGCCGTCGGCATCGCCACAATTTATGACTGTCACATGGTAGCCGTCTGCCGGTATCGAGCTAATGAGCGAGTCTTGAGCCAGCCAGACAGTGTCGCCGCCGTTAGCGAAGTAAAGGCTGTAGTCATCCGTTGGAGCAGCACCCGCCATTGGGGTAACTGCGATATGGTATACCCCTGGAAGCGGATGCAGGATGTAGACTGTGGCTCCGGTATCACCAGGCGTCAGTTCGTATATTTCATAGGAGGCGTTCTCTATGGTCGATGACCATCTGTCGATAGTTGCGCCGGAGGGATCTGTAACGAACAGGTCGACAGGAGACAGTTTGACAATTGCGGCGCCACCGTATGGGAATTCAATATTGCCACCAATTGCCGTGATCTTGCCGTCAGCATCGAAGTCGATCTTTCGGTAAAAGCCGTGGTCCTGGTTCTCATTCTTAAGCTCCCGAGTCGCAACATATGCAGTTGTGTCAGCGTCTAGGCCAATGTCCCAGGGGGTGCCATCAGTTCTGTATGGCAATT
>Ga0315273_10001617_pt1 | contig 25779 bp, 22 predicted proteins | sample YL17G02_0_MG_FD_205753 | JGI IMG/M metagenome (GOLD analysis project Ga0315273, IMG submission 205753) | Sediment microbial communities from Yellowstone Lake, YNP, Wyoming, USA - YL17G02_0 | ecosystem: Environmental > Aquatic > Freshwater > Lake > Sediment | place: USA: Wyoming | collected... | reverse complement strand
TTACAATTTCTCTCGGCATGGTGTTCTTCTTCTCCTTTTCACTTGGCTGTGATTGGAGAAAGATACCATGCCTTCTTTATCTCAAGTTACCTTGTTTTTCACTGTCAACCTTGCGTTGTAATAATAGATAATGGTTTAGCATTGTCGGAATCTTGCTTAAATAAATTCTTTAGTTTTTCTTTAAAAGTGCCAGCGGCTTCCTCCAGCCCAACTTTTAATAGCTCCTTTCCAATGTAACTTATGACTGAATTTGTTGCAGCTAATATTGCTGGTGTGGCAACCTCAACCCCTTCTTCTATACCGAAACCAAGTAAAGAGTCGCGATCTGTTCTTGCTATATTTGATGGGTTAGGGTTAGAGAAATATATTTCTGCAATTTCGTCAAAGAAATCTAATTCTTCGGGAGCCAGCGACTCGACAAGTTATTTCGAGATTTCCAAGGTTGTGGAGCGTTCGGTCAATTGCCAAGTGTCCATAGTTTATCCCTTTCAAAGTTCTTGAGACTTGCTTCTGTAGAGAATGTTCAATTAAGTATAGCATTAACTATTTTATTTCAGCGTGCTAAGGGTAGAATTAGCTCCTCGAAACAGAATCAACCTACAGTTTAGAAAGAAGCGAAAAGTAACTCAGTGACCAAACGCATCTTCATCTCCGCCGACCACGGCATGGCAGTCATCTATTTCCTGCAAAGCGACGTCGTCCCGACGCTGCTTGACGCGGGCGTTGAGATCGTCGTCCTCACCGATGACGACACCAAAGAAAAAATCTCGCGGCGTTTCGCACGTCCCGGCCTCACCTTCGAAGGCTTGCGATTGAAGCAGGCAAACGAGTACGCCAAACAAGTCAGCCCGCGCTGGCAGTGGCTGCTCGCCTACCTGCGCCGCGTCGGCGGCTCGCGCCGCATCAACACCGAAGCCATGGACAGCCACATCTGGGAAGTCTGGGCGGAGAACAGCTGGAAATTCCGTTTGGGCATTTGGATTCCGTCCGCGCTGGCGATTCTTCTCCTGCGGAACTTCGCCTTCGCCCGCCGATTTTTAGTGCGGATGCAAAACCGCTTCACGCCTACCCCTAGGCTGTATACCGATTTATTTGAGAAATACCAACCCGACATGGTCATCGCTTCGACCCCTGGCTGGCGCATGGACCGTTATCTCTTGCGTGAATCTGCCCGACGCGGAATCCCGAACATGACTGTTATCGTGGGCTGGGATAATTCATCGAGTTACAACGTCTCAGGCGCAGACGTGCAGTGGGTGACGTGCTGGTCTGAGTTGCAAAAAGAGGAACTCGTGCTTGGCTCTGACTGGAATCCCGAGCGTGTGCACGTGGGCGGCATCCCGTCATATGACGGATATTTCCGCAAGCAATGGCTCATGCCGCGTGACGAATATTTCAAACTGCACGGGCTTGACCCGAACCGCAAGTTGATTTCATACGCCAGTAGCTTTGTCCATTTTGCGCCGAACTATCCGAATATCGAAGCGCTGGCAAAACTGGTTTCATCTGATTCACTGGCTGAGCCTTCGCAGTTGTTGATCCGTTTGCATCCCAGTCATTTTCAGGATAGGCCGAAAATCTTCGCGGACGAACGTGCGCAAGTTTTTGAGCTGGAGAAGAAATATCCGCATGTGCATGTTGTCCAGCCTGTAGCGTTAGGTGGCTCGCTCGGCTACTACGGCGGCGAAGACATGGACGAGAAATCGTCCATGATGGCGTATTCTGATGTGGTGGTGACGGTCTACTCTACCATGCTGGTCGAGACCGCTGTCCACGATACGCCGATGATCGCCGCAACGATTGACACTCCCGGCGGTTGGAATAAGCCAAAGAAATTCTCGCTCTCGCTGAAAGAGATCGGCGATTGGCCCACACATAAACGTTTTCGCGATGCGAAGGCTGGACGTATCGCGACCAACGAAAATGAACTGCGTGACACTCTTAACTTGTATCTTCGTAACCCGCAACTCGACTCCGCCGAACGCAGGAAGTTTGTCGAAGATGAGGTCACATTTACCGATGGAACATCCGGCAATCGAACGGCGGAGTTTATTTTGAAAGTATTGAATTCTCAGGCATAATCTGGTGGTCGAGTAGGGCGGATGTTCTTCCCGCCCGTATCGAAACCCGAGACCACCTTTGTGGTAAAACTATCCTCCTACGGAGAAAAAAATGAAGAAAAAAATCCTATCACTTGTTTCCGCGTTCATCATCATCTTACTGGCATCATGCGGAACCGCATCCACACCGACGGTCAGTCCTGCGGATATGGCAAACACCGCCATCGCCGCCGCATGGACCGAGGTCAACCTGACTCAAGCAGCAATGCCTACCGCCACTGCATCACCCATTCCACCCACTCCAACGCTTACCTTTACCCCATTTCCAACCCCCACACAGCAACCTCTGGTCATCGTTCCCAGCGCGACAAGCAGCGTAGATCCCTGCAACCAGCCAATCCCTAATCCGGCAAAAGGAACCAAGACGAAAGTTAAATTTATCAACGAATCAAAAGGCAATGTACATCTTTCTTTTGGCCTGACTCAAAAAAACGACATGGGCGAATGCGGTACCTATGATTTCTATATGGGGCCAAGTGAATCGCCCACTGTGGAAGTCTTGACAGGCTGTTACTGGGCATTCGCGGCTATAACTGGAAAAAAATCTTCCAATGCAAAGTCCAATAATTATATTTGCCTGGAGTATAGTGCAATAACACGAGGGATTACAATAACTGCTGAATGGATCGGGGTGGATTAATATTGCACAAAACTTGGAATTCCAGTTTCGCGGCACACATTGCCGGACTTTGCCCTCCTCCCAACAACAGGGTAAGATATGTTTGGAAAATACAACATGCTCATCTTCTACTTCTCCATACCCTGGCAATTGCATCCAGCGCGCTCTATCACTTTAGCGCCAGGAGCATGCTTGCCAACATCAACTTTTCGATTTCCCTCGTCGCTACGTATGCAGTCGCATTGGGAATCGTTTTTGTCACCGCTTTTTTCTTCCCTGCCCCAAACGGACTCGTGTTCGAACTGAAACAATTGAATTTAGCTGCCTGCTCGTCTATCGCTCCGGATGGAATCTCGGCATCGCCGCGGTGTTGGTCAATGTGGTGGCTTCGCTGATCCTGGTCCCTGTGGCGATTTTTGTATTCAAAGATAAATTGAACTGGGTAAATATCGTTGGTATTCTGGTTTGTCTGGCTGGACTTATCATGTTAAACTGGAAAAGATAAATTGGAGTTTCAATAACAATGCTCTCTCGCCTTAAATCCGCCACCCGCATTTTGTTGAAGGGCGATCCCAAAGGGAATAAACGCAGTCCCATCCCTGACATTACGCCTGAAGAAGTGATGGAGATCAGGCAATTCTTCCCGCGTGAAAAGTTTTTCATCTTCGGCCACGCCCGCTCAGGGACAACACTGCTCACACGCCTCGCGCGTTTGCATCCCGAAGTCCACTGCAATTATCAGGCTCATTTTTTTACGCGTCAGCCCCTGCTCAAGTCTCTTGTGAATACACCCGAAGCGGAAGAGTGGCTGGCGCGCAAATCCAACCGCTGGAATCAGGGACGCGACCTCTCGCCGCTTGTCCTACGTGCCGCGGGGGATTTCATCATGGAACGCGACGCGGCGAAGGAAGGCAAGCCCATCGTCGGCGACAAAAGCCCCTCGTCCGCGATCCACGGTCAGGCTGTGCGCGACATGCACGCAGTCTATCCCGACGCGAAACTGGTCTACATTATCCGCGATGGACGGGATGTGTTGATCTCGGAGCGTTTCCGTAACTTTGTGGAAGAGTCCAAATTCCTGACCGCCGAAGATAAACGCATCATTGAAGATTTGCGAAAAGACCAGACACCTTTCACGAACGGCACACGCTCGATCTTCACCGAGACTTTTATCCGCCGCGTGGCAAAAGGTTGGGTGGCGAACCTTGCTGAGACGGATGACGAGGGGCGAAGGTTATTTGGCGGGAATTACTTCAGCCTGCGATATGAAGACTTGCTAACCCAGCCCTTTGATGAGATGAGCAAATTTTGGAAGTTTCTCGGCGTGAAGAAGATCGAGAAATCGCTTGATGAATCCTTGCACGCCGAATTGTCGTCCAATCCCGATGAGGAATGGCAAGCCAGACGGAACGAGGACATTTCCTCGTTTTTGCCCAAAGGTCAGGCCGGCAATTGGACGCGCTTGTTCACAGAGAAGGATAAGTCCGTGTTCAAGGAAGTCGCAGGGGAAATGCTGGTCAAGTGGAAATACGAGAAAGATAATAATTGGTAACGGAGTCCGACGACTCCTCTCGTCGGTGCAAAGTCTCCCGACTTTGCACTCCGTTGCGAAAATAGGATAAGTAAAAAAAAATGAGATTTCTTATCGCAGGACTTGGTTCAATTGGGCGAAGACACTTTCGCAATTTGATTGCCTTGGGAGAAAAGGATATTGTTTTCTTAAGAAGTCATCGCGCCACCCTGCCGGATGATGAGCTTGCAGGCTATCCTGTAGAAACTGATTTGACGGAAGCACTGAAAAAGCACAAACCCGACGCGGTGATCGTTGCCAACCCGACATCGTTGCATCTGGATGTTGCCATCCCTGCGGCAGAAGCGGGACGCGCGATTCTGCTTGAAAAGCCTATCTCGCACTCCATGAACAGGCTGGAACAACTCGAAGCCGCTGTCAAGAAAAGCGGAGCGAAGGTCTTGGTTGCGTTCCAATTCCGCTTCCATCCTGGATTGACGCATGCCAAACAATTGCTTACCGATGGTGAGATTGGACGCATCATCTCCGCGCATGTCCACTTTGGCGAATATCTTCCAGCATGGCATCCCTGGGAGGATTATCGCAAGGGCTATGCAGCGCGCGCGGATATGGGCGGCGGCGTGGTATTGACGCAATGTCACTCTCTGGATTATTTGCCGTGGCTTGTGGGGAAGGTTGAATCCGCTTGGGGATTCACTGCCAAGTTAAGCGACCTTGAAGTGGATGTGGAAGACACAGCCAAGATTGGCCTGCGTTTTGTGGGTGGGGCGTTAGGTAGCCTGCATTTGGATTACAACCAGCAACCTCCCGCGCATCGCTTTGAAGTAATTGGCACAAAAGGTTCCTTGAAGTGGGATATCTCCAATGGCGCGACGCACATTTTTCGGGCGTCTCCCGAATCTCTTGCCACTTCCACAGGGATGGGGATCAAGACTGGTGGCGAATGGAAAACATATCCACTTCCTGAGGGATGGGAGCGTAATATCATGTTCCTTGAACAGATGAAACATTTTGTCTCAGTCGTGCGGGGAGAAGTAGAACCATTCTGCACCTTGGAGGATGGTGTGCGCGTGATGAAATTGATTTCCGCCATTTACAAATCACAAAAGACTGGACAATTGATTTCAATAAATTAATTGATCAACGACGGTTTTTGCCCGTCGCTGTTTTATTATTTTATGATCACTCGATCCCAATATATGTTCGGCGAGTCTTTTAATAAATAGACCTTCACGCCTTCACCTACTACTGTGTAAACATAATTTTTCAAATACGGCGCGGCTTCTTCGGTAGTGCCTTCCCAGATCGAAACGATCACATCGGGTTGTAACTCACCGAAGGTGCGCGCGTAGTCCCATTTCATGTGACCGGGGCGCATATCCGGAATATCTTCATAGCTCATCGGCGTGCGGACGGCTTCGCGCGCGATCACAGGATCCGCCTTGCCGAGGATGTCAATGGCGTAGCGATCAGGCAGAAGATAGGGAATTGTCCCCGCGCCAATCACAGCAACGGATGCGCCGGGTTTGGTGGTGTTTTGCAATGCCAGGGCAATCCCTAAATTATGTTCACTGCCTGCCACGTAATCCGGCTTGCGCACAAGTTCCCAGCGTTCGATGTATTTCCAATCGCCCATTAAAAGATTAAAGTTCAGTATGGATATGACGAAGATGACCAGCCACGCGGCTTGCGAGCCGACATCTGCGATTCTTCCCGCTCCTTCGACACTCCCTTTGGTCGCAGGACGACGCCCCAAACTTGCCACCGCTCTCCGACGGAGTTCTTCAACGCTGTAGGCGAATACAGCAAAGAACAATGGCATGGCAATAGCGATGTAACGATTCGCGCCACCGTGCTCTTCCCACGCGTCCCCACCCACATAAACGCTGTAGGCCATTTGCGCGAGCAGGATGAGGAAGAGCAGGTTAATTTTCCAGTCGCGGCGGAAGACGAGTAATGTGAACGGTATAAGGAATAACGCCCAGTTGGTGTAATAGATAAACCAGACCAGCGCGTATAATCCGCGCAGAATGCGCAGGACAAAGGGCCAGCCGGTTACTTTCAAGTAATAAGTATTTGGCAGCCAATCGCCGTAATAGACATAGCGCGCCAGGGTTTGACCGCCGAGAAAGAGGACGAGTAGACCGAGTCCCCATGTGAGATTTTGTTTGCGATACTGCGGCTGGACAAAGTACATCACGCCCAGCACGACGATAAACGGAACCGCCATATCGAACCGAAAAAGCGTCGAAACGGCGAGCAGGATGTGGGTCCACGGAGTGAAGCGATTCTTCGTCAAACTGAGGAAAACGACGGCTGTCAGGATCAAGGTCAGAATGCTTACTTCCATCCCGAGCAAATCCCACGAAATCAGGGGACTGTAAAAGGCTGTGAATGCAACTGCTGCCAGCATGGGGATGAGGCCGTCTGTAAATTCCTCCACGATGCGGCGCACAAAATAAAGCGTGGCCGCGAGGAACAGCGCGCCGCTCCATTGAATATAAAGACTGATCCTGGATGCCGCGATGGGAAGGAAGTGGAAGAGCGCCATATAACCAACCCAAAGCGGATTGGTGAAGCCCTCAACGTATTCGCCCGTGTTCCAGACAAGGCCGTTGCCATTTGCCAGGTTGTAGGCGTAGCGCATGGAGATCATGGCGTCGTCGAAAAGAATGTAGTATTTGTCGGCGCCGACAGTGATGCTTGTGGCTTCAATATAATGATGGGCGTAATAAAAATAGCCCAGCACAAGCATGCTGAAAAGAAGGTTGCGGAGGAGTTTTGAGTTCATAAAAGCCTTTGTTCGATTATATCAAATCTAAAATTCACAGACTGAATTTTGAAGTATAATTGCCATTCGTGTTGAGCAATTATCGAGCAATTCTAACTTTTATGGAGCAAAAATGTCGAAAGCAAAACTGATTTCCCCCTACGGCGGTAAAAAGCTCGTCAACCTTGTGGTGACAGGCAAGGAACGCGATGATTTGATAACGCGCGCCGCCAAACTTCCTTCCATCAAGATCACCATGCGCAACTTGTGTGACCTTGAACTGATTGCCACCGGCGCGTTTTCTCCGCTGGATAGTTTCATGGGCAAAGCAGACTATGAGCGCGTACTGCACGAAATGCGCCTTGCAGATGGGACTCTCTTCCCGCTTCCCCTCACCCTGACAGTTGACCCGAAAGAACTGCCGACCGTCGGTGAAGATATTGTCCTGCGTAACACAAATAACGATGTGATGGCAGTAATGACTCTCGATGAAGTCTACCACTGGGACGCTGAGACCGAAGCCGCGCTGGCTTATGGCTCAACAGATTCAAAACACCCGATGATCTCTGAAATGGCACGCTGGAGCAAGGTGTGTGTCTCCGGCCCAATCAAGGTTGTAAATCTACCCAAGTATTATGACTTTGTGGAGTTACGCCAAACGCCCCAACAGGTGCGCGACTTGCTTGAGAAGATGGGACACGACAACGTCGTCGCGTTCCAGACTCGCAATCCGTTACATCGCATTCACGAGGAACTAACCAAGCGCGCCGCCGCCGAAGTGCAGGGTTCACTGCTCATTCATCCCGTCGTGGGCATGACCAAACCCGGCGATGTGGATCACTATACCCGCGTGCGTGTTTATAAGGCGCTGGTTGATAACTATTACGACAAGAACAACACGTTGTTGAGCCTGCTTCCACTTGCCATGCGCATGGCCGGGCCAAAAGAAGCCTTGCTGCACGCCATCATCCGCCGCAATCACGGCGTCAATCATTTCATCGTTGGACGCGATCATGCCGGGCCGGGAAATGATTCCACGGGCAAACCATTCTACGGTCCGTATGATGCGCAGGATATGATGAAACAATACGAACACGAGTTGGGCGTCAAGATGGTCCCGTTTGAAATGCTGGTTTATCTTCCTGATGAAGATCGTTACGTGGAAGGCAAGGATATTCCAAAGGGCGCAAAAACTCTTGATATCTCCGGCACACAAGTACGCGATGAATATCTCGCCAAGGGCAGGTTGCTACCTGACTGGTTCACACGCCCCGAAACTGCTGAGATCTTGCGCGAGATGTATCCGCCACGCCACAAGCAGGGCTTTTGCATCTGGTTCACGGGCTTGAGTGGTTCGGGCAAGTCTGCGACAGCGCAGGTGCTGACATCTCTGCTACTCGAACGCGGCCGTGAGGTCGCCATCCTTGATGGTGACGTTGTCCGCACGCATCTCTCCAAGGGACTTGGCTTCAGCAAGGAAGACCGCGATACGAATATTATTCGCATCGGCTTTGTGGCAGGTGAAATCGTACATGCAGGCGGCGAGGTGATCTGCGCGGCCATCAGTCCCTACCGCGCCACACGTGCAGAAGCGCGCAAGATGGCAGGTGAAAACTTCGTGGAAGTCTACATGGATACCCCGGTCGAAGTCTGCGAAGAGCGCGATGTGAAAGGCCTGTATGCCAAGGCGCGCCAGGCCATGCTGGATGGCAAACCAATGGGCTTCACAGGCGTGGACGATCCGTATGAGCCGCCGATCAATCCTGAAATTACACTTAAAGGATATGGCGCAAATCCTGAAGAGAATGCCCGCACGGTCGTTGCATATCTTGAAGAGCAAGGTTACCTACTTAAGTAATAATGAATTTCCCTCACCCCAACCCCTCTCCCATTGGGAGAGGGGCAAGGGGTGAGGGTTTAATAAATGTCTGCCCGCATTTCCCGCCTCGTATCATCCAAGATTTTCAGCCTGTTTCTTCTCCTCGGGCTGATTTCCATTTTCGGAGTCTGGTTACTGCTCTACAGCACACCCGAAGGGCTGGGGCTTAACGACGACTCGATTGCTTACATCGCCGGCGCGCGCGGCATTATATCCGGCGAAGGCTATCGCGAATTGTGGCTGGTCAGCAAAGGCAACCTGACCCATTTTCCTCCCGGCTTCTCAGGGATGCTGGCAATGATCGGTTTCATTACCAGAGTCGATCCTCTGCGCAATGCGCGTGTGATGAATGCTTTATTCTTTGGGGGCAATGCGTTCCTGCTTGGTCTGCTCTGCTGGCGCGGAACTAAATCAAAACCAGCCGCCGTCTTCCTTGCGGCATTATTCGTGGCAACGCCCGCGTTTTTGAAAATTCATTCCAACGCCATGAGCGAGCCGCAATATATCTTTCTCACTTTAATAGTCATTCTTCTATTTGATATTTACTTTACTTCCGTTTCCCTCTCCCTGCCCCCTTCGGGGGTGCTTCGCGAGGAGAGGGGCAAGGGCGACGCGCTGCAAGCACAGGGAGTGTCGAAGCGTGATGGTATTGGCTGGCTAATCGCAAGCGGATTAATCGTAAGCGTTGCTTATCTCACACGCTACGCCGCGCTGGCTCTGATTATGACAATCTTGTTTTCATTACTTATCCTGCATCATGATTGGCGCACACGCCTGATCCGTTCTTCTATTTTTCTAGCCAGCGCGTTTCCGCTAATGCTGGCGTGGTCAATCCGCAATAAGATTGCTGGCGGTTCCGTAACGAATCGCTCTGTGGGTTGGCATCCGATCACGGCTGAAAATGCAAACACAGGTCTGCGCGGGTTCTCGGAATTTCTCATGCCGTTCGAGCATTGGCGGCAGGTGCTGAATAAGACACCCAATTTTTATTCGATCGTTCTTATCGTTGTGGCACTTATCCTGCTCATATGGGTTGTGGTCAAAGGCCTGCGATATTTCTTCCAACCTGCTGCTGCGCATCGACCGCCTCTCATTCCTTTCGTGAGTGGTCTTTATATTCTCGGATATTTTTCGTCCCTTGTTGTCACGATGACTGTCTTCGACCCAGCCACGAAGTTTCAGCTCCGCATTGTCGCGCCGATATTTGTTTCATTCCTGCTGCTGGCGGTCTTTGCAGGCACACACCTGGCGCGCAAAAATATCGTTGCCAAGGGTCTAATTGTTATTATCGCCTTATTTTTTCTCGGCCTTTTTTCCTACGCTCAAAAACAAACTGCGGATGAACTCAGCCGCGGCGGGCAGTTATATGCCAGCTACAGGTGGTATGATTCGGCAATTCTTGCGCGTATCCGCCAACTGCCACCCGGTGTGACGATACATACCAATCAGCCGGAGGCCGTTTACCTTTATACAAATCGTGCGTGTGCACTTTTGCCCGGGGAAGATAGCATGGTTGAAACGCAACAACGTGTAAAAGACAGCAAGGCGGTCATTGTGTTGTTCGTCAGCCGCAAGCTGGATCAAGAGACAATTGATTATTACGAAGATCTTGGTAAGGGACTCCATGCGATTCGTGAAGGAAGCTCGGTATTATATGTAACCCCGTAGAACGAGATAACATCTCGTTCTACAAGGAGAAAAATGAAGATACAAGAAAAATTCGATCTAACAAATCGCGTCGCCGTTGTCACGGGCGGCGGCGGACAACTGGGGACTGAATTCTGTAAAACACTCGCAGAAGCAGGCGCGGCGGTAGTGGTGGCTGATCTACTCATGGATCACGCGAAAAGAACCGCCAAACTGCTCACCGACTCTGGTTACAACTGTATGCCCTTTCAGCTCGATGTAACCAGCATCGAGTCGACCCGTGGGGTGGTTGCTGGGACCTTGAAGCGATTCAGCCGCATTGACATCCTCGTCAACTGCGCGGCGCTTGACCCCAAGTTCGATCCCGACGCCGCGGCTCGAGGCATTGCGCCTGGCGCATTCGAGGATTATCCGCTCAAGCAGTGGAACGAGGCATTAAATGTAAACTTGACAGGCATCTTCCTGATGACGCAGGCCAGCGTCAAGCCGATGATCGAACAGGGCAAACGGGGAAGCATCATCAACATCTGTTCGACGTATGGGTTGAATGGTCCCGACCAGCGCATTTATATCAAGGACGGTAAGCGTGTGGCTTTCAAACCCGCTTATTACACAACGACAAAAGCCGGCGTGATGGGTTTTACAAAATACCTTGCTGCTTATTATGCGGAAACGGAAATCCGCGTGAATGCATTAACGCCCGGTGGCGTATTTAATAATCATGAAGAATATTTTGTGAAAAATTATTCTGCCAAGACCATCCTTGGCCGTATGGCGAGGAAAGATGAAATGAACGGCGCGTTGTTGTTCCTTGCTTCCGATGCATCATCCTACATGACTGGTAATAACCTTATCGTGGATGGCGGATGGACGGCGTGGTAAAACCGACCGTGGACCGAAGACCATTGACCATGGTCTATCGTCCACCGTCTATGATCCGATTATGACTGACATCCTTGCTCTCATCCCCGCACGCGGCGGCTCGAAAGGCATCCCGCACAAGAATATCCGCAACTTTGCAGGCTGGCCATTGATCGCCTGGAGTATCGCCGCGGCGAAACAGTCTAAATTGGTCACGCGCGTCATTGTCTCAACAGACGATGAAGAGATCGCGGCAGTCGCGCGCGAATACGGTGCAGAGACTCCTTTCCTGCGTCCTGCAGAATTTGCACAGGATAAGAGCACTGATCTGCCTGTCTTCGAGCACGCGCTCAAATGGCTGGAAGAAGTGGAAGGCTATAAGCCTGAGATCGTCGTGCAACTACGCCCAACCTCACCGATTCGTCCGCGTGGAATGCTAGATGATGCCATCAACATTTTGATCAATCACAAAGATGCCGATTGCGTGCGCGGTGTTGTGCCTGCGGGACAGAATCCACATAAAATGTGGCGTTTTAGTGGCGACGACAAACCCATGAAGCCTTTGCTCGAAGTGGAAGGCATTGCTGAGCCTTACAATGCACCGCGACAAATTTTGCCGTCTGTCTACTGGCAGACGGGACATATTGATGCAATTCGTATTTCAACAATTGCAGAGAAACATTCGCTTACAGGTGATGTGATCTATCCCTTGATAATTGATCCGCGTTATACAGTGGATATTGACACGCTTCCCGATTGGGCCAAGTATGAAGCGTTGGTGTATAGCGGATTGGAAATGGTTTCTCCCGGAGACAAGTTGCGGCGCAAGATGCCTGAGACGATCAAGATGATCATCTCGGATTTTGACGGTGTCATCACCGATGGGCGGGTTTGGGTGAATGAAAAAGGCAAGGAAACGGTAGTAGCTTCACGGTCCGATTCGATGCGGATTCAAGAGTTGCATGAGCGCGGCATTGAGGTCATGATCCTGTCTTCCGAGGTAAATCCAGTTGTCAAAGCGCGGGCGACGAAGATGGGTATTGATGCGATCCACGGCTTGAGTCTGAGTGAAAAAGGCGAGGTACTCAAGCGGTTCCTGGCTGAGAAAAATCTCGATGCTTCGCAGATCATATACCTCGGAAATGATTTTAACGACCTGCCGTGTTTTGAAGTGGCGGGCTGGGCCGTAGCCGTGGCAGACGCGTATCCCGAAGTTTTACGCGCAGCCGATCATGTATTGAAGACGCCTGGCGGTTACGGCGCGTTGCGCGAATTGTGTGATTTGATTTTGAAAAATCTGTAATAATGTCATTGCGAGCCCCGAACGGGTGAGTGGGCGAAACAATCTTCAAATAATCATGAGATTGCTTCGGCGGAAGATCGCCGCCTCGCAATGACGTAAATGAGGAGAAAATTAAAATGGCTCGTGAAATTAAGTTTGGGAAGCGTACGATCGGTGACGGCCACCCCGCTTATGTGATTGCGGAAATTGGCATTAATCACAACGGTGATATGAATATTACCAAAAAGATTATTGACGCGGCAGTACATGCGGGTGCGGACGCGGTCAAGTTCCAGAAGCGCACGCCCGAAGTTTCCACACCGCTTGAACAGCAGAATCAAATGCGCGAGACGCCGTGGGGTTACATCACTTATTTGGATTATCGCCATAAAGTTGAATTCAACGAAGTGCAGTATCGCGAAATAGATAAGTATTGTAAGGAAAAGGGAATCGCGTGGATGGTCTCGGTGTGGGACGAGCCTTCTGTTGATTTCATGGAAAAGTTTGACACTCCTGCCTATAAGGTGCCTTCTGCTTCGTTGACCGATCATAAGTTGCTGAAACATGTCCGTAAGACTGGCAGACCCGTTATTATTTCTACAGGCATGTCCACGATGGAGCAAATCCATAAAGGCGTGAACGCTGTCGGTCAGGATAATCTCATCATCATGCACTGCACCAGCACCTATCCATGCGAACCTGAAGAATTGAATCTCAAGATGATCGAAACGCTTCGCAAAGAATTCCCGAAGAATCCGATTGGTTATTCGGGCCACGAAGTGGGACTCGTCCCTTCGGCTATTGCGGTTGCGCTTGGCGCATGCATGGTGGAGCGTCACATGACTCTCGATCGCGCCATGTGGGGGTCAGATCAGGCCGCGTCTGTTGAGCCAGGCGGATTTGAGCGTTTGGTGAAATATATCCGCGTGACCGAGGCTGCACTTGGTGACGGCGTGAAGAAGGTCTACGAATCTGAGAAAGGTTCGATGAAGAGACTCCGCCGCGTTGTGAATGAATAATTTTGGTTGGGCGCAACATGTTGCGCCCAACAATTGATTATGGGAATCATTCAAAAAATCCGCCGCACGTTACGTCCTGCAGGAAAAACCGCTCAAGCAATTTTGCGATGGAAACGGTTTTCTTTCAACGAAGCACCACCCATCTTTGGAAATTCCAAACCGAAGAGTGGATCACATTTGTTGTTGCAGATTCTGAATGGCTTTACAAAGATCTTGCCATATCGGTATGTGGACGCGGAGCCGATTCGAACGATAAAAAAAGACGGCGGACGACGGACCGCGGACGATATCCTTGCAGATTTGAAGCGCGTGCCTGATGGTGTGATCGGGTGGGGATATGTGGAGACTTTGCCTGAGAATATTTCGTTTTTATGCCAGCCCGATCGTGTGAATTATTTTATCTATCGCGACCCACGCGACATGTTGGTTTCTCAAGTATTCTTCGCGACTGACATGCACGAAGAGCATGGAATGCACACATACTACAATTCGCTCCCTGATTTCGGTGCGAGATTGAATGTTGCCATCACGGGCATTGACCGCGACGGCCTTCATATGGTCAATGTAAAGCAGAGATATGAAGGTGTGTTCCAATGGCTGGAACAAAAGCATGTGATGTGCATCCGCTTTGAAGATTTGATTGACAACCGCGACGTTACATTGAATGCCATGCTCGATGAAGTGGAAAGGACGGGCTACGAAGTCCCAACGCCGCGCAAGAAGGCGTTATCTGTTTTAGTGGATGCAATCCAGCCGAGGAAGAGTCACACCTTCCGCTCAGGAAAGACGGGTGGGTGGCGTGAGCATTTCACAGAGGAACATAAGAAGTTATTCAAGGATGTGGCTGGGGATTTGCTGGTGAGGCTTGATTACGAAAAAAATAATGATTGGTAGGGGCGACCCTCGTGGTCGCCCTTTTGTATGATTCAAAATTACGATTATGGTGAAATCCTGGACAGGGACGAGCCCTGCCCCTACGCATATGATAAAAGAATTTTTCACCCAACGTATCAAACGCGGACTTGTCCGCAGGCTCAATAATCTAAAGATCGCGTCCGTGGCGCGGGAGGTGGCTCGCAAAGAGCCACAGCCAAACGGCGCGCCTGTCGTTTTCTTCAAGGCATCCACAGGGATCGATGATCTTTCGTGGAACAGCGGATTTCATCTGTTGGCGTCGTGGGCGTTCCGCTTACAGGGGATTCCCGTTGTTTATTTTGCGTGTGATGCGGGCATGAGTCATTGCGTACTCGGGACGAATCGCGATAATGTGCAGAAAGACCCGCCGTGTAAGTCTTGTGTGTATCAATCGAGGACGCTTTATAAAAACGTTGAAACGTTCCAACGTTCAAACGTTCAAACATCGGCTGTGAATTGGTTCAACTTCCAGCGTGATGAAAAACTTTCAAAAGCAGCAGCCATCCTCCCCATCGAAGAATTGATGCGCTTTGTTTGGGAGAAGATTCCGCTTGGGGCGTTGTGTCTGCCTGGGCTGAGATGGGTCCTGAGAGTCCACCATCTGAACGATGATGAAGCGACACGTTATCTTTTTAGGGAATATATTTTATCGGCGTGGAATGTGGCGCAGAAATTTGACGCATTGCTTGAACAGACCCAGCCAAGAGCCGTCCTTGTTTTCAATGGACAGTTCTTCCCCGAAGCGACCGCGCGTTACGTGGCTCATAAGCGCGGACTGCGCGTCATCACGCATGAGGTGGGCTTGCAGCCCGCGACGGCGTACTTCACCGAAGGCGAAGCGACAGCGTACCCGATTACGATCCCCGAGTCATTCGAGATGAACGATGAGCAAAATTCAAAACTGGATGCGTATCTTGTGAAGCGCTTTCAAGGTGACTTCACGATGGCGGGCATCAAGTTTTGGGCGGACATGAAAGGACTCGACGAATCGTTTTTGCAAAAGGCGGCGGGTTTCAAGCAGATCGTGCCTGTCTTTACCAACGTCATTTTCGATACCAGCCAGCCGCATGCCAACACGGTCTTTGAAGATATGTTCGATTGGCTCGATTTGGTCTTGGAGGAAATTCACGCGTACCCTGAGACCTTGTTCGTGATCCGCGCGCACCCCGATGAATTACGCGTACGCAAAGCCAGCCGCGAGACAGTGGCGGGCTGGGTCGAAACGCGCTACGTAACGGACTTGCCCAATGTGGTTTTTGTATCGCCGAAGGAAACGCTCAGTTCGTATGAGTTGATTTTGAAGTCGAAGTTCGTGATGGTCTACAACTCGACGATTGGACTGGAAGCTTCGATCATGGGCGCGGCAGTGTTATGCGCGGGCAAGGCAAGATTTACGCAGTACCCGACGGTGTTCTTCCCTCAGACGATTGAAGATGTAAGAAGAAAAATGAAAGAGTTCCTTGAAGCCGAATCGATTGATGTTCCGCCTGAGTTCATGCGCAATGCGCGCAGGTTTTTGTATTACCAGTTGTTCAGAACATCCCTGCCGTTTGGGGAGTTCCTTGAGCCGTCCGTCCGTACGACACAGACGAGGTTGAAGTCGTTTGCGTTGGAGGAGTTGGTGAAATCAGAGGCAATCAAGACGGTTATGGATGGAGTGCTGGATGGCGGGGATTTTTTGTTGAAAGAGAATTACACCGCTGGCGTGACTCAGTCTAGTTGAGAAACCACTAGGGGAGGAGATGGCACTAGTGCAATTCGGTATATAATTCTATTAGAAGCTTGACCTTTGGCTTCTTAAAAATGAGAAAGCCATGAACGGAAAACTAGTTCCTTGCATCAGCATTGTAATTTTGATCGTGATCTCTGCATGTGGGGCAAATCCGGTTTCTGAAGTGCCTACTTTGCCTGATCTTCCGACGCCGACCCTCATCAACCCTGCCCAAATTTCTCCAACATTACAGGTATCCGACCTTGACTTCTGGGATGCAACAGCCGATTTTTGTAGGTTTACCTTCCTGTTTAATACCCAGACTCAGATGGGTGTAGTGGGCAGGTTCGATTTTGTCGATGGTTTTTCGTGTGGAACATCGGAAGTTTCAGGAAGTTCCTACGAGGTCTTCAATATCAACGTTTCGTTCCCCCTGCCTAAGCCTGTCTCCAAGAGGGACCCCCCAGCAACGGTAACATTTCCAATTGATGATACAGGATTCATAGCCGGTCCATTTTGGATTGCCACCAAAGTCCCTGTTACTGAAGAACGGATACCGATTCTCACGATGACCCTGATCGGTACTTTCGATTCGGATACAAAGGTGTCCGGCGAATACACTGCATACTTTGTGAGTAATCCAGGGAGTATGGAACTTCAGAGTATCCCCTGCACCCGACCATTTATTGCCACACTAATCTCACCATAGCCTCTCCAAACAGGACCGCTGGTAGGTGGATATAGGACTGACCCCGGACCCCTTCCCATTGGGGAAGAGGGAGCAGACCATCGCCGAAATATTCTCACCTGCGTTTCCGCGCCAGCCAGATGACACCGACCAGCGCAGCGGATCCGCAGAAGGGCAAGGATGGTCTGGATGTGGGTGCGGGTTCAACAGGTGTTGACTCTGGCGCTGTAGTCGATGTGGGGACAGGTGTGGCGGGTACAAGCCGCTTCATTTGGATGCCTGCTGTCCCATAACTCCCATAAAAGGATGGGTAATTGTAGGCTTGAAGCAGATCGTTTTCGACATTGAACATAATTACAATTTGCTCCTTGTTCGGATCGGTTACGATGAGGCCAAGTGTGCCGTCCTTGTTATCGATCCATGACCCGCTTGAAATGATCAGCTGGTCGTTTTCGGATTTACTTTCCATCTGGGCGGAGTAATCGGGATGCAAGGTTACCGTCAACTGTGCTCTTTTGTTGTTGCTGAAAGTGAGCATGCCGCTCTGATATACCCCGCTGACAGCTGCCGGATCGAGAAATGGCACGGTGGTCGGCGCTGATGTGGGCGGGAGCGGTGTAGCGGTTAGCCAGGGGAAATCATAGCCACTGTCGTTTTTCGATAGCCCATCCGGGAACATGTAAGAGATATTTTGGGCAATCTCCAAAACCTTGGCATCATTTGGGGCTAACTGAAGAGCGGTATGAATTTCATCCAACGCGCGATAGGTGTCAGAGGTCGGGCCATGCCAGGCGTCCCAATAAGAACGACCTGCAAGCAGATCGGCGAAGCCGGCGTGCCACTGGGCATCTTTGGGATTGAGCGCAAGACATTTTTCGTAAGCGGCGATGCTTAATTGATAAAGCTCTTTGCCGCCCGCATCGGTGCGATAGCCTTTGTTCATCAGGAAAATTTCCTTGGTTGACTTGGCAAGGCGTCCCCATGCTTCACTGTCATTGGGATTCTTCGCGACGTTATCGCGCTCTTTAAGCACACTTTGCCAGTTCACGGGCGCGACCAAGGCGAATTCCATGTTCTGCACCGGGCCGTCAGGGCCGGGTTCAAAATTATCAAAATGCCAGCGCACCTCGTTCCCTTGGATGATGCCACCGGATGGGGTTTCAGCCCACCCGATTTGCAAATCCATGATGACATTCTGTGTACTGGCCAGATAGGGGAGGCGCAGGATGATATCCGCACTACCGATGGTATCCTTCCAGCCTGCGCCCGTCTCAAGGATGTAGTAGAAAGCTGTGAAAGGCATATAACCAGACCCGTTCAAGGTGTATGCAACCTGAATAGGGACATCCTGCCCGGCAGGGAAGGTAATGTTAAATTCCGCCCAGGGAACATCCTGGTCCTGGTTGTAGAATTGAATATCAGAGTAATTGGCGCGCTGAAAAGGAACTTGTTTTCCGTTGACCTTTATGACCAGGTCTGTGATCTCGGGATACTGTCCACGCCCATCATTTGCAGAGATTGGGAAGCGCACAGCCATGGTTTCGGATACAGTCCCGAGATTGAGCATGGTGAAATCGGCAGTGACACGGGCGCGTCCCAAACTGCCGGGCGTCATATCGCTCTGGACATCCACCAGTACAGTCTCAGCCAGCATGCGGACTTGAGTGGTTTCAGAGCCGGGCTGTAGATTGGAGCCAGGCGGGTTGTACGGTGGGGCTACATCTGCAAGAACTGTTGAGGGAAAAGCAAATAAGATCAGGATCAGAAGGGCTAAAGAAATTCGTTTCATGTTTTTCTCCTTGCGTTTCGCGTTGTTTGGATCGTTGGCAATTCTCATATAGCTAATATTACAACAAATTGACCAGAATGACATTGCATATATGGTGAGTTAATTATTAAACCTTATCCAAAAGCAAAACAGATTCCCCATGCTATACTATGCCAAACTTCGCAGGAGTGCCATGTCCAATCCAAACATCCCCTATTTGAGTGACCCATCCAAAAAGCAACACGTGCTGGAGCAACCCATCACGCGCATCGGACGCGGGCTGGAGAACGAAATTGTGGTGGTCAGCAAGCGGGTTTCGCGCGAGCATGCCCACATCCGCCGCGAGGGACGGCGCACGTTTTTGGATGACACGGGAAGCACAAACGGGACATTTCTGAACGGTGAACGTGTTTTGGGCAGCGCACAACTGCGTGACGGGGACCAGGTCTCCATTGGCAATGTAACATTTATCTTTCACGACCCGGATACCACCACGCGTGAAACCCCCTTCCCTGAATTGGAAGTAAATCTGGATGCAGGCGAAGTACGCCTGGATCGCGGTCTCATTCAGCTTTCGCCCAAAGAGTTTTCTCTGCTGGTGTATCTGTATGAGAATCGAGGCAAGGTCTGTTCCAAGGATGAGATCGGGCGTACTGTTTGGGCGGAATATCAATCGGGCATCTACGATTACCAAATTGAAAATCTCATCCGGAGATTGCGCACAAAAATTGAAAATGACCCCAACGCGCCTGTCCTGCTGGTGACAATACGTGGAATGGGGTACAAACTCGTCGGCTAAATTGATATTTGCAAGACGGGAAGCTATTAGCGCATTGTTAGCGTTTGGATAGGTTGAAAAAAAGGTGCAGGGGTATTATCTGCATTGTCGAAAACGGAGCTGGAGCATGTCCCCGTCTACATTAGAAGGAACCACTATCGGAAAATATCGCATCCTCGAAGCGCTCGGGCGCGGCGGGATGGCACAGGTTTACAAGGCTTACCATCCACAATTGGATCGCAATGTAGCCATTAAAATCCTGCGCGCCGACCTGGTGGAACAGGAGGAGTTTCTGTCCCGCTTCCGCCGCGAAGCGCATGCGGTCTCAGGTCTGCGTCACACAAATATCGTGCAGGTTTTCGACTTCGATGTCCAGGATGATCTGTATTACATGGTGATGGAGTTACTCGAAGGTGACACCCTGCGCGCCCACATGAACGAGTATCGCGTACGCGCGCAACGCATGCCACTCGTGGAAGTTGTGAGCATTTTGAACGATGTGCTGAACGGTCTGACATACGCGCACAGCGAAGGCATCATTCATCGCGATATCAAACCCGCCAACATCATGCTCACAAAGAAAAAGCAGGCGGTATTAACTGATTTCGGCATCGCGCAAATTGTAGGAAGCACCCAGTACACTGTCTCTGGCGCATTGATGGGCACGCTCAATTACATGGCTCCCGAACAAGGCCTGAAGGGGCTGTGTGACAGTCGCAGTGATATTTATTCGCTCGGCATTGTGCTGTACGAAATGCTGACAGGCTACACTCCCTACGACGCCGATACTCCGCTCGCCATTTTGATGAAGCATCTCAACGACCCCCTGCCACTGCCCACGCAGGTTGACCCGACGCTCCCCACTGCGCTGGAAAATGTGGTGTTGAAAGCACTGGCAAAGGATCCCGACGACCGCTTTCAAAACGCGCACGAAATGGCGGCGGCGCTCCAACAAGCGGCAAACGGCCTGCCAGCCACCGTCCGCTCCAGTGTGCCACCCCCCAGCGGAGCTTCACAGCAATTCGCTTTTTCCGGGATGTCGCGGAAACAGATCACCGATCGCCATTTTGCGGACGCGGACACCGATGCCGAACTCAAACCATTGAGCGACGCCTCACATTACCCCGAGCATGCTTCGTCGTTCGATAATCTTTTCTCCACGCTGACAGTTAAACTCGGGGACCTGCGCATCTTCCGCATCAGCGTGGTATCGAGCGTCTTTGGCGGGCTGGCATTGTTCCTGTTCGTGAACATGATGGCCGTAATGTTCTCCACGCTCGGCGGACATAATGTTTTTCAAAAAGCATGGCCAATCGAAGTATTTCTCGCGGCAAACTTGCTCATGCTGATTGGCTGGGGCGCGCAAACACACTGGTTGATGCTTCCCGCTGGAATTGTGTTTGGCAACGCGCTTATCCTGGCATACTGTACCCTGACCGGGCGCTGGGGTGATTGGATCTTCCTGTGGATGCTTGAACCGCTGGTCATCTGGTTTTCGATTGCAGTACCCGTAAAGATCAACAAGATTCAAGGTGCCAGCCCTGTCTGGGCGCGCGCGGCGGGCATGTTTTTCTCCATCCTGTCGGTCTCGCTGTCCGTCATCACGATCGTCATCGCTTACTATCTGTCTTGAAAAAACCATCTAAAAAATTCTGATCCAAACCCTGGAGGTTTACCATGAAAACTGAACGTCTCTTTATGCTCATCGCCGGCGTTACGCTGGTTGCCGTTGGCGCAATCAGCCTGCTGGGAAATATCTTCTTCTCCACCCAGGCCTGGCGCATTTGGCCAATCGTCATTGTCCTTGCCGGGCTGGGATTAACCGCCCCCGGCTTCTTCGGATTGTCACGCCGCGGGTTGGGTTCATTCTTCATCCCCGGCATCCCGGTGCTGACCACCGGCGGCATTCTGCTCTACGCCAGCCTGACGAAAAACTGGGGCATCTGGGCTGAGGCATGGCCCCTGGAAATATTGGCATTGGCGGTCGGATTTGCGCTTTCGGCAATTTTCATGCGCGTGGCCGCGCTTGCCATTCCCGCCTTCATCATCGGGCTTAACGGTCTATTGCTTGGATTTTGCGCCCTCACCGGTTTGTGGCAGGCATGGGCGATCCTGTGGCCCATTGAACCGCTCTCGGTAGGTTTGGGCTTGCTCGTTCTCAGCATCGCCAATAAATCTGCAGGCGTGAAACTCGCCGCGACGATCTTGTTCAGCATCGCGGGCGTGGGATTCTTCATCACGGCTTTCATCAGCGTGTTCAACCACACCATTCTGCGCTTTGCTGTGCCGTCCATGCTGTTTGTCACAGGCCTGCTGTTAGTCGGATCTTTCTTCGTGGGCAAACAGGCCCTTCCCATGGAGCAATCCACTCCCACAGAACAATAGCTGTTCGTAAAACAAACCAGCAATTCTCATTATGTCTTTGCGAGGAGGGTGCTCGCCTGCCCCAATGATTTTACGGGGGACCCGACGAAGCAATCCCCCGCTATTAGGAGACTGCTTCGGCTAAGAACACACCTTCCCTGGCGGGCGGTGCCAGGGAGAGCGCCTCGCAGCGACATAATTCATATTGAGAATTACTGAAAACAAACAGGTCACCTTGCTGGGTTTTCCCAATGAGGCGACCCGTTATTGTTTGTAGGTATTGAGACTATAGAAATTGGTTTTCTATCGTACACATTTCTTAAACGATGTCATTGCGAGATGCCAATGCACTTTCGGCAGCGAAGCAATCTCCACTTGATGGGGAAAACTTCACTAACAGGGAATTTCTTACCACTTCGTGGCACACGTCGGCACTCGCTTCGCTAAGCCTCGCAATGACATTGGCTGCTATCCAAAATACCCCAGCGCCAACCTGAGGCGTTCCCCGGTATCCTGAGGCGCGTCCTTGGGCAGGGACTGTATCGCGGCCTGTGCTTCGACGACCGAATAGCCCAGCGAAGTCAACGCGGCGAGGACTTCAGAGTCCACATCAGACATGGCGGCGACTCTTGCCAGCGCGTCCATGGGTTTGAGTTTGTCTCTCAAATGTAAGGCGATCTTTTGCGCGGTCTTCTTTCCAATCCCGGGCACGCGCGAAAGGATATCGGCTTCATCGGCAAATACCGCATGCTGCACGGCATCCAGCGTCAGTGTGGATAAGACCGAGAGCGCCACTTTGGGACCGACTTTATCCACGCCGAGGAGCATATTGAAAAGTTCGCGGTCAGCTTGCGATTCGAAGCCATAAAGCGTCAACGCATCTTCGCGGACAACGAGATGGGTAAACAGAAAAACCGTCTCGCCGACCTTTACACGTCCACGCACAGGCGCAGGGACAAAGACGCGCAGTCCCACCCCGCCGACTTCCATAACGAGGGCGTTATCTTCGATTTGGGAGATTTCTCCGCGTAAGGTTGCTATCATAAGACTAATTATATGTCATTGCGAGCGGTTTTTGCGAGCGGTCTTTGCGAAGCAATCTCCCGTTTAGCGGATAAATCTTATCGAGAGTTTCATCCGCCTAATTGGGGATTGCTTCGGCGGGAGAGCACCGCCTCGCAATGACATGGTTCACTCATATCTTTTTGTATTCAAATGCGTAATGGCAATCGCCAGCGCATCGGCGGCGTCATCGGGTTTGGGGATGGAGTCAAGCTGTAACAACGCCCGTACCATATCCTGCACTTGTCGTTTATCTGCCCCGCCATAGCCAGCGACGGCTTGTTTTACTTCGTTGGGGGTATATTCAAAAGGTTCGATGCCCGCTTTTTGCAGACAAAGCATGATCACGCCGCGTGCCTGACCCACTGAAAGGGCGGTTTTGACATTTGATTGAAAAAACAATTTTTCCACGGCGGCAGTATCGGGTTTGTGTTTTTTCAACAGGGCTTTGAGCTGGTCAAAAAGTATTTCAAGGCGCACGGGCGCGCTGGAATCTTTTGGGGTGGAGATAATGCCAAAGGAAACCGCGACCATTTCCCCGTCCCGCGTGAGGCGTACGAGTCCGTAGCCAGTCGTTGCAATTCCAGGGTCAATTCCTAAGGCGAGAGTCATTTAATAAAAAGTAAAAACTTCGGAAGTCTTTCTGAAGAGTCTTAAGACATAAAGACTCCAAAACAGACTTCCGAAGTTTGTAATTAGGCGATTTCAAGCGCGGCCAACGCTTCTTCAGACACTTTCAAGTTCGAGAAGACGTTTTGCACATCGTCAAGCTCTTCGATGGTTTCGAGCGCCTTCATCACCTTGAGAGTATTTTCAACATCAAGTTCCACTTCCTGCTTGGGAATCATGCGCAGGCCGGCTTCTTCAGGTTTCACCTTCTCGGCATGCAGGCGGTCTGCGATTACTTTGAAGGTATCCACCGGACCAATAATTTCAACCGTACCGTTATCATCAAGGACATCGTTCGCGCCTGCTTCAATGCCGAGCTCAAATGCCTTATCGAAATTCATCGCAGTGGATGGAAACGAAAAATACGCAACGTGTTCAAACTGCCAGGCCACCGACCCCAGCTCACCCATGGTACCGCCCGCTTTGGTAAGGGCATGGCGCAAGTCAGATACGGTGCGGTTACGATTATCGGTTACAGTCTCGACCATTACGGCCACGCCATGCGGAGCATAACCCTCGTATGTGATCTTTTCAAAGACCGTGCCATCTTTATCTTCACCTGAGCCGCGCTTAATGGCACGCTCGATGTTATCCTTGGGCATGTTTTCGGCGCGCGCTTTATCCACTGCAAGCCGCAAGCGGAAATTGGAATCAATATCGCTGCCGCCTTCGCGTGAAGACATCACGATTTCACGCGCCAGGCGGGTAAAGATCGCGCCGCGCTTGGCGTCTGCCGCGCCTTTTTTTCGTTTGATGGTTGACCACTTTGAATGACCAGACATGCCGTTCTCCTTAAAACCACGTTCGCGGAAATTTACGCAATCAGCAAAAAAATTATACTACACAAAAAATCCGACACCCAGCGCTTTAGGCCCGGCATGGACGACAATCGCGGGAGGCAACCTATGGATGGGAATTTCTGGGACATCCAGGCGCGATTTCAATTCCGCGGCGAGAGCCTGTGCTTCTTCCTGCGCCTCGACCTGCAATACACACAAATGAGCATCCTCCCCGCCTTTATATTGTTCTGCCACGATCTCCACGAGACGCGCCAGCGCGCGCTTCTTGGTTCTCTGTTGTTCAAACGACTCGACCTGTCCATCTTTGACTTGCAAAATTGGTTTTATCTCAAGCAACTCAGCCAGCAATTTCTTTGCCCCGCCAATGCGACCGCCCTTGGCGAGATACTCAAGCGTATCCACCAGGAAGTAAATGCGGCCGCGTGGGATCATGTCGTTCAGTTTCGCCACGATCTCATCTGCAGATTTACCTGCCTTCGCCATGTCGTCGGCCACAAGCACGAGCGAACCGAGATTGCATGAGAGGGTAAGCGTATCCACCACGCGGACATCGAGGCCGGGGAAGTCCTGCGCGGCGGTCTCAGCCGAGCGGACGGTGCCACTGGCCTTGCTCGTAGGCGCGACAACGACCACGCTTTCGCCTTTTCCCTGTGCTTCCTTGAAGATGGGGAAATACAAAGGCGGTTCCGGCGCGGCGGTTTTGGGCAATTCCTTCGATGCCTTGAGTTTTTGCAGGAATTTTGCGGTGTCAAAGTCTTTATCGTCATAATATGACTCTTCCCCAAATATGACGACTTGCGGAATGAGCGGAATACCGCGTCCTTCGAGCAGGTCACGCGGCAAGCCGCAGGTTGTATCAGCTACGATAATGGTCATGGTGCCCTCCACTTTCATTGTAGCTTATGGGACCTGTTTTTCCAATTGTCAAACAACCTTTAAAATAATGACTTTTATCTACGCAGAACTTTCGCTTGTCATTCTCCCAAAGGACACAACTGCCTTGCGCTGCACGCCTTCGGCGCGGTGCAGGTGGGAATCTCTGATTTCAGGGCAGAGACCCTTCGCCGACCCCTTCACTTTATTCAGGGTCAGGGCTTTGGCTCAGGGAATCACGGTTAGGTGAGTTAGTTATACCCAGGGCGGTCACAAATTGCGCTTTTTTAGAAGAAGGAAAGCGCAATTTGTGACCGTGGGCATTATATTTATGCGGTACTCTGTAGGCGCTTGATGGGATGAACCAGCCAGCTTGATCGGATGTATAATGGACTTAGCCTATGAATATCATATAGAAAGCAT
>Ga0315273_10001615_pt1 | contig 25782 bp, 15 predicted proteins | sample YL17G02_0_MG_FD_205753 | JGI IMG/M metagenome (GOLD analysis project Ga0315273, IMG submission 205753) | Sediment microbial communities from Yellowstone Lake, YNP, Wyoming, USA - YL17G02_0 | ecosystem: Environmental > Aquatic > Freshwater > Lake > Sediment | place: USA: Wyoming | collected... | reverse complement strand
CTACGTCCAGAATGAGTCGTCCAGCCCGTGTGAGCGGATCCACGTGGTACACCGGCTCGACAAGGAAACCAGCGGCGTGCTCCTGGTGGCCAAGAACGTGGTGGCGGCACGCTATCTGAGCGAGCGGTTCGAGCATCGCGAGGTGACGAAGCACTACCTGGCCCTTGTGCGGGGCGAAGTGGCCGGCGACGAGGGCGAGGTCGACTTGCCCATCGCTCAGGGGACCCGCGGCCGCATGCGGCTCCGCGAGCGCCGCGGCCGGCCCGCGCAGAGCCGCTATCGCGTCGTCGAGCGCTTCCGCGACCTCACCCTGGTCGAGGTCCAGCCGCTGACGGGCCGCCAGCACCAGGTTCGGCTCCACATGTCTGGCATCGGCCACCCGCTGGCGGTCGACCCCCTCTACGGCGGCAGGCCGGCCCTGTTGCTCTCCGAGATCAAACTGGGCTACCGGGCGAAGGAGGGCCGCCCCGAGCCCCCGCTCATGGACCGCCTGACGCTCCACGCACGCCGGATCGAGGTGAAGCTGGCGGACGGCAACCCTCTCGTGGCCGAGGCGCCGTTGCCGGCAGACTTCGATCGCCTGCTTCGCACCCTGCGGAAGTACGCCGGGAAGGGACGAAGGTGACTGAGCACTCCGAGATCGCCTGCCCGTCGTGTCACGCGGTGGTCCGCCTGGGCACCGAGGCCCGGCCGGGATCGAAGACGGCCTGCTCGAACTGCGGCAGCGAGATCACGGTGCCGGAGCCGCAAAAGGCCGAAACGGTCGTCGCCGGGGGGCCGCCACCGTACCCCCAGGCGCCGCCGGCCCACGCGACTGGATCCGCGACTACCGACGCTCTCGGCCTCGGGGGCGAGACGGTGCCGCCCCGTGGCATGGCGTTCGGCCAGGGCCGCTACGTTCTCCGCGGGAGCGTCGGGCGCGGCGGGATGGGGGAAGTGTTCGTCTGTCTCGACCAGGACACCCGCCGCCAGGTGGCCCTCAAGCGAATGCTCCCGCAAACGGCTGCGGATGCGAAGCGCCGAGCGCGGTTCGTCGAGGAGGCGCAGGTCACCGCCCAGCTCGATCATCCCAACATCGTTCCCGTCTACGAACTGGGGCAGGACGAGCAGGGCAACGCCTATTACACGATGAAGCTGGTCCGCGGGCGGTCGCTTGCCGAGATCATCGAAGAGATGAGAAAGGCGGAATCGGGGAAACCCCCTTTGGGAAAAGGGGGATTTCCCCCATTCTTGTCTCTCTCTGATCTTCTCCAAATCTTCCTCAAAGTCTGCGACGCGGTCGGCTTCGCCCACTCGAGGGGCGTCATCCATCGCGATCTCAAGCCCGACAACGTGATGGTGGGGGATTTCGGCGAAGTCCTGGTGATGGACTGGGGACTCGCGAAGCTGCTCGGCGGAGCCGAGCAGCAAGCGGTAGGCAGTCGGCAGGAGGTAGTCGGCAGCCTGCCAAACCAGCGCGACGTGCCCGCCGCTGCTATCGAAACGGATCGTTGCGAGGCCGGACTGGCGCCGACCATGGAAGGCACGACCGTCGGGACCCCCGCCTACATGGCGCCCGAGCAGGCGACCGGGCGGGTGAGCGAGGTCGGCCCCTGCTCGGACATCTACTCGCTGGGCGCCATTCTCTACGAGATCCTCACCCTGGAGCGCCCCGTGGACGAGCCGACGCCCGTGGCGACGCTCCGGCGGGTCGCCGAGGGCCGGATCGTTTCCCCGGAACAGCGTGCGCCCGAACGCCATATCCCCCGCGAGCTGTCCGCCGTCGTGATGAAGTGCATGGCGAAATCCCCTTCGGCGCGCTATGCCTCGGTGGCGGGGCTGCGGAAGGACGTCAGCCTGTTCCTCGAAGGGCGTAGCGTCTCCGCCGCGCCCGACACCTTCGCTCAGTCCCTCGTCAAGCTCGTGAAGCGGAACAAAGCCATCAGCACGGCGGTCGCCGTCTCGGCGGTCGTCCTGCTGGTCGTGACCATAGCCTATCTCCGGGATCTTCGACACCAGCGCGATGAAGCGAACAAGGCGCGCGGCGTCGCCGTGGAGGAGCGCAAGGCGGCGGAACAGGCCCGCGACAACGAGCGGCGGACCGCCCTCGCCGCCTCGAAGGGCTTTGCGGACGAGGCAGTTCGTGCCGCGGAAAGGGGAAGCTGGGAGGAGGCCGAGCGCCGGGCCAAAGACGCGGACGACGTGGCGCTCCACAGCCCCTGGGGCGCCTATGCGCGGGGCGTCTTCGCCCGCATGCGAAGCGACTATGCGACGGCGGTAGACTTGTTCCGCCAGGCGTCGAACGCCGACACGCTACATCCCTGCGCGGAGGCCAAGGCCGCATTGTCGGAAGCCGAAGCCAGGCTCCGCGAACTCGAAGACGCCGAGCGCCTCGCCGCGAACGTCAGCCAGATGACCAACGGACAGGAATTGCTCCGTCTGGGCCAGACGCTCTACGACGCCGGCCGATGGAGAGACTCCCAGGTTCCTCTCCAGCGGGCCGTCGAGCTGCTGGAGAAGGATCGGCAGGCCCTTCCCGCGCAGGCCGCGGAGCGATCACGAGAGCTTTTCCTCACGCTGGACGGAGCGCGGTACACCCTGGACGCCGCACGGGCAAGAGCGGCCTGCATGGGGTTCGATGCCCTCGTCCGCAAGCTCGCCGCGGAGGAGCAAGTCAAGCTGGTCCAGGCGAAGCTCGGCGAGATCAACGGGATCGAAGTCCAGGTGGGCGGGGTCGTGATCGCGAACGCCCAGTGGGTCGAGGCCAACCTGGCCCTCCAGGATCAGCCCGGCGTGCGCTTCCTCTACCCGTTCCAGGGCGTGCCGCTGAGCAAGCTGAACCTCCGGGGCACCGGGGTCCGCGACTTATCTCAGCTTCGCGGGCTGCCATTGACCTGGCTCGACTGCGGCAATACGCCGGTCCGTGACCTCGGCCCGCTGAAGGGGCTGCCCCTGCGGAGTCTCTTCATCGTCTGCGACCGGATCACCGATCTCACGCCGCTGGCCGGGATGGACCTCGAGCTGCTCTGCTTCCGGCCGCGGAGCATTCAGAAAGGCTTGGGCGTGGTTCGCGAGATGAAGACCCTCAAGAAAATCGGCGAGCGGTGGGAGTCTCTCACCAGCCCCGAGGAGTTCTGGAGGCGACTCGATGGGGGGTAATGACGGGCGACGGGAAGACGAAATTGGCCTCGTCTCCAATGTGGCTCAATTCCTCCAATGTGGCTCACTCCCGGGAGTGAGCCACATTGGAGGAATTGAGCCACATTGAAACCTTTGCTCCTCTATCTCGCCCAGCGGGCGCCTTCGAGGATGAGGGCGGCGAGGTCGCCGATGAGGCGAGGCGGGATCTCCAGCGGGAAGTTGGCGCAGAATGCCCCCCAGGACGCCGACTCCTCGGGATAGTAGCCGTCGGTCGCGGCGACGGGATGAGCATGGTGGTCGTTGGGGAAGCAGTAGGTGCCTGAGTCGAGGAGGAAGACGGCTTCGCCGAAACGGCGGTCGGGGAAGTAGATGCCCTCGATGCGAAGCTGATCGTCGAGGAGCCAGCGGCCGGCGTCGACGTCGGCCAGGGTGGCCATGACTCGGTGACGGGCCGAGGGCTCGGCGAACCAGAACCGGACCATCGTGGGGTCGTAGAAGGCGATATAGTCGGCGCCGGGCGCGAGGCGCGCGGAGCCGACGCGGGAGCGGAGGTCGAGGGTTTCCTTCACTTCGGCGACGCCGTGAGCGGTGCCGACGTACAGGCGGACGAGGCCGTCGTCGCGGGAGGCGGCTTCGACCAGGCGGCGGATGGCGGATTCGCAGGCGCGGAGCTTCTCTCGCGCGACGTCGCTGCGCGGGCCGGTTTGCCGGAGGATGGGGTCCAGTTCGCGGAGGTGGAGGAGGATGAAGGGCACTTCGCGCTTTTCGAGGGCGGCCATCGCGCGGTCGATGTTCTGCGCGTCGGTGGCGTGGCGATCGCCGAGGAGGAAGGGGATGTGCTCGTGGTGGAGGCGGTCGATGGCCGTGGCGCAGGGCGCAAGGGCGCCGGGCTCGAAGAGGTCGCGCTGGGCGGGAACGTCGAAGAGCGGGAGGGCGCCGAACGAGACGTTGAGGAGGTCGAGGTCGGCGGTCCAGTGGAGGCGTCGGGCCATGAGGCGGGCGATGCGGGCGCGAATGCGGGGCGAGTCGGTGATCCGATGGGGGATATGGCGCAGGAAGGCGAAGCGGCGGAAGGGCGATTCGTCGGGGCTATAGGAGAACGGCATCCAGCAGCCGTGCTCGCGGGGCGAGACGCCCGTGAGGACGGTCGGCAGAGACGCGTAGGAATAGCCCAGGACGGTCCGGAGGCGGTAGCGGTAGGGCGCCAGGTCGGCGAGGAAGCCGGACTCCTGGATAAGGTCGTAGCCGAGGGTGTCGAGGTAGAGGAAAAGAGTGGTTCGGCGCATCACCGTTGTCCGAGCTGTCGCTTCCGCAGGACGGCCAGAACCCCCGCGAAATCGGGGGGCAGATCCGCCGCGAACTCCATCGGCTGAAGCGTTGTGGGGTGGACGATGCGGAGCTTCCAGGCGTGGAGGGCCATGCGCGGCATCATGGTTTCGAGCGGGTCGGGGCCGAGGCCGGCGCGGTAGTAGCGCTCGCCGATGACGGGATGGCCGATGGACTCGAAGTGGACGCGGATCTGATGGGTGCGGCCCGTCTTGAGGACCACGCTGACGAGGGTGTAGCCAGAAAGAGGCGAGGAGCGTGGCCGGAGGGACGAGGCCAGAGGGACGAGGCCGGAGGGCTGCGCTTCTCCAGGCTTTCCCTCGACCCTCGCCCCTCCGGCCTCTGGCCCGACGCCCCCTTCGGGGGCGTCGCCGAAGCGTTCGAGGACCTTGTAGATCGAGAGGGCGTGCTGGGGGTGCTTGGCTTCGGGGGCGGCGCTCATGAGGCCCCAGCGGCGCGGATGGTAGCCGATGGGGGTGTCGATCTGGCCGGCCCGCCGGCGGAGCAGGCCGCGGACCAGCGTGATGTATTCCTTCTGGACGAGGCGATCCTCGAATTGGCGCGAGAGGTAGACGTGGGCGAACGGGTTCTTGGCCACGACCATCACCCCCGTCGTGTCGGCGTCGAGGCGGTGGACGATGCCCGGGTTGTGCTTGCCGGGCTCGGGGCCGAACATGTGGTAGACGAAGGCGTTGGCCAGCGTGTCGTCGCGGTTCTTCTTGCCCGGGTGGCAGATGATGTTGGGCGGCTTGCTGATGACGAAGAGGTCGTCGTCCTCGTAGAGGATGTCGAGCGGCATGGCGACGGGGGTGAGGATGCGTTCGGGGAGAAGCGGGATGGCGAATTCGAGGACGTCGCGCTCGCGCAGGCCGTAGCTGGCTCGGACGGTGCGGCCGTTGACGGTGAGTCTCCCGTCGCGGATGAGCTTCTGGAAGAAGGTGCGGGAGAGGGCGCCGCCGTAGCGCTGGCCGAGGAAATTGTCGACCCGGCGGATCTTGGGGGTCGTGCGGAGTTCGAGGCGGATCTGGCGGGAGTCGTGCGTCTCGGTGACGTCGGGGGACGGTATCTCGTGCCTGGTCGCTGGGGTCATGCGCCGATCCGAGAGTGAAGACTTCGCTGGGCGGAACCGGGGTGATTATAGGCCGGGGCCGGACCTTCGTCAAGCACAGCGCTCGACCTCCTGTTCGTAATCGTAATCTTAATCGTAATCGTAATCGAGTCTTCTCTTTGCCCTCGGGGCGGAGCAGATCGATTACGATTAGGATTACGATTACGAGAGGAAAGAAACGGAGGAAGAATCGAGCACGAGAACGAGGACGACGAACAAGATGAGGGGCAACCTTGACACGGCGGGTTGCCGCGGGCAGAATGGGGGGCGGCGGGTACCCTCCCGAAGGTATTGGAGCCTTCGGGAGGGAACCTTCGGGAGGGCACCTTTGGGGGGGAGCCTTGCTCCTGCGGAGGCCCGACGCCGTGAACGACGTGATCCGCCAACTCGACGTGCTCATCCGGGCGCGATACCCGATCGTCTATCTGGTGACCTGGGAGGAGGACCGCGCGATGGACCTCCTGCTCACGATCGCACGCGCCCAGAAGAAGAACATCGCCGTCTGGACGACGACCGACGGGATGCGGACGATCGAGGTCGCGACCGGGCTGCGCGAGGTGCACGACAAGGGCCGCAAGCCGCTCGAAGCCCTCAACGCCGTCCTCCAGGACGCCCAGCCGTGCATCTATGTCCTCAAGGACTTCCATCCGTACTTGAAAGACCCCGTCGTCGTCCGCAGCCTGCGCGACCTCTGCCACGCGCTCAAGCGCTCCTACAAGACCGCCGTGCTCCTCTCGCCGCTGATGGAACTCCCCTTCGAACTCCAGAAGTCCGTCGCGGTGGTCGACCTGCCGGTGCCGGACCGCGAGGTGATGGAGAGCCTCTTCGACGAGCTGATCCGCGACGTGACGGCGGGGGGCAAGGCGAAGGTGAACCTGAACGTGGCGGACCGCGACCGTCTGGTGACCGCGGTGCTCGGCCTGACGCTGGACGAGGCGGAGCGAGTCTTCGCCCAGGCGCTCGTCCGCGACGCGAAGCTCGACGCGAGCGACATCGACGCCGTGCTCTCGGAGAAAAAGCAGATCATCCGCAAGTCCGGCCTGCTCGAATACTACACGCCCGACGAGGGGCTGAAGGACATCGGCGGCCTCGACCTGATCAAGGACTGGCTGCGGAAACGGACGCGCTCCTTCTCCGACGAGGCGCGGCGCTATGGGCTGCCGCGCCCGAAGGGCGTCCTCATCCTCGGCGTCCAGGGCTGCGGAAAGAGCCTCACGGCCAAGGCCGTCTCGAAGTTCTGGAACCTCCCGCTCCTGCGGTTCGACGTGAGCCGCATCTTCGACCGCTTCATCGGCTCGTCCGAGATGAACATGCGGCTGGCCCTCCAGACCGCGCAGTCCATCGCGCCCGCGATCCTCTGGGTGGATGAAGTCGAGAAGGCATTCTCCGGCACCCGCAGCTCGAGCGTGACCGACGCGGGCACGACCTCGCGGGTCTTCGGCACGTTCATCACGTGGCTTCAGGAAAGCCCGTCGATGGTCTTCACCATCGCGACGGCGAACACGATCGAGGACCTGCCGCCGGAGCTGCTGCGGAAGGGCCGCTTCGACGAGATCTTCTTCGTCGACCTGCCCGCGCAGGCGGAGCGCGAGGAGATCTTCAACATCCATCTGCGCAAGCGCAAGCGCGACCCGAAGCGGTTCGACCTGCCGGACCTCGCCCGCCGTGCCGAGGGCTTCAGCGGGGCCGAGATCGAGCAGATCGTCGTTGCGGCGCTCTACGATGCCTTCGACGAGAGCCGGGAAATGGAGATGCGCGACCTCGTCCACTGCCTCGCCGAGAGCGTCCCGCTCTCGACGACCATGCGCGAAGGGATCCAAGAGCTGCGCGCCTGGGCGCGCGAGCGCACCCGCCCGGCATCGAGCGCACAGTGGCGGGACGAGCGAACACCGCACACGAGCTTGTAGTTCCGTCCGCCGTACGGCGGACGGCGTTTGTAGTCCCGCCTTTAGGCGGTCTTTCGACGTCTCGGGGGCCGACGCCGAATCGCTGAAAGCTATCTGGCATAGATGAACGCCTGAAGGCTCTATACAGACGCCGTCCGCCGTACGGCGGACGGAACTACAAACCTGAGCCCCCGGCGGCGCTGTGCCCTGCTGAGAGCATGGCCTTGCGGTGCTCGTCGGCCTTCTGGCGGGCCTGGGCCGCGGCGGGCTCGTTGCCGAGGTCGCGGAACGTGGCTTCCAGCGCGCCGTAGCTGCGGGCGAGCAGGGCGTGGATCACCCGCAAGTCCTGGTTGCCCTTCAGGGCTGGGGTCAGGACCGCGACGGCGGATTCCAGCACGGGCCGTGCTTCCTCGGGCCGGTGGCGGAGCAGGAGCAGGCGGGCCAGGTCGTTGCTGAACTCCCCGAGCCGCACCGTGTGGTAGAGAGTCCCCGGGAACTGGCTTGCGAGCGACCGCTGGAGCCCGAGCGCGGCCATGTGGAGCTGCTCGGCCTCATCCAGGCGGTCGCCCTGTTCGAGCAGCGAGGCCAGTTGGTGGCCAATCTGTGCCCGGGACACGGTGTAGCGGGGCACGTAGGGATGGTACTCGACGAGGCGGGCGGAGATGCCCAGGGCGAGGCGCAGGCGCTCTTCCAGGACATGGGACGCGTAGGGCGCGGGGCCTGGCCGGAGCGGGTCGACCGCGGCGTAGGTCTCGCTGAGATCGAACTGATAGTCCGGCACGCGGGCGAAATCGCGGGCGAGCTGTCGGAGGATTTCTGTGGCCTTGTCGAGCGCGGCGCGGCCTGCCTCGGGGTCGCGCGTGCCGATCGCGTGGTACTGCTCCCGGTAGCAGAGTCCCAAGAGATGGCGGTATTGCGGATTGGCCGGATTCGCCTCGCGGAGGGGCGCCAGCAGCGTGATCGCCGTATCGAGGTGGCTGAGGGGTCCGACGGCCGCGGCCGGCGGAGGGGGCCCGCCGGGCAATTGAGAATTCTGAATTGCCAATTTTCCATTTTCAATTTCCGGCCGGGCACAGAGGGCCAGGAAGTAGTGCGTTCGGGCCAGCTCGAATTGGAGTTCCGGCGCGGGGGCTGAGCGGCTGGGAGCGGCTTGGAGCGTTCTCAAGGCATTCTCGTGGGCGACGCGGGCCTGCTGCGCCTCGCCGGGCGCCTGGTAGAGGCGGCCGAGTTCGTTGTACGTCTTGGCGATCTCGACCTTCGGGCTTGGGGCCTCGCCTGGGCGTGGCGCGACCCCTTGGTAGAGTTCGATGGCGTGGCGGTACGCGGTCGCCGCCTGGTCGTACTGGCCGAGACGCTGGCGGATGTCGCCGACCCGGCGGTTGGCCTCGGCGACCTTGCGGCGCAGCTCGATGGCGTCGGGCACCTGGTGGGCGAGCCGTTCGTAGAAGGGGAGCATGTCTTCGAGGAGCGCGGCCGCTTCCCTGGAGAGGATGGGCTCGATCCGCACGTCGACGCTCGAGCCTTCGACGTTGTCCACGATGAGGCCCGGCGCTCCGACGACCGAGCGGGGCGAGAAGCGGTCGAAGATCCGGTCGATGGCATCCGTCGCCAGCTCCGCGCTGGCTCGGGCTTCGCGGAGGGCCTTGCGGGTGGTCAGGTACCCCACGGTGGCCACGGCCGCGACCAGCAGGATGAGCAGCACCGTCGTGCCGGCGAGCGAAGCCACGGCCTTATTGCGGCGGCACCACCGGGAGAGGCGTTCGAGCGAGGATGCCCGCCGCGCGGAGATCGGCTGGTCGTCCAGGAAGCGCTGGAGATCCTGGGCCATCTCGTCGGCGGACGCGTAGCGATGGCCGGGGTCGCGGGCCGTGGCCTTCAGGACGATCGTCTCGAGGTCGCGCGGGACCTGCGGGTTGAGGCTCCGCGGCGAGGGCGGATGCCCCTGCGCGATGCGGCGGAACAGGCTGTTGCGGTCCTTCTCGTCGAAAGCTGGGCGGAAGGTCAACAGCTCGAAGAGCGTGAGGCCCAGGCTGTAGACGTCGCTGCGGGCGTCCGCGCGGCCTTCGAGCTGCTCGGGGGCCATGTAGCGGAGCGTCCCCGTGATCTCGCCGGTGACGGTGACATCGTCCGAGCGGAGCGCTTTCGCGAGGCCGAAGTCGGTGACCCACACGCGGCCGTGCGCGTCGACGAGCAGGTTGCCCGGCTTGATGTCGCGGTGCAGCGTGCCCTGGCCGTGGGAGTAGTGGAGGGCATCGGCGACCTGGCGGCCTATCGAGGCGACCTGGCGCCAGTAGAGCGGGCCAAGAGGGCACGAGGCCAAGGAGGCGAGGCCGGAGGCCGGAGGGATGAGGCCAGAGGGATCTGTTTCTTCGGATTCCCCCTCGCCCCTCGACCCTCCGGCCTCCGGCCTTGCGGCGATGATCCGGTCGAGCCCCATGCCGTCGATGTACTGCATGACGAAGTAGTGGAACCCGTCCTGCTCGCCGACGCCGAAGACCTCGGCAATGTTGGTGTGGTGGAGGCCGGCGGCGATTCGGACCTCGCGGAGGAAGCGCCGGAGGTGCTTGTCGTCGAGCAGGGCCTGGCGGGGCAGGACCTTGATGGCGACTCGGCGGCCCAGGGACTCCTGCTCCGCCTCGTAGACGATGCCCATGCCACCGCGGCCGATCTCGCGGACGATGCGGAAGTCGCCCAGGCGCTCGAGCTGGACGGCGCCCAGGGACGGACGGTCGCCGCCCAGGAGTTCGGTAGTCGCCTTCATGTGCTCGGTGGCGACGATGGTGGGGAAGAGATCGCGGATTTCGTCAGCCATCTCGGGGTGCCGCTGCGCGTACTCTTCCACCGAAGGGCACTCGCCGCGGCGCTGGCGCTCCATGAACTCCGTGGCCAGCACCTCGAGGGGATCGCGATCGTCCGCGGGGTCAGGCATCAGGAGTCTCGGCGGCTTCCGGTCAGCCGTTCTCATGAGACGGAATGGACGGAATGGACGAAGTGGACGAAAGGCTAACCAGATTGGGTCCATTGATCAGCGTGCCCAAGAATCTCCTTGAGCCGACGCAGGGCTCGGACGTAGCGGATGCTCGCCGCCTTCGTCTGGATGCCGAGGACCTCGGCGGTCTCCTGGTTGGTCAGTTCCTCGAAGTGGCGCAGGGCCAGCACCTCGCGGTCGATTGAGTCCATCGCCTCGACGGCTTGCCGGACCAGTTCCGCTCGCTCGGCTCGCGCGGCGGCGTGGATGGGCGAGGTGAAATGCCCCATCAGGGTGATGACCATCGAGGCCGACGTGGCGTCGGCGCCGTCTGGAACAGCGATCTCGCGGCCGCCGTCGCGCATTTTCGCGCCCAAGTGCCGGCGATGGAGATCGGCGAGCGTCTGGATCACGATCATCCTCAGCCAGATGAAGGGCGACGGGGTCTCCGTCCTGCCAAAGTGGGCGATGCGTTGTGCCGCCGCCAGGTAGGCATCCTGGAGCACGTCGTCCGGGTCGATGCGTCCCCGGAGGCGGTCGGCGAGCCGGAAACGGACCAGGCAGCGCAGGCGCTGGCGATGGAGGTCGAACGCCTCGGCCAAGGCATGCAAATCGCCCCCCTCGAGGCGTCGAGCCAGGTCGGTATCGGTGCCCGGCGGGCGACTCATGCCGGCCTCTTCATGTCTGGTTACTCCCATGATTTGAACGCGCGCGCCCATTGGCCGTCTACTGCCCCTGTGTGGATTCTATCGCCGGCGGGCCGGGAGAGTCAATCTGTGGGCGGGAAGGCCAGGCTTTGTGGCCCCTCGGTCTGGCCGACTATCTACAGCCGTTCCAAGGATTCCTGCGCTGCCGGGCAATTGAGCATCGTGAATTGGATATCGGGCTTGCGGCCCCGTGGTGTAGACGCTACGATGCGGCGCGCGTTCGTACTCTTGGGGCAGGTGGTTTTTCCCTGGCATGGCGGAGAAAGGGGTTTCGGGATGCGAAAGCTGATGTCGGTAGCCGCGATCGTGGCCTTAGGTGCTCTGCCGCTCGGGGCGGCTGAGCCGGGCGGCGGGCCGGACAAGGGCTTCGCTGACAAGCAGGGTGGCCCCGGCCAGCCACCAGGCCCTCCGCCGGGCTTTCCGATGGGGCCGCCGCCTGGGGGGCCAGGCGGCGGGATGTTCGATGCCATGGGCCGCACGGATGTCTTCGATGCCGCCCGGCAGACCCTCACCCTGACGGCCGATGCGAAGAAGGGCGTTGACCAGCTCGACACCCAGTTTGGCGACGACCTCCAGGCGGGCATCGCTGAACTCCATCGCAAGCTGAGCCAGGACTATGTGGCGAAGGTCCTGGCGCTCTTGCCCGACGAGCAGAAGCCGAAGTACGACGCCGTAGCCAAGGCTCTGGCCGAGCGCGACGAGGCGCTCGCCGCGGCCCAGAAGGGGCTGAAGGCGGGGCTCGACCTCGTCAAGACGATGCAGGGCGCGGACAAGGCGCCCCGAGCAGCCCGCCGGCAACGTTTTGGCCCGCAGGGCGGCTCGCAGACCAGCAAGACGGACATCCTCCGCACCCACTTTGTGCTGACGGACGAGCAGCAGCAGGCGCTCGACCAGGCTCAGCGGGATGGCTTCGATGCCACCCGCGAGCGCATGCAGGGCCTCTTCGCCGGCATGGGCGACCGGCCCGGCGGCCCCCCGGATCCCAACACCTTCCGGCGGGTCGGCCAGGCCATGCGCCAGATCCGCGATGAGATCGACGACGGCGTCGCCAAGGCGGTTGTCGAAGTCCTCACGGACGATCAGAAGAAGGACTACGCCACGGCCTGCGCCGCGATCGATGCGTACCGGGTCAAGTCGAAAGAAGCGGAAGACGTGTGCCGCAAGAAGGTCGTCGAGGCCGTCGGTGAGCCGAAGGCCAACGCCCTCCTCGGGCTGCCGGCGGGCAAGGTCGCCGAGCCGGTGAAGGGCACCACCTTCTGAAGGCTCTTGTTCTCCGGCCCCCAGCCGCCTGCCCGGCTGTCGGACAGGCGGCTGGGGCACGAGGCGAAAGGCACGAGGCCAGAGGCCGGAGGGGCGAGGTCAGAGGGATCTGCTTCCTCGGATTTCCCCTCGCCCCTCGACCCTCCGGCCTCCGGCCTTGCGGCATTCCCGGCAGCCCCTGGATTGAAGGCGTAGACCATGCGGAACAGCACATCGAGATCAGCCTCCCTGCTCACCGCGCTGGCCATGCTGGCGCTCTGGCCGAGTGGCCTGGCGGCGGGCGCGAGCGTTTCCATCGACGCCAAGGAGGTCGAGTTGGCGGACGTGCTGCGGGCGCTCGCCGCGCAAGGCGGGCCGACGCTTGTGCCCGAGCCGAGCATAGCCAAGAAGCCGATCACGTTCGCCATCAAAGGCGCCCAGCCGCAGGCCGCCATGCGATGGCTCTGCCGGGCGTGCCGATTCGTCGTTGTTCAGGCGCAGAGCGGGCGTCTGACGATCGGGCCGCCGTCGCTCGATAAGGCGATTCTGAAAGAGTATGCCGTGTTCTCTGTGGCGCCGACCTCTGCGGCGACGGATGGCCTCCTGAATTTCACCAAGCGCGTCGTCCTCGCTTCCTACCTCAACCGGGCCAAGTCCGAGGAGGGGGAACTCGTGCCACCGCTCGAAGCGACCATCGAGAAGAGCCGGCTGAAGATCCTGGCGCCCTCGATGGTGCAGCGCGAGGTGGCCGCTCTGCTGGAGGCGTTGGCCATGACCAAGAAGCCGGGCAGCTTCGACGTGTTGCGCATCGCGTATCGGCCCCATGAGCTGGGGATGCTGAACCCACGCACCCCCGCCGCCATCCCGACGATGCCCAAGGGAGAAATCTCGCTCGGCCTGGCCCAGGCATCGGCCTATGAGGCCGCATGGGGGCTGACCTCCGTCTCGAAGGCCAGCTTCTTCATCGACCCATGGGACGATGCTCTGGGGCAGATCAAGGTGACCCTGAAAGCCGAAGGAACGCCGGTGAAAGCCGTAGCGGCGGAAATATGCAAGCAGCTCACGGCCGAAACGGTGTGGTTCGACGGAGCGTATGTGCTTGTCAGGGCCTCGCGGCGCGGGCTCTGGGAGGACTTCTCCGTGCGCGTCTACCACGTCGGGGGCGCGGGCGGGCCGGGCAACTTCTTCCTCGACATGGCGGAGCGCCGCGGGCGGGACGACAAGGGCCCGCCCAACCCCTTCGCGGCGGAGCGCGCCGGGGGCAGCGACGTGCCGTACGCCGTCAACCGCGTCGGCGAGGAGGTCCTTGCCGCCCTCTCCGAGCGGCGCCAGAAGGAACTCGAAGGCTTCCAGAGAGGTGGGCCTCCCGGTCCGCCGCCTCCCTTCCGCAAGTGAGCCTGGCGACCAGATCGCCGCGACTCTGCGGATGCGCCCCGCGCCCAGGTCCCGCTTGCCCGCCCGAGTGCCGGTCGCTATAATGCCCATCCGTGTCGGCCATGTCGCCCAGGAACTGGCAGGACGGATCGTCCATGTCTTCCAGTCTCGATGATGCCCTTCGGTCCGCGGACGAATGCGAAATCCGCGACGGGATCACCCGCTTCCTGCTCGACCTCGTGAGCATCGAGACCCTGGTCGGGCCGGACCTGGGGGCGGTCCTGGCCCACGAGGAGCAGGCGTTCGACCTCATCACCCAGGCGGCCGAGGTCATCCTCGGCTCCGACCGCGAGATCGAGCGGGTCCCGATCGACCCCCGAATCGAGGCCGATCCCTACTACACGCCGACCCACTACACGAAGACCGCCGCCTGCCCCGCCGGCCTCTCCGCGGCGGACACCTATCGCGGGCGGTCCAATCTGGTGGTCCGGCTCCCGGGGCAGGGGAAGGGCACGCTGGCATTCAACGCCCACGTCGACGTCGTCGCGCCCTTCATCCCGCCGCGCTTGGAGGCCGGCGTGCTCTACGGGCGCGGCGCCTGCGACGACAAGGGGCAGTGCGCGATCATGATCGCCGCGCTCTACTTCCTCGAACACGCCCGCTACGCCGGGGGCTTCATCCCGCCCGCCGATCTCCTGTTCGAGTTCGCCATCGACGAGGAGCCGGGCGGCAACGGCAGCCTGTCGCTCGCCCTCGATCGCCGGTTCGCCTTCGACGCGATGGTGGTTCTCGAGGCGACGAATCTCGCGGTTCATCCCGGCAACCGCGGTGCCGTGTGGTATCGGCTCGTGCTGAATGGCTCTGCCGCGCCCCAGCTCGACCTGGTCGGTCTCGCGGCGGCGCTGGCCCTCGCCCTCGAGGAGGAAGGCGCTCGGATCAAGTCCGAAAGCGCTCATCCCCTCTTCCCGCACCGGCCCGTCCAGACGTGCCACGGCATCCTCGGCCCCTGGGGCAAGCACCCTTCGGCCGTCAACGACCACGTCGAGCTGGGCCTGCGGTTCCTCGAAGATCCCGGCCCCGCACGCGTCCAGGCCGTGGTCGACGACGCCGTGCGAGGCTACTGCTCGGCCTACGGCGACAAGACGAAGGAAGCCGACCCGGCCACGGGGAAGCCCAAGGTCGATCATCACTATGATCTCGACGGCCAGGCCTGCCACTATGCCCTGACGGTCCACGGCAAGGCGGGCCACATGGGCGCCACCCTCCAGTGCGACAACGCGATCACGAAGTCCGCGTACATCCTCCGAGCCATCGAACAGGCGAAGGGTCTTGCGGTGGACCACTTCGCCTTGGATTTCCACGGGGCGAAGCTCGCCGGCGAGACGCTGGTGCTCGAGGGCGGCCAGGGCTTCCTGCCGACCCACTCGCTCCGAGAGGTCACCGAGCGGATGCGGCAGGCCGCCGGGCGGGCGGCGGAGGACTACTGCCGCGCTCGCGGGGTGGCCTGCGCCCCGAAGCTCGTGACGATGACCTTCGAGAAGCTCCACAACGACGCATTCGCCCGCGACCCGAACCACCCGGCGGTGCGCGCTCTGGTCGACGCCGCGCGGGCGGCGGGCATCGAGGTGGCCGAGCCGCTGCGAGGCTGGGACGTGAGCTGCGACGCTCGCATCTTCGCGCGCGAGTACCCCGAGAGCGCCGTCATCACGTTCGGCGCCGGCGCACTCCAGCACGCCCATTCGGCCAACGAGCAGGTTCAGCTCGATGATCTGATGGCCGCGGCGAAGGCGGTCGCGCGGTTCGCGCTGGGCTATGCCCCAAGATGAGCCCTGTAGGACCGATCGGACCGATCCGACCGATCTGACCGATCAGACCGATGAGCGATCAGGAGACACCTAATGGCGCGCGTTGCTCGTATCGCGGTGATCGGCGGGGGGAAATTCGGCGAGATGCACCTGCGGGCCTTCACGCAGCTCGAACGCGACGGGCACGCGAAGCTCGTCGCCCTTTGCGACATCAATGAGAAGCTGCTCGCCGAACGCCGCCAGCAGTACGGCGTCAAAGGCTACACCGACTACAAGGAGATGCTCGCCAAGGAGGACCTCGACGGCGTGACCGTCGTCACGCCCGATTTCCTGCACCGCCAGTTCGTCGTGGACTGCCTGCGGGCGGGCAAGCACGTGCTCGTCGAGAAGCCGCTCGACGTGACGGTCGAGGGCTGCGACGAGATGATCGCCGCGGCCGACCAGGCGGGACGAATCCTCCAGGTGGACTTCCACAAGCGCTACGACCCCTATCATCGCCAGATGGCGGCGAAGATCGCCGCCGGGATGATCGGCCAGGTGCTCTACGGCTACGCGTGGATGGAGGACCGGATCGAGGTGCCGCGCGACTGGTTCCCGCGCTGGGCGCCGCAAAGCTCGCCGTTCTGGTTCCTCGGCGTCCACATGGTGGACCTCATTCGCTTCTGCACGCGGGCGCGGGGCACGGCCGTCTTCGCCACCGGCTCGAAGCGCAAGCTCGCCAGCCTCGGTGTCGACGCCTACGACTGCGTGAACGCGAAGATCGCCTTCGACAACGGCGCCTCGTTCACCGTCGACACGTCCTGGATTCTGCCCGATCGGTTCGAGGCGATCGTCAATCAGGGCATCCGGGTCGTCGGCACGGAGGGGCTGATCGAGATCGACTCGCAGAACCGCGGCGCCGAGGTCTGCTCCGCCGCCGACGGGCAGCAGACCTGGAACCTCGGTTTCTTCCTGGAGGAGAAGGAGCGCGACGGCCGGCCGCGCTGGGGCGGCTACGGCATCGATTCCATCGCCGACTTCGCCCACAACATCAACTTCCTGCTCCGCGGCGGCGCGCTCGACGGCCTCGCCGGCCGCTACGTCGATGGCCGCGAGGCGCGCGAAGCCACGAGAATCGCCGTCGCCGCCCACGAAAGCCTGGCGACAGGAAAGCTCGTGGAGATCAATCCGTAATCCGTAATCGGAGAAGAAAAGACAAAGAGATCAACCGCGAAACACGCGAAAGGACGCGAAAAAAGACAAGAGAGGAGCATTAGCCACGGATCACACGGAGGACACGGATCAGAGAAGATTGGATTGGAGGGGTTGAAACCCAGGAGTTCTCTGATCCGTGTCTTCCGTGTGATCCGTGGTTGGCTGCTTTTCCTTGGCTGTTTTTCGCGTGTTTTCGCGTGTTTCGCGGTTGTCCCTCTTCGTCTTCTCTCCTTTCAGTGTCTGTGGGGGCAATCGGCAATCGGAAATCGGAAATCGGCAATCACCTCCGACACGGTCTGGCGCTGGGCGCGCTCGCTCTCCACCCATGCCGTGCTGGCCTCTGGCGCGGCGCTGATGGCCTTCCCGTTCGTCTGGATGCTGCTGACGGCGCTCAAGTCGGACAGCGAAACGCGAGGCATTCCCGCGCTCAGGCTCCTCCCCTCGCGATGGCTGTGGGGGAACTTCGTCGAGGCGTGGAAGGCCGAGCCGTTCGGCGCCTACTTCCTCAACACGTTCATCGCGGCGGGCCTGGTGACCGTGGGGGTCGTGCTGACCTCGCTCCTGGCGGGCTACGCCTTTGCGAGGATCGACTTCTGGGGCAAGCGCGTGCTCTTCGCGCTCTTCCTGGCGACGATGATGGTGCCGTTCGAGGTGGTGCTGGTGCCCGATTACCTGATCGTGACGGAGATGAAGAGGTGGCTGGTGGGCGGGGCGACGTCGCTCTTCGGCCATGGAGCCAGGACGCCTGCGGTGACGGTGGCGGCCTTTGGCGCCCTCGCCGTGCCCTGGATCGCCAATGCCTTCTCGATCTTTCTGGTGACCCAGTTCTTCCGCCAGCTTCCCGACGACTACTACGACGCCGCGCGGCTGGACGGCTGCGGCCACTGGCAGTTCGTCTGGCGGATCGGAGCGCCGATGGTGGCGCCGGCGCTCGTGACGGCGGGGCTGTTCAGCTTCCTGGGGAGCTGGAATTCGCTGCTCTGGCCGCTGGTCATCAACATCAACGCGGACGAAGCTCCCGTCATCCAGGTGGCCCTGGCGCGCCTGGTCAGGGACGAACAGCAGGGCTTCAACCTCCTGATGGCCGCCTCGACGTTCACCATCCTTCCCGTCGTCTTCCTCTACCTCATCGCCCAGCGCCGTTTCATCGAAGGCGTCGCCGGGACCGGGATCAAAGGCTGATCGTCGTCCAGCCGTGGGTCTCTACCGCCCTCGCGCGCGTTCTCGATCCCGTCCGCCTACGGCTTCAGTGGCTCCCCCTGGGTGACTATCGTCACCTTCGCGCGGGCGTTGTAGCCCGCTGGCTCGCCGCAGGCGAAGCTCAGCGCGTTGTCGCCGGTGGCGAGGCGGGGCAGGTCGCCCTGCGGGGTGAAGCGCTGGAGGAGGGCGCCGCGCTCGTCGTAGACGCGGCAGTCGGAGGCGGTCTCCATCTCGATGTACTGGCCGCTTTCGAGCTGGACGGGGAAGACGAGCTTCCGGCCGCCCAGGCTCACCGTCGGGTTCGCGAGCTTCACCTTGGCGACGGGCAGGGCCTTGATGGGGCGGAGCACGCATCTCACGGCAGCCTTCGGCGGCAGATTGTTGTAGTAGATGTTCAGCGCGCTGACGTGGTCGCGGATCAGGGGCGAGCGGGTCACGTCGCACAGGCCGCCATAGGGCCAGGTGTAGTCGAAGTGGCGGTCGGCGTCGCGCTCGCGGAGGAGCAGCTCGAAGTAGCGCCAGCCCGTGAAGCCGACGTCGACGTAGTGCTCGTCCCAGGTGGGCCAGAACTGCGTCGGATTGGTCAACTGGAAGTTGAGCAGTTCGCCCTTGCCGTCGCCCTGGACCCAGAGTCCCAGGGCGCCGTGCTTGCGCAGGTCGAGCGGCGGCGCGAAGGTGCGGGTCACCCGCGCCCAGGCGCCCTTGGGGGTCGCCAGGCTGCTCTTGGCCTCGAGGCCGGCGCAGCTTCCGGTGAATCCCTCCGGACTCGCGACCTTGGCCAGTTCCGGCATCACTTGGGAGACCCCTTTGACGGCGCCGCTTACCGCGAGTTCGTCGGCTTTCGCAAAGCCAGCCAGGAGCAGGGCATCCGGCGAGTGGTAGGGCGCGGCGGAGTAGAGGGCCTCGATGCGGAGCTTGAGCGGCTGGGGGCCGAAGCGGTTCTTGACGGTCCAGGCGGTCGAGCCGTCCTTCAGGCTGGTCACCTTGTGGGCGAGGTAGTCGGTGGGGATGAACTGGGGCTTGCCGTCGGGCGATTGAGCGAGGCGGAATTCCTCCCGGGGCGTCCGCAGGCGGACGCGGATGGCGTCGGGCACCGCGCGGGCGAGGCGGAGGCGCTCGTAGCGGCCGATCAGATCGAGATACTCGTTCTGGCGGGCGTTCCAGGGGCGCGGGCCGGCATCGATCCCCTGGAACGACATCGGGGCATCCATGGCGAGCGACTTGGCGCAGAGGTACTCGATCTCGTCGGGGAACTCGGCGGGATGGTCCTCGTTCGGCCCGAGGATGGCCCACCAGCCGAGCTGGGCGGCGAGCAGGCTGCTCGCGCGATAGCTGTCGGTGTCGGCGCAGTGGACGTCGACGAACCGCTTGAGCGCCCAGTTCGGATGGTCGTAAGCCCCGATGCGCGAATGGAACGTCCAGCTATGGTAGCCCCACTCGCTCGCCTCGACGAGCGCCCGGCGCGTCAGCTTGCGGAAGATGGCCTCGCGCATTCTGCCGACGCCGTGCCACCCGCCCATCATCCCTTCGGCACCGTCCATGTAGATCATGTCGAATTCGCAGGTGTTGAAGACCCGCGCGATGCACTCCGCCACGTCGTCGACCAGCGTCGTGTTCTCGTCGGGCTGGAACGAGGTGTAGCGGACGTAGAGGTGGTGGGCGGCGGCCCCCTTCGGGTGCGCGCTCGCCTTGGTGCCGAAGGCCCCGCGCGTCAGGCCGGTGAAGCCGGGAGGCGTCGCCGCAAGCCCCGAGTACTGGATCAGCTCGTCGTCGATCTGGAGGACGTTGCCTCGGCTGCCATAGGCCCAGATCGTGTCGAGATCCTTCGGCGCCTCGGTGGTGCGGAGAGCATTGTCCTTCTCGCCCAGGGCCTCCGCGAGAAGGAACGAGGCATCCTTCGCGAAGCGCCGGTCCGGGACGGGCGTGGCGAAGGGGTCGTTCGTCGCGATGCAGGCCGTCAGCGTGTGCATGCCCGCGCGGAGGCCGGCGGCGTGGATCTTGGCCACGACCGACTTCAGCCCGTCCAGCCCGTTGGGGAAGAGGTCCTTGCGGGGCTCATAGTGCCCGAGCGACTTCTCCCAACTGATGAGATGGATCTGGGCAAGGCCGCCCTTCTTCGCCAGAGCGATCCACTCGTCGGCGTTCTTCTCCGAGACCGTGGCGAAGACGTAGGAGCCGCGGTTCTCCTCGGCGTCGAGCGCGAACGGCCCGCCGAGCGGCGACATCGGCAGGCCCTCCCCCCGCACGACCTCCTGGAGGACTGGCCGCAGTCGCGGCGTCGGGCAGCCGACGAGCGCGATCTTGGCTCCCACAAGCCCGTACTTGGCGTAGCACGTCGGCTGGAACAGCGGCGACGGCCCGCCGTGGAGGGCGAGGTTCGCCTGGAGGTTCAGCGCCCGCACGCATGCGGCGAAGTCGTCGTCCGACGCCACCCCGGAGATCCCGCTCAGGTGCTTCGCGAGCGCGACGCGGAACGCGGCGAAGTCCAACTCCTCGACCTTCGGGTCGCTGACCGACGCGACCTCGAAGACGAGGTAGTGCTTCTTGGCCGTGGCTTTCAGGACGGCCGTGACGCCGGAATCGCCAAACTTGACCGTGAGTTGCCCATCCGCCAAGGTGCAGGCGGTCGCATCGTGGGTTTTTCCCTGCCTCCGGATCGCGGCGAAGGCCTGGCGCGGCTCCTTGGGGCAGTAGTCTTTGCCGGAAGCCTTGTCTGTGAAGGACACGGTTCGCCCATCGGCGGCGATGCCGAGCCTCAGCAGATCCGTCTCCAGCGTGATGCTCACGTCCGGTTGTGCCACGGGATTCTGCCCTCCAATGCAGGGGGCTGCGAACGAGCCGGCGACCAAGATGACCGGGATGAGGCAGCGGAGCGTGTTCATGTGCGTGTCCTCCAGGTTCTCAGGAAGCATCGCGCTCAGGCGCTCAGATCATCGGCTGGCGCCGCTTGACGAGCTGGACGGGGAAGCCCCAGGGGTCGCGGAGGATGGCGATCTGGTCGCCCGTGGCGAGCGTGGCAGGCTCCGTGGCGGTCGTCGCGCCGGCGGCGAGAAGGCGCAAATAATCGCGGGGAACATTCTCGCTCGAAAACGCGAGATGGAGTACGAGCGGGTTCACGAGCGAGTAGTCCGGCACGTCAGCGGCCTGGTTGTGATAAACCTCGATCATGACGTGGCCCGCCGAGTCGGCCAGGAACCGGACGGGCAGGGGCTCATCCTTCGCCAGCACGACCCGCATGCCCAAGTGGGCGACATACCAGTCGGCCATGGCCACCGGGTCCTCGACGTTCAGGCCGAGGTGCTCGATCTTCATTCCGGCCTCCTTGTCCAAGTGAGGAAAGGAAAGCGCCGCCTTCCCGAGGGTTCTCTCTCACTTGATCATTGAAGATAGGGTGTTGGCTATTGATGATTGGGCTTCGTCCGCGTCCCGAGTTCGCGCTACTTGCCGCCCAGGCGGGCGAGGGCGCGGCGGGCTTGGGTGCCGTAGGCGGATTCCGGGGAGAGGCGGAGGATTTCCTTGTACTGCTCGATGGCGTCGGCCTTGCGGGTGTGTTCCTCGAGGAACTGGGCGAACTGGAAGCGCCACTGGCTGACGTAGTAGGCGGGGGCGTCGAACTTGAGGGCTTCCTTGTAGCGGGCGACAGCATTGTCGAGCTCGCCCTTGGCGTCGAAGAGGCGGGCCATGCTGAGCTGGAGGTTGCCGCGCTCGTAGGCGCTCACGCCGTCGGCGGAGGTCTTCTTGGCGGCGACGGCGTCGGCGGCGATCTTCTCGGCGGCCTGGTACTCGCCCAAGGCATCGGCGTAGCGCTCGGACCGGTGGAAGGCGGAGCCGAGCTGGAAGTGGACGGAGTAGGAGTTGGGCAGGAGCTTCTCGCTGCGCTGGAGCAGCGGGATGGCGTTCTTCGCGTCGCCCCAGGAGAGATAGAGCTGGGCGACCTGGAGGTGGACCGTGCCGCTGCTCTTGCCCTGCGCGACGGACTTGTCGCAGATCCTGGCGATGTCGTCGTGTCGGCTCGCCTGCTGGGCGAGGAAGGTGACCAGCGGGCGATAGTACTCCGGCTCGCTCGGGCTGCTGAGCGCGAGACGGTCGAAGAGCGAGAGGACGGCGTCGACAATCTGGTCGCGGGTGGCCTTGTCGACGTTGCCGGCGCTGCCGCGGTAGATGGCGAGGACCTCTTCATAGAACTGCCGCAGCTCGGTCGGCTCGGCCTGGGCGGCCTTGAGGGCGTCGAGCGCCTGGTTGAGGACGGAGAGGGCCTTCTGCGTCTGGCCGGCGAGGGTGTGGATGTGGAGGAGCTCGGTGTAGTTGCTGAGCTTGGCGGGCTGGGCCTTGATGCGGCTGCGGTACAGTTCCTCGATGCCCGAGACCAGTTGGACGCTCACGCGGTGGGTCTCGTTGGGCTTGAGGTCGATCTGCTCGATCACCGGCTGATAGACGGGTTCTTTCGTGACCCGCACGCTGTGGGGGCCGGCCTCGACGTTGTTGATCCAGATGGGGGTGACGCCGCGGTGTTCGTCGTCGAGGTAGACGTTGGCCCGCTCCGGCTGCGAGTCGATGATGAGGGTGCCCAGCTCGAGGGGCTGAAGGGCGGGGGCGACGGCGCGGGTCCTCGCGGGGTCGATCTCCTCCCGCCAGGGCTTGTAGCCGCGGCGGACGATGCGGACGACGCGGGGGCCGGGCGAAAGCTCCGCCTTGGCGGGCGTGGGGCCGATGGCCTTGTCGTCGACGAAGACGTCGGCGCCGTCGGGCGTGGACGTGATGGTCACGGTGAACGGCCCCTGCCCGTACAGGAATCGGAGCCGATGGCGCTGGGGGTACAGGAGAACAACCGCAACCCCGAGCGCGACGAGGATCAGGAGCAGCACCTGACCGACGTGGCGCGGGCGGAGTGGGGGCTGCGGCTCCGGCGGGCCCGGCGAGGCGGTCTCCACGGTTTCGTGGTCCTGGATGTCCACGTCTTCCTCTGCGATTCGCGGCACTCCCCGCCCCCATCCTACCCGCGCCGACGTGGCTTTGTCAATTCCAGAAAAGGCACGAGGCCAGAGGCCGGAGGGGCGAGGGGGGAAGACCCGAGGCCCCGACCCTCCGGCCTCGACCCTCTGGCCTCCGGCCTTCTTCCCTCCGGCCTCGACCCTCTGGCCTCGACCCTTCTTCGAATCCGTCATTTGGCGGCTGCGCCGCGTCCACCAATCCGGAAGATGTCCCCTTCGTCGTCGTTCTTGCGCTCGTCGGGGAACTGGTCCTTGCGGAACTGGTAGATCAGGGCCTTGAGCCGCTCGATCTCGGCGGGGTCCTGTGTCTGGAGCTTGGCCTGCCAGGCCGCCAGGTCGAACTGGTCGACCGGGATGTCGGGCTTCTCGTCCGGGCCGACGCTGACGAGGATCCAGGCGTCGGGCAGCTTCCCATCGGCGCCGGGGCGGCCGCGGCTGTAGCCGTAGGGCCGTTTCGGGGCGAAGCGGTCCATGGTCAGCTCGGGCAGGAATTCGGGGGCAAGCTGCTCCAGGGTCTCCGGGTAGCTGCCATTCTTCTCGCGGTACTTCTCGAGGGCGGCGCCGATCTTGTCGAAATCGGCCTCGACCCGCTTGGCGGTCTGGGCCTTGAACTGGTCCATGATAAGGGCCGCCACGACAATGGTGCCGAAGCTGCCGAGGTCGGACAAGGTCACCAGCGAAAATCCCTGCGGCTCGCGGCGCAGGGCGACGTGGTAGCCGTGGAGGCCGCCGATGATCTTGTCGGCGTCCGCCAGGAGCTTCTGGGCCGATTCGGGGATGTCCTTGCGGATGAGCGCGAGGAGGGTGCTCAGGAGCTGCGCGTCGTTGACCTCGATGCGCACGTGCGACGTGGCTGGGAGCGTCGCCGCGCCTTGCTGGACGAACGCGGCGGCGGCGAGGTTCTTCTTCGACTTCCCGGCCTCGAGGGCGGTCCGGACCGCCTCCGGGCGGATCGAGAGGAGGACCTGGTTGTCGGCAAACGCATAGCTCGGCTTGATCTCGGCCGCCATCGGGATGCGGAACGTGAAGACGTCGGTGTCGGCGAGCTTCGCGGTCGTGCGCTCGACGCCCTTCTCCCAGAGGGCCTCGTTGGCGGCGACGCGGTCGAGCGTGTCCTTCAGCGCAGCCTTGTTGCTGAGCTTGGCGCCGAAGATGAATGGGATCTCCTCGGGCTTCGGCTGGCGTCCCGTGCCCTGGAAGGCGGGGAGCTGGGTCAGGTCGGCGGCGAGGAAGAGCTCCTCGCCGATGGCGTCGACGATGCCCTCCTTGATCTGGATGCCGATCTTGGCCTGAATGTCCCTGGCGGCCTGATCGATCATGCCGAACGCGGCCGGCCCGGCCGTGTCTTCGATGAGCATCCGGATGCGGTCCCAGAGGCCGACCTCGCTGAGGCCCATCGACGCATAGAAGGTGTAGTTCGGCGGGATGAACTGGGCCGCGGACGGGGAGACGGGCGGCCCTTGCGTGAGGAGCTTCAGGACGCCGGTGCTCTTGCCCGCCGTGTAGAGATAGAGCCGCTCGCGGATCTGGCGGCCCTGGAAATCGATGGCCAGCCCGAGGGCCTGGGCGTCGGCGATCCCGATGCCGCGGAGCTTCACCAGCTCGGCGGGATTCTCCTGGATATTGGTCTTCTCGAAGATGGAGCGGATGTTGACGTAGGCGCTGATGCCGCTGGCGGCCGCGAGCTGCTGGCGGACGGCCTGGTACGTCGGGTCCGTGGCGAGGGGGGGCTTCTTGGCCGCGACATCGTCGAGCAGCGCGTTGACCCCGCCGGGCGTGCCGAGGACGAGGAAGCCCGCGAGGGCGCAGTAGGCCAGGCGGTCGCCCTTGGGCGATGCGAGTTCGCGGACCGTCGCGCCGCCTTGCTGGCGCTCGGCTATCGCAATCTCCTTGTTGAGGAGCGAGAAGAGCTGGATCTGGCCGGTCAGGATGGATTCGAGCTTCTTGGCGTCGGTGGACTCGATGAGCACGACGATGGGGGCGCGTTGCTTGGCATCGGCAGCGTCCTTGAAACTCAGGAGGGCGATCCCTGCGTTCTGTCCGAGACAGGCCCGAAGCTCAGCGGCCGGCTGCCCGGTGAGGGCGACGGCGGCGAACTCGGCCCCCGCGCCCGCGACCGTCTTGAGGTAGGTCAGGAGCGTGGACGCCTTGATGGCATCGGCGAGCGCGCTCTGGTCGAACGCGGCCCCGAGCGCCGCCAGGTTGGTCACCTGCACCAGCCCGACCGTGTCCGCCGGCACGAGCCGTTCGATCGGAGTCGCCGCTTTCTCCCTATTCCCCAACAAGGCCTCCGCCTCGCCCGCCTGGGCGACGCCCGCGCACAGGGCCACAGCCATCGCCAACGCCACCCGATCACATCCCAAGAACGTTCGCACCAGAGTTCTCCTTCGGCTGAGGATACGTCCCTGCACGTCCATACAGCCGGAGGGCATGAAAGGTTCCAAAAGGGTGCCGCCTTTCGCCGGCATTATACTCGGTGTGGGCATCGCCCACTACCGAATGCCAGATGCCAGATTCCAAATGCCAGATTGGCCGAAAGGAAGAACCCGCCCCGCCATTTGCCCTACGCGTTGAAAACCTGACGCGTTCTGGCTAGAATACGTAGGTTCCCGGCACCTGCGTGTCCCCGCCCCCCCGGCTGACCCCTTGGAGATGACTGAGATGCCGATGCGGCTTTTCTCCGCTCAGTCCGCTCTTTCCGTTGGAGCCCTCCTGATCGCGTTTCTGGCGATCGGGGTCGCTCTTTCCGAACGGCCAGCACCCGGCCTGAGTTCTTCACCGGGCCGAGGCCGCGTCAGCTCCCTTCCTGCGACTACGCCGCCGGCGGCAACCGCCTCACTCCCCGTGCCCGTGCCCGCCGGCTG
>Ga0315273_10001614_pt1 | contig 25786 bp, 26 predicted proteins | sample YL17G02_0_MG_FD_205753 | JGI IMG/M metagenome (GOLD analysis project Ga0315273, IMG submission 205753) | Sediment microbial communities from Yellowstone Lake, YNP, Wyoming, USA - YL17G02_0 | ecosystem: Environmental > Aquatic > Freshwater > Lake > Sediment | place: USA: Wyoming | collected... | reverse complement strand
CGCAGGCGCATCCATCTCGACGTTTGGTGCGAGAAGGCCGATGGCACCAAGGTCGTCGTCGGTAACGCGACCGCGCTTGGCTAAGTGACTAGATCGTCGTTGGATTCCACCGAATCCGCCGCGAATCTGGTAGCCTACGCGCCGGTGAAATGCTAAGATCTTTTTCTATTCTCATATCCTATCGAGGTCATGAACAAATGCACGTGCTGAAGAAGATCAACTGGGTCACCGCCTCTTTCTTGGTCTTGACCCCGCTCGTCGCGGTGATCTGGGGCGGTGTGCACGTCACGCTCTTCGGTGTTCACGCGTTCGAGGTTACGCTGTTGCTCCTATTCATGGCCGCCACCGGCTTCAGCATCACGGCGGGCTACCATCGCCATTTCGCTCACGGCGCCTATGAATGTCGCCGGTTCGTCAAGGCATTTTATCTGCTGTTCGGCGCGGCTGCTTTCCAGCACTCCGTGCTGAACTGGGCCTCCGACCACCGTCGCCATCATCTGAACATCGACCAAGACCTCGATCCCTACAACATCAAGCGGGGCTTTCTCTGGGCGCACATCGGCTGGCTGATGGTGAATCCGCCGAACCCCGCAAACTTCTCCAACGTGCCGGATCTGGTCGCCGATCCGTTGATCCGCTGGCAGCACCGCTTCTACGTTCCGATCGCCGTGACCATGGGCTTCGGTGTGCCGCTCGCGATCGGCTACTCGCTGGGTCATCCGTGGGAGGCGCTGCTCTGGGCCGGAATCATCCGCACCGTGCTGGTCCACCACTCGACGTTCTTCGTGAACTCGCTCGCGCACACGCTCGGTAAGCGCCCGTACTCGATCGCGATCTCGGCCCGTGACAGCGTGGTCACGGCCTTACTCACGTTCGGCGAGGGCTACCACAATTTCCACCACCGCTTCGCCACCGATTACCGCAACGGCGTACGTGGCTATCAATGGGATCCGACCAAGTGGCTGATCCGCAGCATGGCGGCGCTCGGCTGGGCCTGGGGGCTGTGCCGCGCTCCCCGAGAGAAGATCGTCGCCGCGGAGCTCGAGTGCGATACCGAGCGGCTCGTCGAACGCTGGAAGGCCCATTCTGCCGATGCGCTGGCGTACGTGGGTGAGAGAGTCGCCGACATCAAGGCAGCGGTCGAGAACTCGGCGGCTCGGCTCGGCGAGCTCGAGCGCCAGCTCGTGCGGGCGCGGCAGAACCTCGGATTGGAGGGTCGGCGGCAAATCGAGCGGCTTCGCGCCGATCTCAGCGCCGCGCGGCGCGAGTTCCGCGTTGCCCGCAGTCGCTGGCGCGCGGCGATCGAAGAACTCTACGCCGCGCCGGCGTCTGCCACGGCGTAAGTGCTGCTTCTCCTCGTCCGTCACGGAGTCACGCAGTACAACACCGATCGGATCTTCATGGGGCACGACCCCGTGCCGCTCTCCGCGACCGGGCGTGATCAGATCGGGCGTCTGGCGGCGCGCCTGAGCGCAGGTCCTCCGGCCCGTATCGTCGCCTCCGACCTCCTGCGCGCTCGCGAGTCGGCAGAGATACTCTCGCGGCGACTCGAGTTGCCCTTCGAGACCGAGCCGTTGCTTCGCGAAGTCGACGTCGGCCGCGCGAGAGGTGTTTCGTACGCCGAAGCCGCCGGGCGCTGGCCCGACGTCTTCGATCCCAGTGGCGAAGCGCGGTTCCCCGATGGCGAATCGTTCGCCGAGGTGGCCGATCGCGCGGCGGGCTACCTTCGCTCTGCAGTCCTCGGCGATTCGGGAACGGTGCTCGTTGTTACCCACGGCGGCGTGATCCGTGGCGTGGCCGCGAGGCTCCTCCGGCTCCCGCTCACGGCGGTCGCTGGCTTCGCGATCGAGAATGCGTCGCTCACGATCTTCCGTGCCGACGGCGGCGCCGTGCAGCTCGTGACCTGGAACGACACGGCGCACCTCGGCGCTCCGGCAGCGGGAGGTCAGTGGCCGGACAGTGTGGGCGGGTAAGAAGGGGCCGGATCTCTTTACGCTGCGCTACGTCGGGGGTGGCTCTTCGGCAAGCTCGGCGACGGGTGCGGCCGCCTCTTCGCCGAAGCGCGCAGGCGCTTTTCCTGCCGTCACCATCGCCACGGCGCTGACGATCACCGTGGCACCGAGAAGAGTCCGGGTGGTGAGTGCCTCGCCGGCGAGCAGCCAGCCGAGCACGACCGCGATCACGGGATTGACGTACGCGTACGTCGAGACGCGGGACGGCGTGGAGACCTCGAGCAGATAGGTGAAGGCGTTGAACGCCACGATCGAGCCGAAGACGACAAGATAGGCGAACGCGAGGAAAGAACGAGCGGACACGACGGACGGACGAAGCTCACCGACTTCCCCGGTGAGGGTTCCAGCGAGGAGCAGGAGGATGCCGCCGGCGATCATCTCCATCCCGCTCGACAGCAGCAGTGATTCCGGAAGCTCGGCATGGAGGGCGTAGAGCGAGCCCGTTGCCCAGGACAGCGCGCCGAGGACGAGAACCAACGCGCCCAGCGGGTTGATCAACGCATCACCGCCGCGCGCCCCGAGTGGAACGAGCAGCAGCAAGCCGGCGAACCCGAGCGCCATGCCGAGGACCACGATCGCGGGCGGCCGGGATCCGTGCGGGCGGGCCCAGTCGAGCAGGACGACCCAGAACGGCATCGTGGCGATGAGCAGGGAGGCGAGGCCGGAAGGGACGCGACGCTCCGCCCAAACGACTGCGCCGTTTCCGCCGAGGAAGAAGAAGCCGCCCAGAAGAAACGCTTCCCGCCAGTTTCGCGCCGACGGACGCTCTCCGTTGCGCCGCAGGCCCCAGGCGAAGACGAAGCCGCCAGCGACGACGAAGCGGGCGCCCGCCATCAACAGGCCGGGTAAGGTCTCGATCGCGTAGCGGATCGCCAAGTACGTCGATCCCCAGATGAGATAGACGGCGAGAAACGCGAGCGCGAGCCGGACCGGCGAGCGCCCCGACGATGACTCGGTGGGCACCACGTCACCGCCTCAGCGGACGCCGATAGCGAAGCAGATACTCCGGCATCGGAATACCCGGCGCGAGCCGCGCGTCGGGGACGGCAATTCCCGGCGTGACGGGAAGCGGAAGCTCACCCGCCCACACGGGAAGCCCGTAGTCGTCTTCGTCATCGAGGGGTCCCCCGCTGCGAAGCTTGGCCGACGCTTCGCGGAGCGCCAGCACGAGCACGGTCGTCGCCTTGAGCTCTTGCTCGTTCGGCGGCCGAACGTCTTGCCATCGACCCTCGATGACGTGATCGACGATCGCGTGGAGCGCGCGCGTCTTCGCCCCGGGATCGAGGACCGGCCGTGCGGTGCCGAGGACTACGACAGAGCGGTAGTTCACCGAGTGATGGAAGGCCGATCGTGCGAGCACCAGACCGTCGAGGAGCGTCACCGTCACGCAGATCTCGATGCCCTCACCGAGGCTGCGGAGCAACCGGCTCGCCGCCGATCCGTGCAGGTAGATCTCGTCTCCGACCCGCGCATAGACCATCGGCAACACGTAGGGCTGGCCTTCGACCGCGAAGCCGACGTGGCAGACGAGGCCCTCGTCGAGGATCGCCTCGATCGTGGCGCGATCGTAGGCCGCGCGCTTCGGGAGCCGCTTCACGGTGGTGCGCTCGGTCTGCAGCGTTTCGGGGGTGGATCGCAGGCTCATGATTTCTTATAGTACAAAAAGCCTTCACCCGGCGCGGCCGGCGGCGGCGGTTCGCTGATCACCGCCCCGGCGCGAGCGCGACCAGCGTCTTCCAGGCTTCCTGGGGGTCGGGAGCGAACGTGTGGAACATCGGCGTGGTGAGGCCGGCGTCGACGAACTCGGCCACCCGGTCACGGCAATGCGCTTCGCTGCCGACGAGCGTGATCGCGTCGATCATCTCGTCGGTGAAGGCCGCCTCGGTCTTCTCTCGATCGCGCTTGGCCCACGCCTCGCGCATCGCCCGCGCCTCTTCCTCGAAGCCGCACCACTCGGCGAAGGCGTTGTAGACCGATGTGGTGAAATAACCCGCCATGAACCTGCGAATGAGCGCTCGCGCGCCTTTGGGATCGTCGGTGACCCAGGCCTGGAACCGGCATACCGTCTCCAGGTCCGTGGAGTCCTTTCCCGCCTTCGCCGCGCCGCGCGCGATCTCTGCGATCATCCGCGCCAGCGCCGAAGCCGGGAAAAGATTGACGGCCACGCCGTCGCCGACTTCGCCGGCGAGCCGGAGCATCGGCGGCTTCAGCGCGCCGACGTAGATCGGTACCGGCTCCGGCGGCAGCGCCGCCAGCCGAAACCCTTCGCTGCGCACGGTCTCGCCCTTGAAGTTCGTGCGCTCGCCCTTGAGGATCGAGCGGACGAGCGTGACGGTCTCACGCACCCGCGCGAGCGGCTTCTCGAAGGGCACGCCGTTCCAGCGATCGACGATCGTCTCGCTCGAGCAACCGAGCCCGAGGACGAATCGACCCGGGATCAGTTGCGCCACCGACGCCGACATCGACGCAAACACGACGGGCGTGCGCGTGTAGGCGGGCGAGACGGCGATGCCGACACGCATCTTCGTGACCGTTCGCCCGAGCGCGGCGGCGAGCACGAACGGATCGATGCCGCCGGTGTCGGCGAGCCAGGCGCTCTCGTAGCCGAGCGCCTCGGCGCGCCGGGCGACGTCTAGGCAGGCGTTCATGTCGGGGAGCACGGGCAAACTGATCGCGTAGCGGACGGGCAGCTTCGAGGTCATGACGCGACTCGCATAACACAGAAATGGCAGACGAAAAATGAAAGGTCGCCGCGTGCCTCTGCGCCGCATCGGGCTCGGCCTTGCGTCGCGACCGGACTGAACGACAGGCCGATGACCTCGCACGGCGACGACGTTCTCAGCCCCGGCGATCGCTGTGCGCTGGTGGAATACTTGCGGTCGCTGGTCGGACGGTGACAAGAAGAGGCTACGGGCTACAGGCTACGGGAAAAGACTCCGCGAATCCTTTCCCGTAGCCCGTGGCTTGTAACCCGAAGCCTCTTCAGGAGGGACATCGATGAAGCTTTCCGGCAAAACGGCGATCGTCACGGGCGGAGCGCGGGGCATCGGAGCGGGCATCGCGCGGTGTCTGGCGGAGGAGGGCGCGCGGGTGGCTATCTTCGACGTCGACGTCGCCGAAGCGGAGAAGACGGCCGCGTCGCTCGGTCGCGATTCGATCGGCGTGGCCGTCGACGTGTCGACGGAATCGGCGGCGGCCGAGGCCACCGCGAAAGTCGTTGCACGCTTCGGCGGTCTGGACATCTTCGTCAACAATGCGGGGGCGGGGAAGGGGGATTCGCGCGACTTCCTTGGTCTCGGCAATCCCTTCACGAACATGACCCAGGAGGGCTGGGACGCGCAGATAGAGAACAACCTGCGCACCACGTTCGCGGGCTGCAAAGCCGCGATCCCGCACCTCGAGAAACGGGGCGGTGGATCGATCGTCAACATCGCTTCGATCGCCGGCTTGCTGGCGACACCGGCGCTGCCCGCCTACGGCGCGGCCAAGGCCGGCGTGATCGCGCTGTCGCGAACGCTCGCCCTCGAGCTTGGCCCCAAGAACATCCGCGTCAACGCCATCTGCCCGGGCTTTCTCTGGACGCGTGCCTGGGAGATGCTCGCGACCCTCATGAAGATGGGAGTGCCCGAGTACGCGAACGTCGACCCCCGGGACATCTTCCTCGATCAAGTGAAGCGGGGCGTGCCGCTCGGCCGCGAGCAGACACCCGAGGACATCGGCAAGCTCACCGCGTTCCTCGTGAGCGACGACGCCGGCAACATCACTGGCCAGGCGATCTCTGTCGACGGCGGGATCACGCTGAAGGTCGGCGTCGGCGGTTGAGGACGGCTACCGGCTACCGGCTACCGGCTACCGGCTACCGGAAAAGAGATCCATCTTTGCCGGCCGCGATCAGGAAAAGATTGCCGGCTCCGGCAAGGTCGCCCAGAGCTCCGGGTCGTGCCCGAAGAAGAGGCGGGCGCCGCCCGCCTGAAGTGCCGCGAGCCGGCGCAGAGACTCCTTCATCTGCTGCGGATCGTGCACGGTCGGCGGCAGGTTCATCTCCTCGAGTGTGCGGCGAAAATAACAGGCGTCCGCGGTGAGGACGATCTCGCCGCCGTCGAGACGCACGCGCAGCGACTGATGACCCGCCGTGTGGCCATAGGTCGGCAGGCAGACGATCCGTCCGTCGCCGAACAGATCGAGCTCGCCGTCGGCGAGCTCGATCTCGTGGCCGAGTTCGTAGTCGCGCGGGTCGTAGCCGTTCTTCTGCATGAGCTCCGGAGTGTGTCCCGCTTCCCACTCGCGCCGCTGCACCACTAGCCGCGCGTTCGGAATCTGCGCGTGACCGCCGACGTGGTCGAAATGCAAGTGGGAAGTCACGAGATGGGTGACGCCCGCCGGGTCGAATCCGCGCGCTTCGAGCCGCTCGGCGACCGCCTCGCCCGCTCCGAAATGAACCTCGAAGAGCTTGGCGAGAAAGCCGAGCTTCTTTTCGGCGTCGACACGCGTGTCGGCATGAAGGCCCGAATCGAAGAGCACGAGCCCTCGCGGATGCTCGATCAGATACGCTGGCACCGGCACACGAACGCGCCCGGAACCGCCCGTCAAGAAGCGGTGGAGGTCGGCGCTCAGCCAGCCGCAGTCGAAGGCATGGAGCCGCATTACGATTCTCCCTTCTGAAGATGATCGAGGTACTCCGACATTCCGTAGCCGACGCGGTCGTCCAGGCGCCACTCGGTCATGCCCTCCGAAACGCGCGTGACCCATCCGGCGCGGCGGTTGCGACAGGGCACCAGCGATAGAACGCGACCGCTCACCTCGAGCGGCTTGCCGCCGCCGACGGGATGGAGACGAGCGCGGATCCGGTCGTGGACCTTCTGCTCGCCGACGAACTCGGTTTCCAGCTCGACCCGCTCGATCGGAGTGTTCGGCTTTCCCTTCTCGTAGAGGTAGCCGTGGCTCGCCTCGCGACCGCCGGATCGCTCGGACACCAGGCCCATGAGCCCGAGGTCCTCACCGAAGTTCATCGTCAGCCATCGATAGTAGCCGGTGTTCTGCCAGTAGCGGGGGCCCCACGAGTGGTCGCGGAGCCCGAAGCCGTCGATCGTGTACTGGCGCCCTGCAATGGCGAGCGTACCCTTGGCCGCGCCGTGCTGCTCGAAGTGACCGCGAGCGAACTGCGTACTCGGATCGCCCTTCGCCGCGGACTCGTGGCGGCCGTCGGCGAGTCGCCGGCGGGGCTCACCGCCCCATCCCGGAGACAAACCCATCCAACGGATGTCGAGATCGATCTTCTCGTGCGGGTTCCGGCGGAATGCCGCGGAGGGATCGGCCATGTCGAGCGGATTCTTCATCACGCACGCGTGCCCGCGATAGGTCACGCGGTGCTCCTTCCAGCGCTCGACCACCTCGAAGCGGAGGCCTCCCGAATCGTGGGCGCGGTTGTCGTGGATCTCGGGCCTTTTCCACATGAAGGCCGCCGAGCCATCGGGCTCGTAGAAGCAAACGGTCATCTCGGCGTAGCCCTCGTTCGGGCGGTTGCCGATCCGCACCCACCCGCCGACGCGCTTCGCTTGATCGAAGAAGTTGTAGTAGGCGCTCTCGTTGAAGTTGGAGACGTCCTCCACCGGGTGCATCGCGTCGTCCTCGGGGAGCAGGATCATCTCGACCGCGGAATCGGTCATTGCGGGTCTCCTTTCTCGACGAGGATCCAAGCATCCTCGACCGCTCGCGTGGTGTGCGCTCTCCCCGCCGGGACCGTCAGCGAGCTTCGGCGGGTGGTGAGTCGCCGGGGGCGCTTTCCGAAGCGGATCTCGAGCTGGCCGCGAATGAGCCGCACCCGCTGTTTGTAATCGTGAGCGTGCTCGATCTCAAGATGCCCGAGAAAAGGGGACCGATCGGGACAAATCCATTTTGTCTTTCCATGTTCACGAAATTTCGCTTCCGCTCTTGAAGGCGTCGACGATCGCGGCTTCGACGAGGCTTCGCGCCGTGAGCATCGTATCGATCTTCATGCGGCTTCCGCATGACATTTACGATGATACGGGCTATCGGCAGCCGATCGGTTCGATCGGACAGAAGGGAGATCTTTCGGGCATGAGCAACACGCACGTACGGTTGGAGATCCGGGAGCGCGTCGCCCATCTGACGCTCGCGCGCCCCGAGCAGGGAAATGCGCTCACGGTCGAGATGGCGGAAGAGCTCGCCGACGCGGCTGCGCGCGTCGCCGACGAGCCGGGCGTGGGGGCGATTCTGCTCTCCGGCGCCGGGACGAGCTTCTGCGTTGGCGGCGACGTGAAGAGCTTCGCCCGCCAGGGCGATCGCCTCTCCGAGTATCTACGGCCGACGGCGACCGCGCTCCACTTGGCCGTCTCGCGGCTCGCGCGGCTCGATTTGCCGCTCGTTGCGGCGGTGCAGGGAGCAGCGGCCGGCGCCGGCATGAGCCTCGCGTGCAGCGCCGACTTCGTGATCGCCGCCGACACGTCGCGCTTCACGATGGCGTACACGAAGATCGGTCTCAGCGTCGACGGTGGATCGAGTTATTTTCTCCCCCGCATCGTCGGCATGCGACGCACCGTAGAGCTCATGCTGACGAATCGGGTGCTCTCTGCCGAAGACGCGTACGACTGGGGCATCGTCACGCGGGTCGTGCCGGCGGCCGATCTCGCAAAGGAAGCAGAGGCGCTCGCGGCGTCGCTCGCCTCGGGCGCCACCCGCGCACTCCGCGCCGCCAAGCGGCTCGTGCGCGAAGGCTGGAACGAAAGCCTCGAGACCCAGCTCGAGCACGAGACCCGAGAGATCGTCGAAGCCGGGCGCTCGATCGACGCACGCGAGGGCATCCAGGCGTTCGTCGACAAGCGGGCACCGCGCTTTCGCGGGGAATGAGAAGAGAGGCTACGGGCTACAGGCTACAGGAGAGGACTTCGATAGGCCTTTCCCGTAGCCCGTAGCCGCCTAACTCTTCGCTTCGTACTCGAACCGGAGCGATTGGCTCGCCTCGTCGAGATCGATCGTCGCCTTGCCGCCGTCCTTCAGCCGTCCGAAGAGGATCTCCTCGGCGAGCGCGCGCTTGATCTCCTGCTGGATGAGGCGCGCCATCGGCCGCGCACCGAACGTCGGATCGTAGCCCTTGGCGGCGAGGTACTTACGCGCCGCGGGGGCGAGCTCGAGAAACACCTTCTTCTCGTTCAGCTGGGCGTCGAGTTCCATCACGAACTTGTCGACGATCCGCTCCACGATCTCGAGTGACAGCGAGTGGAAGCTGACGGTCGCGTCGAGGCGGTTGCGGAACTCGGGGGTGAACAGCCGCTCGATCGCCTTCGGGCCCTTGTCGAGATTGGACCGCCCGCCGAAGCCGATCGCCGCCGCCGCCATCTCCATCGCGCCTGCGTTGGTGGTCATAATCAGGATCACGTTGCGGAAATCGGCCTTGCGGCCGTTGTTGTCGGTCAGCGTGGCGTGATCCATGACCTGCAGCAGGATGTTGAACAGATCGGGGTGCGCCTTCTCGATCTCGTCGAGCAGCAGCACCGCGTGCGGCGTGCGGCGGACCGCGTCGGTGAGCAGCCCTCCCTGATCGAAGCCGACGTATCCAGGCGGCGCGCCGATCAGGCGCGAAACCGTGTGCTTCTCCATGTACTCGCTCATGTCGAAGCGAATGAACTGAACCCCGAGGGCGGTGGCGAGCTGCTTGGCCACCTCGGTCTTTCCGACGCCGGTCGGTCCGGCGAAGAGAAAGGAGCCGATCGGCTTCTCGGGGTGTCCGAGACCGGCGCGCGAGAGCTTGATCGCCGAAACGAGCGTGTGAATCGCCTCGTCCTGCCCGAACACCGTGAGCTTGAGGTCACGGTCGAGCGTGGACAGTCGTTCGCGATCGTCGACCGAGACGCTTCGCGGCGGGATCTTGGCGATCGAGGCGACGACGTGCTCGACGTCCTTGGTGCGCACGACCTTCTTCGTCCCCGCCGATGGCTTGAGCTGCGCCGAGGCGCCGGCCTCGTCGATCACGTCGATCGCCTTGTCAGGCAAGAACCGGTCGTTGATGTGCTTGGCGGCGAGCTCCGCCGCCGAGCGCAGCGCATTCTCGGTGTAGGTGACGCCGTGGTGCTCCTCGTAGCGAGACTTCAGCCCCTTCAGGATCTGGTGCGCCTCGTCGATGGTCGGCTCGGCGATCTCGATCTTCTGGAACCGGCGCGCCAGCGCGCGATCGCGCTCGAAGAAGCTCTTATAATCGTGGTGCGTGGTGGCCCCGATGCAGCGCAGCTCACCCGAGGCGAGGGCGGGCTTCAAGATGTTGGACGCGTCGAGCGAGCCGCCGCTGGTCGCGCCGGCGCCCACCACCGTGTGGATCTCGTCGATGAACAGGATCGCCCCGGGCTCCTTCTTGAGCGCGCCGAGGACGTCCTTCAGCCGCTGCTCGAAGTCGCCGCGGAAGCGGGTTCCGGCCAGCAGCGCACCCATGTCGAGCGAGTAGACGTTGAGCCCCTTCAGTTTGTCGGGCACCTCGCCGCGGTGAATCTTGAGCGCGAAGCCCTCGGCGAGCGCGGTCTTCCCCACGCCCGCGTCGCCGACGAACACGGGGTTGTTCTTGCGGCGGCGGCAGAGCACGCGGATCGTGCGCTCGATCTCCTTGTCGCGGCCGATCAGCGGGTCGATCTTCCCTTGCGCGGCGAGCTCGACGAGGTTGACGGTGAAGGCCTGAAGGGGCTTTACCGTCGGTCGCATCGCTCCCGCTTCATCGGCCTCGCTCTCCTCGGCTTCCCCGCCGCCCTCGCGGGCGTCGCTCGGCTGGCGGGTCTTGGAGATGCCGTGCGACAGGTAGCTCACCACGTCGAGCCGGGTGACGCCTTGTTGGGCGAGCAGGAAGGTGGCATGAGACTCGGGCTCGCGGAAGAGCGCGACGAGGATGTTCTCGACGTCGATCTCCTCTTTGCCCGCCGACTGGACGTGCGCCGCCGCTCGCTGAACGACCCTTTGGAAGCCGAGCGTCTGCTGCAGCGTCTTTTCCACTCCCTCCGGCAGACACTCGACCTTGTCGTCGAGGTAGCGCTCCATCCCACTCTTCAGAGTTGCGACGTCGCCGCCGCAGTGCTTCAGGATGTCGACGATCTGCACGTCGTGGAGAAGCGCCAAGAAGATGTGCTCGATCGACAAGAATTCGTGACGTCGGCGTCGTGCCTCGTTGACGGCGAGCGAGAACGCTTGCTCGAGGGCTCGACTGATTCTCATGTTCGTCTCAGCGCGGCGTCGCCGCAACCGAAAGGCGCGATGGGGACGATGCCTCGTATCTCATACGTTGGTCCAAAGAACCCGAATTCCTACCGTAGTACCTCACGCTTCGTCCATGCTGCAGCGCAGCGGAAATTCGTGTGCGAGCGCGAGCGCGTGCACTTGATCGATCTTGGTCTCCGCGACCTCGTGGGGGTAGACGCCGGCGACGCCGATCCCCTTGCGGTGCACGTGCAGCATAATCTGCGTGGCCTCGGCCTCGGTATGGTTGAAGATGCTCAGCAGCACGTGTACGACGAACTCCATCGTGGTGTAATCGTCGTTGTGCAGAAGAACCCGATAGAGGGGCGGCTGCTTGAGCTTCTTCTCGGTCCGCGTGCGGGTGACGACGTCCGGCGTTTCGAGAGGTCCGCGCTCGCTCATTGCCGAGATCAAGTGTAACGCGCGCGCCGCCGCGTGGGAAGGGTCTTGAGCGACGGCAACCGGCTACCGACTGCCGGCAAAGACTCCGAGAAGGTCTTTGCGGTAGTCGGTAGCCGGTAGCCCGAAGCCTCTTCAGGCGGCTTTGGCGGGGCCGGGAAGCCGGGCGGCGAACTTGCCGGCCGCTTCCCGGCCTTCGAGTAGCTGTCCGAGCGCGTCCCACTGTCCCTCGATGAGGCTCCTACGCGTGCTCTCCGGGATCCTTCCCGGAAACGTCCAATCGGCGAAGCGGATCGTGGGCTCCGTGACGGTGAGATCGATCTCGACCTCCTGCTGCGGGCGCTCCACGATGAGCCGCGCGAGCGCTTCGCGATCGGCCGCGGCGAGCGTCACGCAGGGAATTCCGAGCGTCGTCGAGTTCCCGAAGAAGATCTCCGCGAAGCCTTCGGCGAGGATCGCGCGGATGCCGAGGTAGTAGAGCGATTGGGGGGCGTGCTCGCGCGAGCTGCCGCAGCCGAAGTTTCGTCCCGAAACCAGGATGCTGGCGCCGCGGTGCCTGGGATCGTCGAGCGGGTGGCCGAGCGAGCGGCCTTGCTCGTCGAAGCGGACGTCGTAGAACGCGTAGGCGCCGAGGCCGTCGAAGGTCACGCACTTCAGGTAGCGTGCGGGAATGATGCGGTCGGTATCGATGTCGTCGCCGGGAACATAGACGCCCCGGCCGCGGATATGTTGAATTTTGGCCAGCGCCATCGGCGCCCTCCTCTAATCCCTCTGCCCTTGGGGAGAGAACTTGGGTGATGGCGGGGCGGTTGCGATTCCGAACACTTCGCGCGCGTCCGCGATTTTGCCTTCGATCGCCGCCGCGGCGACCATCACGGGGCTCATCAGCACGGTTCGGCCGCTCGGGCTTCCCTGGCGGCCCTTGAAGTTGCGATTCGACGAGGACGCGCAGAGTTCATCGCCGACCAGCTTGTCGGGGTTCATCGCCAGGCACATCGAGCAGCCCGCCTCTCGCCACTCGAAGCCGGCGGCGCGAAAGATGCGGTCGAGCCCTTCCGCGCGCGCGGCCTGGTCGACGAGCTGCGAGCCCGGGACGACGAGCGCCCTCACGTGCGGCGCGACGTGCCGGCCGCGAATGTGCCGGGCGACCTCGCGGAAGTCCGACAGACGGGCGTTCGTGCAGCTGCCGATGAACGTCACGTCGACCCTCGCCCCCTTGATCGGAGCCCCGGGGGTGAGCTTCATGTACTCGAGCGCCTCCGCGATCGAGGCTCGGTCTTGCGGTGCGCTCCCGTCGACCGTCGGCACCCGCTCGTCGATCGAGATCGCCTGCCCCGGGTTGATGCCCCAGGTGACGGTCGGCGGTATGTCCTCCGCACGGATCTTGACGACGTCGTCGTACCGAGCGCCGCGATCGGATGCGAATCCGCGCCAGCGCTGGATGGCTTCGTCCCACGCGGCTCCGCGGGGAGCGTACGGCCGACCGTTCAGGTACGTGAAAGTCGTCTCGTCCGGATTCACGTAGCCGCAGCGGGCGCCCCCTTCGATCGACATGTTGCAGATCGTCATCCGCTCTTCCATCGACATCGCCTCGATCGTCGAGCCCGCGTACTCGTACGCGTAGCCGATGCCGCCGTTCACACCGAGCGTGCGGATGATGTGGAGGATCACGTCCTTGGCGTAGACGCCCGCGCCGAGCCCGCCCGTCACCTCGATCCGCCGCACCTTGGGCTTGCCGAGCGCCAGCGTTTGCGTGGCGAGCACGTCGCGCACTTGGCTCGTACCGATGCCGAGGGCGATCGCACCGAACGCGCCGTGCGTCGAGGTGTGCGAGTCGCCGCAGGCGATGGTGATGCCGGGCTGGGTGAGGCCTTGCTCGGGGCCGATCACGTGGACGATGCCCTGCTTGCCGGTCGGCGTGTCGAAGAAGGTGATGCCGTAGCGCTCGCAGTTCTCCTTGAGCGCGATCATCATCTGTTCGGCGCGCATGTCCTGGAACGGCCGCTGGCGGGTGTCTGTCGGGATGATGTGGTCGACGGTGGCGAACGTGCGCTCGGGGTGGGGAACGGAGAGATCGAGGCTGCGCAGCATGCCGAACGCCTGCGGGCTCGTCACCTCGTGGATCAGGTGAAGCGCGATGAAGAGCTGCGTCTGCCCGTTCGGCAGCGTACGGACCGCATGCGTTTCCCAGACCTTGTCGAAGAGGCTCTTTGCCATTTCGCCGCTGCTCCTGCGATCCAAAGCAGTCATTTTATCGCGCTTGGCGGCGAGCGCAACGTGGGTGCACGGCTACCGGCTACCGGCAAAGAATCCGCGATGTCTTTACGGTAGCCGGTAGCCCGTAGCCGTCTTTCCGCTCTTCCCGGAGACCGCCGGCTCGTCACGCACGCTAAAGCGCCAGGGCTTCATCACGTAGGGCCCCGCGTAATCGATGCCGATACGCGCCGTGCGGCGAATCTCGCGCGCGGTGAAACGCTTCGCCGGATGGATCGTCAGCCTCGAACCGGCGAGGGCGGCGCCGTTCAGGCGACGGTCGATCGCGAAGGCGCGACAAAGGTTTCCAGGGCCTCGTGCGAGTCGGAAGTCGGGAGCGGATTCGACGAGCCCGCGCCGCTCGCGCATCGCGGCCGCGCCGCCGACCGGCGCCGCGGCGCGGATCAGCACCGCCTCGGCGATGCCTACGCCGCGGGTCACCACGTTCAAGCAGTAGTGCATTCCGTAGGTGAAATAGACGTACGCGTGGCCGGGGGGGCCGTACATGACTTCGTTGCGCGCGGTGCGGCGCCCGCCCGCGGAATGGCAGGCGAGGTCACGCGGACCGCAATAGGCCTCTACCTCGACGATGATTCCCGAGGCGATGTCGTCATCGGCCAGGCGATGGACCAGCAGGCACCCGAGGAGATCCCGCGCAACCCGCAGCGTGGGACGCTCGTAGAAGGATCGAGCGAGCGGTCTCAGCGAAGCTCCACTGCGAACCGGATGTTCTTCTTCTCCATCCCCTCGAGGACGATGTCGCGGCCGCCGCTTCTCATCATCCATTCCAGACGATGGTCGCGATACTCGCGCACGAAGGTTCCCGACTCGATGAGCGAGCCGACCTGCTCGAACGCCGGCATCGCCGCGAGCGCCGCCTCCATCGTGCGCGCCACACTCGACCGCTCGCGCGCGCGGTCGGCCCAGGCGGCAAGCCGCGAGCCGGCGGGTGGAGCGAAGCCGAACCCCGCCGAGCCGTTCACGTAGGGGACGACGCTCAAATCGCCCCAGCCGAAGGTCGCGCCGTTGAACCACGTGCGGCTTCCGAGCTGACGCTCGAGCCAGGCGTGTACGCCGGCGATCTGCTCGCCCGCGCGCGCCGCTAGCCGTTCGGCGGCGTCGCCCGTGGCCCGGCGGAAGAAGCGGATCTCCGCCAGCGCCCAGTTGATCGCCTCGTAATAGGTGTCGCAGAGCTCCTCGAGCATGCGCACGCGTGCGCGCTCGGCGGGCTCGGCGGGCAGCATGGGAGGCTTCGGCCATTTGTCCTCGAGATATTCGAGGATGATCGTCGAATCGAAGACCTGCACGTCGCCGTCGATCAGACAAGGCACCTCCCGACGCGGGCTGGCGGCTTCGAACGCCGGATCCGAGCCGAACAGGTTCGGGATCGTCGCTTCGAAGGCGACGTTCTTCTCCTCGAGGGCGATCTTCACCTTTTGGGCGTACGGCGACAGTGGATGTTCGTAGAGTTTGAGCATCGCGGTCCTCCTCGCCGAGTAGATACACGGATCCGGGAACGCGTGAAAAGGAACTTGGAGCCCTCGTCGCTCGCCTCTCCCCGACGGAAGAGACGAGATCCTTCATCGGTAATGCGTGCTAGCGGCCATGACCCGCGTCGCGGGGGCTCGCTCAGCCCGGTGATTTCTCAGCCAACCGGAGCTCGACGATCCGTCGGTAGATCTCGCGCGGCTGCGCGCCTGTGAGCTGCCAGCGGCCGTCGACGACCACGGTCGGCACGCCGCTGATTCCCATCGAAACCGCCTGGTTGTGGTCGTCCATGACCTCGCGACCGAGAGCCGGATCGCGCAGCGCCTCGAGAAACGCTGCGACGTCGAGGCCGGTCTCGGCGGCGATGCGGGCCAGGTTCTGCGGCTCGGTGATGTTGCGGTTCTGGTGGAAGTAATTCTCCATCAGCGCACGGTGATAGCGGGCGAAGGCCGTGGTGCCCTGCCGCGCGGCCGCCTTCGCCGCGATGGCCGGCGGCACGGAATGGCTGGGCGGCGCCTCGTCGGTCGACCACACGGTGAAGCTCCCCGACTCCGCCTCGGCGGCCGGCCGCGACCACGACTCCGTGTACTCACGGAACTTGTCGAGCGACTTTCGCTCCGGATACGGCCGCAAGAGGAAGCTCTTCCACTCGATGACGCAGCACTCCCCGAACTCCTCGGTGATCTTCTCGAGGCGCACGGCCCCGTTGAAACACCACGGTCAGAGGAAGTCGGAAAAGACCGTGAAGCGCACGCTGCGACCGGAGGGGTCCACGCAGGGAGTCTGGCAGGCGGCGCTGGCGCTGGCAACGTGGCGACAGACTTCACGCCTGCCGACTACCGTAGCGCCGCGAGCAAGCGATCGAGCTCGCGGCGGAACACGCCGTCTCGTGGATCCTCCCAATCCACGCCGCAGAAGTCGGCGACGATCCGATCCGGGCGAATCGCGCCGAGCGCGTCCGAGAGCTCGGCGTCGTCGATCCGCACAGCCAGCACGATCTGCCGCCGCTCCGCGCTTTCCTTTGCCAACGCTCGCGCCAAAGGAGCCGCCATCGCGCTCGTCTCGGCGGCGGCTCGCGAGACGAGGACGATCAGCCGGTCATGGAAGCGCACGCGGAGATTCAAATCTGGATTGTGCCGTCCGGCGAGCTCTTCCGCTTCGTGCCAGTACCACGCGAGGTGGCGGTGCATGCGCAGATAGGCGCGCAGCCGCCGCGCCCGCGCCCGATCGGAGTCGGCGAACAGCAAAAGGAGCGCGTCGCCGACGAGCATCCCTTCCTCGGCGGCGGCGACGGCCTTCAGGTACTCGATGGTGAGCGGCGACAGGCCGATGCCGAGGAGAAAGGCGTCGGGAATCTCGCCTCGTGAGAGCAAGAAGGCATCCACGCCGACCGTGCTCGGGCCATCGTGGACGACCGCCTCGAGACCGCGGGCGCGCGATAGATCCGACGCGGCGAGCACGGTGAAGGCAAAGCGCGCTCCGGTGAAATCCGCACCGTCGAGGTGCGACTCGCGGAGATTCGCCCCGCACAGGACCGCGTGGCGGAAGCTCGCGCCGCCGAGCTCGGCGCCAATCAGGTTGGCATCGTGGAGGTTGGCGCGTTCGAAGTTCGCGAGCGAGACGTCGGCGTCGGTGAGCAACGCCTCGCTGAGATCGGCCGAGCGAAAATCGGCGCCGCGAAGGTGAGCGAGCGACAGGTCGGCGCGCTGCAGGCGCGAGCCGTTGGCGAGCGTGCCGGCGAGGCTCGCCGAGCGGAGGCTCGCTCCGTCGAGGATCGCGTCGCGCAGGTCGGCGCCGTCGAGGCGAGCGTCGCGAAGGCAGGCGCCGCGCAGGTCGACGCCGTTGAGATTGGCGCGCGCCAGCCGAGCGCCGGTCAGATCCGCACCCGAGAGATGCGACTCCCGCAGATCCTCTCCGGAGAGCTCGGCGCCGGCCAGAGAGCGCCCCCGCCGCTCGTTCGCGTCGTTCACGGCGCGCCGAATGATAGCACAGCGGCGCCAATCGCGGCAGCGATCGGCGCATCGCGGATCGTCGACTGGCCCGTGGCGACTCAGAAAAGGGGACGTCCGCGGTGACGCTCTGCGAGCGAGACAAAGTCCCATCGTATGCGCGGCGCGGCTCGCGCCCCCGCGCTTGGCGTCCTGACAGCGTCCCCGGCTGCTACCCGACTCAGGCAAGCGCCAGGAAGCGCGAGCGGTGCAAGCCGAACTCGACGATCTGTTGAACGAGCTGGGTATAGGCGATTCCGACCTTGGCGGCGGCCTGTGCGATCTCGTCGTCGCCAGCGAGGCTCGGATTGGGATTGACCTCGATCACGTAGATCTCGTTCGCGGCCGTGATCCGCAGATCGATCCGCGCGCAGCCCTCGAGCTCGAGCGCCCGAAACACGGTCCGGCTGATACGGGCGATCTTCTTTTCCAGGCCGTCGGGCAGGTCGGCCGCGAAGGTGTTCTCGATGCCCCAGCGCTTGCGGAACGCCTCGTCCCACTTGGCTTTGAAGGACGCGAACTTGGGCCGCTCCTCGGGAAACTTCGTGAACACCATCTCGCGCAGCGGCAGCACGCGCAGCCGCTCGAGGCCGAGCACACCGGAGTAGCATTCCCGGCCGTCGATGTACTCCTCGACGAGCGCGTCGGTCGCGAGGCTCTCGTGGAGAAACCGTACGCGCTCGAAGCACGCGTCGGCGGTTTCCGCGAACGAGCTCTTGGCGATGCCGTCGGATCCTTCGAGGCCGAGCGGCTTGACGAAGACCGGAAACTTCAGTGGACGAAGGCTCCGCTTGGTTTGGCCGCGCAGAATGAGGATCGAGCCCGGCACTCGGATCCGGTGCGGGGCGAGGATCCTCTTGGTGAACGCCTTGTGGCGGCAGATGGCCAGCGAAGCCGGCCGGCAGCCCGTGTACGGGACTCCGAGCATTTCCAGCAGCCCCGCGACGTTGGCCTCGTGCTCGCGATCCTCGGCGAAGGCCTCGACGAGGTTGAAGACGATGTCGGGCGGGTGGCCGCGAATCTCGGCGATCAGCGGATCGATGCGGTCGTGAATGCCGAGCACGCGCACCTCGTGGCCGAGCTTTTTCAGCGTCTCGACGACGTCGCGCTCGCACTTCCAGTTGTCGAGCGCGAGGATCTCCGCATAGTCCTCCTCGGGAGGCCGGTTCGGATAGTCGAAGATGACGAGCAGCTTCAGCGGGCGCTTCATGGTCCTCGCTTCAGGCGGCCGGTGAAGAGATAATTCGAAACCAGCGCGGAAAGGTAGGCGGCGGTCTCGAGCTTCGCGCGGTCCTCATCCCCGGGCACGCAGAGTCGGAGCTCGTCGCAGCGCGTGATCAGCTGCTTCAGCACTCGGTCGACGACGAACTTGCGCTCGCGCGTCCAGAACGAGACCGCGTCGACGATCGCGAAGCGCTGCCGGCGGAGAAATCGCGACGCGGGCATGCCGTTCGTCGCCGCCGTCTTGCCGACGAAGATGCGCTCGAGGTCGGCGTCGAAGAAGCTCGGCGATTCCTCCGCGAAGAGCTTGCGCCGCTCCGCGTAGTGGGTGCGAAGCCGGCTGCGCAGCCGCCGAACGTCGTACGGTCGCTTGCGCGCCGCGACCACGGCCGGCTTGCCGGCGAGCTCGCTCATCAGGCGCTCGACGAACTCGAGCTTTCGGCGCGCCGGCCAGTCTCGATACAGCGACTTCCAATCGAGGCCGGGCGTCAGCCAGACCGAGAACGTCTCGGCGAAATCCTCCTCGGGATGGCTCTGCGCGTACCAGTTCTCGAGGTGCCGGACGAAGTTCCGGCTGTAGGGCTGATAGCGGTAGTGGTCCCGATACTCGCGCGAAGCGGATCCGAAGGCGACCTTCCAATCGCGCCGCTCGGTGAGGCCGAACGCGTGGCAGATCGCGTGGCCGCACTCGTGGCGAAGAAAGCGCATCGTGTCCTCGGTGTGGCGGCCCCCTTCGACCTCCATCATCATCTTCTTCTCGAGGCTCTGAAGGCGCGGATGCGCGAGGTAAAAGGGGATGGCGATCGCCGGCACCCCGTCGGGGGAGAACCATTCGTCGCCGAGGTAGCACGGCGGATGGACGGCGAGCTGACGCGCGTCCAGCTCGCGGTAGAGCTCCGCCACGCACGCCTCGAGGTGGGTTCCCTCAAGGGTCAGACCGAGCTCGCAAAAGCGCAGGTTCAAGAGCTCGTCGTCGGAGAGCTCGAACCAGGGTTGCTTCGCCGCGACCGCCTCGCTCACCGTCCGACTCTCACCCTCGCGATCCCGAAGGGTTGCGGCGCTCCGGACGGTTCATCGCGACGATACCGAGATCGGCGTCACGCGACACGAGGATGTCGCGATAGAGGAGCTCCATGTATTCCCGTTTACCACTTCGTGGCCGCGCATTGTACCGGCCCGACGATTGCACCGCGGAGGTCCCGTCGAGCGCATGCGCTCGAGCTTCGTCGGCGGCATCAAGCGGATGCCGCTGTGCTGCCGGGTCGCTCCGCGGCGACATTAACGTAGTTGCGTGCAACGGTTCTCTACATTGGGCAATCTTGGTCAAGCGGCGCATTTTCCTCGTTCCGTGCCATCCGCGCGAAGAGAGTAGAGTCGTCCGCGACGCTCGACACACCCCCGGGGGTTGCAACGGTGTTTCCACGACGATTAGCATGACCGTGGAAGGACGCTCATGGCCGACGGAGACGAGTTGAAGGGTCTTACACGGCGCCGCGTTCTCACCGGTGCTGCCGGCCTCGCCGCGGGAGCCGGCGTCGGTGCCGCGGTCTACTCGGCGTGGAGGAACTCGACCTACCTCTTTCTCCTCCACGAAGCGCCGACCCACGCCGAGCGGCTCGACCCGGAGTGGCAGGGCTCGAGGGTGCGGCAATACCGGCCGCTCGGCGCGACCGGCGTCGAGATGTCGGACATCTCGTTCGGCGGCGCCGGCATCGGCAGCGCCGACGTCGTCGCGCGTGCGGTCGAACGCGGCATCAACTATTTCGACACCTCGCCGGACTACAGTCGAACCGGCAGCGAGCAGGTGATCGGTCGGGCGCTCAAGCCGCACCGTCAGAAGGTGTTCATCGCCTCGAAGTTCTGCACGGCGGAGGGTCATCTGCCGAAGGATACGCCGGTCGCCAAGGTCATCGCTTCCGTCGAGGCGAGTCTCCGGCGGCTGCAGACCGACTATCTCGACGTCGCGATCATCCACGAGTGCAACGATCTCGATCGGCTGATGGCGCCGACGTTTCACGAAGCCTTCGATCGTCTGAAGGAGCAGGGGAAGGTCCGTTTCCTCGGCGTCAGCTCGCACACGCCGAACCTCGAGCAGGTGATGCGCCACGCCGTCGATTCCGGGCGCTTCCAGATGCTGCTCGTCGCCTACAACTTCAAGAACTGGCCCGATCTGACGAACGTCTTCCGTGACGCCCGCAACCGCGGCATCGGCGTGGTCGCGATGAAGACCCTCAAGGGCGCTCGGGCGACCGTGCTGAAGGACTTCGCGGGCGGAAAGCAGGCGTTCAGCCAGGCCGCGTTCCGTTGGGTGCTCTCGAACCCCGACGTGAGCGGCCTCGTCGTGTCGATCCAAGATTTCCAGCAGATCGACGAGTACCTGTACGCCTCGGGACAGCCGCTGACCGGCTCCGACCTCGTGCGGCTCGAGGAGTACGATCGGCGAATCGCGCGCGAGTATTGCCGTCCGGGTTGCGGAGAGTGCCTAGACAGTTGCCCGAACGGAGTCGCCGTCGACGACGTCTTTCGCTTCGCGATGTATCACGAGGATTACGGCTGGCAGCGCCACGCGCGGGAGCAGTACGCCCGCCTCGCCTTGGACCGGAACGCGTCGCGCTGCACGGGTTGCCCAGCCCCGTGCGAAGCTGCCTGCCCGTTCCAGATCGCGATTCGCGAAACGCTCGTGCGGTTCGATCGTCTGCTCGGTTGAGGCGTCAGGCCGCGGACGCGATCACGAGGCGGCGGCCCGGTCAGCCGACACGGCGATGTCCGCGATCGCATCGACGATCTGCGGCCAGGCGCCGCGCGGTAGATCGTGGCCCATGCCGTCGATCACGAGCAGCCGTGCACCCGGAACCCCATCGGCGGTGTCGATGCCGCCCTCGACCGGCACGAGCGGATCCTGCTTGCCGTGGATCACGAGCGTCGGGGCCCGCACCGAGCGCAGGCGCTGCTTGCGATTCCCGTCAGCGAGGGCGGCGACCAGCTGTCGAGCGACGCCGGCCGGATCGTAGCTGCGGTCGAACGCGCGACCGACGCGGTCGCGGAAGCCCTCCTCGTCGAGCTCGAACCCCGGGCTGCCGATGATGCGAAACGACCGCACCATGTGATCGAGGAACTGCGCGCGATCGGAGGGCGTCGGCGTGAGCAGCACCGCCAACGCCTCGGGTTTCGCCGGCGGCACCTCTGGGTTTCCCGTCGTCGACATGATCGAGGTGAGCGAGAGAACGCGCGCCGCATGATCGATGGCGATGGTCTGTGCGATCATGCCTCCCAGCGACGCGCCAACGACGTGTGCGCGCCTGATGCCGAGCCCGTCGAGCAGCCCCACCGCGTCGGCCGCCATGTCGCCGAGCGAGTACGGCGCTTCGACCTTCTCGCCGGCCAGCGATGCCGTCACCGCCTTGAAGACGTCGGGAATGCCCTTCTCCGTGAAGTGGGTGGAGAGCCCGCAGTCGCGGTTGTCGAAGCGGATGAGGTGAAAGCCGCGGCTGGCGATCTCGCGGCAGAAGTTGTCGTCCCAGAAGATCATCTGGGCGCCGAGCCCCATGATCAGCAGCATCGCCGGGTGCCTGCGGTCGCCGAACGTCTCGTACTCGATGCGGGTGCCGTTGGCCGTTACGTTCGCCATCTCGGGTTTTCCCTCCGTCGAAGATTTCCCGCCACGAGTGGCACGCCGTCTGCGTGGTGGCGGCTCACGGGTTCGCCGACGGTACCGTATAAGATCGGTTGCGGAGGTCAATCGGTACGCGGAGGCGCTTGCCCGCGCGTGCAAGCGATTGCGCGGCTGTGCTAGGCAGCAGGCGCAGGGAGGGTCGCCGGTGATCGAGCGAACGGTTCTCGAAGAGTTCGTTGTCCGCTTCACCGAGGCCTTCAACCGCGAGGACCTCGAGGAGGTCCTGTCACTGATGTCGGAAGACGCCGTGTACGAGGAGTTCGACGGCCGCCGGCGCGTCGGCAAGCAGGCGATCCGCGAGGCCTTCGCGCCGCAATTCCGCGGCGACTTCGGCCGCATCCGCTTCCACATCGAGGATCTCTTCGTCGACGAGCGGGCCGGGAAGGCGCTCGTTCGTTGGCGCTGCGAGATCGACAAGTCCGCACGCCGGCGATTTTGGCGCGGACTCGACATCCTCCACGTCCGCGACGGTCTGGTGCGCGAGAAACACACCTACGCCAAGGCCGAGCGCTTGCGTCTGGAAGAAGAGACGTGAGGGAGAGGCTCCTCCGCGCTCGCCTTGACTTGGTTCTGCAGGTGGCGATAGCGGTCGGCTCCGATGATCCCTGACAGAGTCCTCGAGGTTCTTCGCGGACCGGTGTTCATGCACGTCGGCACGCGCGACGCGAAGCTGCACCCCGCCCACGCCTTCGCAGCCGGTGCCATCGTGAGCGAGGACCGGCAGACGGTCACGTTCTTGGTCGCCGAGAGCGTTTCCGGAAGGATCCTTCGAGATCTTCGCGACAACGGGCGCGTGGCATTCACCGTCGGCCTGGTCAGTCACGAAGCCTACCAACTGAAGGGCACCTATGCCTCGTCGCGACCGGCCGACGAGCAGGAGCTCGCGCTTCAAGAGGCCTACCTCGCGAAGCTGGCCGCCGCGGCCCGCCAAGTCTTCCCCGAGGAGTTCGCGACTGCTCTCATTCGAGCCATCCCTTACCGACCGAGCGTGGCGATCACCTTCCGGGTGGAGGAGGTCTTCCTACAGACCCCTGGCCCAGGCGCCGGCAGCAAGCTGGCATAGGCGAGGAGCGCAGCCGTGGGAATCCTGCCGGACGAGATCAAGCCTGCGATGCAGGGCATTTTTCCCTCTCACGTCGTGACCTGCTCAGGCGACGGGATCCCGAACGCGAGCTCCATCTCCCAGGTCTACTACGTCGACGCCGACCACGTGGCGCTGTCCCATCAATTCTTCAACAAGACCACTCGCAACGTGCGGGAGAACCCTCGGGCGCTGGTATGGGTCATCAATCCCGAGACCTTCGAGACCTGGGACCTAGAGGTCGAGTACGACCGCTCGGAGACGGAAGGGCCGATCTTCGAGGTGATGGACATGCAGATCGAGGCGATCGCCTCGATGGTCGGTCTGAAGGGGATCTTCAAGCTTCGCGCCGCCGACATCTATCGCGTCATCTCCGCCACGAAGAATGCCGCCGAACGACCCCACCCCTGACGAAGGAGCCCTCCCCGGGCTCCGGGAGCAGATTGCCCAAAATCAGCAGACGATCGACCGGCTGAACCGCGACCTCGCGAAGAAGTCCAACGAGGTTCGGATCATCCAGCAGATCTCCTCGGAGATCACCTCCACGCTCGATCTCGACGAGGTCCTGGTGATCGTCTTGCGCGCCCTGGAGCGAGTGCTCGGCTTCCAGTACTCGATGGTTCTGCTCAAGGATCTCGCCGAGGCGAAGCTCCGCGTCTTCGCCAGTCGCGGCTACGAACCGAGCGGCGTAGGAGCCGAGCTCGGGTTCGGTCAGGGCATCCTCGGCGTGGTCGCGGAGCGTAAGCGCATGATGCGCATCGGCAACATCGGCGCCAGCATCGCCTATCTCGCGAGCATCCGGGCGCGGATGGAGGCGGCGGGGGACATCACGCCGGGCGGTGCGGCGGCGCCTCTCCCGGGTCTCGCCAAGGCCCAGAGTCAGCTCGCCCTCCCGTTGCTCGTCAAGGATCGGCTGGTGGGCGTGCTCTCCGTCGAGAGCCCTAAGGCGAACGCCTTCGACGAGCTCGACGAGATCGTGCTCACGATCGTGGCGAACCAGGCAGCGACGGCGATCGACAACGCTCGCACCTATCAGATGGTGGAGAAGCTCTCCCGCCTGAAGCGCTTCTTCTCGCCGCAGCTCGCCGAGCTGATCGTCACCGGGGGCGCCGACGACCCGTTGAAGACCCACCGCCGCGACGTCACGGTCGTGTTCCTCGACCTGCGCGGTTTCACCGCCTTCGCGGAGACCGCGGAGCCCGAAGAGGTGATGAGCGTGCTCCGCGAGTACCACGCGGAGATGGGCCGGCTGATTCTCGAGCACGAGGGCACGCTCGAGCGCTTCACGGGCGACGGCATGATGATCTTCTTCAACGACCCGACGCCGGTTGCCGATCCCGCGAAGCGGGCCGTCCGCATGGCGCTGGCGATGCGCGAGCGCGTGACGCCGCTCTGCGAGCGATGGCGCAAGCGCGGCCACGAGCTCGATCTCGGCATCGGTATCGCAGAGGGCTATGCGACGATCGGCGCGATCGGCTTCGAGGGCCGCTGGGACTACGGCGCGATCGGCACGGTCACCAACCTGGCGGCGCGGCTGTGCGGCGAGGCCAAGCCCTCGCAGATTCTCATCTCGCGGCGCGTGGCGAGCGATGCGGAGGACCTCGTCGAGACCGAGCCGGTCGGACCCCTGGTGCTGAAGGGCTTGGCGAAACCGGTTCCTGCTTTCAATGTCGTCGGGCTGAAGCGCTGAGCTCGCCGCCGCCGCCGCCGAGCCGCCTCAGGAGATTCGGACTTCCACCTTCACGTCCGGGGTCGCGACCGCGACCGTGCCGTAGAGCGGTCAGCGTCGCTTGAAGGCCGCGATGAGCAGGTCCGCCTGCGCACGGTCGACGCCGCCCAGCGTGAACGCGAGGTCGACCGAGTTGAACACGTTCACGTCGCTGGCCGAAATTCTATCACGAGAGCTGGCCGGCTGTGCTACGGAACGTTGAGACGAGCGGCCGCGACCGAGGAGTTGAAGATGAGCACCGACGAAAGGGACGCCTCCACGCTCCACTCGACGCGCTTCCCCGGCGAGAGCGCAGAGTACCGCGCGGCGCGTGACCGACTGCTTCGGGAGGAGGCGGCGCTTCGCCGCCACGTCGAGGAGGTCGCGGCGCTCCGCCGGGCCCTCCCGCCCGGAGGGCCGGGGCGCGAACTGGTATCCGCGGTTGAGCTACTAGACAGGGGTCGTCACGCGAATCGCCGCAGGTGGCGGCGGGCGAAGTGCCAGAGGACGGCGCCGTTCAGCGAGAAGAGGAAGTTCTGTTCGACGAGACAGGGCGAGTAACAGGCCACGCACGGGTGATCGCGAGCCTTTTCCATGTGCGATCTCCTACGATAGCCTGGGAGCGGAGCGGAAGGAAAAATGGGCAGGAGCGGCAAGTCGATCGACAGAATCCTGGCCATCGACATCGGTGGAACGGGGCTGAAGGCCGCGCTCATCGACCGGCGCGGGCGC